>OBLW0100000046.1_pt1 | contig 85711 bp, 86 predicted proteins | sample 1520161 | NCBI WGS metagenome assembly OBLW01 (sample SAMEA3539309, study PRJEB22396) | soil metagenome | biome: tundra; feature: field; material: soil | place: USA | collected 2010-05 | depth 0.15 m
CTCGCCAATGGCACAGCGCTCCACGGTGACATTTTTGCGCGCGGCGTAACGCCTCGCGAGGCTGGCGGCCAAGTGCGGAATGGGCTCGACGAGGACCCCCGACCATTGGGTCTGATCGAACCACCTCGCAAGCGGGTCGTCCGTCGCGCCGTCGTTCGCCCCGATTTGCAGGACCGCCGCAGTTGGAAATGTCCGGGCAAACAGCTCCAAAACGCGGTCGCACTCGGGCCGGCCGAAGGACTCGCCCCGTTCAAGGCGGATCTCGGCCAGAAGAAGCTTCAGTCCGGCATTCCAGCGGATCCGCGCAGAGGGCGAACTCCGGCACCGCAAGCGGGCAAGCGAGGCCTGGAGCAAAAGCGCCCCCCTTCTCCATCCGCGCGGCGGCTTCGGGCGCGGGGGGAGCGAGTCGGCCACTTCACAGTCGCGAGTGCCGATCGAAAAGGAAAAGCGCAAGGCCGCCTCCCTGAGATCGGCCGCCATCGCGATCCCGCAAAAGCCGGTGACGGAAAAATGGCCCGGATACGCGGCCTGGACATCGGGCCGCGGAATCAATTCGAGATCCCTGGTCGTTGAACCAACGAGTCGGACGCGGCCTATGGGGCTTTTCGCGGCAATCCAGCCCAAGACCTTGGTGGGCTTGCCGCCCGGCTGCTCGCGCGGCATATCGAGATGGAAGATGAAGTCGTCCGCGGCGTGCATGTCCAAACCGATTATCGAACACGAGCAACGGCCTTTGCAAAGCATCTTCGGGCGGAAACCTTGACCCAAGACACGTTTGCGCGGCACACGGATGGAAGACCTCAGGCCTCCAGTATTGAGATCCAACGATTTCAATACTGGAGGCCCGAGGTCTTTATTCTCGAGGTCGTTGCTCTCAGCCGCGGAGCCGAAGTTCGGCCGAGCGCCCGTGCGCGTCGAGACGCTCCATGGCGGAAAATGCGGCAATCATGGGAGCGGCGCGGCGCAGGCTCGATCGGTCGTAGCGGATGAGGCTCGTGCGGCGGAGAAAGTCGGCGACGCGCAGCCCGCCGAAGTACCGACCGGCGCGCCCCGTGGGAAGGACGTGGCTCGGGCCGGCCGCAAAATCTCCGAGCACGGTGGGCGTTTCATGCCCGATCATGATCGCCCCGGCGGTCGTGATCCGCCGCGCAAGCGCGACCGCGGAGGACGATTTCACCATGAGTTCCAGGTGCTCGGGGGCCACGTAATTGGCCACCTCGGCCATTTGGCCGATCGAGTCCGCCTGAACCGCCAGGAATCCGTCCTTCAGCACCCGGCGGATCCGTTCCGCGCGGGCTGCCGAGCCGAGCTGGGCCTCGATTTCGCCAACGATCGCCGCGATCACGCGCGCGGACGTCGACACGAGATAGATTTTCTCCCGGCCCGAACCGTGCTCGGCCTGGGCCATGAGATCGGCGGCCGCCCAGTCCGCACGCGCGGAGGCGTCTGCGATGACCATGACCTCGCTCGGGCCCGGCAGGGAATCGATCCCCACGATGCCGAAGACCTGGCGCTTGGCCTCGCAGACGTAGGCATTGCCGGGTCCGAAAATCTTGTCCACGGCGGGTATCGTCCCCGTGCCGAAGGCCATCGCTCCGATCGCCTGAACGCCGCCGATCCGATAGACCTCCCGGACGCCCGAAAAATGCAGCGCCGCAAGAAGGCCCGGGGCGATCCGGCCGCCGGCCTTCGCCGGCGTGAATGCCGCGATCTCGGGGCAGCCGGCGAGGCGGGCCAGAACCGCGGTCATGAGAACGGTCGAAACGAGGGGAACCTCCCCGCCTGGAACGTACAGTCCGACGCGGCGGATCGGATCGAATCTCTCGCCAACCCAGGCACCGTGCTGATTGCGCATCTGCCATCCACGCGGCAGTCCGCGGCGGTTGAAGGCCTCAATCTCCGCCCGCGCGGCCAGAATGGCCTTCCTGTCGTCCGCGGATATCCGCCTTGCTGCGGCAGCAAGTTCCTCCCGGGACACGCGGAATTCGCTGGGGCGGAGACGGGCCCCGTCGAACTTCGCTGCGCAGGTTGCGACGGCCCGGTCCCCCCGCCTGCGCACATCCTCCAGGATTGACGCCACGGAACCGGCAAGTCGCGCCGGCACCGCCGCGCCGCGGCAGAATTCGGCGAGCTTGCGGTCGAACCCCTTCTCCCCGTGACGGATCAGGCGCATGCGGCGCTCTAGTGCGACACCACCGGCAGGTATGGAACCGCAAACAGGCCCGATGGAAAGCTCCCGTTCACGCTCACCTTGTCAAAGGTGTATGCCTTCGTCGACTGCTTGCCGTCCGCGGTCTCCGTCACCTCGATCTCCTTGGGAAACCGGATGCCACCCGCCATGATCTCCCCCCGCTCGCGAATCTTCGTGCCGCCTTCGGATTCAGTATAGACGAGCCGCCCGTCCGACAGGTCGAAATACCGGATGTATGCGACGGTCGGCGAATACACGAACGCCACCTTCTCAGTGTTGGTCCCGTCGATGACGGCGGGACCCTGGTCGTCGATCCTTCCGCCCGCCCGCAAGACGCCCCGATAGAACCAGAGGTTTTCCAGGACATCCACGCGCAGGGTCTTTACCTGGGCGGGCCCCAGTATCGCCAATTGCGAGGTCTTGTGGTCGTCGATCGAGGTCTGGTCCGGCGACGCACCCTGCGACTGCTGCGACGCCTCGAATCCGTCAAGCGCCGTGTGGATGATGCGGTCCTGTTGGCGGATCGTGATGCTCTCCTGCCACGGCTTCTGAAAAACGATGTCGACCGAGATGCGCGACGGTTTTCCCTGGTTGTCCGAAACGGTGCTCATGCTGCCGGTCATGCGCACCGATGTCACCGCCTCCAGAGCGGATTCCGAACCCAGATATGCGCGGGCCTTTCCGATGATCGCAGGCTCGTCGGCCCGCAAAAGCGGGCAAAGGAAGACGGCGGTCAAAAGGCAGGTCGTCAGTGTCTTCATGGGAGGAAAGGGATGCGAGGCCGGGTCAAAGTGCCGTGGAGGTGAGTCAATCCCGTTGCCCCACAGGTTCCAACAGGAAACTTATTCCCACTCGATTGTCGCGGGAGGCTTGGAGCTGACGTCGAGGACCACGCGGGAGACGCCGCGAACCTCGTTGGTGATCCGGCTGGAAATCCGCTGCACGAGCAAATGGGGCAGCCGAGTCCAGTCCGCGGTCATGGCGTCGATGCTGTCGACGATTCGCAGCGATATGACGTATGCGTAATTGCGTTCGTCGCCCACGACCCCCACCGATTTCACCGGCAGGAAGACGCAGAATGACTGCCAGACCCGCCAGTACCACCCGGTCTTGAGCATCTCCTCCTGGAGAATGGCGTCGGCGCGGCGCAGGATATCGAGCTTTTCGGCCGTGATCTCGCCAAGGACCCGCACCCCGAGGCCCGGACCCGGGAACGGTTGGCGCCACACGACCTCTCGCGGAAGCCCGAGTTCCCTGCCCACGCGCCGGACCTCGTCCTTGAACAGCTCCCTCAACGGCTCGAGGAGCTCGAGCCTCATGCGAACGGGAAGCCCGCCCACGTTGTGATGGGACTTGATAAGCGCGGCCGGATTGTCGCCGATCGCGACACTTTCGATCACGTCCGGATAAAGGGTGCCCTGGGCCAGGAAGCGCGCATGGCCGATGGAGTGCAGCGATTTTTCGAAGACCTCAACGAATGTGCGCCCGATGATCTTGCGCTTCTTCTCCGGATCGCCGACCCCCCGCAGCCGGGAAAGAAATGTCCGGGAGGCATCGACGACGCGCAGGTTGATGTGGAAATGCTTCCGATAGAGCCTGGTCACGGCCTCGCGTTCGCCCAGGCGCAGCAGGCCGTTGTCGACGAAGACACAGGTGAGCCGCCGCCCCACCGCCTTGTGGATGAGCGCGGCGGCGACGGATGAATCGACCCCGCCGGAAAGACCCAGAATGACGCGGGACTCACCGACCGTGGCCCGGATGCCTTCGACCGAATGCTCGATGAAGTCGCGCATGGTCCAATCGCGTTTCGCGCTGCATACGCCGACCAGGAAGTTGCGGAGGATATCGACCCCATGCTCGGTGTGGAACACCTCCGGATGAAACTGTATCGCGTACAGGTGGCGCTTCGCATCCTCGAACGCCGCAAACGGCGAGTTCTCCGTGGTTCCTATGGCGGCGAATCCGGGCGGCAGGCGCGTGACCTTGTCGCCGTGGGAGTTCCAGACCCTGAACCGCCGCGGCAGGCCTGCAAACAGCCGCCCCGGCTTCCTTATCGCAAGGACCCCATGGCCGTACTCCCGATGGTCGCTGCGGGCAACAGTCCCGCCCAGCATGCGGCCCATCAGCTGGAGGCCGTAGCAGATTCCGAGCACCGGGACGCCGAGTTCAAAGATGGCCGGGTCCGGCGCCGGAGCGTTCTTCGCAAAAACCGAGCTCGGGCCGCCCGAAAGGATGATTCCGATCACTCCCTCCCTGCGCAGCGTATCCGCGGGCGTCGCAAAGCGATAGATCTTCGAGTACACACGGCACTCGCGGACGCGGCGTGCGATAACCTGCGTGTATTGGGAGCCGAAATCGAGGACGGCTATCGTCTGGGCCATATCGACAATTCCATGTTCAATAGCGAAGACGCGTGTTCTCGTGACCGCAACGCGGGCACCGGCGAAGGTCCATTCCGCCCGGGGCGGTGTACAACCGGCCGCAGCGGATGCAGTGGAAGGTCGTCTTGCGGCGTTCGCGCTCGAAGAGCTCGTGATCGCGCCGGTCGTAATACAGCCACATGCCGATGAACACGATGCCTACCAGGGCGCAGAAGATGGCGCCGGCTGTCCGAAGTTCGAACATGAACGGATGCTCCGTTTTCCCGATCGCCCCGGGCGCGCAAATGCCGGTCCCCGGTCGCCGGCATCAAGTCTTGGCATCGGCCCCGGGGTTGGCCGGGGTTTCCGCCCTGGTTGAAGGATCCGGGCCCGTCTCCGCCCCGCCCTGCGGCGCCTCGCCTTGGCTCGCGGCGGCAGCGGGGGCTGCTTCCGCGGCGGCCTTGGCCGCCTCCGCGGGTTTGCCCGCTCCCGCCTTGCGGGTCTTCCTGCCCTTCGCGGGCCGGCGTCCCTTGCTCTTGCTGTAGCCCGTGTCTTCGGCCTTGACGAATTCAATCAGCGCAAGCTCGGCCGCATCGCTCGTGCGCTGGGGACCAAGCTTGTAGATCCGCGTGTAGCCGCCGTTGCGATTGGCGAACTCCTTGTATTTCTCGTTAAAGAGAAGGGTCACGGCATCTTCGTCGCGGACGTCCTGGAGGGCCAGGCGCCTCAGGTGGAGGGCGTCCTTCTTGTCGGATTTTCCGGCGGCCTTTTTGGCCTTCGTGATGATCCTCTCGACAAAGGGACGCAGGACCTTCGCCTTGTTCAGCGTCGTCTGGATGCGACCGTGCGTGATCAGGGCGGCCGCGAGGTTGGACAGCATCGCGCGGCGATGCTCGCGTGTGACGCCCAGGGAGGCGTGGTGTTTTTTGTGGCGCATGGGATGTTTTGTCTAGGCGGCTCCCGATCGGCAATCCGGTCGCAGCGCATGGCGGCGCGGACGGCGCGAGAGCCAGAAGATTGAAGGGATGCAGGGTTGCCCGGATTCCGCGGGTCTCAGGCCTCTTTCTTTGTGTCCAGGAGCCGCTCGTCGAATTTCATTCCGAGGGAAAGGCCCAGAGCCTCGAGCTTCTCCTTGATCTCATTGAGCGACTTCTTGCCGAAGTTGCGGTACTTGAGCATTTCCTGCTCCGTCTTCATCGCCAGTTCGCCGACCGTCGTGATATTGGCGTTGTTCAGGCAGTTGGCGGCGCGGACCGAAAGCTCGATCTCATTGACCGACATGTTCAGCAGCTTCCGGAGCTTGTTCTGCTCCTCGCTGACCTCGCTCTGCTGGCTCTCGAACTCAAACTGCTCCTGGCTCACCCGGTCGAACACGTCGAGGTGGTGCTTGAGGATCGAGGAGGCCTGCTTCAATGCGTCGTCCGGGGTGATGCGCCCGTCGGTGAAGACCTCCAGGATCAGCTTGTCGTAGTCGGTGATCTGGCCGACACGGGTGTTCTCGACCGTGTACTTGACAAGCCTCACCGGGGAAAAGAGCGAGTCGATCGGAATGACGCCGATCGCCTGCTCCTCCTTCTTGTTCTGCTCCCCGGGGTAATACCCGCGGCCCGTCTTGATCTCGATCTCGGCCTCGAAGGAGCGCTTCGAGTCCAGGGTGCAGATCACCTGGTCGGGATTGACGATCTCGATGTTGGCGTCGGCCTGGATGTCGGCCGCGGTGATGGCGCCGGCCTTGTTGGCCTTGATGAGCAGCGTCAGCGCCTCGCGCTTGTGCGAGATGATCAGGATCTTCTTCAGATTGAGGACGATGTCGGTGACATCCTCGACGACTCCCTCGATGCTCTGGAATTCGTGGTTCACCCCGTCGATCTTGATCGACGAAATGGCCGCACCCTCGATCGAGCTGAGAAGCACCCGCCGAAGCGAATTGCCGATCGTGTGGCCGTAGCCTGCTTCGAAGGGCTCCGCGATGAACTTGGCGTAGGTCGGCGTGGCGCCTTCCTCGACCTTGGTGAGCTTGTTGGGAAGTTCGAACTTTCCGAGTCGTTTGGACATGGCAGTGTGGGGCGGACGGTGAGAGTTGGGAGGTGAAATGTGGACTTGATGCGCTTTTTCAGAAGCGGCTGTAAAATTCGACGATGAGCTGCTCATTGATGTTCTGGTCCATCTCTTCGCGGGTGGGCAGGCGCACAATGCCCGCCTTGAACTGCTCCGCGTCGAGTTTGAGCCAGCCGGGAACGTTCCGGATCCTGTTCTCCTCCAGATTGCGGGTGGCCATCTGGCGGGAGGCGGGCGTGTTCTTGATTTCGACCACGTCGCCCGGCAGCACGTTGTAGCTTGCGATGTCGACCTTGTGGCCGTTCACGCGCACGTGGCCGTGGTTGACGAACTGGCGCGCCGCGGCGCGGGTTTTCGCGATGCCGAGCAGATACACGACGGAATCCAGGCGGGTTTCGAGCAGCTGCAGGAAGCGCTCGCCGGTGATGCCGCGCTCCTTCTTCGCAATCTCGAAGACCCGCCGGAACTGGCGCTCCAGAAGGCCGTAGGTATAGCGGAGTTTCTGCTTTTCATTCAGGCCGACGGCATATTCCGTGAACTTGCGCCGGCTTTTCGGGCCGTGCTGGCCGGGCGGAAAATTCCGGCGCTCGAGCGCCTTGCCTGAGCCGAGAATGAACTGGTTGAATCGCCGGCTGATGCGGGTTTTGGGACCAATGTAGCGGGCCATGAGAGGAAGAGGATGGTGGATTTAAGAATTCGAGGTGGATCTTCGGATTGACGCCGTGGCTTGACGCCTCCGGCGGCCCGCGTTGCCGGGCGCCGCCTTGGGCGAGCGCGGATTACACGCGCCGGCGCTTCCTGGGTCTGCAGCCGTTGTGCGGGATGGGAGTCACATCGACAATCGACGTCACCTCGAGCCCGATGGCTTGGAGGGCGCGGATGGCGCTGTCGCGGCCGAGGCCGGGTCCGGAAACGCGGATCACGATGTCCTTGAGGCCGTGGGCCATCGCATTGCGCGCTGCGTCCTGGGCGATGATCTGGGCGGCGTAGGCGGTCGACTTGCGCGAACCGCGGAAATTGCACTTGCCTGCGCTCGACCAGGCGATCACCTGGCCCTTGAGATCGGTGATCGACACGATCGTGTTGTTGAAGGAGGCCAGGACATTGGCGACTCCCGAAACGACGTTCTTCGAACCCTTGGCCTTGCGAACCTTGATCGCCCCCAGCTCCTCCTTGAGAAGGTCCTCGGCGGTCGGCTGCTTGGCAACGCCCCCGATCATTTCGACGGGTTTCGCGGGAGCAGCCGGTTCGGCCGGAGATCCCTTGGCGCCGGCAGCAGCCTTCCCTTCCTTTGCGCCCGCATCCGCCGGGGCGTCCGCCTTCCCGCCCTTCTTTGCTCCGCCATGGGGAGCATCGCCGGGCTTGTCGGAAGCAGGCTGGTTCTTGGCGCCCTTCTTCTCGTTGGCCGGACCCGCCTCGCCCTTGGCGCCGCGCTGCGGCCCGCCCGCCTTCGCCGGCGTGCCGGCCGGTTGGTCTGCGGGAGGATTCTTCTCTTTCCTGGACTCTTGATTTTCTTCGGCCATGGCGGGAAATTATTCCTTTGTTTTGGTGACGCCCACGGTCTTGCGGGGGCCCTTGCGAGTGCGGGCGTTGGTGCTCGTGCGCTGGCCGCGGACGGGCAGGCCGCGACGGTGGCGGATGCCGCGGTAGCAATTGATCGCCTGGAGGCGCTTCAGGTTGCTGGCAATCTCACGTCGGAGATCGCCTTCGACCACCCATTTGTGCTCCGTGATGATGTGTAGGATCTTGTTCATCTGCTCCTCCGTCAGGTCCTGCGCCCGCAGGTCGGGATTGATGGCGGCCTCCTTGATGATCTGGTCGGCAAGGGCGGGACCGATGCCGTAAATGTAACGGAGCGAGTACGCGACTTTCTTCTTCGCGGGGATTTCTACACCGAGGAGGCGTGGCATGGATTTTGGCGGGAGTTAGACTTTTGAGAACTGAATGATTTGAAAATGGATTGGAGGCGGCGCGTCCGTCAGGAGGACTGCGCCGGGCCGGGCGCAGGAGCTGGAGGCTTGATCGGCCGCGAAATCGTGAGGATTTCGGGACCGCGTCCCGTTGTGAGCACTGTGTGTTCGAAATGGGCGGAGGGAGATCCATCGGCCGTGACGACCGTCCAGCCGTCGCCAAGCGTCTTCGTCCTGTAGCCGCCCATGTTGACCATCGGCTCGATGGCCAGCGTCATCCCGGGCTTTATCCGCGGGCCGGTTCCGGGGCGGCCGAAGTTCGGAATCTCCGGAGGCTCGTGCATGTCGACTCCGACCCCGTGCCCGACCATGTCGCGAACGACGCTGAAGCCGTTGCCTTCGACAAAGGCCTGGATGGCGGCCGAAACGTCGCCGATCCTGTTGCCGACCTGGGCCTGGCGTATCCCGATGTCGAGGGCCGCGCGGGTGACCCGGATGAGCCTTTCGACGTCCGGCGCGATGGGCAGGACGGGCACCGTTGCGGCGTTGTCGCCTATATAGCCGTCGAAGGCGATGACGATGTCCAGCGAGACGATGTCGCCCTCGGCAAGCACGCGCCGAAGCGACGGAATGCCATGGACGACCTCTTCGTTCACCGAGATGCAGGTATGCGCGGGATAGCGGCGGGATTCATGCTGATATCCGTAACAGGCGCTGCGGGCGCCAAACCGCTGGATCGCGTCACGACCGGCTTCCTCCAAGTCTTGCGTTGTGATCCCCGGCCGCACGAGGGGCTTGAGCGTATCAAGCACCGCGGCGGCGACGGCACACGCTTCACGCATCCGGGCGATCCCGGCATGATCCTTGATGGGTATCATGGCGACTGCAGGAGTCCCAGCGTGCGATAGTGGGCCGCAAGGGCGTCCGGGGCGCCGGGAAACGCGAGGACCCCGTCAAGGGCCTCGTCCCGGGCCTCGAGCCATTCGTCGAAGACCTTCGCTTGGAGCAGCGTAGCCGGGAATCCGGTGAGGATAAATCCCGCATCAGGTTTGCGCGCGAAGAACCACCGGCGCAGCAATGCGAGAGTGGCCGCTTCAGCCCCAAGGTCTGCCCGGGGCGTGCGCGAAATCTCCCGGCTCAGCAGGCTGGCGGGAGAGACGTGCTCAATGTGCAAAGAACGGGCCCGGTTCAACAGTTCGGATGCGACTCCGGGGGAACCGAGCAGGAGGAATTTCGATTTGGCATCAGTGCCGAAACGCGAAAAGGGTTCATTGATGGCGGCATGTGCCATCGGAGTAAAGAACTATCTGACCAGGGAGCGGTATGCCCAGATCGCAAATCCGAGCACCAGCATTCCCAGGAGCGGCCAGACGAGCTTCATCACGGCGTCCATCGCCAGCGCGTCGCCCATCATGGCCTGCTGGGGATTGGCGCTTCTGGCGCGCAGCCGCCCCTTTCGCAGGAAACCGTCGTAATGCCGCTGAAGGAGAAAGGTTTCAATCTGGCGCATCGTGTCCAGAATGACGCCGACCGTGATCAGCATGCCGGTGCCGCCGAAGAAATACGCGATCTGGTAGCTGATCTGAAAGTGCCAGTAAAGGACGTCCGGAATGATGGCGATGATCGTGAGGAAAATGGCGCCCGCCAGAGTGAGCCGGGTCATGATGAAATCGAGAAACTTGGCCGTCGGTTCGCCGGGGCGAACCCCGGGCACGTACCCGCCGTATTTCTTCAGGTCATCCGCTATCTGGATCGGCTTGAACATGACGGACACCCAGAAATAGCTGAAGAAGAGGATCAGCAGCGAGTAGCCCATGTAGTAGGTCCAATGGCCGCGCATCAGATTCTGCGAGAATTCTATCAGGAATTTCTGATTCATGGCCGCCCCGAGCTGGCTCATGATCTGGGCGGGAAACATGAGGATGGCTGCGGCAAAAATGACCGGCATGACGCCTGAATAGTTCACCTTGAGGGGCAGGAACGAGCTCTGCCCGCCCATCACCTTGTTGCCGACCACGCGCTTGGCATACTGCACGGGAATCTTCCGCTGTCCCTGGACGACCATGATGATGCCCATCGTGACCAGCACGAAGAGGACGACCATGAGGGCCACCGTCGGAAGTCCGATGGCGTCGCCCGTCCCGACCGGCCGGAAGAACATCCTGAATGCGGCTCCGATCGCCCCGGGGAACTGCGCCAGGATGCCGACCGTGATCAGGAGCGAAACGCCGTTCCCGATGCCGCGCTGCGTGATCTGTTCGCCCAGCCACATCAGGAGCATGGTGCCGGCCGTCATCAGGACGACGCTCGAAATCAGGAAGCCCACCTTGCCGACAATGACAATCGGACCGTACGTGTTCACGTCGTAGCCGGAGATCAGGCTGCCCGGATGCAACTCAAGGCCGAGGATCAGCAGCCCGCCCTGGATCACGCAGATGATCAGCGTCGCGTACCGGGTGTACTGGGTCAGCTTCTGGCGGCCGACGTCGCCCTCCTGCTGGAGGCGGCTGAGCGACGGCACGACCGCCGTCATGAGCTGGAAGATGATCTGCGCGCTGATGTAGGGCATGATCCCGAGCGCGCAGACGGCGCCGCGCGTGAGGGCGCCGCCCGTGAACATGTTGTACAGGCCGAGGAGCTGGCCTCCCACGCCGTTGGCTTGCTGGCTCGCGAAAAAGGCCTCGACGGGGCTCATGTCGACGCCCGGAAGCGGAATGTGCGCCCCGACACGGGCGACAAACAGGAGCGCCAGCGTATAAAAGATGCGCGAGCGCAGCTCAGGGATCTTCAGGCAGTTGGTAAAGGCGGAGAACACGGTGGGAGGGGTTGAGGGCCGGGAGCGATTTCGGAATTTGCGCCGTCGCAGCCGATCGGTCTATTCGACGACCGCCTGGCCGCCGGCCTTTTCGATCTTCTCCTTGGCGGAAGCGGAAAACCTCGCGGCGGTCACCTTGAAGGGACGCGCGATCTCGCCGCCGCCCAGAATCTTGACCGGGATCTGCTCGTCGCGGACAAGCCCCGCCTTGGCGAGGACGCCGGGATTCACTTCGGTGATCCCGGCCTCGAGGGAGGCAAGGTCGCCCACGTTGACGACCGACGTCGCCAGCCGGAAGGCCGCCTGGTTGAAACCGCGGTGGGGAAGCTTGCGGTAAAGCGGCATCTGGCCGCCTTCGAATCCCGGGCGAATGCTGCCGCCCGAGCGGGCGGTCTGGCCCTTGCCGCCCCTTCCGCTCGTCTTCCCGTGGCCGCCGCCTTCGCCGCAGCCCACCCGCTTCCGGCGATGGATCGCGCCGGCGACGTTTGAGAGTTCGTGGAGTTTCATGAAGATTATTTGCGGACGTTTGCGATATCCTGCGACAGGCGCAGCTGGAGGAGCGCGTTCACCGTCGCCTGCACGACGGCGATGTGGTTGTTCGAGCCCATCGACTTGGTGAGGACGTTCTTGACGCCGGCCGCCTCGAGGACGGCGCGCACTCCGCCGCCGGCTATGAGGCCGGTGCCTGGGGATGCGGGCTTCAGCAGGACGCGCCCGCCGTCGAATTCGCCAAGGACGTCGTGCGGGATCGTGTCTCCCTTCAGCTTCACGTGGATCAGGCGCTTCTTCGCGTGCTCGGTGCTCTTCTTGATGGCATCGGGCACCTCGTTCGCCTTGCCGTAGCCGACGCCGATGTTGCCCTTCTGGTCGCCGACGACGACCAAGGCTGCGAAACTGAACCGCCGGCCGCCCTTCACCACCTTGGCGCAGCGGTTTACAAAGACGACCTTCTCGACCATCGATGGTCCATCGTCCTCGTTGCGCGCATTGTCGCGACGGTTGTCACGCCGCATGTCGCGGCGGCCTCCCATGTTTCCGTACGGCCTGCCGCCGAACCTTCCGCCTTCCTGCGGGGCCTTCACCACCTCCTGCGGGGCCTTTGCCGCCTCCTGGGGGGCCTTTGCCGCCTCCTGGGGGGCTTCGACGGGAACGGGCGTGGCGGGCGTGGGATTTGTAGAAACGGTTTCAGTACTCATTCGGGTGGCGATTAGAATGCGAGACCGCCTTCGCGCGCGGCATCAGCAAAGGCTTTTACCTTGCCATGATAGCGCGCGCCGCTGCGGTCGAATACGACGGAGGCAAGACCGGCGGCCTTCGCCTTCGCGGCGAAGGCGACGGCGAGCTTGCGGGCTCCGTCGAGGTTGGCGTGAAGTTTCTGCTTGCGCAGCTCCGGATCCAGGCTCGACAGAAACACGAGCGTCGCGCCCGTGTCGTCGTTCACGGCCTGGGCGTAGATGTGCTTCGCGCTGAACTTGATGCTCAGCCGGGGACGGACGCCCGTGCCGGAGACCTTCTTGCGAATCCTCCAACGGCGCTTTTGCAGGAGCTGGGCTTTGCGGACGGTGTTCATTTGATTCGTTTCCTTCCTCCAGTGGCGGCGCCTCAGGCGACGGTCTTGCCTTCCTTGCGGCGGACGCGCTCGCCCACCAGTCGCACGCCCTTGCCCTTGTAGGGCTCGGGCTTGTAGTAGCTGCGGATTTCCGCCGCGACGGCGCCAACCATCTGCTTGTCGCAGCCCTCCACCTTCAGCTTGGTGCCATCGGTCACGGTGACCTTGATGCCGTCGGGAATGTCCATGAGGATCGGGTGCGAGTACCCGAGGGCCAGGTCGAGCTGCTTTCCCTTCAGGTTGGCCTTGAATCCGACGCCCTGAATTTCGAGCTCCTTCAGGTAACCGGCGGTCACGCCCTTCACCATGCCGGCGATGATCGAGCGCGCGGTGCCGTACATCGCGTTGGCGAACCGGGTCGTCTCGAGCGGCTTCACATGGATCTTCTTCTCGGCGATCGAAAAGGCGACGACGGGCGCGAAGGTCTTCTCGACCTTGCCCCTCGGCCCCTCGACGCTGACGGTCGTTTCCCTGATATCGACCTTCACCTTGTCGGGGATCGGGACGGGTTGTTTGCCAATTCGGCTCATGGTGCGGGCTCCTTTACCAGACGTTGCAAAGCAGTTCGCCCCCGGCCTTTTGGCGGCGGCAGTCGGCGTCCTTCATCAGGCCCTTCGAGGTCGAGATTATGGCGATCCCGAGTCCGTTCAGGACGCGCGGAATCTCGGTGTAGCGGTAATACAGGCGGCGGCCCGGCGTGGACACGCGGACGATCCCCGTGATCACGGGGGCGCCGCCGGCGTACTTGAGCTTCACCACCAGGGTCTTGTGGCCGAGTTCGTCGACTCCCTGGCTGAAATCGCTGACGAAGCCCTCGGCTTTTAGAATGGTGGCTATGCTCTCCTTCAGGCGGGAGTGCGGACATGCGCACTCGTCGAGCTTGGCCTTGCTTGCATTGCGCAGGCGCGTGAGAAAGTCGCTGATCGGATCGGTCATGGCGGATGTGGTGAAGAGGCGGCCTCGCGGGTCATATCCGACCCCCGTGGGCCAGGGAGTTTTACCAGGAGGATTTGATGACGCCCGGGATCTTGCCGGCGAGGGCAAGTTCGCGGAACTGGATGCGCGAGACGCCGAACTTTCGGTGGTAGCCCCGCGGCCGGCCGCTCATGGAGCAGCGGTTGCGAATGCGCACGCGGAGCGCGTTCTTCGGAATCCTCTGCAGTTTCTTCTGCGCGGCGAAGAATTCCTCGTCGGTCGTGGATGGATTCTTGAGGATCGCCTTCAGTTCGGCGTGTTTCTTCGCGTATTTCGCGACGAGTCTGATGCGCTTCTTGTTGCGCTCGATGGCGGAGGTCTTCGGCATGGTTTGGCGGGCCCGACAGGATCGGCGGGCAAAAAGGGTGGTCAGGCGGCGTGGGTTTCGGCGGGCTTGGCGGTCTTGCCCCTGGCGGAGTCGGCGGGGTCGATCCGCCGGAAGGGCATGCCGAGGAGGCGCAGGAGGTCCCGGCCCTCTTCGTCGGTCTCGGCGGTGGTGACGATGGTGATGTCGAGGCCCATGCCCTTCTTGTGCTCGATGATCTCCGGGAAGATCGTAAAATCCGCGATCCCCAGGTTGTAGTTGCCCTGCCCGTCGAGCTTCGGGGAGACGCCGCGAAAGTCGCGGATGGTCGGGAGGGCCACCGCGACCAGGCGATAGAAGAACTCCCACATCTGGTTGCCCCGCAGATTCACGTGGCAGCCGACGATCTGGCCCTCCTTCAACTTGAAATTCGAGACCGCCTTCTTCGCCTTCGCAAGCACCGGCTTCTGGCCGGCGATGAGGGCGAGGTCCCGCTGGACGTCGGCGATCTGGTTCTTGTCGGCCTCGGCGTCGATGCCGGAGTTTAGGACGATCTTCACGAGCTTCGGAATCTCATGCAGATTCTTGTAGCCATGATGCTTCACGAGCTCGGGCACGGCCTGCTCGCGGTAAAGTTTCCTGAGGACGGGAGTATAGCTCATGACGAATGCGGGCTTCAGGCTTTGGAGGGCTCAACCGCCGCGGCCTTTGCTGAGGCGGGGGACGAGGCGCCCCGGCGGGCAAGCCTCGCCTCGTGGCGCGACTTGAGCATCAGGTTCGACAAATGGATCGAGCCTTCGCGCTCGACGATCGAGCCCTGGGGGTTCTCCTGGGACTTCTTGAGGTGGCGCTTGACCATGGCCAGGCCTTCCACGCGGGCGCGGCCGCTGGCGGGGAGGATCTCGAGGACCTTGCCCTCCTTTCCCTTGTGGGAGCCGGCGATGACGACCACCGGGTCGTTGCGTTTGATGTGAAATTTTTGCATGGGATTACAGAACCTCCGGCGCGAGCGAAATGATCTTCATGAAGTTCTTCGCACGCAGCTCGCGGGCGACGGGGCCGAAGATGCGGGTGCCCTTCGGGTTGTTGTCGGGGCCGATGATCACGATGGCGTTGCTGTCGAAACGCAGGTAGCTGCCGTCGGAGCGGCGCACGGGCGCCTTCGTGCGGACCACCACGGCCTTGGCGACCTCGCCCTTCTTCACGGTTGCGTCCGTCGTGCTTTCCTTGATGTGCACGGTGACTATGTCGCCGACATGGGCGACATCGGTGTTCTGGCCTTTGCGGCTGATCATGGCGGCCTTGCGCGCGCCGGTGTTGTCGGCGACCTCAAGGATGGAGCGAAGTTGGATCATGGTAGGACCTCCTCAAATGGGGGGAAGTTTGCTGTTGTTGACGGTGCTTCAGGCCTGCGGCGCGCCCGGCTGAGCCTCGACGGCTGCCTTGTCCGCCGTAGCCTTGGCGGAGGCGGAGGAGGAGGCGGTTTCAGCGGGTGATACGGGCTGCACGGCCTTTGTCGGGACCTGGGCGGCGACATCAGCCTCGGAAATGGCCTCGGGGACGAGGCCCGCCGAGCTCTCGATGACCGCGACGATGCGCCAGCGCTTCAGGCGGCTGAGCGGACGGGTCTCCATGATCTTCACCCGGTCGCCCACCTTGGTCTCGTTCTTTCCGTCATGCACATGGACGACGGTCTTGCGATTGATGACCTTGTGGTAGAGGGGATGCGGAGTCTTGTAGGGAATCGTGACCTTGATCGACTTGTCGCCGGAGCGGCTGGTGACAAAGCCGATCAGGGTCTTGCGCATGTGGCGCGAACCGGGTGTGACGGAGGACATGATGGCTTACGGGGTTGCGGCGCCGGCGGCGGCGCTTTGCTTCTGTTTGGAAATCGTTTCGAGCCGGGCGACATCCTTGCGCAGGCTTCGCATTTCATGGGTCTTCTCGACCTGGCCGGTCTGCTTGCGCATGTGGAGCTGGAGAAGCTGCTCGCGCGTCTCGCGGAGCTTGGTGGTTATCTCCCCGGCGGAGAGTTCACGGATTTCTTTGGCGGTCATGGAGTGTGCCTTGATTGAATGCCAGGTCGCCGCGTTCAGGTCTCGGTGCCCTCGCGGACGATGAACCGGCAGTGGAACGGCAGCTTCGCGTCGGCGAGCCGGAAGGCTTCCTTGGCGACGGCAATGGGAATGCCGGCCAGTTCGAACAGGACAACGCCGGGCTTGATCACGGCGATGTAGTACTCGACCGGCCCCTTCCCCTGGCCCATGCGGACCTCGGCGGGCTTCTTGGTGACCGGCTTGTGCGGGAAAACGCGGATCCAGAGCTTGCCCTTGCGCTTCAGATGGCGCGAGATCGTGACTCGCGCGGCCTCGATCTGCTGGCCGGTCATCGGACCCCGGTTGAGGGACTGGAGGCCAAATTCTCCGAATGCGAGCGTGTTGCCGCGCTTCGCGTTTCCGGCGCGGGAACCCTTCTGGGCCTTGCGGTACTTGGTGCGTGCGGGAGCGAGAGCCATTTTCGAGTTTCCTTAATTAAAGACGAAGTCGTTTCTTTTCATTCTGCGAAGCGCATGCGCGTTCCGCCGCGTGGCGAATGCCGCCAGGCCGGGGCGGTCAGACGGCGGCTTCCTCCTTCTTGCAGATCCAGCACTTGACGCCGATCTTGCCATACACGGTTTGCGCCTCGGCGAAGCCGTAGTCGATGTTCTCACGAAGCGTGTGCAGGGGCACGCGGCCCTTGCGCTGCCACTCGCGGCGGGCGATGTCGGCGCCTCCCAGGCGGCCGGAGCACTGGATCCTGATCCCGTCGGCGCCCAGGGTCATGGCCATCTCGACGGCCTTCTTCATCGCGCGGCGGAAGGCGATGCGCCTCTCGAGCTGGAGGGCGACGTTCTCGGCGACGAGCTGCGCCTCGATCTCGGGCTTCTTCACCTCCTGGATGTCGAGCAGGATCTCGCGGCCGGTCAGCTTGGCGAGCTGGAGCTTGATGTTTTCCACCTCCTGGCCCTTGCGGCCGATGACGATGCCCGGACGGGCGGTGTAGATCTTCACGCGGACGCGGTTCGAGGCGCGCTCGATGAAGATGCGGGGGACGGAGGCCTGCTTCAGCTTCTCCATCAGCATCGTGCGGATCATCTGATCCTCGAGCAGGAGCTTGGGAAAATCCTTCTTGTTCGCGAACCAGCGGGACTGCCAGTTGCGGCGGACGGCGAGACGGAAGCCGATAGGATTGGTCTTTTGGCCCATGGTGGTGAGATCAGTTGTTGCTGCCGTCCGAAAGGACGATGCGGAGGTGGGACATCTTCTTGCGGCGCGGCATGGCCGTGCCGCGGGCTCCGGCCTTGAAGCGCTTCAGGACGGGGCCGTTTTCGACGATCGCGCTCTTGATGAACAGACTGTCGGCGGAAAGGTTGGCGTTGTTCTCGGCATTGGCTATCGCGCTGCGGAGCGTCTTGGCCAGGAGCCGGGCGGACTTGCGCGGAATGAGCGCCAGGTACTCGACCGCCTCGGGAGCCTTGCGGCCCTGTATTGTGCGGGCGACCTCGCGCACCTTCTTTGGGGACATGTGCGCGTTGCGGTAGAGAGCTTGGATTTCCATGTGTGTTGCCGTTTGCGGGGCCGTCTGCCGGTCGTTTCGGCGAAGCCGTGTGTCGGGTGTTTAGATTTCCTTGCGGGTCATGCCGCCGTGCGCCTTGAAGATGCGGGTCGGGGCGAACTCGCCGAGCTTGTGCCCCACCATGTTCTCCGTGACATACACGGCTATGAACACCTTGCCGTTGTGGACGTTGAATGTGTGGCCGACAAAGTCGGGAGTGATGGTCGAGCGACGCGACCAGGTCTGGATCGGCTTCTTCGCTCCGGACTTGCTCGCCTTCTCGATCTTTTCGAAAAGGTGATAGTCAACGAAGAATCCTTTCTTGATGGAACGGGCCATGGCGGGAGGTCGTGGGGATTATTTCTGGCCGCGCGGCTTGCGGCCATTGTGGTGGAGGAGAATGAGCCGGTTGGAGCCCTTGGTGCGGTGGCGTGTCGGGAAACCCTTTGCGAGCTGGCCCCAGGGCGAGACGAGCTGCTGGCGGCCGCCGCCGCCCTTTGACTTGCCCTGGCCGCCGCCATTCGGGTGGTCGACCGGGTTCATGGCCATGCCGCGGACATGCGGACGCCTTCCGAGCCAGCGCGCGCGGCCGGCCTTGCCGAGCGACTGCTTGTTGTGGTCGCTGTTGCCGACGATGCCGATCGTGGCGCGGCACTTGGGATGAACGAAGCGCAGTTCGCCGGAGGGCATCTTGAGCTGCGCCTGGCCGTTTTCCACGGCGACCAGCTCCAGGGACGCTCCGGCCGTGCGGGCAATCTGGGCGCCGCCGCCCGGAGTCAGCTCGACGGCATGCACCCTCGTCGACGGCGGGATGATCTCGAGCGGAAAATTGTTGCCCACGAGGAAATCATTCGTCGTCGCCTGGTTCGAGGCGAAAATCGTCGCCCCTGCCTCCAGCCCCTCGGGGGCGAGGATGTAGCGCTTTTCCCCGTTCGCGTAGGCGACCAGGGCCAGGTTGGCGGTCCGGTTCGGATCGTACTCGATCGCCTGGACGCGGGCCCGCTGGTCGAGGATGTCGCGCTTGAAGTCGACGAGCCGGTAGAGGCGCTTGTGCCCGCCGCCGCGGTGGCGCGAGGTCACCCGGCCGTAGACATTGCGTCCGCCGGATTTCGACAGGGACTCGATCAGGCCGCGCTCGGGCTGTTTCTTGGAGACGCCCGTCCGCCGGTTCAGCGAGGTGAAGCGGCCGGAAGGCGTGAGGGGGCGAAAGGATTTGATGGCCATGATGGTGGTTTCCGGCGGGGCGTCAGATCAGTTCGATCTTGTCGCCGGATTTGAGGGTCACGACCGCCTTCTTGTAGTCGGAGGTCGTGCTGGGAAGACCGCTGCGGCCGCGCTTGTTCTTGCCGCGGTAGTTCATGACGTTCACCCGGCGCACGGTGACTTTGAAGGCCCGCTCGACGGCGGAGGCGATCGTGTGCTTCGTGGAATCGGGGGAAACCTCGAAGGTGTACTGGCCCAGCTCGGCTGAATGCTTGTTCGCCTTTTCGGTGAGGCGGACCGCCTTGAGGATGTGGTCGGATTTCATCAGTTCTTTCCTCCGTTCACCCGGACGATGATGGCCTCAAGGGCCTTCGTGCTGACGATGATCGCGCGGTATTGGGCGAGATCGACCGTGCTCAGATTGGAGGCCTCCTGAAGGGAGACGCGGCTGATGTTGCGCGCGGCGCGGCGGGTCTCCACGGCGAAGGGCGCGTCCACCAGAAGCACCTTGCCCTCGGGGGCGATGCGCCCGACCACCTGATCGACGACCTTCGTCTTCGCCGGGCTCACCGCAAAAGCCTCGATGACGGCGATTTCCCCGGCGGAAGCGCGGTCGAAGAGGGCGCGGTTGAAGGCGAGCGCCCTCACCTTCGCATTGACCTTCTTCGAGTAATCCCTCGGCTTCGGGCCGAAAACGACGCCGCCGCCGCCCCAAAGGGGCGAGCGGGTCGAGCCGGCGCGGGCGCGGCCGGTGCCCTTCTGGCGCCACGGCTTCCTGCCGCCGCCCCGGACCTCGCCGCGGGTCTTCGTGGAATGAGTGCCCTGGCGGCGGTTCGCCTGGGTCGCGACGATCACTTCCTTGACCGCCTGGCGGCCCTTGTCGCCCTCAAACGTCGGCAGGCCGTCGAAATCCTGCTCGCGGCTTTGCGTCCCGTCGGGGCTGAAGATCTTGAGTTTCATTTCGGTAATTTCTCCGGTCTCAGGCGTGTTTCGGCTGGCCCTTGATCGCGCTGCGCACAATGACATCGTCGCCGTTTGCCCCCGGAATCGCCCCCTTGACGAGGATCAGGTTCTTGTCGGCGATCACCTTCACGACCCGGAGGTTCTGCATCGTGCGGCTCTCCCTTCCCATGTGTCCGGGCATCCTCTGGTTCTTCCACGAGCGGCCAGGAGTCTGGCGCATGCCGATCGAACCGATGCGGCGGTGGAACATCGAACCGTGGGCGGCGGGGCCTCCCGCGACCCTGAAGCGGCGGACAACGCCCTGAAAACCCTTGCCCTTGCTGACGCCGAGCACATCGACGAGCTGGCCTTCCGAAAAGATCGAGACGGTGACGACGTCGCCCACCTTCGCGGTCGGCGCTCCGCTCAGGCGGACTTCACCGAGAACGCGCGGCGCGTCCGCCAGATGGGCGGCCTTCGCGTGGTTCAGTTCGGCCTTGCTGGTGTTCTTCGCCTTCTTGGCCGAAAAACCGAGCTGCACGGCGTTGTAACCGTCGGTGGCCTCGGTCTTGACCTGGACCACGGAACAGGGCCCGGCTTCGACGACGGTGACCGGGACGAGGACGTTCTGGGCGTCATAGACCTGGGTCATCCCGATTTTCTTGCCGAGGAGGGAGGAGATCATGGCTAAGCGGTAGGTGGAAGATTTTCCGTTTTGAGACCTACATTAGAGGATGCCCTGAAGGCATCTGGCTAACGTTGGACTGTAAGGACGCGGATGGATCAGACGTTGATTGTGATGTCCACGCCGGAAGGCAGGTTGAGTTTCTTGAGTTCATCCACGGTCTGGGCCGTGGGCTCGATGATGTCGATCAGCCGCTTGTGGGTGCGGGTTTCGAACTGCTCCATCGACTTCTTGTCCACGTGGGGCGAGCGGTTGACGGAGAGCTTTTCGATGCGGGTCGGAAGCGGGATGGGGCCCGAGACGCGGGCTCCGGAGCGCTTGGCCGTCTCGACGATGTCCTGGGCGGACTGGTCGATGACACGATAATCAAAGCCCTGGAGCTTGATGCGGATGCGTTGGCCTTTCATGGCGAAAAAGAACGATGATTTAGCTGCGGGCCGGGCCCTTGGAGGAGGACTCGATGATCTTGGCGAGGAGCGAGGCGGGAACCTGCTCGAAATGGGAGGGGGTGATGGAGGCGCTGGCGCGCCCCTTGGAAAGGGAGCGGATGTCTGTCACGTAGCCGAAGAGCATCTCGAGGGGCACGGAGGCCGCGATGATGCACGCCCCCGCCTTGTTTTCCATCGCCTTCACGCTGCCGCGGCGGCGGTTGATGTCGCCGATCAGGTCGCCCTGGTATTCCTCGGGCGTCGTGACCTCGACGCCCATGATCGGCTCGAGGAGGATCGGGGTCGCCTTCTTCATCGCATCCTTGAAGGCGAAAATGCCCGCCATCTTGAACGCGAGCTCGGACGAATCGACCTCGTGGAACGACCCGTCGACGATGCGGACGATGACATCGACGACCGGGTGCCCGGCGACCGTGCCGTTGTTGCAGCCTTCCATGATTCCGGCGATCGACGGCTTTATGAATTCCTTCGGTATCGCGCCGCCGACAATCTCGTCGAGCACCTGGATGCCCTTGCCCTTGCCGTTCGGCTCGAGGGTGACGCACACATGGCCGTACTGGCCCTTGCCGCCCGACTGGCGGATGAACTTGCCCACGCCGTCGGCGTGCTTGGTCACCGTCTCGCGGTATGCGATCTGCGGCTTGCCGGAGGTCGCCTCGACCTTGAACTCGCGCTTCATGCGGTCGCGAATGATGTCCAGGTGGAGTTCGCCCATGCCGGAAAGAATTGTCTGCCCGCTGTCCGGGTCCGTCGTTACGCGAAGGGTCGGGTCCTCGGCGACGAGGCGCTGGAGGGCGGCGCCCATCTTTTCCTGGTCGGCCTTCGAGTTGGGCTCGATCGACATCGAGATGACGGGCTCGGGAAACGACGGCGGCTCGAGCCGGATGTCGAAATCCTCGTCGCAAAGCGTGTCGCCCGTGATGACGTCCCTCACGCCGACCAGGGCGCAGATGTCGCCCGCATAGGCCGTGTCGATCTCCTCGCGGTCGATCGCATGCATCAGCAGGAGGCGCGACACCCTTTCGCGGCGGCGCGTGCGCGGATTGTACAGCATCATGCCGCGCTTGACCGTGCCTGTGTAGACGCGGAAGAAGACGATCTTGCCGACAAAGGGGTCGCTCCAGAGCTTGAAGGCGAGGCCCGCGAGCATTCCCTTGTCGTCGACCACCGCCCGGGTTTCCTCGCCGTCGCTGTTCTGGCCCATCATGGGGGGAACGTCGATCGGGCTCGGCAGGTAGTTCACAACGCAGTCGAGCAGGCGCTGAACGCCCTTCTTCTTGAAGGCCGAGCCGGGAACAACGCCGCAGAAACCGAGCGAAATCGTTGCCTTGCGGACCGCGAGCATGAGTTCGTCGGACCCGATGTGCTCCCCGGCGAGGAACTTGTGCGCGATCGTGTCGTCGAAATCGGCCACGGCCTCGACGAGCTTCTCGCGGTAGGCCTTGGCCTCCTTGCGCATTCCGGCGGGAATCTCGGTCGTCACCGGGTTGAGGCCGAGCGGATCGTCCTTTTCCGTCGGAAAGGTGTAGGCGACCATCTGGACCAGGTCGATCAGCCCCGTGAAGTTCTCCTCGGCGCCGATGGGCAGGAAGAGCGGGTGCGCATTGCCCTTGAGCTTGACCCGGATGTCGTCCACCGCGCGGTGAAAATCGGCCCCGACGCGGTCCATCTTGTTGATGAAGGCAATCCGCGGAACGCGGTACTTGTTCGCCTGCCGCCAGACGGTCTCGGACTGCGGCTGCACGCCGGCCACCGCATCGAAGACGGTGATGGCGCCGTCGAGGACGCGCAGCGACCGCTCCACCTCCGCCGTGAAATCGACGTGCCCGGGGGTATCAATGATGTTAATGCGCTGCTTGATCCCCTTCCAGGGGCCGCAGGAGGCATTCCATGCGCAGGAGATTGCGGCGGCGGTGATCGTGATGCCGCGCTCGCGCTCCTGCTCCATCCAGTCGGTGACGGTCGTCCCCTCGTGGACTTCGCCCATCTTGTGGACGGCGCCGGAATAGAAAAGAATGCGCTCGGTCGTGGTCGTCTTGCCGGCGTCGATGTGCGCGGCAATTCCTATGTTGCGCGTCCACTCGAGCGGAAACGGCCGGTTCGGGGAGTTGACCCGGGAGATCTTGGACTTGTCCGTGACGACAATTATCTCGGGATGTTTGCCTTCAGCGGACATGCAACAATTCCTTACCAGCGGAAGTGGGCGAAGGCGCGGTTCGCCTGCGCCATCTTGTGGGTATCTTCCTTCTTCTTGACGACGCTCCCCGTATTGTTGTACGCGTCGACAATCTCGGCCGCCAGGGCGTCCTTGAGCGGGATGCCCTTGCGGCCTCCGGCCGCATCCACGATCCAGCGAAGGGCCAGGCTTTCCTGGCGCTCAAAGGAGATTTCAACGGGCACCTGGTAGGTGGCGCCGCCGACGCGGCGGCTCTTCACCTCGAGGCGCGGGCGGGCGTTTTCGAGCGCGCCCAGGAGGAGATCGACCGGATCCCCCTTCTCCAGCTTTTCCGACACCTTCTCGAAGGCGCCATAGACGATCCGCTGGGCGAGATTCTTCTTGCCGACCTTCATGACCACGTTGACCAGATGCGCGACGAGCGGACTCTGGTATCGGATGTCGGGGACGGCGACGCGTTTCTCTGCTCTGTGACGACGTGACATGGATCGGGCTCCTAGCTAGAGGCTGCTGCTGCTGCCGACTTCTTCGCCTCTTTCGGGCGTTTCACGCCGTACTTCGAGCGGCTGCGGCGACGTTTCTCGACGCCGGTCGCATCCAGGGTTCCGCGGACGATGTGGTATCGGACGCCCGGCAGATCTTTCACGCGGCCTCCCCGCACGAGGACGATCGAGTGCTCCTGGAGATTATGCCCCTCGTCCGGGATGTAGGAAATCACCTCGTTGCCATTGGTCAGGCGCACCTTGGCGACCTTCCGGATCGCGGAATTCGGCTTCTTCGGCGTGCGGGTCATCACCTGCACGCAGACACCCCGCCGGAACGGGTTTCCAGCCAAGGCCGGTGACTTTGACTTGGACCGGATTTTGCGTCGGCCTTGGCGGACGAGCTGACTGATGGTCGGCATGAGCAGGAAGTTATGGTGTGAGAATTTGGGAAAAGAGGTGAATCGTACCCCCCGCCAAAAGCCCGGCAAGAACTATTTTGGCGAAAAGTGTCAGCTCTCGCGAAATGCGGGATTTTATCCCCGCTCCGCGAAGAGAAAGCGTCCACCAGCCCAGGCCGGGGACGCGCTAAAGAATAACGAAAACGGAGATCTAACTCCAAGGGCCCCTGGAGGGGCAAGCATCAAATGGGACGGGCTTCGGCGCGGATCGTCATGGGCTTCCAAACGGAGAGATTTGCCCGCCTTCGCCCGTTGGGCTGCGCCGGGTTGCCCTTCCGCTCCAGAAGGGCAAAAAAACGCCCGGCCTTGAGGGCCGGGCGTGAAACTCCACGGAGCTAGGCTCAACATGGAGTTTTATGGCGGGAGGGCGGGTGATCATGAGAATCGCGGTTTATTTGACAAGCAGATTTTTTAATATTGCGGCCCACGATTCCGCCTGCGGCCTGCGGTCCGGAGCCGCCGGAATCCATGGGCAACCCCAAGACTTTATTGGGCGCGTTTCGCGTCATTGCATTTGTGCAAAGGATTGACCCGCACTCCTCCCGAGCCTTCCCTTCCGGCATGACCGGATGTCGAACGGGCCTAGGGACCCACCCCGCGGTCCTGTCCGGTTTGCAGCAGCATTCAAGCCCGGGAGGCGGCGTGCGCGCGCTTTCCGATTATGGCCTGGATGAACTTCGGGGGCTGTTCGCGTCCTGGGGATTCAGCGCCGCGCATGCCGTCCGGGTCTTGCGGGCGCTCTATTCGCCGGATGGAATGGCCCGCGGCGGCAGGTGGCCATTGCCCCAGGGCCTTGCGGAACGGCTGCGCGCCCCGCATTCCAGCCTGACTTCCGTCGCGGCGCGTCAGGTGTCGGACGACGGCACCGTCAAGCTCCTGTTGCAACTTGGCGACGGCCGCGCAATCGAATCCGTGCTGATGCCTGCCTATCGCGCGGACCGGGCGGCGGGCTGCCTGTCGTCGCAGGTGGGCTGCCCCATGGGATGCGATTTCTGCGCCACCGCCAAGATGGGCTTTGAGCGCAATCTGTCGGCCGGCGAAATCGTGGAACAGTTTCTCGCGCTTCGGTCCGAGGCCCGTTCCCACGGCCGGAGGCTTCAGACGGCCGTTTTCATGGGAATGGGAGAGCCAATGCTCAATCTCGACAACGTGGTCGCGGCGGTCGAGAGGATTGCGGGGAACGATCTCGGGGGGTTGGGATGGCGCCAGGTCACCGTTTCAACGGTCGGCATAGTGCCCGGCATCGAGGCCCTGGCTGCGACCCGCCTCGGCGTGAACCTGGCCGTCTCCCTCCATGCGCCCGACGACGAAACCCGCGCACGGCTCCTGCCGGCCGGAAAACGCTTCCGGGTCGGGGATATTCTCGAGGCGGCCCAGGCGTACCAGGCCGCCTTTGGAAGGCCGGTTTCGATCCAGTACTGCCTGCTCAAGGATGTGAACGATTCCATCCCGCAGGCCCGGCGGCTCGCGAAGCTCCTGTCGGGCAGGCGAATGCACGTGAATCTGCTTCGCTACAATTCCACGGGCACCGGCCTGCGCGGAGCGGTCTACGCGCCGGCTTCAGACGATGACGCCGGGCTCTTCATCGCCGAATTGCGCGCCCGCGGGGTTGTCGCCCATTTCCGCCGGGCGCGCGGCACGGACATCGACGCCGCCTGCGGTCAGTTGTGTCGAAAAGGTTGAAAAACTTGCGGGGCTACGGAAGATATTCATTTTAAATATATTATAGTTTCAGATGGAAGTGTTCAAGTAACGCAGGGCGATGCGAATTGGCCGTCTACGCAGTAGGAGAAAATCCAAGCTATCCACGCCCGATCTCGGAAGATTTATGGCAGTCCAAGGGTGACGGCAGCACCGGGCGGTGCTCCGACTGCGGGATCTGACGGCAAAAGAGGGCGGATCCAATCAGAACCGCGTCGCCGGTTTCCCGCTTTTGGGAGGGCACAGTCCCGCAATCGACCAATTTCATCAAGGCGCCAGGTTAGCAGAATTTCATTAGCATCTTACATTGAATATGTTAGCTAGGAATCCGAGTCTTGGCACGTTCAATGCAAAGGTCCAACAATCTCCTATCCGGAATGCTCGCTGATCTGAAATACGCCCTTCGTCAGCTCGTGAAGAGTCCCGGCTTCACTGTCGTCGTAGTCGTTTCCCTTGCGCTGGGGATCGGTGCAAACACCGCAATTTTCGGCCTGCTTGATGATTTGGTTCTCAATTCCCTTCCCGTCAAAAATCCAGATGAGCTCGTCCTCTTCCAATGGCTGCCGGGAGCGCAGGGCAGCCGTCCGCTTCACTCGAGCGGCGGCACTTTTGGCGACGACGATATCGACACGGCGACCGGTCGACGCCTAAAGCGCATATTCTCGATCCGATCTTTCGAAGAATTGCGTCGCGATCACTCTCTGCTCTCCGAGACGTTTGCGTTTGCAGGCCTTGGCGATGCGACTCTGACCATCGACAATATGTCCGAAACCGTTGGTTTCGGACAGTTGGTTTCGGGCAACTACTGTCGGGCGCTGGGCATCAAAGCCTACAGGGGACGCGCGCTGACATCCGAAGATGACCAGCCGGGCGCTCCACCTGCGGCGATGCTGTCCTACGCGTACTGGCAGACGCGCTTTGCCGCAGACCCGGCCGTGATTGGGAAGATCTTATCCGTTAATCGGATACCGATCACAATCGTCGGCATTACTCCCCGGGGTTTTGTGGGAACAACGTTGGATGCTTCCCCTCCGGAGATCTTTCTTCCCCTGGCACTCGCACCGCAATTGCTCCCACCGGGAACCGCCCTCTCGGCGCCAGGCGCCTGGTGGCTGCAAATCATGGGCCGCCTTCAACCCGGCATAACGCTCGAACATGCGCAGGCCGGCCTCGATGGCCGATTTGAGGACAGTGCCAAGGCCGGAATTTCGCATCCCGACGATCCGCCGCATCTGCGTTTCACGCTTGGCGGGAAGGGGCGCACTGAGGCGGATCTTCGGCACAATCGTCAGCTTCTCATGCCTCTGATAGGGATGGCCGGCTTGGTGCTGCTGGCGGCCGCCGTCAACGCGGCCAACCTCCTGCTGGTACGAGGCGCCAGTCGCAGACGCGAGTTGGCCGTTCGAATGGCACTCGGCGCCGGTCGCGGACGAGTAATCCGGCAATTGCTCGTGGAGAGCGTATTGCTCGCCTTAGGAGGGGCTGCTTCGGGACTTTTGATCTCCCGGTGGGGCGTTGCCCTGCTCGCAACCCTCACGCCGCCGACGGACAGCTGGGTACTCGATCATCTGACTCTGGACTGGCGGGTGCTCGGCTTTACCTCCGCCATCGGTCTTTTGACCGGAATCGGGTTTGGCCTCGCGCCTGCCCTGCGGGCCACCCGGCTCAATTTGACTGCGGAATTTCAGGGCGGTCAGCGCGGCCTGGGTGGGGGAGCCCGGTCGCGATTGAGCAAAACGCTGATCATCGCCCAGGTGGCGCTCGCGATCGTGCTCTTGGTGGTTGCGGATATGTTTGGTCAAACGGTGCGCAACCTGCGCTCCGTCGATCTCGGCTTTAACAAGAGTCATCTCCTGTTTTTTTCGCTGAATGGCGCTCCGGGCGGCTCTCCTTCGCCCCGGATCGCGCACATTCACGCCGATGTCTTGGACCGAATTGCGGCGCTGCCCGGAGTACAGGGGGCGACCTTCTCCGGCTATCCGTTTGTGAGCTTTTATGGCTGGGAGAACGTTGAATTCTCGGTGCCCGGACGTCCCGTCGTTGCCGGTCATCCCGACCAGGTCGCTTGCAATCAGGTTGGGCCGAATTTCTTTCAGACCTACGAGATGCCAATCCTGCTGGGACGCGGAATCGCTACATCGGACGGAGAGTCCGCGCCCAAAGTCGCAGTCGTCAATGAAACCTTGGTGCGAAAATATTTTGGCGGAGAAAACCCCGTCGGGGAGACCATCATACTCAATGATAAGATCTTGATAATCGGCGTTGTTCGAGATGCGAAGGAGAATGATTTACGGGCTCTTGTCAGGCCAACTGTGTTCGTCCCCTTCTCGCAGAGACCCCGGGTGACGGCGCATTTCTCGGTGCGAACCGTTGGCGCGCCTCAAACGGTCATTGGGGCAATCCGCAATGCGGTGAGCGAGGTCGACCCTGCTTTGCCGCTCAACAATGCGCGAACCGCAGACGAGCAGCTCCAGTGGAGAATCGAAGGGGAACGAGTCTATGCGAGCGTGGCCGTTGCATTAGGCCTCGGCGCCCTCATGATCGTCTGTGTCGGCCTTTATGGACTAATGTCCTACAAAGTGCTGCGCCTGACCAGCGAGATTGGCCTGCGCATGGCGCTCGGTGCCCTTCCCGGTCGAGTGCTCTGGATGATCCTGGGGGAATCGCTGGTATTGGTCGCAGCAGGAGTTGGACTCGGAATTGGTGCAGCTGCCGGCATCAGTCGGTTGATTTCCTCATCCCTCTATGGCCTGACCGCGAATGACCCCTTTATCTATCTAGGGGTAAGCCTCCTCTTGGCCGCGGTGGCCACTCTTACCTGCCTGCTTCCGGCGTGTCGGGCGACCCGCATCGATCCAGTGATTGCCCTCCGCACCGAGTAGGAGGCTGACTCAGGACCAGACTAACGCAGGTGTTCCATTCGCGCGGGCTACCGCGGAAGTTAACCGTCCAAATTCAAGCATTTCGCACCGCAACTTTTTCAACCTTGTAAAAACGCAAAGCGCCCGCCTTCGCCCTGCGGGCGGAGCTTGCCGCGCCGTAGCCTCAGCCGTCGCCAAGGCTTTTGCGGCCACGTTGGCGAAGGCGGGGCGGGCAGCCCTTCCAATTTGGAAGGGCTGCATGCTCAGCCCGCGGTCACCTCGGCGGGTTTCGGCTCCTCGACGGGAAGCTCGGCGCCAAAAGGCAGGCTGATCTTGAGCCTCTTGTACTGCGGCAGGCCCGTGCCCGCGGGGATCAGGTGGCCCATGATCACGTTCTCCTTGAAGCCCTTGAGCAGATCGACCTTTCCGAGGGTCGAGGCGTCGGTGAGGACGCGCGTCGTCTCCTGGAACGAGGCGGCCGAAATGAAGCTTTCGGTTTCGAGCGAGGCTTTCGTGATGCCGAGCAGAATCGGCTCGGCCTCGGCGGGTTTTCCGCCGGCCGCGTCAATCCGCCGGTTCTCGGTGAGAAACGCCGCGCGATCCACCTGCTCGCCCCAGAAGTACTCGCTGTCGCCCGGATCGGTGATGCGCACCTTCCGGAGCATCTGGCGGATGATGATCTCGATGTGCTTGTCGTTGATCGTCACGCCCTGGAGGCGGTAGACCTCCTGGACCTGGCCGATCAGGAACTCGTACAGCGCCGCGGGTCCGAGGATCTCGAGGATCTCGTGCGGATCGGCCGCGCCCTCGGTCAGGTGCTGGCCCTTGTGGACCACGTCGCCCGGCTGCACGATGACGTGCTTGCCCGCCGGGATGAGATGCTCCTCCTCCTGCGCGGTGTCCTCGTTCTTGACGACGAGCTTGCGCTTGCCGCGGACGGTGCCCTCGAAGGAGACCACCCCGTCGATGCGCGCCATCTCGGCGGCGTCCTTGGGACGGCGGGCCTCGAAGAGCTCGGCCACGCGCGGAAGGCCGCCCGTGATGTCCTTGGTCTTGGAAGCCTGTCGGGGGGTCTTGGCGAGCAGGGCGCCGGGGGCGATCGTGTCGCCCTCGTTGACGGCGATCTGCGCGCCGACCGGGATTGAATACGAGGCGAGGGGCTTGTTCTTCGAATCGCGGACCTCGACCTGCGGATTGAGGTCCTCCTTGTGCTCGATGACGACCGTGGCGATGCGGCCGGAACTTTCGTCCAGCTCGCGCTTCACGGTGACGCCGGGGATCATGTCCTTGAACGCGAGGACGCCGCCCTTTTCGGAAAGGACCGGAATGTTGTAGGGATCCCACTGCGCAAGAACCTGGCCCTTCGTGATCTTTTCGCCGTCGCCGACGTGGAGGAAGGAGCCGACCACGATGTTGTAGGTCTCGAGCTCCCTGCCCTCCTCATCGGTGATCTGAATGGAACCCGTCTTGTTGAGGACGATGCTGCCTCCGTCGGCCGTGCTCACGAGCCTCAGGCCACGGTACTGGACCGTGCCCGCGGAGCGGATGCGGATTTCCGGCGTCTTGAATCCGCCCGAGGCGACGCCGCCGATGTGGAACGTGCGCATCGTGAGCTGCGTGCCGGGTTCGCCGATCGACTGCGCGGCGATGATTCCGACGGAGTCGCCCACCTTGGCCGTCTTGTTGGTGGCCGGATTGATGCCGTACGACTTGGCATCGATCCCGATCTTGCTCGTCGAAGTGAGGGGCGACATGACCTTCACGCGCTCGATGCCGATGTCGTCGATCTTCGCGGCTATTTCCTCGGTTATGAGTTCGCCGGAACCGACGATCCTTTCGGTGGGCGTGAGCGGGTTGAAGACGTCGTCGGTGGAGCAGCGCCCGATGATGCGCTCCTTGAGGGCGACGATCTCGTCGTCGCCCTCGACGATCGCCTTCTTCCAGACGCCATCGCGGGCGCCGCAGTCGTCCTCGCCGATGATGACGTCCATCGCCACGTCGCAGAGCTTGCGGGTGAGATAGCCGGCGTCGGCGGTCTTGAGGGCAGTGTCGGCGAGGCCCTTGCGGGCGCCGTGGGTGGAGATGAAGTATTCCAGCACCGTCAGGCCCTCGCGAAACGAGGAAAGGATCGGCCGCTCGATGATTTCACCGGAGGGCTTGGCCATGAGGCCGCGGGCGCCGCAAAGCTGGCGGACCTGCTGCTTGTTGCCGCGGGCGCCCGAATCCATCATGATGAAGACGGGGTTGATCTCGGGCTTGCCCTCATTGGTCTCGAGCCCGGCGAAGACCTCCTTGGCGATCTTGTCGGTGGCGTTGGTCCATATGTCGATCACCTTGTTGTACCGCTCGCCGTCGGTGATGATGCCCTTGTTGAACTGGGCGTCGACCTCGGCGATCTTCTTCCGCGAGTCCGCAACGATCTCCTTCTTCGCCTCCGGGATGATCATGTCGTCGATCCCGATCGAGATGCCCGCCTGGAAGGCGGTCGTGAAACCGAGCTCCTTCAGCTTGTCGAGCGTCTCGACGGTCATGGCATTGCCGGTGACCTTGTACGTGTGGAGGATCAGGTCGCCGAGCTTCGCCTTCGCGCACGGGAAATTGACGAAACCGATGCCCGCGGGCCAGATCTCGTTGAAGATCACGCGGCCGACGCTCGTCCGGAGAATCTTTTTCTCCTTGTTGCCGTAGACGGTGTCGCGCTTGTAATCCGGATTGGGAATGTCGACCCAGTCGTGCACCTTGAGGGCGCCGTCCGCCTTGGCGAAAAGCACCTCCTGGAGGCCCGACAGCAGCGGAACGCGATGGTCCTTCGGCACCTTCTTCCGGGGCTCGATCGTCAGGTAGTAGGCTCCCAGTACGATGTCCTGGGAAGGCGTGAGGATCGGCTTGCCCGACGAGGGCGAGAAGATGTTGGAGGTCGCCATCATGAGGAGCTTGCACTCCATGATGGCCTCGAGGGACAGCGGCACGTGGACCGCCATCTGGTCGCCGTCGAAGTCGGCGTTGTACGCCGTGCAGACAAGCGGATGGATGCGGATCGCCTCGCCTTCGATCAGGACGGGCTCGAAGGCCTGGATGGAAAGCCGGTGGAGGGTCGGCGCGCGGTTGAGCAGCACCGGATGGCCCTTCGTGACCTCCTCAAGGATGTCCCATACTTCGGGGGACTTCTTCTCGATCATCTTCCGGGCGCCCCGCACGGTGTGCACGAAGCCCAGTTCCTTCAGGCGGCGGATGATGAAGGGCTCGAACAGGACAAGCGCCATCTTCTTCGGGAGACCGCACTGGTTCAACTTCAGCTCCGGGCCGATCACGATGACGGAACGGCCCGAGTAATCGACGCGCTTGCCGAGCAGGTTCTGGCGGAAGCGCCCCTGCTTGCCCTTGAGCATGTCGGAGAGCGACTTGAGCGGCCGGTTGCCGGCCCCGGTGACGGGGCGGCCGTGGCGGCCGTTGTCGAAGAGGGCATCGACCGCCTCCTGCAGCATCCGTTTTTCGTTGTGGATGATGACGTCCGGGGTCTTGAGCTGCATCAGGTTCCGCAGGCGGTTGTTGCGGTTGATGACGCGGCGATAAAGGTCGTTCAGGTCCGAGGTGGCGAAGCGGCCGCCCTCGAGGGGAACGAGCGGGCGAAGATCCGGCGGAATGACCGGCAGGACCTCGTGAATCATCCATTCCGGCTTCGACTTCGAGTGGATGAATCCCTGGATCACCTTCAGGCGCTTGGAGAGCTTCTTCTTGATCTGCTTCGACTTGGTCGCGCGCATCTGCTCGTGGAGCTCGGCGACCGTGGCCTCGAGATCCATCTTCGTAAGGCAGTCGCGCACGGCCTCGGCGCCCATCTTGGCGACGAACGAGCCGTCGCCGTACTCATCGAGCGCCTGGCGGTACTCCGTGTCGGTGAGAAGCTGGCGCTGCTCGAGCGGCGTCTTGCCCGGATCGACGACCATGTAGTTCTCGTAGTAGATCACGCGCTCGAGCGAACGGGCGGTCATGTCGAGCAGCAGGCCGAGGCGGCTCGGCATGCTCTTCAGGAACCAGATGTGGGCGACCGGGACCGCGAGCTCGATGTGGCCCATCCGCTCGCGGCGCACGCGGGCGATCGTCACCTCGACGCCGCAGCGGTCGCAGATGACGTCCTTGTACTTGATCCGCTTGTACTTTCCGCACGCGCACTCGTAATCGCGGACGGGGCCGAAGATCTTCTGGCAGAAGAGGCCGCCCGGCTCCGGCTTGAACGTGCGGTAGTTGATCGTCTCGGGATTCTTGACCTCGCCCTTCGACCACTTGCGGATCGTGTCGGGCGAGGCGACGGTGATGGACACGCAGTCGAACGGGCTCTCGTCGAGACCGAGCGCGCTGCGTGCCTCCTCGCGGGTGGAGGCGGAAGTGTCGGCGGGTTGAATCATGGAGGATGGTCCCTTGGGTGTTTTGAAATGGATGCGCAGGCGCGGTCCCGGAGCCCTCAGGCCCCGAGGCTCAGCGCGTCGCGCTTCTGGAGCTTGATGTCCAGTCCGAGGGACTGGATTTCCTTGATGAGAACGTTGAACGATTCAGGCGTGCCGGCCTGCAGCGTGTTGTCGCCCTTGACGAGCGACTCGTAGATCTTCGTGCGGCCCTGCACGTCGTCGGACTTGACGGTGAGCAGTTCCTGGAGCGTGTGCGCGGCGCCATAGGCCTCCAGCGCCCACACCTCCATCTCGCCGAAGCGCTGACCGCCGTATTGGGCCTTGCCGCCCAGCGGCTGCTGGGTGACGAGGGAGTAGGGTCCGACCGCGCGGGCGTGGATCTTGTGGGAGACCAGATGGTTCAGCTTCATCATGTAGATGTAGCCGACGACCACCTCCTGGTCTATCTTCTCGCCCGTCCTCCCGTCCGACAGGACGCTCTTTCCGGAGGACGGGAGCTTCGCCTCCTTGAGATACTCGCGGACGCGCTTTTCCGGGATTCCGTCGAAGACCGGCGTGGCCACGTGCAGTCCGAGCTTCTTGCAGGCCCAGCCGAGGTGGGTTTCAAGGACCTGGCCGACGTTCATGCGCGAAGGCACGCCGAGCGGGTTCAGGCATATCTCGACGGGGGTCCCGTCGGGAAGGAACGGCATGTCCTCCTCCGGCACGATCTTCGCGACGACGCCCTTGTTTCCGTGGCGTCCGGCCATCTTGTCGCCCACTTCGAGCTTCTGCTTCGTGGCGATGTAGACCTTCACCTGCTTGATGGCGCCGTCCGCGGAACCCTCCCCGGACTCGACCGAGGCGATCTTGCGTTCGCGGTCGGATTCGAGCTCGTCGAACTTCGACTGGTACGAGCCGATGATCTCCATGATCTTGATCCGCACGGGCGACGGGTCGATCTGCACGTGCTTGGAGACGGCGGCGAGCTTGCGCAGCAGGGTCTTTGTGATCTTGCGGTTGGCGGGGATGATGATCTCGCTGTTCTCCCCGTTGACGACGTCGAGGGGGATCTTCTCGCCGAGGAGGATGTTGGAGAGGGCCTCGGTCAGGCCCTCCCTCAGCTTGTCCATCTGCGTCTTGTAGTCCTCCTGGATCTGCTTGACCTGGCGGCGGCGGTCGGACGGAGACAGGCGCTCCTGCTGGTTGTCGATCCGCGAGGACACCTTGACATCCATGATGATCCCGCCGACGCCGGACGGGACGACGAGCGACGTGTCCTTCACGTCGGCCGCCTTCTCGCCGAAGATGGCGCGGAGGAGCTTCTCCTCCGGGGCGAGCTCGGTCTCGGACTTCGGGGTGATCTTGCCGACCAGGATGTCCCCGGGCTTCACCTCGGCTCCGACGCGGATGACGCCGTTGTGGTCGAGATTCTTGAGCGCCTCCTCGCCGACATTCGGGATGTCGCGCGTGATTTCCTCCGGTCCGAGCTTCGTGTCGCGGGCGGTGACCTCGAACTCCTGGATGTGGATCGACGTGAAGATGTCCTCCTTCAGCACCTTCTCGGAGATCAGGATCGCGTCCTCGAAGTTGTATCCGTTCCAAGGCATGAAGGCGACGAGGACGTTGCGTCCGAGCGCCATCTCCCCGTGGTCGGTCGACGGGCCGTCGGCGATGATTTCGCCGGTCTTGACCTTCTGGCCGCGCCTGACGATCGGCTTCTGGTTGAAGCAGGTGCCGGCGTTCGAGCGCATGAACTTCCGCAGTTCGTAGATGAAGACGTGGTTCTTCGGATCGTGCTTCATATGCCGCGGCATCTCGCCCTCCTTGGTGACGATGATCCGCTTTGCGTCGACGGAGGCGACGATGCCGGACTCCTCGGCGACGACCACGATCTTCGAATCGCGCGCGACGCGCTCCTCGATGCCGGTGCCCACCAGCGGGGCCTCGGCCTGGAGGAGCGGCACGCCCTGGCGCTGCATGTTCGAGCCCATGAGCGCGCGGTTGGCGTCGTCGTGCTCCAGGAAGGGGATCATGCCGGCCGCGATCGAAATGACCTGCTTCGGCGACACGTCCATGTAATCGACTTCCGTGGCGCTGACCTCGAGGAACTCGCCGTCCTTGCGCACGGTGACCTTGCCGACAAAGTGGCTTTTGTCGTCAATCTCCGCGTTGGCCTGTGCGATGATCTTTCCCTCCTCCTGGTCGGCGGTGAGGTAGTCGATCTTGTCGGACACGCGGCCGTCCCTTGCGACGCGGTAGGGCGTCTCGATGAAGCCGAATTCGTTGACGCGGGCGTACGTCGACAGGGAGTTGATGAGCCCGATGTTCGGCCCCTCGGGCGTCTCGATGGGGCAGATCCGGCCGTAGTGGGACGGGTGGACGTCGCGCACCTCGAATCCGGCGCGCTCCCGGTTGAGGCCGCCGGGCCCGAGGGCCGAGAGGCGGCGCTTGTGCGTCACCTCGGCGAGCGGGTTGATCTGGTCCATGAACTGGGAGAGCTGGCTCCTGGCGAAGAAATCGCGGATGACGGTCGTCAGCGCCTTCGGATTGATCAGCTTCTGCGGCGTGATCGAATCGACGCTCTGGTCGTACATCGTCATGCGCTCGCGGACCAGGCGCTCCGTCCGCGACAGGCCCACGCGGCACTGATTGGCGAGAAGCTCGCCCACGGTGCGCACACGGCGGCTGCCGAGGTGGTCGATGTCGTCGACGACGCCTTCGCCCCTCTTCAGGCGCACCAGGTACTTCGTCGCGGCGACGATGTCCGCGCTCTCGAGGATGCGCTGCTCGAGCTCGGCCTTGAGGCCGAGCTTTTGGTTCACCTTGTAACGGCCCACGCGGCCCAGATCGTAGCGCTTCGGGTCGAAGAAGAGCCGCTTGAGAAGGGCCTTTGCGTTCGCGGTTGTCGGCGGTTCGCCGGGCCGCAGCCGCTTGTAGATCTCCTTGAGGGCCTCCTCCTCGTTGCGGCTCGGGTCCTTCTTGAGGGCGCGGATGATGGCGCCCTCGTCGACCGCGGTGTCGATGACGCGGATCGCGGTGATCTCATGCTTCTCGAAGGTGCGCACGATCTGCTTCGTCAGGGGCTCGAACGCGCGCGCAAGGACCACGCCCTTCTGGGCGTCGATCGCGTCCTCGACCAGGACGAGCGTGCTCACGTTTTCCATGTCGAGGGCCTTGGTGACCTTGAGGTCCTTGATCTCGTAGAAGAGATGGAGGATGTCCACGTCGGCGCTGTAGCCGATGGCCCGCAGCAGGGTCGTGATGAGGAACTTCCGACGGCGGCGGCGGCGGTCGAGATAGACGTAAAGGAGGTCGTTGTTGTCGAACTGCACCTCGAGCCACGTGCCGCGGTCGGGAATGATCCGGAAGGAGTGGAGCAGCTTGCCGTTCGGGTGCGGGGTCACCTCGAAGGCGATGCCCGGGGAGCGGTGGAGCTGGGAGACGACGACGCGCTCGGCGCCGTTGATGATGAAGGAGCCCCGCTCGGTCACCATCGGGATCTCGCCCATGTAGATGTCCTCGTCCTTGATGAAATCCTCCTCGCGCAGGCGCAGCTTCACGTAGAGCGGAACGGAGTATGTGATTCCATCGCGGATACACTCTATCTCGGAATTCTTCGGATCGCCGAGCGTGTACGAGACATACTCGAGGACCAGCCGCTCGTCGTACGACTGGATCGGGAAGACCTCGCGAAAGACCGCCTCCAGGCCCTGGGGCTTGCGCTGCTTCTCGGGGACGCCCTTCTGCAGAAAGTCGAGATAGGAGTTGATCTGGATCTCTATCAGGTTCGGCGGCTGGAGGACTTCACGGAGCTTGCCGAAGTTGATGCGCTCGGAGTGATTGCGGTCGGCCATGGTCGTTGAGAAAGATTATGCGAATACTGCGGTTTCCCGCTCCTGCCGGAGCGGGTTAAAAGGACATGAAGGCAAGCACGGCTGGACCCGTTGCGTGGCAGCGGGAAGGGACGGGCGGAGGCGTACTCCAATAAACTGACAAATACGAGAAAGGCAAAAGACGGGCCGCGGACGAGGCGGCCTGCCCTGAATGGGATGAATTATTGCTTATAATTTTCGCCAAGAATGTCTTACGAAAATTCAGCGCCATTTTTTCGGTGTTCCACCCCCGACAAATGCGAATCCGGTGAATTCGCTTCGCGTGGAATGGTTCCCTTGAGTGGGGCGCCACCGAAGTGGCGCCCTGGCGGCAGTGGACATTTTTCGCTTCGCGAAGGATGGGTTATTTGAGTTGAACGCCACTGACGTGGCGTCCTAGCGACAGTTGGCATTTTTCGCTTCGCGAAGGATGGGTTATTTGAGCTCCACCTTGGCGCCGGCAGCCTCGAGCTTCTTCTTGATTTCCTCGGCCTCCTGCTTGGAAACGCCTTCCTTCACGGCCTTCGGGGCGCCCTCGACAAGGTCCTTGGCCTCCTTGAGGCCGAGGCCGGTGATGGCCCGCACTTCCTTGATCGCGCCGATCTTGTTGGCGCCGCTTTCGAGGAGGACGACGGTGAATTCCGTCTTTTCCTCGGCGGGAGCCGCGGCTACGGCGGCGACGGGAGCGGCAGCTGCGGCGACAGGCGCGGCGGCGGAAACGCCCCATTTTGTCTCGAGGTCCTTGACCAGACCGGCGATTTCGAGAACCGACTGGCCGGAAAGCCACTCGATAACTTGTTCTTTTGTGATGTTGCTCATATTTATCTCCTGCAGCAGGTTAGCGGCCCCCAGATGGGAAGGCGCGTTTGAGGGACGTATCCCCTAGCCTGCCGCGTTTGACTGTTTCGTTGAAAAAGGGATGGATTAGTTCGATCGGTTGTTGGGTCTGGCCCGCCTTTGCCAAGGCTTCGGCGGGCGAAAGCCCGATCAACGGTTGAGGGTGCTTAGGATGCAGCGAGCCGGGCTTTCGCCTGCAGGACGTTCACCACGCCTTGCGGAACGGCGTTGATGACGCGCACGAATGCACCCGCGGGCTGGTTCAGGAGCCCGAGCAGCTGCGCCCGGAGGCTGTCGAGCGATGGCATCTCGGCAAGCTGGTCGACCTCCTTGGCCGTGATCAGCTTGCGGCTCAGAACGCCGACTTTCACAGCGACCTTTTGCTTCTCCTTGAAGAATTGCTTCAGAACCTTGGCCACACCCGGCGAATTGCGGCCTCCGACGACGATCGCCGTCGGGCCCGTCAAGGCTGCCTCGATGTCCGGAAGGCCGAGGGCCTTGGCGGCGACCCGGAGCGAGCTGTTCTTGATGACGTGAAACTCGGCTTTTTCGACGGCGAGCTTGTTGCGGAGGGCGGCCAGGTCGGCAACGGTCGCACCGTTGAAATTGGCCAGAATGACGTAGTCGGATTTCTTGAGGTGGGTCTCGACTTCCGCGATCAGGTATTGTTTTTCGGCTCTCATGGGATCCCAGGCTTGCGGTTCAGTACTTGCTGTATTCAGCCGACGCAATGCGCACGGCCGGGCTCTGTGATGCGGAGAGCGCGACAGACTTGATGTAGTGGCCCTTGAATGAAGCGGGCTTGGCCTTGCCCACGGCGTCGATGACGGCTTGCGCGTTCTCGATGATCTGCGCCGCAGTGAAGGAACGCTTGCCGATTCCGACGCCGATATTGCAGGTCTTGTCCATCTTGAACTCAACCCGGCCGGCTTTGACGGCCTTGATCCCGTTCACCAGGTCGTCAGTCACTGTGCCGCTCTTCGGATTGGGCATGAGACCCTTGGGACCGAGGACGCGGGCTATCGTGCGGACCGTCTTCATCGCCTCGGTGGTCGACAGGGCGACGTCGAAATCGAGCCAGCCTTCGTTGATTTTGGCCATCAAGTCCTGGAGGCCGGCGTGGTCCGCGCCGGCGTCGAGCGCCGCCTTCGGATTGTCCGTGAAGACCAGCACGCGCACCTTCTTGCCCGAGCCGTTCGGAAGCGGGGTCGTGCCGCGGATCATCTGGTCACCCACGGTCGGGTCCACCCCGAGGCGCATGGAAAGCTCCACCGTCTCGTCAAACTTGGCCTTCGGAAACTTGTGGAGAATCTCCACCGCTTCCTTGAGCGGATGCTCTTTTTGCAGGTCGGAGACCTGGCGCGCAGCGCGATAGCGTTTGCTGTGTTTTTCCATTTTTTTCTCCTTGCGGTGTATGCGGCCCGAACCGGAGTCGAAGGCCTCCCGCGGGATGTTGTTTGCGAACGAAACTAATCGACGACTTCAATTCCCATGTTGCGGGCCGTGCCGGCAATGATGCGAATGCCGGCTTCGTCGGAGTGGGAATTCAGGTCCTTCTGCTTGAGCCTCACGATTTCGAGAAGCTGCTTGCGGGTGACCTTGCCAACCTTGTCCTGGTTGGGCTTGCCCGAGCCGCTGGCGATATTTGCGGCCTTCTTCAGGAGCACCGAGGCCGGCGGCGACTTCAGGATGAAGGTAAAGCTCTTGTCGGCATAGACTGTGATGATGACGGGCAGGATCATCCCGTTCTGGTCCTTGGTCTTGGCGTTGAAGTCCTTGCAAAACGCCATGATGTTGACGCCTTGCGCACCCAGCGCGGGGCCGACCGGCGGCGCAGGATTCGCGGCGCCCGCGGGGAGTTGGAGACGGATGTAACCTTGGATTTTCTTGGCCATGGAATGACTAGGGATCTGGGGGCCGGCGCTTCCTCACTCCGTGAGGCGCTGCACCTGCCAGTATTCGAGCTCGACCGGCGTGAACCGGCCAAAAATGGAGACGGAAACTCGGAGCTTGCCGCGTTCCGGGTCGATTTCGTCGATGCGTCCGTTCAGGTTGGCGAACGGGCCGTCGTTGATCTTCACTTCCTCGCCCACTCCGTACTGGACCTTCGGCACCTCCTTGCCGCTGGCCGCCTCGATCCGGGCGCGGATCTCGTCGATGTCGGACTGCCGGAGAGGGGCGGGGTGCTCGCCACCGACAAAACCTATGACGCCGGCCACCTCCTTGACGAAGTACCAGGGCTTGTTGATCAGCTTCTGGTCCTCTCCGTACAGGCACATCTGGACAAAGACGTAACCCGGATAGAGTTTGCGCACCTTGGTCGACTTCTTTCCGCTCTTCACCTCCGAAACGGTCTCGGTCGGAAGGAGAACTTCGAAGATCTGGTCGTCCAACTCCTCGGCCGTCTTGAACCTCTCGATGTACAACTTCACCTTGTTCTCCTGCCCGGAGAGGGTGTGAAGCGCGAACCATTGCGCGCCGGGAGGCGCTTGGATTTGGGCGGACATGGGCTTTGGTTCAGCGCACCAGGTCGTGCAGGAATCCGACGACCTGGAACAGTGAAAAATCACTGATGCTCGTGAATATGCCGAGAATCACCGAGGCGACGATAACCACGATCGTCGAATCCCGCAATTCCGAGCGAGTCGGCCACGTGGCCTTCTGAAGCTCCTCGACCATCTGGCCGAAGAATATGCGCGTGCTGCGGAAAGGGTTTTTCATTTAAGGTTCTTGAAGATGGCAGGGGCGGAGGGACTCGAACCCCCAACCGACGGTTTTGGAGACCGCTACTCTACCAATTGAGCTACACCCCTAATAACGTGGATCTTATACGACGCCGCCGAGGCTCCCGTCCGGAGACCTCGGCGCGCATGTTAAACGGTTGGAGCGCAGCTTATTCAATAATGTCGGTGATGCGTCCTGCGCCAATTGTGCGACCGCCTTCACGGATGGCGAAGCGCTGGGTCTTCTCCATCGCAATCGGCTGGATCAGCGAAATGTCGATGTTGATGTTGTCACCCGGCATGATCATCTCGACGCCCTTGGGCAGCTCGATGACTCCGGTGACATCCGTCGTGCGGAAGTAGAATTGCGGCCGGTAGCCGTTGAAGAAGGGCGTGTGGCGGCCGCCCTCGTCCTTTGACAGGACGTAGATCTCGGCCTTGGCCTTCATGTGCGGGTGGATCGTCTTCGGGGCGGCGACGACCTGGCCGCGCTCAATCCCGTCCTTCTCGACGCCGCGCAGGAGAATCCCGACGTTGTCTCCCGCCTGTCCCTGATCGAGCAGCTTGCGGAACATCTCGATTCCGGTGACGACCGTCGTGCTGGTGTCGCGCAGGCCGACGATTTCGACCGTCTCGTTGAGCTTGACAACGCCGCGCTCGATACGGCCCGTGGCCACCGTGCCGCGGCCCGTGATGGAGAACACGTCCTCGACCGACATGAGGAACGGCTTGTCCATCTCGCGGAGCGGCATCGGAATTTCCGTGTCGACCGCCTCGAGCAGGTCGGCGATGGCCTTCTCGCCCTCGGGCTTGCCCTCGAGGGCCGCCGTCGCGGAGCCGCGAATCACCTTCGCGTTCTTGCCGTCAAACTGGTACTTGGTGAGGAGGTCGCGGATCTCCTCCTCGACGAGATCGATGAGCTCCTTGTCGTCGATCAAGTCGATCTTGTTCAGAAATACGACGATCTTCGGAACGCCCACCTGTCGGGCGAGCAGGATGTGCTCGCGCGTCTGCGGCATCGGGCCGTCAGCGGCAGAAACGACGAGAATCGCGCCGTCCATCTGCGCCGCGCCGGTGATCATGTTCTTGATGAAGTCGGCGTGTCCGGGGCAGTCGACGTGCGCGTAGTGGCGCTTGTCGGACTCGTACTCGACGTGGGATACCGCGATCGTCACGGTCTTGGTCGCGTCGCGCACGGTGCCGCCCTTCGCGATGTCCGCGTAGGATTTCACCTGGGCCAGGCCCTTGCGCGCCTGGACCGCCAGAATCGCGGCGGTCAGGGTCGTTTTGCCATGATCGATGTGACCGATCGTGCCGACGTTGACGTGCGGTTTCTTGCGTTCGAATGTTCCTTTAGCCATGAGAGGAGGAGGGTGACGTGTGGTTGGGTTTGGATTGGAATGAAACGACCGGGATTCTGTCGCCTTGCCCTGGAGCCCAGAACCGGACTTGAACCGGCGACCTCGTCCTTACCAAGGACGTGCTCTGCCAATTGAGCTATCTGGGCAGGCCGAGGCGTGCTTGCCAAACGCCCATGATTGATTATCAGAGGCTTCTGGCACACAGACATTGAGACTGCGGTCAAAAAACGGGAAAGAGGTGAGAAAGTGAACGCCGCGTATGGCCCCGTCAACAGCAAACTTGACAAGGCCTGTAAAAATCGAGTGTACGTCACCGTTTGAACTTACTCCATCATTTTCTGCGGCTTGCAGCGGATAATCAACGGACCCCGCCGGCCCAAACCCGGACCCTCCTTTGGCGGCGCCCTGTCCTGCACAACTGCAACGGCTGGCGGCACCCCTCCCTTGTCACCTAATTCCATCATGGCCGGCGCCCTGCACAACTGGGTGCGGGGGGCCTTCACCGCGGTTGGCATCCCGGCAGCCCATGCGGAGCAGTCCGCCGGGCAGCTTGTGCAGACCAGCCTGTGGGGCATCGACTCGCACGGCGTCTCCCGGGTGCCGCATTATCTGAACCGCCTGCAGCGAGGATCGATCAAGGCGCGGCCGAAGATCGGCTTCGACGCAACCGGTTCGGCAACCGGGAATGTCGAGGGCGATCACGGCCTGGGCTTCGTCGTGTGCACGTTTGCCGCAGACAAGGCCATCGAACTTGCCCGGGCGGGCGGGGCGGGAATCGTCGGCGTGCGAAATTCGAGCCATTGCGGCGCGATCGGCCTTTACTCCCGGAGGGCGGCCGCCCAAGGCCTGGTCGGCATCGCGTTCACGCATTCGGATTCCTTCGTCGTTCCTCATGGGGGCAACCGGGCCTTCTTCGGCACAAATCCGATTTCGATCGCGATACCGACTCCCGATGCAGCGCGGCCACTCTGTCTCGACATGGCGACGAGCGTCGTGCCCATGAACCGGGTCATGAATGCCCGCAGGGAGAATCGCGCATTCCCCCCGGGGCTGGCCGTGGACAGGGATGGCCGGGACACGACCGACCCGCACGCAATCGCCGCGCTCAGGCCGATGGCGGAACACAAGGGCTATGCGATGGCCTTCGTCATCGACATGCTCTGCGGTCCGCTGAACGGGATGCCGTACGGACCCCACCTGAACAAGATGTACGACGAGCTCGACGGACACCGGCGCCTAGGTTCGCTCATGATCGCCTTCGATCCGCGGCGCTTTTTCGGCGGCGCAGGCCTCGCCGCCGCCGCCTTCGCGGCCATCTCCGAGGTGAAGAAACAGGGCGGCGCGGTCCTGTACCCCGGCGAACCCGAGTACGAAAGCGAAGAGCGCCGGCGCAGGGAGGGCATCCCGATGGAACCCGGCCTCTGGCGGCAGATTGAGGAATGGTCGGAACGCCTGGCGGTGCCCCTCCCCGTCCCGCTGCACCCGGACGGCCCGGCGCGCCTCAAGGCCCGACGCAGATCCGGTAAAAACCGGGCGCCAGGCGGTCGCCGATCCGGAAATCCCTCGAAAGATAGCTGAGGAAGAAGCCGTCGGCGGCGGTGCCCGACCTCACCGTGGGCACGAGCGGCCGCACGAGACCCGCCGAATCCACGGCCGCCAGGAATTCGAGCGGCGACCAGGCCCGGTTCCGCAGCTCGGACGGCGCATCGGGCGAAACATGTAATGATTCAGAGAATACGATTCTGCCCGTCCTGGCCTCCGCCGCGGTCACAAGGGCGAGACGGAGGCCGAGCGCCGGCACGGGCGCGTCGGTCCTTCCAATTCCAATCAGGGGATTGCTGCCGAGCGGACTCGCCTGAAGCGCCTCGGCGGGACGGGACGGCGGCGGGGCCGCGATCAGGCCGAGCCCGGGCTTGTCCTCGGTGAATACAAGCCGGGGCCCGTACCCTGTGAACGACCCTTCGGGCGGCCTTGCGGGGACATCCTTCTGCGCGCTGCTCCAGCGGGTCGGCAGGAAAAGCGCGGTGGGGTCGTGCAGGGCCGCGTCCTCGCCCGCAAGGTCCTCTCCGGAACGCACCAGTCTCACGGCCGGGGAAGGCTGGGCTGGCCGGGCGGCGCCCTGCGGCGACGGGGAGCGAAAAAGCGCAGCGACGACAAGCGCCAGGACGAGGCCCGCCGCCATCGCCGGCAGCCACCGCCGCGCCGCACTCCGGAAGCCTGCGCCGGTCCCGTTCACGGCGTCGCGGGGCTGCCGGCCGGGGATTCCTGGGCGGCGAGGGCGACATACGCGAAGCCGCCGGCGATCGCCATCGATTGTATGCGCGTGATCTCTCCGATCGGAACGTTGACGCCGGCCAGCAGGAGGAGGACGGCGTGCTTCTCCCTGTGCCCCTGGACCCGCAGCCACTCCGGAAGCTGCGCCTGCGTCAGGAGCCCCTGGTCGGTCAGTATCTGCCCCGAACCCAGGATCCGCAGGTGGCAGGTCGCGCGGATTGCGCCCGCGCGCGCCCCCTCCATGCCCGGCAGGGGTTCGCCGAGGACAAGCCCCGGAGCCAGCACGAACCGCGAGCCGAACAGAAGGAAGAACAGGGCGAGGGCGCCCACATTCACGTAAAACAGGACGTCGAAGTTCCGCGGCGCCGGCGACAGGTGCCGGGCAATGTCGAGCGGACGGGTGATCACTTTCGCTCCTCCGCGGGCGCCGGGGACTCGGCCGGGCCGGCCCGGTAGTCGACCAGCAGATACTTCATGATCTCGTTGCCGGACCACTCGATGTCGCGCACGATCGCCCGGACCCTGCTGGCGAGGAAATGGTGGGCTATATGGGCCGGGATCGCCAGCATGAGCCCGCCGGCCGTGCACAGGAGCGCCTGCCACAGCCCGCCCGCCAGGGCATGCGGGGTCGCGTAGTCGCCGCCCTTTTCGAATGCGATGAACGTGGAGGCCATGCCGAGCACCGTCCCCAGCAGCCCGGCGAGCGGCGCCACCTGGGCGATGGCGGCAATCGAACCGAGGCGCCGCTCCAGGGCCGGCACCTCGACGATCGCCGCCTCCTGGACGTGAAACCGCATCGTTTCCACGTCGTCGGGCGAATGCAGAAGCGCCGCCTTGACGACGGCCGCCACCGGCCCGGGCGTCTCCTCGCAGACGGTCAGCGCCTCGACAAGCCTGCGCTTGGCCAGGATGTTCTTGATCCCGTTGATGAAGGCCGTCGAGCGGATCTGCCCGCGATGCAGATAGAGGGTGCGTTCGACGACCAGGACGAATGCCGCGAGGCCGAGAACCAGCAGCACGGCCATCATGGGGCCGCCCTTTGCAAACAGGCTGAAGTTGAATACGGACATTGGCGGAAAGGAGCGTTACATTCGTTTTGCAGTCCGGCGCAAATGCCAAAAACGGCTCATGGGTGGGCAGAGGGGGAGTTGAGGCTCGCCAGATTGGACTGCGCGAGCGCCGCAAACGGGAGGCCCGACCTGATGATCAGCTTCCAGGCCTCGACCGACTGGTCGACCTCGCCCTGCCGCTCGAAGAGCTCGGCCAGTTCGAACAGGGTCTTGGCCATCCAGTACCGGCCCTTCTCGCCCAGTTCGGCGCCCCGTCCGCCGTTCAACAGAAATGGCGCCACAACGTCGTCCCACCAGACTTCCCTGGCCTGCTGCGCCCGGTCCTGGCGCATGTAGATATAGCCCAGGTTGAATCCGGCCTCCACCCTCACGTCCGCCGGAGCATCGACCCGTTCGCACAGATACTCGAACAGGGCGCGCGCCTGATCCCCGTTTGAGGGATCGCTCCCCGACTGGGCGTTTTCGCACTTGGCGAGCGCGAGCCGCGCGATGATTTCATTGGGAGTCCCGGCATAGGCGGGGTTCTTCACGAGGGAGTCGTATGCGCGCTGCGCCTGCGGGAACTGGTTCAGTTTGCTCAGGACGTCGCCCTGCTTCAGCCTCGCATCGAACACCAGGGGATCGTCGGGATATCTGGTGACAAGCCGGTCGAGCAGCCGGTCGGCCTCGTTGAGGTTCTGTTCCTGGCCGAGGCGCTCCGCCATCGCGGCGGCCTGGTACAGGGCGAACGGCGCATACCGGCTCTTCGGAAAATTGTCGGCAAGGCTGGTCAGGAGCTGCTGGGCCTCGACGACCTTGTCCTGGCGCTCGTCATAATTGGCCTCCGCAAAGTAGGAAGTGGCGGCCGCATCGGAGCTGCGGTATTCGGCGCGAAGCCGCTTCAGAATCGACAGCGCCTCCGGCTCGCGCTTGAGGTCGAAACAGGCCTGCGCCTGCAGCAGAAGGCTGCTGCTGGCGATATCCTCTCTCAGGGCCGGATCTAGCCCGGAAAGGAGCCCAGCCAGTCCGTCCACAAGCCGCAGGGCTCGTTCCACGTCGCTCGCATCGACGGCGAGGCGCGCCTGGAGCCAGGCCATCCGGGCGCGCAGTTCCGCGGAGAGGTCCGGCGACAACCGCGCGGCCAGCAGACGGTTTACGCGGTCGTAAGCAGCGGCGCTTCGATTGTTCAGCTGGAGGGCCCTTGCGAGGTTCCATTCGGCTTCCCAGCGGTTGACCGCGTCAAACAAGGGACTGCGCGCCTGCTCGTCGAGCACGGCCGCCGCCTCCTCGAGCGTGCCCGCCTTGATCTCCGCCTCCACCCGCTGGAACATGAGATCCCCGGGCCGAACCCCCGGGGGCGGGCTTCGCACCACCGAGGCGTATGCCTCGGCGGCGCTGCGATAGTCGCGCGCCCGGTACCAAGCCTCGGCAATGACAACGTTGAGCCGCGAGCGGATGTTCAGCCAGTCCCGGTCCCCTTCCGGAAGCGCATCGCGCGTCTGGCGGGCGTAGTCCGCCGCCGTGCGGTAGTGCTGCTGTTCCCACGCAGCCCCCACCAGGATGCCCAGGGCGTACGGCTTCAGGGGCGAGCCGGGAAACCGATCGAGAAGCGAGCGCGCCGAGTCCTCGGCCTGGGCATAGTCCTTGTCGCCAAGCGCCCATTCCGCCCGAACCAGATAGAGATCGTCCAGGATCGGATGCGGGGCCGCCATTCCGATGAGCTTGTCCAGTTCCGCCCTGAAAACATTGCGGTCCGGCCCCACGGAAAGCGCGCGCGAGAGCAATTGCAGCGCCTCCCGCTGGCGGTCGGGATCGACTCCGTTGTCCAGGAGCTGGAAGAGCGCGATCCGGCCCGGTCCGTTGCCCGCGCCGGCGACGAGCCCCAGGAGGAGCCGGAAATCATCGGCGCGCGCGCGCTCGTGGGCAGGCAGTCCGAGAAGATCGCGCTGCAGGGCCTCGATCGCCGCCGTGGGCTTGCCGAGCGCGTTCAGCATTACCGCGTACGAACGCTCAAAGTCATAGCCCACGCTTCCCTGAAAATTCTCGGCATTCTTTCGCGCCTGCTCGGCTTCCTCCGCGGTGACGTGGTCTAGCTGCAGAAGGGCCTGTTCGCGGGCAAGCTGGAACCGGGCGCGCGTCAGGTTGGTCCCGCCCGCCGCAGCCTGGGACTCCGCCTGCCCGTACAACTCTCCCGCCCTGGTGAATTCGCCGGCGGAGGAGGCAAGCATCCCCTGCAGGAAGAAATTCCAGGGCTGGTCTTCGGGCGGCAGTTCGCCCGCCTTGACCGCTGCCAGCTCGTTCCTCGCCGATTGCATCTGGCGCAACGCCGCTGCGGCCAGCCCCGCCCGCAAATGCCACGCCGAGCCGTGCGGGGGCGGCAACCCATCGAGAGCCTTGAGCGCGGCGGCCGGCCGGCCTTCGTCCAGCAGAGCCGTCGCCAGGGCGATGGTCAGGTCCCTGCGGTCCATCCCTTGGACGGACATCAGCTGCTCATACGTTTCTGCGGCAATGCCCGGAAAACCAAGCTCCTCGGCCCGCCTCGCCGATGCCAGCGAGAGCCCGTCCTGTCCGGCCGAGCGCGCCACCGGGGACGGCGCCAGCGGCACCGGCGGATTCAGCGGCTCCTGGGAGCGCGCCACTGCAACCACCATCAGTGTCAGGAGGAGGAATTTTCGAATGGGCATGCTGACCGCAAGTTGGTGGCCAAAGCCAGTTTGCCCTTTCCGCTGGAACAATCAACCGCGTTGTCGCTCTTTGGGCCTATTGCTTTGTCCTGCACGTTGTCATGGATCCGTGCCGAGCGGAAGGGACGGGCACGCGCGAAAGTCGAACGGTTTCCGGACCGCGCCGGCATGGAGATGCGCTTCTTAGTGTCCTTTTGCCCGGGCGAGGTTCCCTCGCAAACCGGTTTGCTCTGGCATTAGCGCGGCCGCCTGCTAGGTTTGCGGGCCTCTCCGCCACCCATAATCCCCGCATCCCATGACCGTACTCCTTGTTCTGATCGCGTTTGTCGCCATCGTCATCATCGCGGCTTCCTGGGCAGTTGGAATCTTCAACTCGCTTGTCAGTTTGCGAAACCGGTTCAAGAACGCATTTGCCCAGATCGACGTCCAATTAAAACGCCGGTACGACCTGATCCCAAACCTCGTCGAGACGGCCAAGGGTTACCTCAAGCATGAGCACGAGACGCTCGAGGATGTCATCAAGGCCCGCAACATTGCGTACGCGGCATCGCAGGCCGCCGCCGCCAATCCCGCCGATGGGAGTGCGATGAGGAGCCTGGTGGGCGCCGAAGGCGGTCTCGCCGGCGCATTGGGCCGCCTGATGGTCGTTTCGGAACAGTATCCCGACCTGAAGGCGAACCAGAACATGATGCAGCTCACCGAGGAATTGACATCGACCGAGAACAAGGTCGCCTTCGCCCGCCAGGCCTACAATGACGCGGTGATGGTCTATAACACCTCGAGGGAGACCTTCCCAAATTTCGTGATCGCCGGAATCGGCGGCTTCCAGCCTGCGGAACTCTTCAAGATCGAAGACGCTTCCGAGCGCAACGCGCCCAAGGTCCAGTTCTGATCGTCCCTGCCTGGACGCCATGGATTTCTTCGGCGCCGAAGAGCGCGCGAAAAAGCGCACTCGGTATCTTGTCTTCCTTTTTGCGCTGGGCTTGGCGGGGACGATCGTCGCCGCCTACGGTTTTGCGCGGCTGGCGGAAACCTTTCTCTCCAATTCCCCCGCCCATGCGTATCGGCACAATTACAGCCGCTACGACAGCGGCAACGGGGAGGCTCAGATTGCGAACACCCCTTTCTTGCAGCCGGGATTGCTGGCCGCGGTCGCCCTTCTTACCTCCGCGGTCGTCGGCATCGCCTCCCTTGCCAAATGGTCCGAACTCCGGCAGGGAGGAGCCGCCGTGGCGGGCGGGGTCGGCGGGCGGCGCGTCGACCCCCACTCCACCGACCTCGCGGAGAGGCGCCTCCTCAATGTCGTTGAGGAAATGTCGATTGCCGCAGGCCTGCCGGTGCCAGCCGTCTACGTCCTGGACGACGAGCCGGAGATCAACGCCTTCGCCGCAGGGCTGACCACAAGCGATGCGATCGTGGCCGTAAGCAGGGGCGCCCTCGACAAGCTGACCCGCGACGAGCTCCAGGGCGTCATCGGCCACGAATTCAGCCACATCCTGAACGGGGACATGCGCATGAACATGCGCCTGACCGCCCTTGTATTTGGGATTCTTGTCATTGCGATCATGGGGAGGGGAATCCTGTACGGCCTTCGCCGGGTCCGGGGAAAGGGAGCCGCGGCCATCCTGGCAATCGGGCTCGGTCTCTTCATCCTGGGGTACATAGGATATTTCTTCGGCCGGCTGATCCAGGCCGCCGTCTCCCGCCAGCGGGAATTCCTCGCCGATGCCTCCTCGGTGCAGTTCACCCGCAATCCGGCCGGTCTTGTCGGGGCGCTTCGGCGGATTGGCGGCGCCGGCTCGGCGATGGAGCACCATCAAACCGCAGCCATCGGGCATTTCTTCTTTTCCCAGAGTTTCCGTTCCAGTTTCGGCGGACTCCTGGCGACGCACCCGCCTTTGGAAGCGCGCATACGGGCGATCGACCCGCAATTCGACGGCAAGAGCGTCGCGCCCCCGGCTGCCGCGCCCCTGCCGTCAGCAAGGGCCTCCAGCGCGGCTGGCGCCCCCGCCTCTCCCTCGCCGGCGCCGGCCGGACCCGCCGCCCCGCCGCAGATCGCATCGGTCCTCGGACCCACGGGAGGCGCCGCCTCGATCAACCCTCTCGCCCTCCTGGCCTCCGCGGGAACCCTGCCGGCCTCAGCGGTGAGTGATGCCCGGGATCTGCTGCAAAAGATTCCGGACCGCCTTCGAGCCGCCACCCGGGCACCGGGGGAAGCGCCCGCCCTTCTCTTTGCCCTCCTGCTCAGCTCCGACCAGGCCGCGAAGGACCACCAGATCTCCGTTGTCTCGACCGGCGCGGGTGCGGATGTTGCGCGGGTCCTTTCCGAGATCGAGCCATTGACGCGGCAGTTGGACTCCCCTCAAAGGCTTCCCCTCGTTCTTCTGGCTCTTCCCGCGCTTAATGCGCTCGATGCCGCCGCGCGCCGGAATCTCGACCAGACCCTGGACAGCCTCGTGCACGCGGACGGCCGCGTCACCACGTTCGGTTACGCCCTCCAAAAGATTGTCCGGCGCTCCATCGCGGCCGGCGACAATCCGTCCGCAGCAGCGGCGCGCATCTATTCCTTCTCCGAAGTTTCGCCCGAGATGAGCGTCGCCCTTTCGGCGCTCGCGCATTGCTCCAGTGACAACGAAGCGGAGGCCGCCCGCGCTTTCGCCGCCGGGGCTGCCCGGCTCAAGCTCCTCGAAGGCAGTTTAACCCTGATCGCGCCGGGTGAATGCGGTTTCGCACAATTGGACGCAGCCTTGGACCGTCTTGCGGCCGCCAGCGGGCCGATCAAGAGGAGATTGCTCACCGCGGCCGCATACGTCGTCAACGCCGACGGCGTCCTGCTTCCGGGCGAAATCGAGCTGTTCCGCGCGATGGCCGCAGCCCTGGACGTGCCGTTGCCGGCGCTCCCCACGTAACCGGGTCAGGGGCCCAGGAATTTCCGATTCTCCGAACTGTCCAGTCCGCTGTCGTCCGCGGGGCAGGCTTCCGTCGATTCGACGAAGCGCAGTCCGTAGGGAAACCGCCACAGCCAGCACCCGCCATCGCGCCTGTCGTGCACGAGAAGGAATTCCGGGTCGGCGTCCCGAATGATCGTGGTGATGCCATAGTGACCCCGGGTCAACCGCCTGATGTCGCCGGGGAGGCGCATAAGCAGGGGAATCGGGTCGAGCGACACCGTCCAGCTTCCGCTCACGCCCACGGGGGCTCCCCCCTGAAAATAGTATCCGAAGAACCGCGGCGGCTCAAAATGTCCCGTTGCGTGCATGCGGCGGAGCTGCTCGTTGACCGCACCGATAAAGTGCACACGCCACGGCAGATCCACCGGAAGGGTGAAATTCGGGAGCGGAACAAGCACGTTGTCGGTCATGGCCGTAGGTACTCCAAAAGCATAATAACGGCCAATTCCGCATTAAAATGAGCCTTCAACCGGCATAAAAAGCAAAAACCGGGCTTTGCGCTGGGGATTCTTTTGGCTAAGCTCCTGTCAACCGATGTCTTCCGACCTTACCGAGCTTTATCAACAGGTGATCCTCGACCACAACCGGCGGCCGCGCAACAAGGGCCGTCTGGCGACCGCCAACCGGGAAGCGCACGGGGACAATCCGACCTGCGGGGACCAGTGCCACGTCTACCTCCGGATGGAGGGAGACCGGATCGCCGACATCTCATTTGAAGGATCCGGATGCGCCATTTCCCAGGCGAGCGCCTCCCTGATGACGACGCAGATCAAGGGCAAGACAGCGGCTGAAGCCGGGGAACTGTACCGGCGATTCCATGAAATCGTCACATCGGGCAAGGAGCCGGAGGAAGTCAGCGACCTGGCCGCATTCGCCGGCGTGCATGCCTTCCCGGCCCGGATCAAATGCGCCACCCTGGGATGGCACGCGGCACTGAACGCCATCAAGGGCGACGGTGCCCCTGCGACGACAGAGACCCATAGCGATTGACGCCATGTCTTCACACTGGGGCAGTATCCGCGACGATTTTCCGGTGCTTCACCAAACGGTGAACGGCAAACCGCTTGTCTATCTGGACAACGCCGCAACCACGCAGAAGCCAAGGTTGGTGGTCGACTCCCTTTCGCGTTTTTACAGGGAGGACAACGCCAACGTGCACCGCGGCCTGCACGCCCTGTCGATGCGGGCAACGGACGCCTACGAGGGCGCCCGCAGCCGCGTAGCCCGGTTCATCCACGCGGCCGCTTCTGAGGAGATCATCTTCACGCGGGGAACCACCGAGTCCATCAACCTCGTGGCCGCAAGTTGGGGCGGGGCCAATCTCAAGCCGGGGGACGTGATCCTGCTCACGGAAATGGAACACCACAGCAATCTCGTGCCGTGGCAGTTGGTCGCGCAGAGGACCGGGGCCAAGTTGCGTTACCTGCCAGTGACAGGAGATGACGGCTTTCTCGACCTTTCGCAATTGGACAAGGTGCTTACGCCGGAAGTGAAGCTCTTCGCCTTCACCCACGTTTCCAACACCCTGGCCACAATCAATCCCGTGTCGGAATTGTGCGCCCGGGCGAGGCAGGTCGGGGCGGTTACCCTCATCGATGCCGCCCAATCGGTCGGGCACATGCCGGTCGATGTGGAGAGGATCGGTTGCGACTTCCTGGCCTTCTCCGGCCACAAGATGGCCGGCCCGACCGGGATCGGCGTGCTGTTCGGGCGGAAGGATCTTCTCGACGCGATGCCGCCCTGGCAGGGAGGGGGCGGAATGATCGCAAACGTCGATTGGTTTGCGACCACCTATAAGCCGAGCCCCGAGAGGTTCGAAGCGGGAACCCCCAATTTTGCAGATGCCTACGCTCTCGGCGTTGCCTGCGACTACCTGGACGGCCTGGACAGGCGGGAAATCCAGCGCCACGACGGCGATTTGGCCCGCCACGCGTACGCCCGGCTTGCCGAGCTGCCGGGCATCCGGCTCATCGGACCTCCCGGCGAGCGCGGCGGCCTGGTAAGCTTCGCCCTCCGCGACGTGCATGCCCACGATGTGGTGACCTTCGCCGACCAGGATGGAATCGCCATGCGCGGTGGCCACCACTGCAACCAGCCCCTCATGAAAAAGCTCGGCCTGGCAAGCACCGTCCGGGCGAGCTTCTATCTCTACAACACCACGGAAGAGATCGACGTTCTTGTCGCCTCCATGCGGAGGATCCTGAAGTTTTTCGGCGGGACCTGAACGGCTGGCCCGGGGTCAGCAGCTCTTCTTGCAGGCGCAGGCATCCGCGGTGTTCCGCTGCACCAGCCGAATGTCGGATCGGGCGCTCCAGCCGATGCGGCGCCAGAAGGCCTTGCCCTCCGTGTTGCTTGCGAAGAGGAACAGGTTGCATTTCGGGATGCCCTCCGAGTGCAGCTTCTCAAGGCAGATAGCGACCAGCGTCCGGCCCAGTCCGCGGCGGCGGCGGGCGGGCGCCACGGCCAGATGATGCAGGTAGCCGCGGCGGCCGTCGTGCCCGCAAAGAATCGTGCCGACGATCCGGCTTCCCGCGGTCGCGACAAGGCTCAGGTTCGGATTCCGCCTCAGGAAAAGCGCGATCGCCTCGCGCGTGTCGGATTCGTTGAGTCCAATGCCCTCGGTCTTCCTCCAAAGGGCGTACACGCTGTTGTAATCGGAAATGCGCAGGATGCGGATTCGGGGCTCTTGCGGGCGCTTGGTCATCGGCTGATCGGTTTCGCCCATTAACCGAGCTTCTCCTGGATCCATGCAATCGTCTTTTGCGCGAGCGCGTCGAAGGCTTCCACGCACAGTTCCAAGTGCTCCTCCTTCGTGTCCTCGATCTTGTTGTGGCTGATGCCATGCAGGCTTTGAACGAACATCATGACGGTCGGCACCCCGGAGCGGGCGACCTCCGCCGCATCGTGAAGCGGTCCGGACGGCAGCCTGTGCGACTTTCCGCAGGTTTCGTGGATGGACGCGTCGCACAAGTCGACCAGGTCCTTGTGGAACAGAATGGGTTCGATCTGCCAGAGCCTTTCCCACGAAACCGAGACGTTTCCTTCCTTTGCGAACCGCTCGCTCGCGTCGCGCGCCTCAGCAAGCATCCGGGCAAGCGCATCCGCATCCAGATGGCGCTGGTCGAGCGTGATGCGGCATTCCTCGACGACGCTGGTCACGATCCCGGGCCGTGTCGAACAGGAGCCGATCGTGCAGACTCCGCCCTGGCGTCCGGCTATCCTGTAGATTTCCGGGCTCATCTTTGCCGCGGCGAGAAAGGCATCCCTGCGCCGGGCCATCGGTGTGCTCCCGGAATGAGCCGCCTGCCCCTTGAACGTGATCGCATGGCGCTCAACCCCGAAGGTGCCGAGGACGGCTCCCAGCGGCAGATCGAGATCCAGGAGGACGGGACCCTGCTCGATGTGGAGCTCAAGGTAGGCCGCCGCATTCGCAAATTCCACGCCGGCTTGCTTGACCCGCTCGAAATCGACGCCCACTGCCCTGAGCGCATCGGGCAGAAGGATTCCATCCCTGTCCTTGAGCCCCCGCGCCTCCTTCATGTCGAGATTGCCCGAGCACGCCGACGATCCGAAAAGACTCTTGCCAAAGCGCGCTCCTTCCTCGTCGGCCCAGTCCACCAGGCGGACCGTGACGGGCGGCCGGCCGGCGAATTGCGCATGGATCCGCCGGAGAATTTCGAGGCCGGCCAGGACGTTCAGGCATCCGTCCAGCCAGCCTCCGTTCGGCACCGAATCCATGTGTCCGCCGATCAGCAACGCGCGCCGGGACTCCCCGGGGAAGGTCGACCACAGGTTGCCCGCCTGGTCCGTGTGGGTTTCGACGGGAAGCGCCTCGAGTTTCTTCCGCAGCCACGCCCTTGTCTCCACCCACGCCTTTGTGAAGGCGACGCGCTGCGCTCCGTTTTCATCCGCCGTGAGGCCGCGCAACTCCTTCAGTTCATTGATTGTCCGCCTTGGGTCCACGTGTGCATTCATGTCGCCTTTCTGGTTCGTGCGGCTCGGTCAGAAGAATTTCTTCCGAAGGAAGCGCGGAATTGTTCAACTCGGCACGGAGTTTGCTTTATTGGGGAATTCCAGCAATTTGACAGCCAGCGATTGAAACCGCCTCCGAACTCGTCTCACGAACCGATCTGCCTGCGAGACACGCACGTCGGGATGCAGAGGAGGGGTTTCTCGCTGGCTATCGTCATTTGTCATTTTATTGGTGCGGCTTAGATCTATTGCCATAGGCCGGACCGCGCCAAGTCAGAAAACCCCGCCCGCTTTCCTGGAATGCCTTGAATTCAACCCGCCTAATCCCATGCCCACTCTCTCCACGACCGTCAACGGACTGAGGCTGAAGAACCCGTTCATCATAGCATCCGGTCCTCCGGGCACGAACCTGAGCGTCATCAATCGCGCATTCGGCGAAGGCTGGGGCGCCGTGATCGCGAAGACGGTGAGCCTGGACGCGTCAAAGGTCGTCAATGTCACACCCCGCTATGGCAAGCTCCACGCTGCGAACGGAGAGGTCATCGGATGGGAGAATATCGAGCTGATCAGCGACCGTCCTTTTGGCATCTGGCTCGACGAGTTCAAGAAATGCAAGGACACGAACCCCTCGGGCGTGCTCATCGCCTCGATCATGGAGGAATACCGCAAGGACGCGTGGATCGAGATCGTCCAACGCTGCCAGGATGCCGGGGTGGACGCCTTCGAGCTCAATTTTTCCTGCCCGCACGGCCTGCCCGAGCGCAAGATGGGCGCGGCGATGGGACAGGATCCGGCCATTCTCGAGGAGGTCTGCGGCTGGGTGGCCTCGGCCGCGAAGAAGCCGGTCTGGGCAAAAATGACGCCCAATATCACCCACATTGAGGAGCCAGGCCGCGCGGCCCTGCGCGGAGGGGCGAACGGCCTGAGCGCCATCAACACGATCCGCAGCGTGATCGGCGTCAACCTCGACACGCTGCGGCCCGAGCCGACGGTCGAAGGCTACACAACGCCCGGCGGCTATTCGTCGAAGGCCGTGAAGCCGATCGCACTTCGGATGGTCATGGAACTTGCGACAATGATCCGGGCCGAGTTTCCCGACCGGACCCTCTCGGGCATGGGCGGCATCGAGAACGGAAGCGATGCCGCGCAATTCATCCTTCTGGGCGCCGACACCGTCCAGGTCTGCACCGGCGTCATGAAATTCGGCTACGGGTGCGTGAAGCCCATGTGCGAGGAGCTGCTCGCCTTCATGGCGAAGCACAAATTCGAGACCCTTGGCGATTTCAGGGGCAAGAGCCTCCCCTATTTCACGACGCACGCCGATCTCGTGCAGCGCCAGGCTGCGCGCAAGGCGGCGCGCCAGACGGCCGCGAAGGTCGTCAAGAGCGACGGCGAATGGAGCGGCGACGAGTTCGTGAAGCAGTCCGACGCCCTGTCCAGAAATTGAACACCGGTTCGCCGATTGTTTTGCACTCGGCGCCATTGTTGCCTACGCATGCCCTTGAGCCGCGCCGCAAGCGCGGACTCAGGCAGCACCACCGAAGCCAAGTCACGCGTAGCCCATGAAGATTCGTTTGAGCCATCCCTCCGACGCCGCGCAAATCGCCGATATTTACGCCCCCTTCTGCGGGGACTCGCCCGTCTCCTTCGAAATTGTTCCGCCCGACGCCGTCGAAATGGCCGGGCGCATCGAGAAGATCTCGCGCCGGTTTCCCTGGGTCGTCGCGGAGTCGGACGGTTTGATTGCGGGGTACGCCTATGCTTCGCCCCACCGGGAACGCGCGGCGTATCGATGGTCGGCGGATGTGACGGTGTACATCCACGCGCGCTTCCGCCGGCGGGGCGTCGGACGGGCGCTCTATTCTTCGCTCTTCGCCCTGCTCCGCATCCAGGGCTATATCAAGGCCTACGCCGGCATCACCGTGCCCAACGCGGGAAGCACGGGCCTTCACGCGGCCATGGGCTTCGAACTGGTCGGCATCTATCGCGACGTGGGCTACAAGGCCGGGGCCTGGCACGATGTTTCCTGGTGGGCCCTGACGCTCCAACCCCCCGCCATTCCGCCCCTGGAGCCGCGCGCCTTTCCCGAACTCGCCGGCTCGCCGGAGGCGCTTGCGGCGCTGGAGACCGGGAAAAACACGATTGCCTGCACCCCTTGACGCAAGGAAGCCGCCCGCCGGCGCCCATCCAACCATGCCCATCACCCCAACCCCCTGCCCTTCGTTCATCGGCGGCGAGTGGATCGACTCCAAGCTCCCCGGAACGCCCGTGTTCAATCCTTCGACCGGCGAGGTGATCGCCGAGTGCCCTGCGGGCACCGCAGCCGAGACAAACGCCGCCATCGAGGCGGCCGCGGCCGCCTTTCCGGCCTGGCGCGACACGCCGCCCGTCGAGAGGGCCCGGCTCTTTTTTCGTTACCGCCAGCTCGTCGAGCAAAACTTTGACCGCCTCTGCCAGTGCGTGACGCGTGAACACGGAAAGACGCTCGCCGAGTCCCGCGGAAGCTTGAATCGCGGACTGGAGAACATCGAGTACGCATGCGGAGTGCCGTCCCTTCTTTTCGGCGACACCCTGGAAAACCTGGCGCGCGGGGTCGATTGCGAGACCCTGCTCCAACCGCTGGGCGTATGCGCCGGAATCACGCCGTTCAATTTCCCGGCGATGGTGCCGCTGTGGATGTTCCCGCTGGCCATCGCCTGCGGGAACACGTTTGTCCTCAAGCCGAGCGAGAAGGTGCCGCTGAGCTCGGTGCTGCTCACCCAGTTGCTCCAGGAGGCCGGCGTGCCAAAGGGAGTGTTCAACCTCGTCCATGGCGGGCGTCCCGCCGTGGACGCCCTGCTGGCGCACCCAAAGGTCAAGGCGGTGTCCTTCGTCGGCTCGACTCCCGTGGCGAAATACATCTACGAGACCGGGACGCGGCACGGGAAACGGGTCCAGGCCAACGGCGGCGCGAAGAATTACATCGTGGTCATGCCCGATGCGGATGTGCCCAAGACCGTCGAGGCTCTCGCGACGGCAGCCTTCGGCTGCGCCGGGGAACGCTGCATGGCCGGATCCACGGCGCTCGCCGTGGGATCGGCCGCGGAACTCCTCCTTCCCTCCCTTGCGGCGGCCGCCCGTGCCATCCGGGTGGGGCCGACGGACCGTCCGGATCGCCAGCCCGACATGGGCCCCGTCATCACGGGCCAGCACCGCGACCGCATTCTCGGGCTCGTCGCCGCGAGCGAAAAGGAGGGTGCGAAGATCGTTTGCGACGGCCGCGGGGCGCACGTGCCGGATGCCCCGCACGGTTTTTATCTCGGCGCAACGGTCGTCGATCGCGTTCGCGAAGACATGACCCTCGCCCGGGAGGAAGTCTTCGGCCCGGTCCTGAATGTCGCGCGCGTCGAGGACCTCGACTCCGCGATCGAGCAGGCGAACCGGTCTTCGTTCGGCAACGGAGCGGCCATCTTCACGAACAGCGGACGCGCGGCGCGCGAGTTCAAGCATCGCGTCAAGGCGGGCATGATCGGGATCAATGTGGGGGTGCCCGCGACGATGGCCATGTTTCCCTTCACCGGCTGGAACGAGTCGTTTTACGGCGACCTGCACATCCAGGGACGGGAGGCGGTTCAATTCTACACCCAGCAGAAGGTTGTCACCTCGCGGTGGTTTGGCGGCGACATTTCCGACGTCTGGCGAAGCACGCGCTAGTCTAGTGTCTCACAAATACCCACCCATTTCCGGCCGCTTTTGCCCCGGGCAAGGCGCGCGATTCGTCCTTCCGCCAAGGGCGTTTCACGCATAACGTCCCTCCATGAGCCTCCTGATCAAGAATGGCGAAATCGTCACGGCGGACTCCCGTTACGTGGCGGATATCCACTGCGAGAACGAAACGATCACGGCGATCGGAAGAAGCCTTTCCGCCCCTCCGGGAGCCGAGGTCATCGATGCCTCGGGGAAGCTTGTGTTCCCGGGCTTCATCGATCCCCACGTGCACATCACCCTTCCGTTCATGGGGACTTTCGCGAAGGACAATTACGAAACGGCGAGCAGGGCGGCGCTCATCGGCGGAACGACGAGCCTGATAGAGATGTGCTGCCCGGCGCGAAAGGACGACACGCTCGCCTCATTCGAGCATTGGATGGCGCAGGCCGAAGGCAGATCCGCATGCGATTTCACGTTCCACATGGGCGTGGCCCGGTACGATGACGCAGCCGAAGCCCAGCTGCGCGAGATCGTGCGCCGCGGCATCAGCTCATTCAAAATCTTCCTCGCCTACAAGGGCGCGTTTGGAGTCGATGACACGGAGCTTTATCGCACGCTCAAGCTCGCCAGGGAGCTGGGCGTCATCGTCACGGCCCATTGCGAAAACGAAACCCTGATCGCCGAACGCCAGAGGGAGCTTCTCGCCGCAGGCAGGACCGGTCCGGGCCAGCACTACGAAAGCCGTCCGCCCCGCGTCGAGGCCGAGGGAGTGCACCACCTGATGACCTTCGCTGAATTGACGGGGGCCGAGACGTACATCGTCCACTTGAGCTGCCGGGAGGCCCTCGAGGAGGCTCTCGCCGCGCGCAAGCGGGGCGTCCGGGTCGGCATCGAGACCCTGATCCAGTACCTGCTCCTCGACAGGACCTATGCCGAACGTCCGGACTTCGAAGGGGCGAAGTACGTCATGTCGCCGCCGCTCCGCGATGCCGCCAACCAGGACGTCCTTTGGAGCGGTCTGCGCTCCGGCCTCGTCAACACGGTCGCCACCGACCATGCACCGTTCGATTTCGGGACCCAAAAGAGGATGGGATTGGAGGATTTCACGAAGATTCCAAACGGAATTCCCTCGCTCGAAGATCGCATCAATCTTCTCTACTCCTACGGAGTCAAAAGAGGCAGGATCGATCTCCACACGCTCGTGAACGTCGCGAGCACCCAGGTCGCCAAATTTTTCGACCTGTTTCCCCGCAAGGGAACGATCCAGCTTGGCAGCGACGCCGACCTCGTCGTTTTCGACCCGGATTATCGCGGGATCCTTTCCGCCCGGACCCAATCGATGAATCTCGATTATAACGCCTACGAGGGATGGCCGATCGAGGGCCGGCCGAGCGCCGTCACCGTCCGCGGGCAGATCGCCGTCAGGGACGGAAAGTTTGTGGGGACGCAGGGCCGGGGCCGTTTTCTCAGGCGCACACCCAGTCGTCATTGAACGGCCGGGGAAGCGGCCCGGCGCGCGGTCGTGGCGTGCGTCTCGACGACGATGTCGCCGCCGCTCGACCGCATGCGCAGCAGCGGCCCGCCGCCATTGACGTCGCCCGCCAGGCTGCTCCGGTGATGGCGCCCCCCATCGAGGGTGATCGTGAGCCCCTTGGCATCGACCGAACCGCCGCTTGTCGAGGCGTCCAGCCGGAAAGCCGCGGCCGCATCGACGACCGCCTTGACCCAGCCGCCGGACGTTTCGAGAACGCAATCGCCCTTTAGCGCGCCCATGAAAACGGCCCGTACATCGCCCCCGCTTGTGCGGGCATTCAGCGTCCCCTCGGCCGAGTCGATGCGGACGTCGCCTCCGGACGTGCGCAGATCCGTCGGGCCGGCGGCGCGGCCGACCGAAATCGATCCGCCCGAGGTGCCGAGACGGATGGCCGAACGCCCTTCCCCGAGCGACACATTCCCGCCCGACGTCTCGCAATCAATCTCGCCGGAAATCTTCCCCAACGATATGTCCCCGCCGGAAGTGCGCGCGCGCACCCTTCCGTCGAGATCGGAAACGGTGATGTCGCCTCCCGATGTCTTGAGATCCGCGTGATAAGCCGCAGGCACCGTCACGATGAAATCCACCCTGACCGGAGGCCAATTCCAGCGGAAGCCCATCGGGGACTTTTCATAATCCGCAACGGCCGAGACGTCGTTGCCCGACTGTTCGATCGTCAGCGTCAGTTTCTTCAGCAGACCGTCCGCCTCGGCGTCCGATTCCGCGCGGATATGCTCCTTCGCGACCACCGTGACGGCGGAAACGGCGGCGCTTTGGACGCGAATCAAGCCGCCGATGGTCCCGACGTGAAGGTTTCCTCCGGGCTGGACGGAAAAGGTTTTTTCGACGACGCGTTCTACTGCGGCGTTTGCGGGGATTGCGGCCAGCGCAAGGGCTGCCGCCACGGCGAGGGTTGGGGCGATGTGCTTCATATTGGAAATGTCTCCCTTGAAAACCCGGCTGCGGGAGGAATGTTACGGAAATTCCTTCAAATTTGCGGGGACAGGGACGGGATTGCCATCCGGCGCCCGCCCATCTAGAGGCTGAAACATGGCCAAGGCGTTTCATGACCTCAACGAGCGCGAGATCCTGGCCCTGGCGATTTCCCAGGAAGAGGACGACGGGCGGATCTACGGCGAATTTGCGGAGCGCCTGCGCGGCGCCTATCCCGCCACGGCCGAGGCGCTGCCGATGTCTTTCCTGAGCAGCCGACAGGAGGTTATTGCCCGATGACCACCCATCCGGCCTCCCCGGGCCTTGCGGACACGCTGCGCGACAGCCGTCTCTACAACAGGGACCTGGCGCCGGTGCCTGCGGAAAAACGGACCTGGCGTGTCGGAAGCTTCGCGGCGCTCTGGATTTCGATGTCGGCGTGCATTCCGACCTACATGCTCGCCTCTTCCCTGATCGGCGGCGGCATGAACTGGTGGGAGGCGATCCTCACCATCTTCATCGGGAACATGATTGTCGTCATTCCGATGATCCTGAACGCCCACGCGGGAACCGCCTACGGGATCCCCTTCCCGGTCTTCTGCCGGGCCTCGTTCGGGACCGCCGGGGCGAATCTGCCCGCGCTCCTCCGGGCGCTCGTCGCCTGCGGCTGGTTCGGCATCCAGACCTGGATCGGCGGAGACGCCATCTACAAGATTCTCGGAGTCTTCCTCCCCCTTGTCGCTTCCGGCTCCCCGCTCCCCGTCCTGGGCATCCCCGCGGCGCAGTTCGCCTGCTTCCTTCTCTTTTGGGCCGTCAACATGGCGGTCATCTACCGGGGGATCGATACGATCCGGCTGCTCCTGAACATCAAGGCCCCGCTCCTGATCGTCCTCGGGCTCGTGCTCCTCGGCTGGGCATGGCGCACGGCCGGAGGTTTCGGTCCGATCCTCTCGCAACCTTCAGCCTTCGATCCGGGTCAGCCGCAAGCCGGACGCTTCTGGTCATTCTTCTTCCCTGCGCTGACGGGAATGATCGGCTTCTGGGCCACGCTCTCGCTCAACATTCCCGACTTTTCCCGCTACGCCCGCTCGCAGCGAGACCAGATCGTAGGGCAATTGCTCGGCCTGCCGCCCACCATGGCCCTGTATGCCTTCATCGGAGTCGCCGTGACCTCGGCAACCACGATCATCTATGGGCGCACGATCTGGAACCCCGTCGACGTGCTGACCCACTTCAACAATCCCGTCCTGCTTGTCGTCGCGATGGTCTCCCTTTGCATCGCGACGCTCGCGACCAACATCGCCGCAAATGTCGTGAGCCCGGCGAACGATTTCGCGCACCTGGCGCCGAAATGGGTATCGTTCCGCGCGGGCGGCCTCATCACGGGCGTCGTCGGGGTCGTGATGATGCCCTGGAAGCTTATCGCCGACCCGAGCGGCTACATTTTCACCTGGCTGATCGCCTACAGCGCCCTTCTCGGTCCCATCGGAGGAATCATGATTGCGGATTACTTTGTATGCCGCAGGCGGCGCCTGAATCTTGCCGCCCTATACTCCTCGGACGGCGAATACCATTATTGGAAGGGCATCAACCCTTCGGCCGTCGCCGCCTTTGCCATCGGAGCGCTGCCGTCTCTGCCCGGATTCCTGGCCAATGTGAAATGGGCGGACACCACTTGGATCCCCCCCTTTCTCCTGGGCCTTTACAACTATGCCTGGTTTATCGGGTTCGGGCTCGGATTTCTTGTTTACATCGGCCTGCAAAGGCTCGCCCCGCGATCCAGAACTGCCTAGATTTCACGCATGAAAAGCATCCCCCTGCCGCCCTTCGATCACAAGCCCGCGCCCTATTCCGGCCCCTCGGCGGCCGAAGTCATGCGCCTGCGCAAGCAGTATCTGAATCCCGGCCTCTTCCTTTACTACAAGCAGCCGATCATGCTCGTCGAGGGAAGGATGCAGTACGTGTGGGACGAGACGGGCAAGCGCTACCTCGACGGCCTCGGCGGGATCGTCACGATCAGCGTCGGCCACTGCCATCCCCACGTTGTCGCGGCGGCCAACCGGCAAAACGAAACCCTGCAGCATTCGACGACGATCTACCTGCAGCCGAAGATCGCGGAGTTTGCCGAAAAGCTCGCCTCGAAGATGCCGGGCGACCTGAAGGTTTGTTACTTCGTCAATTCCGGCTCCGAGGCCAACGACCTCGCCCTGCTCATGGCCCGCCTCTACACGGGCAATTACGACGTAATCGCGCTGCGCAACGCCTATCACGGCGGCAACGCCTCGGGCATGTCCCTGACCGCGCACAGCACCTGGAAATTCAACGTGCCGCACTCGTTCGGAGTCCACCACGCGATCGCACCCTATCAGTATCGCGGGCCATTCGGCTACGACGATCCGGAGGCGGGCCGAAAGTACGCCGACGATGTGAAATCGCTCATCGATTTCGCCTCTCCCGGAAAGATTGCGGCTTTCATCGCCGAATCGATCCAGGGAGTCGGCGGTTTCGTCGTCTATCCGGACGGTTACCTGCAGCAGGTTTACGGATACGTGCGCGGTGCCGGCGGCGTCTGCATCGCCGACGAGGTTCAGACGGGGTTCGGCCGCACGGGCACGCATTTTTGGGGCTTCGAAACCCAGGGCGTGATTCCCGACATCGTGACGCTGGCGAAAGGGATCGGCAACGGCGCCCCCCTCGGCGCGGTCGTCACGACGCCCAAGATTGCGGCCGTCATGTCGCAGAAGGTGCATTTCAACACCTTCGGCGGAAACCCGGTTGTCAGCGCCATCGGCAAGGCTGTCCTTGAGGTCATCGAGCGCGAAAAGCTGCAGGCGAACTCGCTCGCGCTCGGCGCCCACATCCGGGCCGGCCTCGAGAGGCTCAAGGAGAAGCACAAGGTGATCGGCGACGTGCGCGGGATGGGTCTCATGCTCGGAATCGAATTCGTCAAGGACCGGGCGACCAAGGAGCCCGCCAGGGAGGCGTGCGCCCAAGCCGTGGAGAACGCCCGCGAACTGGGCCTGCTTCTCGGGAAGGGAGGCCTCTGGGGGCAGACCATCCGATTTGCACCGCCGATGTGCATCACCCGTGCGGACGCCGATTTTGTCCTCGCCGTCCTGGACGAGGCGATCGGCGCGGCGTAACCGCCTTCTCCTGTTGCTGCGGGACGGGCGCGTCAACCCGGCGCAACAGGCCTGTTCTTCGCCGCCGACTCGTAAACGGCCCGGACGAGAGCGACCCCGTTTCGGGCCGCGCGGCCATCCACCGCCAGCGGCCTGCCAGAACGGACCGATTCGATCATGTCCCGAATCTGGAGGAGGTGCCCGTGATGGGAAATCTGGTCCGGCGCCGCGGAGCCCGAGCCCATTTTTTCGGCCGCGGCGGCCTGGCAGATTGCCGCGTCGCCGGGATCCGGAACGCGAAACTCCCAGCGCGCGATGCCGTCATCCTCAAGCGCCACCGAACCGTTCTCACCGCAGATTTCAATCCTCCGGGCCCATCCCGGGTAAGCGGCCGTGGTCGCCTCGATCGATCCGAGGGCGCCGCTGGGAAACCGCAGGGCTGCGGTCACGGTGTCCTCGGCCTCGATGCCCGTGTGAACGCGCCGCGCCGTCCGGCCGAACACCTCCGCCGGGAGCCCGGCGAACCACTGCAGCAAATCGACGGCGTGAATGCCCTGGTTCATGAGTGCGCCCCCGCCATCGATAGCAAGGGTCCCCTTCCAGCCCCGGTAATAATCGGGCTTTCGGTGCCACTTCACATAGGCGCTCGCCAATACAAGGCGGCCGAAGCGGCCGGCGTCGACCGCCGCCTTGACCGCTTTCGCCCCGGCTCCGAAACGGGATTGGAAGATGGCGGCCAGGCGCACCCCCGCGGAGTCCGCCGCATGGATCATCTCATCGACCCGCTCCACGGTGATCTCCAGCGGCTTTTCCACGATCACGTGCTTTCCCGCGCGGATGGCCGCCAGGGCGGGATCCAGGTGAAAGCCGCTCGGCGTCGCGATGCAGACGACCTGGACGTCGGGCCGCGCGACCAAATCCTCGATCCGCGTTGTCCAGAACGGAACGCCCCTTGTTTCGGCAAACTGGCGCGTCCTTGTCTCGCTCCTGCCGGCGACGCCCGTCAATCTCGCCCCGCCGGCCTCGGCGATCGCCCGTGCATGAAATCCGGCGATCATTCCGGTTCCGACAATTCCAAAACCGAGAGGCGGCGCTTCGGGTTCCTCCGCGATCATGGGATCTTCAGGACCATGCCCGGTTTCACCCTTGGATCGCTCCCGGTCAACTGGTCCTTGTTGGCAGCGACGATTTCGGGCCACCGCGATCCCTTGCCGTAGTAGTGAATCGCCAGGCTGTACAGCGTCTCCCCCTTGGCGATCGTGTGCGTGCGGACGGCCCGGTTTGCAGCCGCCGCGGGAGCCTGCGTCCCGGCGGGCGTCACGGCACCCGCTTCGGATGCGGAGGCGGGCGCAGGCGCGATCTCCGTGATCACCGGCGTATCGGCGGATGGAGGAGCGGGATTCCATCCCGTTTCGGCGCCCGCATTCACCGGAGGGCGCGAAATGGCCTGCAAGCCGTTTGCGCCGCCACGGATCGCCGCCAGCTCCGCCCTCAGTCCTTCGTTGTCGTGCCGCAGAAGTTCGATCTGCTCCGCGTTGTCCAGCCGCGCGACCTGGTTTTCCGGCGGCTGGATGGGCAATGTCCGCGCGAAATCGCGCTTGGCCGTTTCGATCAGCTCGCGCACCCTTCCGGCCGAGGCGGAATTCGGCTCCAATTCCACATATTTCCGAAAATAGTAGATCGCCATGATCGGATCCTTGAAATGCTCGAGATAGAGCAATCCCGCTTCCAGGTGGGATTCCGGGGCCTGGTCGCCCCTCCGGGCGATGACTTTCAGGTATGTGGCGAGCGCCTCCTGAGGCCGTCCCTGCCGTTCCAACTGCTGGCCTTCGTTGAAGCCGGAATCGCTGGATTCCGGCGTCAGGGCGGGATTGTCGCCGCCGCAGCCGGCGCCCGAAAGGAACACGGCGAGGGCAAACAGCCCGAAAATTCTCAAAGCAAGACTACGCACAGGCCGGAAAGGGATTGAATGGAAGGTGATCGGCCATAAATTCCGCACTATGCCCTCCTTACTCAAACTCTAAATGGCCCTCGATCCAAAATCCGCCATCTCCCGAGCCCGAACCTGCATCCGAATCGAGACCGATGCCTTGCGAATGACCGCCCGGGGGCTCGGAAGGGAGTTCGCGGCCACGGCCAAGGCGGTCGAGACGACGATCGCTGCGGGGCGAAAGCTGATCTTCAGCGGCGTCGGCAAGTCGGCGCACATCGCACAAAAGATTGCCGCGACCTTCAACAGCACGGGCGTCTCCTCGTGCTTTCTTGACTCGACCCAGGCCTTGCACGGCGATCTCGGACTTTGCGAGGAGGGGGACCTCGCTTTCCTGCTGAGCAACAGCGGCCAGACCGAGGAGCTTCTCCGCCTTGTTCCCCTCCTGCGGCGCCTCGGCCTGAAGCTCGTCGCGTTTACGAGCAACCCGGCTTCCGATCTGGCCCGCAACGCGGATTTCCGGCTCCTGTACTGCGTGCCGCGCGAGGCGTGCCCCCTGAAGCTTGCGCCGACCGCCAGCACCACCGCTGCGCTCGCCCTCGGCGACGCGCTGGCGATGGTTCTTCTCGAGGCCCGCGGATTCACGCGGGCGGACTTCGCGCGTTATCACCCGGCGGGCAATCTGGGCCGGATCCTGCTTCTGCGGGTCAAGGACATCATGCGAAAAGGCGATCGAATCCCCATCGCCCGGGACACGATCAAGACGCAGGAGGCGATCCTTGCGATGACCAAGGCCAGAAGCGGTTGCATCGCCCTCATCAATCGCGCCGGGCGGCTGAACGGGATCCTGACGGACGGTGATTTTCGCCGAAGCGCGCTGACCGGGACCGATTTTCTGACCCGTCCCGTCGCTGAATTCATGACACGCACCCCGAAAACGGTTGGCGAGGAAGCCCTCGCGGTCGATGCGCTGCATCTCTTTGAGACCCACAAGGTCGACGAGCTGATCGTCGTGGATGGCCGGGGAAGGCCGGTCGGCATTTTGGACGGCCAGGACCTGCCCAAGTTCAAGATCGTGTGACGGCGCCCTGACTTTACTTGCCGGGAGTATTGGCCCATCTTCCTAGAGATGGCCACTCCGCCTTTTCACTACCAGGAGCCGTTGCCGCTCGGCCCCGATGCAACTGAATACCGCCTTCTTTCCAAAGAGGGAGTCGGCACCGCCCAGTTTGAGGGGCGTGAAATCCTCAAGGTGGAACCCGAGGTGCTCGCCTTCCTTGCGCAGCAGGCATTTCGCGACAGCGCCTTTTGCCTTCGCACGTCCCACGTGAAGCAGCTTGCGGCGATTCTCGACGACCCGGAGGCCTCGGCCAACGACCGTTATGTGGCGCTGACCCTGCTCAAGAACGCCGAAATCTCGGCCGAAGGCATACTCCCGATGTGCCAGGACACGGGAACGGCGGCCATCATTGGGAAGAAGGGCCAGGGCGTGTGGACTGGCGCGGACGATGCGGAATGGCTGAGCCGCGGCGTCTACGAGTGCTACACGAAGGAAAACCTTCGCTACTCCCAGACCGCGCCCCAGGACATGTGGAATGAGACCAACACCGGGACCAACCTTCCGGCGCAGATCGACATCTACGCGACAAACGGCTCCGACTACGAGTTCCTGTTCGTGGCCAAGGGCGGAGGTTCGGCGAACAAGATGTTTCTCTACCAGGAGACCAAGGCCCTTCTAAACCCCCGGAGCTTCGAGAAGTTTGTCGAGGCCAAGCTGCCATCCCTGGGCACGGCGGCATGCCCGCCTTACCACCTCGTTTTCGTCATCGGTGGAACAAGCGCCGAAACCTGCATGAAGGTGCTCAAGCTTGGGACGGCGCGCTCTCTGGATGCCCTGCCCACTTCGGGCAACGGGCACGGACGGGCCTTTCGCGACCTGGAATGGGAGGGCAAGGTCCTCGAGATTGCCCAGCGCAGCGGGATTGGAGCCCAGTTCGGCGGGAAGTATTTCGCCCTGGACGCGCGCGTCATCCGATTGCCGCGCCATGGCGCAAGTTGCCCGGTTGCGATGGGCGTTTCCTGCAGCGCCGACCGCAATATCAAGGCGAAGATCACCAGGGACGGAATCTTCCTGGAGAAACTTGAGGTCAATCCCGGCCGTTTCATCCCTCCCCAGCACCGAACATTGAAGGAGGACGGCATCGTGAAGATCGATCTCAATCGGCCGATGCGCGAAATCCTCGCCGAGTTGTCGCGGCATCCGGTGACGACCCGCGTCTCGCTGACCGGCCCGCTCATCGTGGCGCGCGACATCGCCCATGCCAAATTGAAGGAGCGGCTCGATGCGGGACAGGACCTTCCGCAGTACCTGAAGGACCATCCTGTCTATTACGCGGGGCCGGCAAAGACGCCAAGGGGCCTTGCTTCCGGCTCCTTCGGACCGACGACGGCCGGCCGAATGGACAGCTATGTCGATCTCTTCCAGTCCAGGGGCGGCTCGATGGTGATGCTGGCCAAGGGAAATCGGAGCCCTCAGGTCACCGCAGCCTGCAAGAAACACGGCGGATTCTATCTGGGCTCGATCGGCGGTCCGGCCGCGATTCTCGCCAAGGAAAACATTCGCAAGGTGGAAGTGCTGGAATACGCCGAGCTCGGCATGGAGGCGATCTGGAAGATCGATGTGCAGGATTTCCCCGCCTTCATCCTGGTCGATGACAAGGGGAATGACTTCTTCGTCAACACCTGCGGAGCCTGCATTCCTCCCCATTGACCCGGACTTTCCGCAGTCATGCTCCGCCCCTGCGAACCCGCGGCGGCAAGAAGCCTGCCGCGCTCAGAACTTCACCTTGATCGAGAGATACTGGCCACCCTCGGCATAGCGGCTCACCGTCTGGTAGAGTCGTTCGTCGGACAGCCCCTGCACGAAACGATCGCTGACCGGCACCGGGACGTCCGTGTCGTACGTGGCAAGCGCCGGAACCACGCCCCCCAGCAGGCGTGAGCGCCTTTCGGAGGACGGCGGAGCCATCTGCTCGAGCGGCTCGGCACGCGAGCGGACGGCGGGGACTATCCGAGCATCCAGGCTGCGCGACAATCCGAGCAAGTTGCGGATCACCTCCGGTTCGGCCGCCTGCGCGGCCGCGAGATTGGCGGCAATCCACCTGGCTGAAGGCGACTCGCTGGCCTCCGACCCCGCATCAAGAGCGAGGCTCCGGGCGTCCATCGGGGCCGGAGCGGTGACTTCGCGCTTCGCAGGGTCGTGGTAAGCGGCGACCGCTGCCACCACCCGGCCTTCAGGCACGATCGCCAGCGCGGAAGTCTCTTCGGAGACGACAGGTGCCGGCGCCTCAGCGCGGGCCGCCGCAACCTCGCCGCTCTCGGGCAAAGTGGTCGCAACGTTTTCCGCGCCGCTCCCGCCGGACCGTGCCGGGGCATATGCCCGGTACGCATGGAATCCGGCCAAAGCGATCGCCAATGCCGCGGCGGCTCCCAACGGGATCGAAAAGCGGGAAACCAACCCGGCATGCCGCGCAAGCGGCGTCCACCACGGCCGCTTGGCGACGATGGCAGCCAGCTGTTTTGCCCGGAGATCGCGATCGAATTGCTGCCAGAATTCCACCGGCGGCTGTTCGTTGCGCTTGAAACGCAGGAGATTCTCGAGAGTCACCCGGGCCTTGTCGTTGGAATTGTCATGGGTTGCAGGGCGGACATCCGGCGACGCTGTCCCAGCGGCCGGTGACGTACCCTTGCGGCAAGCTGCCAAGGTTCTCTTAATCAAATTCATCAACGCAGGTAGTGTTGTAATTCACCTTGCAATAACTGCTTAGCATAGTGCAGTCGCGAGCGTACCGTGCCGACAGAGCAGTTCATTACTTCGGCAATCTCCTGATGACTTAATCCATCGATCTCGAACAAGGTGACCACAGTGCGATGATTGATAGACAGTTTCTGCATCGCTTCGTTCAATTTTTCCTGGAGCTCGCGAGTAAAGGTCTCGCGGTCTGCCCCCGTCTTATCCGTAAGGGCCGCAATGAGTTCGCGCGATAAAGGCTCTTCGGTGTTGATCCTCTCGAGGCTGAAGAAAGAGCGCACGCGGTTCTTTCTAAGGTGGCTCAGCGTGGAATTGATCGCGATCCTGTAAAGCCAGGTGAAGAACGACGACTGCCCCTGGAACCGTTGGATCGATTGAAAGGCCTTGATAAACGCATCCTGCGTCAAATCGGAGGCGTCTTCCCGGTTCGACGTCAGGTTGTATACCACGCCGTAAATCCGATTCCGATATTTGACGGTCAGAAGGTCGAACGCGGCGACATCCCCCTCCTGGACGCGCCGGACGATGCTCCAATCCTCGTCGGCCTCTTGCAGCCGATCGGGCGACGCCACGAGCGTCTTCCCATGAACTCTTATGGCATCCAGCACGAGCCCGAATGAAATCCAGCCCCCTTGCGGGAGCAACCGAAAAACAGCGCAGGCCTCAGGGTTCGAGGGCGGAAACCTGGGAATTGAGGATGTCGGCGAGGCTCAGGAGGAGCGGGGTCGGTGGGCGCTGGGCAAAGGCGCTCAGGGCGGCGCGAGCCGATACGAGTTCGCCGGCAACCGCTTCCGTCACTGCCGAAAACACACCCAATTCATTCATCTGCCTCAGCCGCAGCGGGAGTTGCGCGGGTCTGCGGCCCTCAATCTCGGCCTTCAGGTTTTCCTGTTCCGGGGGCTGCAGGCGTTCCATGAGGGCGAACAAGGGAAGCGTCAGCTTCCCGCTTAACAAATCGGTGCCCAAGGTCTTTCCGATCAGCGTCTCTTCCCCAAAAAAATCCACCAGGTCATCATAGATTTGGTAGGCGATCCCCAGATGCCTGCCAAAGCTGCTGACGGCTTCGACATAGGCCGGCTCCGATCCGGCCAGGCGCGCCCCCAGGAAACAGGACACGCGAAAGAGTTCGGCTGTCTTGAGTTCGATGATTCTCCGGTAGTCGGAGCGGGTGACTTCGACGGATCCCCTGCGAAGGGTCTGGACGATTTCGCCGGCGCATACCCGCCGGGTCGATTCCGAGACGGCGGCGCAGACCTCTGTCGTCGGATACTGAGTTGCGAGATTGAGCGCGTGGGCAAACAGGGCGTCGCCGAGAAGAACCGCCGAGGCCGATCCAAAGGCGCGCGTGGCCGTGCTATGCCCCCTGCGTATTTCAGCCCCGTCCATGATATCGTCGTGCACAAGCGTCGCCAAATGGATCAGCTCGACGACCGCAGCCGCACGAACAACATCCGCGGAAACCGTTGCGGCGGAGTTCCAGCCGCTGAAGAAGACGAGCGCCGGTCGGATGCGCTTTCCGGAGGTGTCGATGCACGCCTCCGCCATTCCGCGAATTTCGGGCTCAAAAACCGCAAGCTGCGCCTGAAGCAATCGATCCAGCGCCCCAAAATGCGGTCCCAACAGACCAAAGGCTCCGGCAAACACCTTGGGCACGGACTTGGCGCGGCTCCCGCCGGAGGACAAGTGCGGCGGGGTCATGGCGGCAGGTGCGGTGTCGCTCATCGGTAGCGCGGAATTGATAAGCCAAGCGCGTCAAATGACCAACCAAAACGCACCGTTTCTGATCGAGGGACAGCCTCGCTTTGCCGCAGGCACCCCTCCGTTTCACGGGTGCCTGTCCCTCTCACAAGAAAACTGTGCGAATGCGCCAAACATGGCGAGTGAACTGCACAAAACCTGTGCGAGGCCTTGGAACAAACTCATATATTTCTCAAAAAAAGCACCGTTTTTTGCAGAAATCGTGATTTTTTGGTCTTTTTTCATGAATTTATTTGTAATGCAAATTGTTTGCGAAAACTTAGTTTGCTTATTTTTGGTAAATCTTTTGAACGACCTTCCCCCTAACGCCAACTAACTCAATCTGCCAGCCGTCTCGGCCAACTTCAACTAAGGTGACACTTGGACCTAAAACAGATTAAGCAGATCATTGAGCTAATGAAACGCTCGGAGCTCTCCGAGTTCGCTGTTGAGGAAGAAGGGTTCAAACTGAAGATCAGGCGCGGCATTAACGGCCCGCCGATCGTCACACGCAACCACATCGCAGACTCTCCGCCAACCGAATCCGGGGGCTCAGCAGCTTCTCTCTCGGCTCCGGCCAACGCCGCCGTCGCCAATTCGCTGATTTCCGCCGAAGATTCCGGCATCGGCTACATCAAGTCGCCAATGGTCGGCACGTTTTATCGGGCCGCCACACCGGAGAGCAAACCGTTCGTGGATAAGGACTCGGCGGTCGCCGATAATACTGTCGTTTGCATCATCGAGGCGATGAAGATCATGAACGAGATCCAAGCCGAGACCAGTGGGACGGTAGTCGAAGCACTCGTGGAGAATGGGCAACCGGTTGAGTACGGGCAACGGCTGTTCAAGGTCAAACTCGGCTGAATACGCCACCATAATCGAGGGGTTCGCGTCCGCTGCGCGGTTCACTGGCCGGCCCGGATGCCCAGCACGACCGGCTGCGATCCCGGAAATCGGTCCCCCGCCATTGATTGCATTCCCAATTCCCAGACCTAGATGATCCAAAAAATCCTCATCGCCAACCGCGGTGAAATCGCCCTCCGAATCGTCCGCGCGTGCCGCGAACTCGGAATCAAGACGCTCGCGGTTTATTCCGAGCCGGATGTGCAGTCGCTCCACGTCCAGCTCGCCGATGAGGCCATTTGCATTGGTCAGGCCAAGAGCAGCGACAGCTACCTGCGCGCCGACCGAATCATCAGCGCGGCCGAGATCGCAGACGTCGACGCAATCCACCCAGGCTACGGTTTTCTCTCCGAGAACGCCAAGTTCGCCGAGCAATGCGAATCGTGCAATATCAAGTTTATCGGACCGAAGTCAAAGTCCATCAAGATCATGGGGGACAAGGCGGTCGCGCGGGAGACAGTTGCCAAAGCCGGGGTTCCGACGGTTCCCGGCAGCAACGGACCCGTCGACTCCGAATCCGAGGCGATGAAAGCCGCCCGTTCTCTCGGCTATCCTGTGATCATCAAGGCTGTCGCCGGCGGCGGCGGGCGCGGCATGCGGATCGCGCACAATGACGTATCCTTCGCAAAGGAATACCACGTGGCCCGGGTGGAGGCTGAGAAGGCGTTCGGCAACGGTTCGGTTTATCTCGAGAAATATATCGAACAGCCGCGCCACATCGAATTTCAAATTCTGGGCGACAGCCATGGCAAGATCATCCATCTGGGCGAGCGCGACTGCTCGGTGCAGCGCAGGCACCAGAAGCTGATTGAGGAGTCTCCCTCCCCCTTTCTGACCGCCGACTTGCGCAAGAAGATAGGCAAGGCCGCCATCCGGGCCGCGGAAGCGGCAGAGTATGAAAACGCCGGCACGGTCGAATTTCTGGTCGATCCGAAAGGGCGTTTCTACTTCATCGAGATGAACACGCGAATTCAAGTCGAACATCCCGTGACCGAGGAAGTGACCGGAATCGACTTGATTAAGCAGCAGATCAACGTCGCCAACGGTGACAAGCTCGAGTTCGACCAGGGCGACATCAAATGGGAGAAGCATGCGATCGAATGCCGCATCAATGCGGAGGATCCGGCCCGCAATTTCGCTCCGTCTCCCGGCACGATCGGCCTTTATTATTCTCCCGGAGGTCCCGGCGTCCGCGTGGACAGCCATGTTTATAGCGGTTACACGATACCGCCCTATTACGATTCGATGATCGGGAAGCTGGTCTGTTCGGGAAAGACGCGCAAGGAGGCCCTCGAGCGCACATACCGGGCTCTCAGCGAATTCCTGATCCGCGGCATAAAGACAACGATTCCCCTCCATAAGGCGATCATGGCCGATCCCGTCTTCATCGAAGGGAAAGCGACGACTTCCTACATGGAGGAGTTCCTCGGCCGGACAACGCCGGATCTGTTCTCGTAGGCAGCCGGCCCTGCCCGCAACGGTATCGAGGCGGACAGGAGATGGCGCAAGTCTTCAGGTCCGAACAGCCCGGTTCCGCGGACATGCTCCCCCAGGGCGCGGAGGCCGTCGGCGCAACATGGTTCGATCTCCCGGACCGGGCACCGCAGCGCATTGCGAAGGTGGCCATAATCGCGGCGGTTTGGCCGCAAGGCCTCCGGCACAGTCGTTGCTCCGACGCACATCGAGAAATAGCCTGTGTTCGGCGGATAATCGATCAGTCCGCACCAGAAACGCGAAAGGGCGAACACAGTCCAATCCTCTGTTGCGTCGCCGAGCATGAACTCTCCGAGCAGGGCGATCGTGCGCTGCAGATTCGCCGTCACCCCGGTGGCGGCGAGAAGCGCCGGATCGCTGGGCGCCGGCGTCGAGTCTGCGATCTCCCGGAACGCCGCGCATGCAAGCCCCGCCGCATTCTCGACGTCGGCGGCGATCGCATCGGCCAGCTCGGACCGGCTCCGTTGCCGCGCACCCCAGCGCTCCAGAAGGGGTTCCAGATGCTCTTCTGTCAGCCAAAGGTTCAACGGACGCCCGCGCACGCGCAACGCAGGAAACGCTTCCAGCGGATTTCCCCGCGTCTCGGGCTCAAATGTCGCTGTCCCCGCCAGGGCGAGGCCCTTCAGTTCGTACGAATCGCAATTCATGCGTCCCATCGTACGCTTTGCATCCGTCGCGATCCATGGGCCAAATGTGGTCGTTCCGCCTAGGGTGAATCTGCCGGCATCATCCCGGAGCGGCAATCCCAGCGCCCGCTCTCGCCCCGTTCATGGGCAAGGTTCTCCAGCAGCTCGCGGTAGTACTCGCGGACGCGATCGCGGACGGCGGCGACGCCGTCGGGCTTCCTCGTGCAGAAGTGATACTCCGCCCGCCCGCGCACGATTTTCGGCGACCGGCCCACCCGACCCTTGTTGAACGCAATGATGTCGCCCACATTGAGATGGGCAAAGTCCTCGGCACGGAACCGCTCCTTCTCGGCGCAGCGCAGGTGGTGCCGGACGCGGACTTCTCGACCGGCGCCGAGGGCCTCCAGCAGGCCCCCGAAATTCAGATTATGCTCGGCGCTGACTTCCTCATGGCTCACGGTTCCGCAGATTTCGGCGGCGCGCCGGCAGGTTTCCGGGTCGGTCTGCTGCAGCCAGAACTGGACTCCAAAGGCCGATATGAAGACGTTTGCCGCGTCGCGGCCCAGCACCTCCACAATCCAGGCGTAGCTTTGCGTCGCGCAAAGGTTCACCACGTTGTTTGAACGGGACAGATTCATGAAATAGGGGTCTCCGGCGGTCGAAGATCCGGAGATGACGTACTTGTGGCACTCGTCCGCAAGATAGAGCGCAAGACGGATGCCGTTGAGTTCCGGACGCCCCGTCCGGGAGAGCATGGTGCTCTGAAAATCCATCTTGCACGCACTCCCCAGCAGGCGGCCGAGTTGCTCGTAGCGATCGCCCGGGACAAGGCAGATGATCTTCCCCGACTGGAGGACATCCTCGAATGAGAACGTCGAGACCCGGCAAAAGGTCTCAGCAAGATCGGGATCCTGGAGAAACACGTCGAAGGCCCCGGAGATCGTCGACTTGATGACGTTGGCCGTCTTGCCGTCGGCGACCATCTTCTGCCACTCGTCCCGGAAATACGCCGCCAGGTCCTCAAGTGGCGCGAGTTCCCGCCTCTCGATGGCTTGCCTTTCGCCCTCCGGAAGGCCGGCTGCAGCCGCCCTTGACCGTTCGATCCGGTCCGCGAGGACGCACAGCGCCGACTCAAGCCGTTCATCGCGGGTGGCCAGCCGCACAATGTCGATGGCCGTGCACGGCGAGGCTTCGACCGCGCGGTGAAGGGTTATGCACGCCGCTATCAGTTTGCGGCCCTGCTCGTAGAAATAGTCGTTTTCGCCGTGGCCCTGCCCGCCCCTGGACATCGCCAACAGCTTCGTTATCCGCTCGGCGGCCTCGGCGGGCGGCAGCCGCGGGTCGATGAGGTTGTAATGGACTCCGCTGTCGATGTGCGTGACCCCCTCCAGGCTAAGGAGTTTCGGCGGGGCGGTCCATTCCTGCCTTCCGTCGGCGTCCATTTGAGCCACGGCCTGATCCCGGCCGGTCGTATGGCTGACTCGCAAAAGCCTTTGCCCGCGCCAACGCCAGCCGAGGAAGCGCGGCCTCAGGGACCCGAGCGGCACGCTGATCTTCGAAAGCCCCGGCATCACGGCCTCGAGGTCCGCACTTGACTCATATACGTCCCCACCCACCTGCCGGCCGGCCCGCGCGTGCCCGGGAGGATAGGCCAACCTCGGCAGGAGTGCGGCGGCATCCGATCCGCCGGCCCCCCCTCGCCCCGACAGGAACCAGCGGCGATCCCTTTCGTCTCGATAGCAAACGACCGGGATCCGGCTGCGCGGGGAGATTATCACGACATCCCTTGACACGCAGCGACCCGCTTCGTGCGCCAGGTAGATGCAGCCATCCACCAGGTCCCCCTTAACCTCGGGTATGAACGCCCCCAGCTTCTGAAATGGGTTTGTGGAACACTCGTCGTCCGCTTCCTCATTGTAGGCGGCCAACAGCTGTGCGACCGCGGGCATCAGAACTCCCGCGGTCTTCGACGAGCCGGTCACTCCCGTCACCAGGACGGACGTGCACAGGTCGTCCAGGCTGGCCGGCATTCCGGCGATCGTGAATCCGCGCTTCCCGCGCCCCGGGGCGACCGCCCATCGCCGGATGCGGCGCGACAGGCCGGGCGCCGGCAGCTCGACTGCATAGGGATCGTATGCCTCGGGAAAACAGATCTGCAGGCACCGCGCCTGAAACATCCCCGCACCGAGGCCCGCTCCCACCATCATCGCCCACTTGCATATCCGCAGCCCGCGCCAGCCGAATCTTGCCGCACCCACCGCATCCGCGAAGAGCGGGGCGGCGCGAACAGCCTCCTCCACGCCGGGAACAAGGAAGATGCCGGTGAGCAGAAACAGCACACTGAATCCCATGCACGCAAAGGGAGACTCGATCGGCATGCGCCGCGCGAGGGCGACCACCGCCCAGCGCCAGGCGACGAACAACGGACGGAGGGAACTCATGAACACGATTTCGCGGGCGATAGTAACAAGGTCCCGGGCCTTGCTACTATTGCCGTCGCCGCGCCCTCCATGGCCTTGCATCCACCCGTCCTCGCCCGCCCCCGGGAATTGTGGCGCGGGCAGACTGCGGGGTGGAAGGATGAATTCGACGGGCGCATGATCGAGGAAATCCGCGGTCGATTGCGAACCGGGGATCCCTCGATTTCGAAGCAGACGCTCGGCGTCCTGCCCTATCGCCCGGACCTGTTTCGCCGAATAGGCCCCGCAGCCCTGAATCACCCCGCCCTGCGATCGGTCCTGTTCGCCCATCCGCCCTGCGCCCTCACTCTCGTCACTTCGTTTTACGACGAAACGGCGCCCGCTCTCGAACCGACCCTCGCCGGGTGCGGAGAGTCTGTCTACGCCCTCCTCCGCTGGGCCTCGCTGCGGGGCAAAAAGCTGCTCCAGCCGGAAAGCTTTTACCGACGCGCCCTTGTCACGGATGGATACTGGGGCCTGAAGCATGCGCAGCGCACCGGAAACCAAAGCCTTCTGGCGGATGTGAAAGCCTGGTGCGGGGACGAAAGGCGCAACTATTCCGCCGCCGCCGCGCTCTTCCTGATCCGGAATCCATCCGAGCGCCCCGCCCGATACCGGGACGTCGTCCTGTCCAATTCATTCTATGCCTATGTTTCCCTGCCCCACCTCGCCGGCCGCGGCCTTTCCGTCTCGCCGGAGGATATCGGGACGCAACCCAAATGGGCCTGGCATTTTGCGCAAAGCGCGCTCGTCAGGCAGCCTGATGAATTCATCCCAATGGCGGCGAAAGACCCCGGCTGGGCGGTCGAACTCGCAGCGGCTCGCGGCTGGCTTGCGCATCCGGCCGGGATCCGGAACGCCGCCGCACTGGTCCAAACCGCCGATCCGGATCACCCATTGCGCGAGCCGGCTTTGCGCTTTCTCGACGCTCTCGAGCACCCCCGTCCGATGGCGCAGCCCCGCACGGGCGACCGCCTTCCCGTGCCTTCCATTCTTTCGTCGGGACAGGATGCGGAAGCCCGCGCGCTGTTCGCCCTTAACGCCGTCAAGAATACGGAGGTCTGGAGGCCCTCGCGCCAACAGATCGACAGCCAGGCCTTCCGCACAATCGTGGGCCGGCCCCTTTACACCGTCCGGGGAATCGTCCGGGGCACCATTCTCGACAGCGTCGGGGAGGGTCTCGCAGAAATCAAGTCGGGCTCGAGCGTCCTCAATTCGACCTACCAGTTGCGCCTGCAAACGTACCGCTCCGTCGTTGAGGAGCGGCCCCTCCGGATCTACACGAGCCGCCCCATCGACGTCGACTTTGGCCAATGGCTCGACCCGTGGGGAGTGAAGATCGAGCCGCTGCCGGGTAACAGCCCCTGAGAAATCCCGCACCATGAACCCGCCATTCCAAATCCACCGTTCCCCGCCCATTCCACGCGGCGCGATTCCGGACGCCGAAACCGGCGACTGCATCTACCTCGTCAAGAACGTGCCCTTCCTGCGCGCGACCCAACAGATCCGGCTCTTGGCCGCAAAGGCCTCTCTCTCAAACAAGCATCTCATTCTTATGACGCCTGCTGCCTGCCGCATTGACGGGCCCCTTGAGGATCTGATGAGGAATCAGCCGCAAATCGTCCGCCGCGGGGAGCTTCGATGAGCCTTTACCTGTGCCTGTTCATTTCCGGCGCGGAAGCCGACGGCGTCGACGCCGGATCCTACGGCGATTTCAACCGCTTGCGCCGCTACATCGCAAGGGAGCTCGAGGACGGAGCGCCCGGCTCCCGTTTCCCAATCCTTGTCCTCCATTCCGATTGCGAAGGAGAGTGGAGCCCGGAGGATTGCGCCGGACTTCGCGACGAACTGGCCGGGATCATTGAAGCCATGAAAGAGCGGCCTGCAACGAACCTGCCCCCCGGGTGGCAGGCCGCGCTGGCGAAGACGCTCGGGCTGGAACCGTGCAATGCCTTGGAAAGCTTCATCGACGCGGACGGCGAGCCTCTCCTTCTGCGTCTTCTCGAACTGGTGGAAGCGGCTCTTTCAGCCGGCGAACCGATCTTATTCCAGTAGACTTGTTATTATCAGCCCGTCCGATGAACCTCCCCTTGCATACGGCAACCCTGTCGAAAGGAACACCGAGAATTCGGATTTGCGCCGCGGGCATGATCCTTGCGCTGCCGGCCCTTGTCTGGGCGTCCCCCCCAGGAGAAGACGCGCTCACGACGCTCAATCGGTTCCTGGCCGATTCCGCGCCGACCACGCCCGCCTATCGAATGGACCTGAGACGGAGCACCGATCCCGAGCCAGCACCCCATGGCCGGCTGTCCGGCTTCAGTCCGCTGATCGGGCCGTTCTCCTACCGCGCGAAAACCTACGCCGAACTTACACAGCTTGAGCGTGCCGAACTGCTCCGCGATGGACGATTCCACGCCTATCTGCTTGAGAAGGGCCGGACATTCCCGATCCACCCGGAGGATATGCTGGAGCCGCAACCGCTGATCGTCCCGCTGGATCCGCCATGACCCTGCCCGGCGATGCAATCGTTCCCATGGACCCGCAAAGGCTGCGGGAGGTTCTGCAGACCGTCCATGATCAGGTGGCCGCCGCGCTTTGGCTGTCAGCGGGAATGATCCTGGCCGTGGGCTCGATTGCCTGCATGGCCTTCAGATGGCGCCGGGCCGCCCTGGCATTTGGTCTCCTGTATTCCGCGAGTCTCTGTTTTGTGCACAACGGGCATGCCCAGGTCCTGGGTCCGGCCGGTTGCGCAATCGCCTCGACGGGCCTGTTCTGGCCACGGGGGCGGAATCGCCGCAATGATCCACCTCGTGCCGGGCAGCGGGGATGAAACCCTGGTTTCCGAGCTGAGGGAGGCTGGCGTGCTGACACCGGACGTGATGGAGCACATCGACGCTTCGCTCGGGCGGCCCGAAGACTGTCTGCTCGATGAATTCCTTCTGTCCGGCGCCGAATTCATCCGGGAGAACGATTGGATCTCCTGGCTCATACGCCGGCACGGATGCCATAGGTTCGGCCGGGTGTTCTGGCCCGACAACGGATCCGCCTGGATCAATGGCTGCCTGCCCGACGACGGTAACATCGCATATCGCCGGTGCGCGAACGGCGACGTCCTCGTCGCCGTCCTGCGCCCCGACAAGATTCCCGACACTTCCGAACGATTGAAGGGCGTGCGCCCGCTATGGGCCGCCGCCACCCTCCGTGAAATCCGCGATCTGAGAGCCACCTGGAACAGGCCGCCCGCCGACATGCCGTAGCCCCGCACCCCACCCCGGGGCGCCCGTCACTGCCGCAATGCTTGCTTGAATATGGATTGGCGCGCGCTCCTTCCCGGCTATACACATTCCCCATGGCTCCCTCCTCGGCTTCCCCCCACGTCTGGAGATTCTTCCGCTCCGGCGGACTGGATCAGGTGGCCCTCGAATCCGGCGCCGATCTGCTCGCACTCGACCAGCTCGACCAGAAACTCTGGGTCGCCCTGGCATGCCCGGTAAAGGGACTCGAACTCGACGAGAAGACCCTGGCTCTTGTAGATACGGATGGCGATGGCCGCATCGGCGTGCCCGATGTCATCGCTGCCGTCCAATGGGCGGCTGCCCGGCTGAACGACCCGGGCGAGCTCCTGCATGCCGGCGACGCTCTCCCGCTGGCCGCAATTGGCGCCGGCACGCCCGAAGGCAGGGTCCTCCTCGCATCCGCCAGGCAAATCCTCGCGAGCCTTGGCCGGAAGGATGCCGCCGGAATTTCCGTCGCGGAAGCGACAGACACCGCCAAGATCTTCGCCGCCAATCCGCTCAACGGAGACGGCATCATTCCGCCCGAGGCCTCGGATGACCCCGCGATCCAATCGCTCATCAAGGATATTGTGGCATGTCTCGGGGGCAAAGCCCGGGGTCCGGACACCGCCGGCGCGACGGCCGAAACGATCGATGCGTTTTTTGCCGAGCTCTCCGCCTACGTGGCGTGGACCGAGCAAAGCGCCATCAAGGACATAGCCGTCCTGGGCGAAGCGACCGAGGCGGCCTGCACGGCGATTCGCGCGGTGCGGGTGAAGGTCGACGACTACTTTACCCGCAGCCGGCTGGCTGCTTTCGACGCCAGTTCCGTCCCGGCGTTGAACCGGAACGCGGCCGACTACCTCGCCGTCGCGGCGAAGGACATGAAGGTTTCGGCCGAGGAGGTGCGCGGGTTCCCGCTCGCCCGCATAGAGGCCAACCAACCGCTGCCGCTGCTCGAAGGGGTGAATCCTGCCTGGGCGGCCGAACTCGCCGCCCTGCGCGAAAAGGCCGTTGCGCCGGTGTTCGGACCCGGAAACACCAGCCTCACCGCCGCCGAGTGGGCGGCGCTGAACGCGAAGGTTGCCGCCTATGAAACATGGCTGGGAGGAAAGGCTGGCAGCGCCGTGGAAAAGATCGGTTTTGCCCGGGCAAAGGAGATTCTCGCCAGCGAGGGCCGGGCCGCGCTTGCGGTCCTGATCGCCCGGGACAAGGCGCTCGAGCCCGAGTTCAGGGCCATCAGCGACGTCGAGCGCCTCTGCCGCTACCATCGCGACCTGCGCGCGCTCCTGCACAATTTCGTCAATTTCGCCGATTTTTATTCGCGGGGCCGTTATGCCGCCTTCCAGGCCGGAACGCTCTTTCTGGACAGCCGTTCGACCGAGCTCTGCCTCCGCGTGGAGGGCGCCAGCCCGCTGGCCGCGATGAGCCAGGCCTGCATCGTGTACTGCGGCTGCACGCGGGCCGACGGGGCCAAGATGACGATCGCCGCCTGCTTCACCCAGGGCGACAGCGACTATTTGTTCGTCGGGCGCAATGGAGTGTTTTACGACCGGCGGGGACGCCTCTGGTACGCCATCGTCACGAGCATCGTGGACAACCCGATCAGCATCCGGCAGGCCTTCTGGTCGCCCTATAAAAAGTTCCTCCGCATGATCGAGGAGCTATTGGCCAAGCGCGCCGCCGCCGCGGACGCCGAGGCCATCAACAAACTTTCTTCCGCCACCGACAACGCCACGGTCACCGTCAAAGCGGCGCCCGAGCCCAAGAAATTCGACCTTGCCCTCATCACCGGCATCGGCGTCGCCCTCGGTTCCATCGGCACATTCCTGGCGACCGTGTTAGCGAAGTTCGTGGACATTCCCGGGTGGCAGCTCCCTCTCATCCTTGTCGCCCTCATGCTCGTGATCTCGCTGCCGTCGATGTTCATCGCCGCGCTCAAGCTCCGCCAGCGCACGCTCGGCCCGATCCTCGAAGGGTCCGGCTGGGCCATCAACGGCCGGGTGAAGATAAGCATACCCTTCGGCGCCGCGCTGACCCGTGTCGCCACGCTTCCGCCGGGATCCAAGCGATCGCTGGAAGACCCGTACGAAGGCAGGCAGAAGGCGCTGCAGAGGCGCCGCGTGGCGTTCCTGATCGCGCTGCTCGCTCTCGCCGGCGCCGCGATCTGGATCCGCCGGGACCACAACCGGCGCGGACATTATTTCTGGCAGGGCGCGCCTGCGGCCGAAGCGCCCGCCGAATCAAGGAAATGATTGCCGGCGGTCGGCGGCGGCCGGAGGTCAGCCGCGATGCCTCCTCCCGCGCCACGCCCGCCGGATCGTGATTCAAAAACCCTGGCTCCGCGCAATCCGGCCGCACCTCTTTCTCCGTGAAATCAAACCTGCCCGAAACGCTCACAAATGATCTGCCGCCCTCTTCCTGGGGCAAGATTCTCGGCGCAACCCCCGTTGTCATGACTGTCGTGGCAACCCTGCTCGCGGGGCTCGCCTCCAGCGAGATGACCCGCGCCCAGTATGACCGTTCCCTTGCCGCCCAGCTGCAATCCAAGGCCGGCGATCAGTGGAGTTTCTTCCAGGCCAAGAAACTGCGCGGTGCGCTCCAGCGCAGCACGATCGACATGATCGGCAGCACCGCCGAGGTGCATCCGCTGGAGCAGGCGGCATTGCTGCCTCCCCTGGCCAGCACACCGGCCGGCGCGGCGCTGGATTCGGCGGCAGGGCAGGAAGCGCTGGCGGCCCTGACCGGCGCCGGCCTGCCGAAAACCGACCCGGCTCCGAAAGTTGAGCCGGACATCCAGGCGGCATTGGCGGCGCTCGATGATTCCCGGCCGGATGCCGAAATCGTCGGCCTCCTCGCACGCGTCCAGGACAACGCGTTGGAAAACACCCTTCGCGGAGCGCAGGCCCGGGCCCTCGCGTTCGATGCGGTCATCCAACCGGTTGGCCAAGTCGTCGACCTTGTGGAGAAGCAATTGGCCGGCCCGGCTGCAGGTTCCTCCCTCCGGCGTGATTTTGTCGCGGCGCGGCTGGGCTACACCGCGCTGCGCTATGATGCGGAAGCGCGGCTGAACCAGAACATCGCCAACCTGTACGAACTGCAGGTGCGCCGGGGCAATTTGTCCGCGGAGCGGCACCACCGCCGAAGTCAGGAATTCTTCTACGGAATGCTGGCCGCCCAGATGGGCGTCATCATTTCCACTCTCGCCATAGCAGCCCGGAAGCGAAACCTGCTTTGGTCGCTCGCGGCCGCAGCCGGAGCCGCCGCCATCTCGTTCGCCATTTACGTTTACCTTTGCGTGTAGGCGCGCGGCCGTGCGCTTGCGACCCCCGCGCAGCGTCAGAGCCCGGCTGCCGGTTCGAAGCACGGCCCCCGGGGTCTCCCCCTGCCCAGCGAAGCACCGGGCCTACGCCGCCTTTGCGGGCACCGTCAGCCAGAAAGTGCTTCCCCTGCCCGCGGCGCTCGAAACCCCGATCTTCCCGCCGTGCGCCTCCACCGCCATCCGGGCGAAGGTGAGCCCCAGTCCGTATCCGGCGCTGGCGGCCCGACCTTCGACCTGCCCGAACTTCGTGAATATCTTGTCATGATGCTCCGGCGCGATACCCGGGCCGTTGTCAGCCACCTCGATTCTCACCAAGCCGTCCCCGGCTGAAGCGGAGACCCGGATTTCGCCGTCATCCGCCGTGAACTTGATGGAATTGCCCACCAAATTTCCGACCACGCGTCGCAGCAGGTCTGCGTCGAAATCGGCGATGATTTCGCCACCGGCCGCAAAGGTCAGCCTTCGCTTGCCGGCAAGCATCCGTTGCGCCTCGACCACCTGCCCCGCCATTTTCGTCACGTCGCCCGTTGTCCGCTTGGGCTTCAGCACGCCCGAATCCATCCGGCTGATGTCAAGCATCTGCGCGATCATCTCGATGAGGGTGGCCGCGCTCCCCTTTGCGTTGTTCATCAGCGGGCCGAATCCGGCCTGGGCCCTTAACGACGGCTCCACCAGCTCCAGCGTCATCTGGATGACGGCCAGGGGTGTCTTCATGTCGTGCGCGATCATGTGCGTGAGATTGTCGCGCAACTTCTCGAGTTCATGCATTCGCGTCAGGCTCGCCATCAGTTCCCGCTTCTGCCGCCGCAGCTCCAGGTGCGTGCGGACCCGCGCCTCAACCTCCTCTAGGTTGAATGGCTTGGGCACATAGTCCACCCCTCCCGCCTGGAATGCGCGCACCTTGTCCGACGGCTCGTTGAGCGCGCTGATGAACAGCACCGGTATGTCGCGCAGCCGTTCGTCGGCCTTCAGACGGGCGCAGACCTCAAAGCCGTCCATCTTGGGCATCGAAATGTCGAGCAGGATGAGATCGGGCGGCGTCGCCCGGGCTCCCCGCAGCGCCAGTTCGCCGCTGGGCGCGGGCCTGACCTTGTAGCCCTTCCCCTTCAGCATGCGGGTGAGCAGCTGGAGATTGTCCGGGGCGTCATCGACCACCAGGATGTTGCTTTGGGGCTCGGGGGTGGTTGGGTTCATTGTAAAATGGCCTTGGTTGGGTCTGGAAGCGCCGCCGCCAAACCCTCGAGATCGAACTGCGCCGCGAGGGCGGCCAGCCTCCGGGCGTAGACCGGATCGTTTGCCTTCACCTTCTCGATCAGCGTGAAGACACTGTCCAGGTCCAGCTCGAGCGCGGCCTGGCGCAGGCCCCCAATGAGTTCCTCCGGCACGGATGCGAAGACGGCTTTGGCGTCCTGGGGCGCCGGCCCCGGACCAGCCTCCGCCGGCTCGGGCCTCCAGCCAAGGAGCTCCCCGACCAGCTGCCAGAGTTCTTCGTCGTTAAAAGGCTTGGAGATGAAGCGGTCGGCGCCGGCCTTGAAGGTCTGATCGCGGTCTTCCGGGAAAATGCTTGCGGAAAGGCAAACAATCTTGGCCTCGCGGCCGCGGGGATGGGCGCGGATTTGCCGGATTGCCTCGGAGCCGTCCATGTCGGGCATGCGCAGGTCCATGAGGACGAGATCCGGCTTCCATTGGTCGAACTGGGACACCGCATCGGCCACCGAAGCGGACTCGCGAACCGCGTATCCGGCCGGGGCGAACATTTCCCGCAACAGGCGGCGGTTGTCCTCGACGTCGTCCACGATGAGCACCCGGCAGTCCGCGGCGCGGATGGTCCGGCCCGGAGCCGGCCTGGCCGCGGGCTTCGCGGGCTGTGCCTTGCCGCCCGACTGTTTCAGGGGGATTTCGAATCGAAAGACGCTTCCCTTCCCGACCTGGCTGTCCAGGAAGATTTCCCCGCCCATCATGCGGGCGAACTCACGGGAGATTGCCAGCCC
>OBLW0100000050.1_pt1 | contig 83598 bp, 76 predicted proteins | sample 1520161 | NCBI WGS metagenome assembly OBLW01 (sample SAMEA3539309, study PRJEB22396) | soil metagenome | biome: tundra; feature: field; material: soil | place: USA | collected 2010-05 | depth 0.15 m
CTTCGGCCTCGAGCAACGAAGCCAGCAGCGTGTGCTTGTCTTTGCAGTCGCCGTATTGGTCGTGAAGCACGTCGGAGGCCGCGTGCGGCTGATAGCGGCCGACTCCCAACGAGAGGCTGACATAGCGGAAATTTTTCGCGACGAAGTCGTAGAGAGCTTCCGTCTTTTCCAGATCGGTGTTCAGGCCCTTGGTCAACTCTTGCGCTTTGGCGCGGACTTCGGGCGAGGGCGCGCGGCGGTCTTTTTCCAGACTCGCGTACCACCGCCCGATCTGCTCCCAACTCTCGAAGGTGGTTAGTTGAATATCGGGCCGGTCGTCGTCGGGACGGTGTTTCTTTTTCTTCTTGTCTTTCTCTTTGGCTTTCGCCGGATCGTCTTCGCGTTCGAGGTGAGATCCCGACCAGTGATAAATGCGACGACCGTTTGCTTCGGTGATCTTCGGATCCATCCCGGGCTTGCATTTCAGCTTCAGGGAACGGCCGGCGGGGACATCGACGTCGAGGGTTTCATCCAGAGAGATGTTGCTCTTGTCGAATTCGTAGTCCGACCAAAACTGGGAGGCGGCCAACGGCGTGTGAATGACCGTGACCATGTCATATTCGAGCACTTCGCCGGGGCGCAGGCCGGGAACCGTGATGTGCTTCTGGCGGTAGTCGGTGTAGACGGGGGCCTCGTGTTCGACGGGAGCGCTGAGATCCTGCACGGCATCTTCGCCGGCTTTGACCACGGTTCCGTCTTCTTTGAGCACGCGCACATACGGAATCTCGACGCGCTCGTTGGCGGAGTTGTAGCCCTCCTGCAATTGTCCCCATTGCTGCACGCCGGCTTCGCTCTGCACGCGAATGCGGGCCTTGGTCTCTTTCCGTCCGGTGCCATCGGCCTCAAAGCGGTAATAGGAGTGCATCTGCTCGATGACGAAGGATTCCTGGGGATAGCCGGGATGCTTCGCTTCGGTCTTCGCCGCATCCGCAGCTTTTTCCGCGGTCGACGCGGCAGAGGTCTTGTCGGCCTGCTTGGACTGATCCGTGGGGGTCGGCTGCTGGGATGGATCCGCGGAGTGCGATGGCTGTTGACCAGGCTGCTGGGAGCTTGCGCTGACGGCCAGCAGACACGAAAAGAGAAGAGTGAGGCAGCGATTACGCATATGTTGGGAAAGGAACCCTAGTCATTATCCCATGCAAGCGTCAATGCAGGGGAACGCTCGAGAGCGGATGCAAGTCTGGGTGGCCAGGAAACCTGTCGAGCTTCGCTCGACCGGACAGCCGAGGGCGGCTGTCCCCACATTCCCCCGGCCGGGGCCAAGGTGATGTTTTCTTTGTACGATAATTATTTTTCTTATTAATACTGTGATTGCGGTCACATTTTTCTCTTCCGACCGCGCCAATCCGGGGTAAAATGCGGCCCAGATAGTCTTGCCCCGCCACGATGCGGGGCAGGCGTGACGCATAACGTACTTGCGCCACGATCTTTCCGCTGGAGGTTTTTGCATGGAAGATCGGGCCCCTGTCGTCTCGACTACGGATAACGAGCAGTCCTCTACTTCTACTACTTCTGCGATGCGGCATCATGAAGGCCGCGGAGCTTGGGTTCTGACAGCCTACGGCATCTCCGGTCTCGCGCTGTTCGGAGTTCTCGCCTACTTTTTCTCGGACTTCATCTCTCATTAGTCCGGGCCCGCGCTGGCGAACGGGCATGCGCGCCCGCGGAATAAGGATGAGGTGTATCTGCCGCTGATGTGAGATCCGTTCGCGATTCGGAATGCCTGCGCCGGCGGTGCGCAAAGGCTGTGCGTTGATCGTGCTACAATGAGCGGCCTTAGGTTGTTGCTTCGGCACCCGGCACTGACCCCACGCAAGGATTACGAAACACGCGGAAGAAATCTGTGGCCAAGACTCCCCCAACCAGCCCGACGCCGATCACCTACGCCGATGCCGGTGTGGACATTACGCGCGCCAACCGCACCAAGCAGCGCATCAAGTATCTGGCACACAAGACTTTTACCCGGGGCGTGCTGAGCGAGATTGGCGGCTTTGGCGGGCTGTTCGCCGTCGACAAGACCAAGTACACCGATCCGGTGCTGGTGTCGAGCGTCGACGGCGTGGGCACCAAGCTGAAAATCGCGTTTGAGATGGACCTGCACTCCACGGTGGGGGGCGACCTGGTCAACCACTGCGTCAATGACATTGCCGTGCAGGGAGCGGCACCATTGTTTTTCATGGACTACCTGGCGACGGGCACGCTGGATCCGTCGATTGCGGAGAAAGTGGTCGAGGGCATTGCCGACGCCTGCAAGCACAATGGATGCGCCCTGATTGGCGGCGAGACCGCCGAGATGCCCGGCTTTTATCCCGATGGAGAATACGATCTGGCGGGCTTCATTGTTGGGGTTGTGGAGCGCGAAAAGATCATTACCGGCAAGGACGTGCAGATCGGCGACATCATTCTGGGGCTGCCGTCGAATGGACTGCACACCAACGGATATTCTCTGGCGCGCAAACTTCTGTTTGAGGTGGCGCACTACTCGGCCGATACCTACGTCAACGAGATCAAGAACAAAGTCGGCAACGAACTGATGCGCACGCACAAGAGCTACTGGCCCGCACTGCGCAAGTTGATTGACGGCCAGTGCGTCTCGGCGTTGGCGCACATTACCGGCGGCGGCATCACCGAGAACCTGCCCCGCGTGCTGCCCCGCGGGACGGCTGCAGTCATCGAATTGGGCACGTGGCCCGTGCTGCCGATCTTTGAACACCTGCAGCAATTGGGAAATGTGCCGCAGGATGAGATGCTGCGCACCTTCAACATGGGGCTAGGGATGCTGCTGGTGATTCCGTCGGCGAAATTCAAGAAGGCCCAATCGGTGCTGGAGCGCGTGGGCGAGAAAGCCTACACCATCGGGCGCATCGTGAAGGGTGAGCGCAAGGTGACGTACAGCTAGGTGAAGTGTTGATTGCTGATTGTTGATTGCTGATTCCTGCGGGGCAGTTTTTCAATCAACAATCAGAAATCAACAATCAACAATGCACTCCCTTGGCATCCTCCTCTCCGGACGCGGTTCCAACTTCGTCGCCATCGCTGACAGCATTGACGCAGGCCGCATCCCTGACGCGCGGATCGCTGTGGTCATCGCGAACAAAGCTGACGCGCCGGGGATCGCCACCGCACGCCAGCGCGGACTCAATGCATTGGTGATTCCGTCCAAGGGCAAGCCTCGCGAGGAGCACGACCGCGAAGTCGTCGCCGCACTGAAGCAGCACGGAGTCGATCTGGTGTGCCTCGCGGGATACATGCGGTTGTTGTCGCCGTGGTTCGTGCAACAGTTTCCGCACCGGATTCTGAATATCCATCCGTCTCTGTTGCCTGCGTTTCCCGGCCTAGAGGCGCAGGAGCAGGCGTTCGCCTACGGAGTGAAAGTGTCCGGCTGCACCGTGCATTTCGTGGATGAGGAACTTGATCACGGGGCCATCATTGTGCAGAAAACGGTGCCGGTGCTTGATGACGACGATGAACACACACTCGCGGCACGCATCCTCGAGCAGGAACACGTGGCTTACAGCGAGGCGATCAACATCGTGCTGGGCGGAAGATTCAAGGTCGTCGGGCGGAAGTTGACCAAGGACAGATAGCCGGGTCTTATGTGGGGACAGCCGCCCTCGGCTGTCCGGTTGAGCGAAGCTCGACGGTGTTGCGGTCACCATTCCAAGTTTAGACACAAGCGACATTGCCCCTGACGGCTAACGCCTCGCTGCGCTTGGCGGGACAGCCGAAGGCGGCTGTCCCCACATGAACCTGCCGTTATAATCGACGTGCATGACGAACTTCGCCCCTGTCGACGAGCAGCTTACCTATCTCAAGAAGGGCTCCGCGGAAATCATCCGCGAGGCCGACTTGCGCGCCAAACTTGAGAAGTCACGCGCCACGGGCAAGCCGTTGCGGGTCAAACTCGGCATGGACCCGACCGCCCCTGATCTCCACCTGGGACACACCGTCGTGCTGCGCAAGCTGAAGCATTTTCAGGATCTCGGCCATACCGCTATCTTCCTGATCGGCGATTTCACGGGCATGATCGGCGATCCGACGGGGCGCTCTGCGACGCGCCCTCCGTTGAGCCGCGAGCAGGTCGAGCAGAACGCGGAGACGTATAAGACTCAGGTCTTCAAGATTCTCGATCCGCAGAAGACCGTGATCGACTTCAACCGGCGCTGGATGGGCGCATTCACATCCGACGATTTCGTGCGCCTGATGGCGAAATACACGGTCTCGCAATTGCTCGAGCGGGAAGACTTCCATAAGCGGTTTCAGGAAGAGAAGCCGATCTCGGTGCATGAACTGCTGTATCCGCTGGTGCAAGGATACGATTCGGTGGCGCTCGAAGCCGACGTGGAACTTGGCGGCACGGACCAGAAATTCAATCTCCTGGTCGGACGAGAACTGCAACGATCTTACGGGCAGGAATCGCAGGTAGTTCTGACCACGCCGATTCTCGAAGGCCTCGACGGCGTGCAGAAAATGTCGAAGTCGCTGGGGAACGCGATCGGCATCCACGAGGCGCCGCTGGAGATGTATGGAAAGGTGATGAGCATTTCCGACGAGATGATGTGGAGATACTACGAACTGCTGACGGACGTGCAGGTGGCGGAGATCGAGAAGATGAAGACGGCCACGCACCCGATGCAGGCGAAGAAAGAGCTGGCGCGGAGGATTGTGGGGGACTTTCATTCGCCGGAGGCAGCGGCGAAGGCGGGGGAGGACTGGGCGAAGCAGTTTCAGAAGGATGAATCGCCGGATTCTGTCGAGGCGGTGGATATCCCGCTCGTTGAGGTGGGACAGATCAATCCACTGCTAGGATCGTCAATCAAAGTCGACAAGGTCGTCTTCAAAGCAGGTCTCGCTGCTTCGGTTACAGAAGCTGGCAATAAGAGGAAGGCTGGTTCGGTTCGATTCAATACCGAAGTAGTGAAAGATCCCGTTTATGCGACTGGGATGCCACCCTTAACGATTGACGTTCGCCTGGGACATAGGATCAAGCGAGTCCAGATTCTGCCTTAATCGTTCTCCTCCGTGCCTCTGTGTCTCCGTGGTGAATTCTGCTACGCTCTCCCCGCAGATGCGCGCGGCCGTCATCCTCGGGTTGGGGTGTTCTCCGAAAGACCTGCGGCCGTTTCAGGTGGACAAGAGCGTCGAATGGCGGATGGGCATGCCGGCATTGGGCGACGACGCCGATGTGATCCTGCTGTTTGGGGGCGACGGGACGGTGCATCGGCATCTGGGGCAGTTGGTCCGGCTGGGTGTGCCGGTGTTGGTTGTGCCAGCCGGGAGTGGAAATGATTTTGCGCGGGCGTTGGGACTGCGGCGGGTGCGCGATTCGCTGGCCGCGTGGCGGAAGTTCTGCGGCAACGCGGGCAATGTGCGCACTATCGATTTGGGATTAATCTCTCCCCTCGAGAGCACGAGCGGGGGCCCTTCGGTTATCGCTCAGGACAGGTCGGCACCACAGAGTACAGCGCCACAGAGTCCTCGCTACTTCTGCTCCGTGGCCGGCGTCGGACTGGACGGCGAAGTGGCGCGGCGGGCTAACCAGCTGCCGCGCTGGCTGCGCGGGCACGGAGGATATCTGCTGAGCCTGGCTCCGACGATTTTCACGTTCGCTCCGCTACCGATGAAGATTTTCACCCGCGACGGCGAGGAAGCAGGCAACAGCGACTGGACGCTGCACAGCGACCGGCCCACTCTCCTCGCGGCTTTCGCCAATACTCCGCTCTACGGCGGCGGGATGAAGATCGCGCCTCAGGCCAAAATGGACGACGGAGTGCTCGATGTCTGCGTCGTCGGAGCCGTCGATCGCTTCCGCCTCTTACGCTTGTTCCCAACGGTATACAGCGGGAATCATCTGAGCGTGCCGGAGGTTGAGTACTTCCAGGCTAGCCGGGCGCGAGTAGAGACGGAACATCCGCTCGATGTTTATGCCGACGGCGAATTCGTATGCCGCACGCCCATTGAGGCGGCGGTGCATGGCGCCGCGCTGAGAGTAGTCATCCTCTATGCGAGGAGTAGCCCGCGCGAGATCCTTCCCTCCGCCTGAAGAACGGCTACGGTCAGGATGACTCCGTGGGGAACGGAACTGGCGAAACTCAAAACCGCACCATCACTCAGCGCACCTCGAATCGTTTCCGATCCCGGCAAGTGCTAAACTTTCCTTATGTCTGAAGGACGCTCGCGCACACTGCTCTGGGTTCTGATTGGGGGAGGAGCTTTTTTCCTCTTCGTGCTGGCCGTGTTTACGCTGGTCTATATGACGCTGCACGCGGGTGGCGCTGATGCCGGCCTGGGCGGGTTCGGCGACCGGATCGGCGTGGTCGATCTGGACGGCGTGATCCTTTCTCCCCAGCCAGTAGTGGGGCAACTCAAGAAGTTTGCCGACGACTCGTCGATCAAGGCGATCATTATTCACGTCAATTCACCCGGCGGCGGCGTGGCTGCGTCCGAGGAAATTTACCGCGAGGTCAAGCGCATTCGCAGCGAGAAGAAGAAGCGCATCGTGGTGTCGATTGAAACCGTGGGCGCCAGCGGCGCGTACTATGTGGCATCGGCTTCCGACAAAATTTATGCCGACCAGGGCAGTATCGTTGGGTCCATTGGCGTGATCGCGCAGTGGGTGAATTACGGTGACCTGCTGAAGTGGGCCAAGCTGAAAGATGTCGTGATCAAGACGGGCGAATTCAAAGACACCGGGAACCCGGCCCGCGATCTCACTCCCAACGAGCAGGCGTACATGCAGGCGCTGATCGACAACATGTTCGGGCAATTCGTCCAGGCGGTGAGCGAAGGCCGGGGTATGAAGTTCGAAGACGTGAAGTCGATCGCCAACGGCAAGGTCTGGACCGGAGAGCAGGCGATGTCGATGAAGCTGATCGACGGCGTCGGGGACTTTGAGGCCGCGGTCGCCGATACCGCGAAGTCGGTGGGAATCAAGGGCGAGCCCACGCTGGTGCGTCCGGAACACGACCGCAAGACTCTGATGGATTTGCTGCTGGGCGATGTTTCCCAGTTCCTGCCGGGGCGGGAGAAAATGCTGGAGCAGCAGGTGGGATTCTACTACCTGTGGAAGTAGGGGGGCCGCCGCCGACTTTTCCCGGCATTTTGCTGGCGTATCCGCCGCGCAACTTGCAATAAACCCCTGAAATTTGAGAAGGTTATGAAGGATGCAGCGGAGGAACTTCGGAAAATCGAAGCCCGCCGGGTGCATCGATGTTTCGGGACCTGAGCGGCGGGCAAGAGCCTTGAGAGTTCGCTGGCTGAATGGAAGAGGGGCGTATGACCAAAGCCGATCTGATTGACGAAGTCTCGCGTTTAGCGGAACTTACGCGGAAAGACAGTGAAGTGATCGTGGAGACGATCTTCGACAGCGTGGTGCGCTCGTTGCGAGCTGGCGACAAGATCGAGATTCGCGGCTTTGGTAGTTTCCGTACCCGGCAGCGCAAGCCGCGGGTCGGCCGCAATCCCAAGACCGGGGAGCGGGTGGAAGTGCCGGCGAAGAAGATTCCCTTCTTTAAGCCGAGCAAGGAATTGAAGGATCTGGTGAACGAAGGCGGCGCTTTGGCAGTCCCGGCAGCGGCAACTCCCGCGCCGCCAACAACTTCGACGCCTCCGACGGCTTAACCGCAGCGCGACCACGACAAATCATCGCGGCGGCGCCAGCGTCATTCGGCACCGAACGTGCGAAACAGAAACGTACTCCTCACGTTTGGCAGGAGCGGTTTCCCGTTGAAGGTGGCGGCTCCTTTTTGGTATCCGCCGACGACATATCTCCACCCAAACCGAGTTCCGCCAGTCAGCTTCAGGCGGTAGATCTGTCCAGGCTGCACATCGACTCCGTCTTTCGAGATCATAAACATCGTGTGATCGCAGTCGGATGCATGGACAAGCTGGGTCATCACTACGACTTCCTGTCCCGCCGAGTCCAACACCGTGAGGGTCAATTCGTCCTCAGGCAACCCGGGATTCCCGACAACCAACGCCACCTCGACCGCCAACAATTTTGGCAGCGAGGGGGTGAATGACTGCTCGGCATCATTGACCAGATTCGTCCAGGATTTGTCCCATCCCGCAGTGTTGACCTGGTCCGGCTTCAGCGAGGCGTTTGTCCCTGCGACCGCGATGGTTGGAGCGAAGCGGCGGACAGCGGTCTTTGCGTGTGCTTGAGCGGCGGTCGGCACAGGTGCCATGGAGACGCAAAGCGTCAGTGCAAGTGCCACAGTTCCGTACAACTGATTCTGTTTTGCATTCATACAGGCCTCGTGCAGGTGACTTCTTTCGGCGCCCAGCTCTGGAACGATCAAGAGGAATCAATCTTGCAAAGCTCTCAAGATCAAATTTCTGGCGCGCGACCACGGAGGAAAACAGACGGCTTGGTTCGCATCCCGGTCCTATTGGTCAAATGTGATCAGATATCGTTTTATGCCGGCTCTATCATGTGCACAGGTGATGAGCTATGCGGATGCGGATTCTACTCGCGGCGCTACTGGTACTCGCCTGTACGCTCGCTCGAGGCAGTTCGGGTTCAGATCCCGTGCTCACTCCTATCGTTATTGTTCAGAAGATGGAGCAAGCCCAGGCTGCAGTAAGCATTCCCAGACACGTGAAACGCGAGTATCGGCTGAGCCACGGCAACAACGCCAGCGTCGATTCTGCTGTTATCGCAGAAATCGATTTTCGACCGCCCGGCAAGTACACTGTCGAGAAAAAGTCGGGTAGCAGCGTTGGCGCGCAAGTAGTGAAACGAGTTTTAGAACATGAAGTTGGCATAGCTGTTTCGAGTCAGAAATCACGGTCCGCTGCCATAACGCGAGAAAACTATTCATTCAGTTATCTTGGGGAAGCTGTTCTCGACGGTCAGTCCTATTACCTTCTGCGCATTGATCCGAGGCGGAAACAGCCCGATCTGATATCGGGACAGGCCTGGGTCGATAAGCAAACCTTCCTGATTCGTCGTCTTGAGGGCACGGCAAAGTCGCCCTCGATATGGGTAAGAAAGATCCATGTCCGATTCGACTTCGATAGCCCGCGGGGAACATGGAGCCTTAGCAACATGGAGGCAATCGCGGATGTACGTTTTCTGGGCGCACGGAGATTGACGTCACACGCCATGAACGATGGGGCCGCCAGCATTGTGGCTGAGAAGATCGGGACCGTCCCCCCGATTGCGTCGGTCCTGCTGGCGAAATAGGAGGAGGGCACGCCTCGAGCACCGCCTCGGTATTCCGCCACACTCAACACTTAGGCCGCGTTGATAAGGAAATCAGTCGCCTCGGTGGTGAAATCTGGGCATTGGATCATACCTCGACGATCACTTCCGAATTCCCGCGACTCCCATCATGCGCCCTGTCTTCCCTCTTTCTGCGCGGTAGGAGAACAGCAACTCCGGGTGACAGTTGGTGCAGAGGGGGGAGGCTTCGATACTCTTCTTCGGCACACCGGCGGCCAGCAACTGCTGGCGGTTCGCCTCCACCAAATCGAGGAATATCTTCTTCGGCAGCTCGCTGTGTCCGGGAGCGCGGGCGGTGAGAAATAGAAGCGGATATTTTTCCCGCACCGGGTCGGAATCTTTGGTTTCGCGAAATAGACTCGACCCGTAGGCAAACTGCGATTCAAACTTGGTGCGAACGTCTTCTCCGACTTCATAGCAGCAGCCTTGAATGCCGGGGCCGATCGCGGCCTTGAGATCGCGGGGACGGCTGCCGAAGCAGCGATGCATCTCGCCGACTCCTTTTTCGACGATGCGCTTGACCGTGCCGCGCCAGCCAGCGTGGAACACGCCGACCACGTGCCGCTTCGCGTCCACCAGGATCACAGGTAGACAGTCGGCGGTCTGGATCGCGAGCAACAGTCCAGGCGTCGCCGTGATGAGCCCATCTCCACTGAGCGGCTCTTTATGAGTCGGGTCGGGAATCGAATCGACGCAGCGAATGATGTCGGAGTGGATTTCCCGCAGAGTGATCAACGGCCAGAAAGGACTGGTGGCTTGGCGCGAAGTGTGAATCGAACCACGGCGCTTGCGGGTCACCGCTCCAATCTCATGCAGAAACGCGGCGCGATTGCGTTCCACCGCTACGCGCGCATCGTCCTTGGTGAAGCCAAGATTCAGGTTACCCTTGCCGTAAGCGCGCGAGGATCCTCCCACGCGCGTGGAAAAGCCATGCACCAGCCATGGAAGTTTGCCTAGATGCTCGGCGCGAAGAATGGTGAGTTTAGGTTTGTTGGGAGCCCGGGTTGGCACTCATCCATGTTACCTGAAGGTCGGATGTGGAGCGGGGCCGACGGCGCTCATGATGCGGTTTGCCCGAGCCCCCGGCACTCCGCTATAGTTTTATGCATGTTTGCAGACTTCACCGCCACCGATCGCTGGACGAAGAAGCAAGTGCATTGCGTCTATCAGGCCATGATCGTCGCCATCGCCACGCGGCACGCTGACGCGGTCGACATCAAGTTTCTGGTGGATGGCCGAAAGGTCTGGGTGGCCCTGCCGCATCCCGCGTGGGTGGAATACAAGAAGCGGACCGGAAGGGCGATCACCGATTCGCTGGCCCAGGAGATCGCTGGACATTACCTGGAGAGCACTCTGGAAGCCGGAGAAGGCGTGGGGCGCGAGATGTATTCGCTGACGATAGAAGAAACGCTGACTCACCTCGACGCGGTTGTGGCAGAGATGCAGGCGCAACCCGCTTAGCCCGATGTGGCGCGGACCCCCGTGCCCGAATTGCCGGTGGTAGCGACAACAACCCTTAAACCACTAAGGACACGAAGGATCACGAAGGAATTCACCGGTTTCGACTAGATCACAACCGCTTCTTTATACTCTCCGAACACCCGACGCATGGCATCGGAAATCTCTCCTACGGTTGCGGAGGCCTCAACTGCGGACAATATGTGCGGCATGACATTTGCGCCTGACCGTGCCGCGGCCTCCACGCCCGCCAATGCCGCCTTCCATGGCCCGGAGTCGCGCTTCGCCCGCAGCGCCTTCAAACGTTCCACCTGCTTCGGTTCGAGAGCGGGATCGATTCGCTGAATCGGGATGGGCTTTTCTTCCGCCACCTCGAAGCGGTTCACGCCAACAACGATGGCCTGCTCCCGATCCACGGCTTGCTGGTATTCATAAGCGGCATTTTGAATTTCCTGCTGCACGAAGCCGCGTTCGACCGCCTTCAACATCCCGCCGAGCACTTCGATCTTCCCCAGATATTCGGCCGCCCGCTTCTCGATCTCATTGGTGAGGGCCTCCACGTAATACGATCCCGCCAGCGGATCGATGGTCTGCGGAGCGCCCGATTCATAGGCAATCACCTGCTGCGTGCGCAGCGCAATGCGCGCCGCCGGTTCGGTGGGCAACGCAAGCGCTTCGTCGTAGGAATTGGTGTGCAGCGATTGGGTCCCGCCCAGCACGGCCGCCATCGCCTGAATCGCCGTACGGACAATGTTGTTTTCCGGTTGCTGGGCAGTTAGCGTGGAGCCTGCTGTCTGGGTATGGAAGCGCAGCATCCACGACTTGGGGTTTCTCGCCTTGAAGTGCTCCCGCATGATGCGCGCCCACATCCGCCGGGCCGCGCGGAACTTCGCCACTTCTTCCAGAAAATTGTTGTGCGCGTTGAAGAAGAACGAAAGCCGGGGCGCGAACTGATCCACATCCAGCCCCGCTTTGATCGCCGCTTCGACGTAGGCCATGCCATTGCCCAGCGTGAATGCCACTTCCTGCACGGCGGTCGATCCGGCCTCGCGCATGTGGTAGCCGGAAATCGAAATCGTGTTCCATTCGGGCACGTTCTCGTTGGCCCAGGCAAACATGTCGGTGATGACGCGCATGGCCTGTTGCGGCGGATAAATATACGTCCCGCGAGCGATGTACTCCTTGAGAACATCGTTCTGCACCGTGCCCGACAGCTTGCGGATGTCCGCACCCTGCCGCCGCGCGACGGCAACATATAAAGCGAGCAGAATCGACGCCGTCGCATTGATGGTCATCGATGTAGAAATCCTGGTGAGCTCGATGCCATCAAAGAGGCGCTGCATGTCTTCGATGGAGTCAATCGCGACGCCAACCTTGCCAACTTCGCCCGCAGCCAGGGGATGATCGGAGTCCAGCCCGATCTGTGTCGGCAAGTCGAACGCCACCGACAGCCCGGTCGTTCCATTCGCCAGCAGATACTTATAGCGCTTGTTCGATTCCTCGGCATCGCCCATGCCCGCATACTGACGCATGGTCCAGAGTCGCCCGCGATACATGGTGGCCTGCACGCCGCGGGTGAAGGGATATTCGCCGGGATAGCCGACTTCGCTTTCGTAGTCGGAGCCTTTGAGGTCAGCCGGGGTATAGAGCGGATTCACGGGTATGTGCGAGGAGGTTTCGATCTCGGTCGAGTCTGGGCGGGATTGCAACTTCTCCTTCATCGTTCCACCTGACAGCCTCTCTTTGGAACCGTTACGCTAGTCAAACTCTCACGGGCACTAGCTTTTTCTACGCGTTCTCCAAAATGAACTGAGCCCGAACCAGGCGAACGTCAGGGTGAAGCCCACGGCAATTGCGACCCGCCCGGCAGTCGCGCGCCCGGCCGCGTACTTCATATACTCGCGGACCCCGGCGACCCCGCCGAAGGCCGCCATGGCCAGAAACACGGTGCCGGTCACCTCCAGCCACAGCTGGTGGGCTGCGCGCCCGAAGGATCGAGCCGTGGTGCGGACGCCGGTCATGACAGCGTTGAAGGTGCGGTTGCGTCCGGCCCGTTGGCCCGCTACGCGCGCCACCACCCCCAACTTTCGGAAGGTCGAAACCTTGCTCACGGCCTCGATTTTAACAGCCTCGGGCGCTACAATGACGCAACTTGCAGGAGCGGCGAACCGTTCGACGGCCGCGGACATCTAAGGATCGAGATCATGCAAACTGTGTCGCCCGAACTCGCGAAGCTCAAGTCGGGCATGAAGGCAACCTGGATGGCCGGGGATTTCGGCCAGATTGCCAATTTCATCTCCGGCGAAGCGCAGGAGTTTGTTACACGCCTCAACCTTGCGCCTGGCACACGCCTTCTGGATGTGGCTTGCGGCACTGGCAACAGCGCACTGCCGGCCGCGAAAGCGGGCGCCCAAGTGACAGGCGTAGACATCGCCACCAACCTACTGGAGCAAGCGACGAAGCGAGCCGCGGCCGAACAACTGGACATTCGCTTTGAAGAAGGCGACGCGGAGGACCTTCCCTACGAGGACGGATCCTTCGACGTAGTGGTGAGCATGTTCGGCGCTATGTTTGCTCCACAGCCGGATCGCGTGGCGGCGGAGTTACTGCGCGTCTGCAAACCGGGTGGACTGATCGCCATGGCGAACTGGACCCCGCAGGGCTTCGTCAGCAAGACTTTCCGGGTTACGGCGGAAATGGTGCCGCCTCCCCCCGGCGTTCCACCCCCGCTTCTTTGGGGGGATGAATCGACTGTAAGGCAGAGGCTGGGTGGTGGATCGGCTCAATTGAGTTGTGCTTCACGGAAAATGCAATTCACGTATCCTTTCCCCCCAAAGGGCACCGTGGATCTGTTCCGCCGATATTTCGGCCCGACGCAAATGGCGTTTGCGAAACTGGACGCTGCCGGACAAGCAACCCTGGCCTCGCGCCTGGAATCTGTGTGGGCGGAACACAATACCGCCACCGATGGAACGACCTCGGTTGCGGGCGAATATCTGGAAGTTCGTGCCATTCGCGCGTAATGGCGGATCATGATAAGTTGGATTTTGGACAGGGGGGCCCGGTGGATCCACAACTCAAGCAACTCATGAAAGAACTCGGCGACGCGATCAATGAGTCTCTGTCCGACTCCGAGCAGATCTCTGAAGTTGTCTCCCGCATCAAGGAAGGTGGATACGACATCTTCCTGGTCCTCGAAGCCACCATCGGGGTCAGCAAGCAGGGCGAGAAATCGCCAGACAAGACTTCGCTGGTTACCACCCTGTCTACGAATCCCGAATTCAAGATCAACGACCAGGATCTGAAGTTCCTGAAGTCGCTCCGCATCAAAATCGAGGAAGAAAAGCACGACAAAGACAAGCACGATCGCGATAAAGACACGCACGATAAAGAGTAGAGGTCCTCGTTGTTCCGCGGTCGAGGCGCCATCCCCGAGGTCGCTTCCACAACTCTTTCCTCCGGCAATGAGCTGGAATGGCAACCTTGCGCGCCTGTGCTAACATCTACTGTTTTCTTTTCGCATCTGCCGTGCGGAAAGAGAGACTCCGGTGGGTGGGTGGCCGGAACGGGATCTGAGGGGATGGAATGAAAGATACTCTCGGGGTTCTTTTGGCAGGCGGCGCGGGAGAGCGACTCTATCCTCTGACTCGCGACCGCGCTAAGCCCGCGGTCACCTTTGGCGGCATCTACCGTATCATCGACATCACGCTCTCCAATTGCCTGAACTCCGACCTGCGGCGAGTCTACATCCTGACCCAGTACAAGGCGCTGTCACTCAACCGGCACATTCGCGAAGGCTGGAATATCCTGGGGCGCGAGGTGGGCGAGTTCGTGGAAGTCCTGCCCCCCATGAAGCGGGTGAGCGACCAGTGGTATCAAGGCACGGCCGACGCGGTGTATCAGAACATTTATTCCATCGGCTCAGAGCAACCGAAGCACGTCCTGGTTCTTTCCGGCGATCACATCTACAAGATGGATTACGGCAAGATGATGAAGCAGCACCTGGACTCGGCGGCCGATATCACGCTGGCGACCATCCAGGTCGATCCGGACGAGACGTATCGCTTAGGAGTCGTCGATGTCGACAAAGACGGCCGCGTCAACGGCTTCGAAGAAAAACCGAAAACCACGGCACTGCGCTCTCCGCTGAATCCCGCCAAAGTAGCGGGCTCGATGGGCATTTACCTGTTCAATGCGGACGTGCTCATTCCAGTGCTGCTCAAGGATGCCGAGAATCAGCAGTCGAGCCATGACTTCGGCAAGGATATTCTTCCCAAGATGGTCGACGACTACCGCGTCTTCGCCTACGACTTCGTCGATGAAAACAAGAAAGAAGCGCGCTACTGGCGCGACGTAGGCACGCTCGAAGCTTATTACGAAGCGAACATGGACATCGTTTCGGTCTCGCCCATCTTCAATTTGTACGATGAAGAATGGCCGATCCGGACGCACCAGCGGCAATATCCTCCGGCGAAATTCGTGTTCGCGGAATCGGGACGTACGGGCACCGCGCTCGATTCCATCGTCTCGAATGGCTGCATTGTTTCCGGAGGCATTGTAAGGAACTCCATCCTTTCGCCCGACGTACGCGTCAATTCCTACTCCGAAGTGGACGACTGCATTCTTTTCTCACATGTCAGCGTCGGCCGCCGTTGCCGCATCCGAAAGTCAATCCTCGACCGGGATGTGCATATTCCCGAGGGCACGACCATCGGATACGACGCCGAGGCCGACCGGCAGCGTTACTTCGTCACCGAAAGCGGCATCACCGTAGTCACCCGCGACTATTCTTTGTTCGAGAATCCGGTCACCGTGGACTACTTCACCAGCGAGTAGTTGGGGTCCGGTTGGGGTTCGACTGCGACCATTCACAAACACTGTACGATCCCTAAAGCCGGGTGCCATTGCGTTATGCCATGCCGCTACACAATCTACAAGAATCGACGTCTGGTGGTGACAATCGGGTGGGACCTATTCACGTTCGCCGAGGGCCTCGCGCACGAGGATCAGATTTCCCTCGATCCGGATTTCGACCCCACTTACGACCATCTGATCGACGCCACCCTCGTCACGAGAGCGGCACTCACCGGGTCTGAGCTCGCGTCCCTCGCCAGTCGGACAAAGTTTTCGCGCCAGTCGCGGAGGGCAATTATCGTAACCTCCACGGTTCTGTTCGGTCTTGGCCGAATGTTCGAGACCTACCTGCAACTGTCCGGATCGGCGGAGTCTATGGGCATCTTCAAAGAACGGGACCAAGCCCTGCAATGGCTGGGCATTGAAGGCAAACTCGAATCGGCGTGACTTGCCGATCGGCGCGATTTTGGTGCGGGGCGCGAACTATTGTTTTCTTGACCGGTCCGCGCTAACATTTTCGATCGTCCGCTGGAGCGTGAGTCATGTTCATCCGGCCCTCGCGTATCGCGCTGTTTACGCTGTTCCTCGTGGCTTACGCCTCTTCGCAATCGGCTCCGAAAGTCGCGACGTTGCCCTACGATCCACTGGAACTCGCGACCGGTCCCACGGTCGTCCCGGACACTCCGGAAAAGCGCGCCGCAATTCTGAACCTGCTGGAGCGCGCCCGCCAGAACAGTGCCATGCACACGCCCGGCACTGCGCCCTTCACCATCAAAGTTTCGTTTAACTCCACGGGAGGAGATGCGCACAGCCAAGGCTACGGCGAACTGGAAGAGACCTGGCTCAATGGCCAGACGTGGCGCTGGTCGGCCCGGATGGGTGATTATTCGCAGCTCAGAATTTTCTACGAAGGCGCCGCCTACGATGACAAGCCCCGCGGGCACATGCCCTTGCGCCTACAGATGGTGCGTAACTCAGTCTTCTGGCCGGTGGTCGGCAACTTCGCTCCTTCGCTGATTCGCATGGCAACTGCCAAGTGGGAAGGCAACGAGGTCGCCTGCATCCTGATTTCAGGCTCCGTCAACGAAGCCACCGCCACTCCCGGACGCCGCTGGGAAGAAAACGAATTCTGCATCGACCCCAAGACCGGACTGCTGCGGATTCACTCCGAAGCTCCCGGCATTTATTCCGTCTACGATTACAATGGCGGCATCCAGTTTCACGGACGCATCGTCCCGCGCCAAACGACCATCGTTGAAGGCGGCACCAGCGTGCTGCAGATTCACCTCGATGACCTCGAAGAAGCCAACAACGATCCCAACCAGTTCGTCCCAACCAAGAAGATGATTTCTCACGGACCGGGCGCGATCATGGTCGGCCCATTTCGATTTCCTGAATCCGTTCGGACGCCTCCAGGATATAGCGGTGCGGTACAACCTGTGATCGTGCACGCGATCCTCGATGAGAAGGGCAAGGTCCTGGACGCTGAGGTCGTACAGACTTCCGACCCTGCGTTGGCGGCGGCTGCGCTGGGCGTGGTGTGGCACTCTTCCTATTTGCCCGCCCAGCGAAAAGACCGTCGCTTGCAGCGCGAAGCATTCATCAACGTAAGGTTCACTCCCGGCTCATAACCGGCGCCGGTGCGGGCGGATCGATCTGCTAAGCTTACGGATTACTTTGCGCGACAGGGAGTCTCCGCCTCTCATGAAGAACCGATCCGGGCATCGCGCCCTGAGATTCATCCTCGTCCTCACTCTGGCCATCGCCGTCCACACCAAGGCATTTTCGGCTCCAGCGGATAAGGACAAAGACAAGAACGATGCGTTGCTCTCGACCATGCAAGAGGAGATGCAGCGGGCTCAAACGGACCTGGGCAAACTGGATCCCGCTCCCTATTTCCTCAGCTACTCCGTATATGACCAGAGCATCGCGCTCGCGGTCGGCAGCCAGGGGAGCTTGGTAAATTCCGCGCACGCCCGCCGGCGCGCTGTCGATGTCAGCATGCGGATCGGCACTCCCGCACTCGATAACGCGCACGCCGAGAATCGCTCTTCCGCGCGGACTTCCGGATCTCTCCCGCTGGAAGACGACCGCAATGCGATTGCCCACGATCTGTGGCGACTGACGTACGCGGAATATCGCAAGGCCTCCAAGGCCTACCTGACCGTGAAGACGAACACTCAGGTACACGCGCAGGAAGAAGATACGTCTCCGGATTTTTCTCAGGAAAAGCCGCCGACCCATGTCGACTACAAAGAGGTGGCTCCCGCCCCCGACCAGCGCGCGCTGGAAAAATTCGTCCGGGAATATTCCGCACGCTTTCGCAAGTATCCCTACGTTTATTCCTCAACCGTCCTGATCACCGCACAGAAGACGCGCTTTCATTTCGTCTCGACCGAAGGCAATCACGTGGTGGCTCCCAGCGCGTTTATCCGGGTTGCCATTGAGGCAGAGACCCGAGCCGACGACGGCATGGAACTCATGCGCGTCGAGACTTTTCAGGCGGAGAGCCTGGACCACTTGCCGCCGGAATCCGAAATCACAGCCCGGGTCGAAAAGATGGCAACCGATCTGAAAGCGCTGCGCGAGGCTCCGCTGGCCGAACCCTTCGACGGACCTGCGCTACTCTCCGGACGCGCGGCCGGAGTGTTCTTCCATGAGGTTCTGGGGCACCGTCTCGAAGGGCACCGTCAGCGCGGTGAACAGGAAGGCCAGACCTTCACAAAGAAAGTGGGCCAGTCTGTGCTTCCGGAATTTCTGACCGTGGTGGACGATCCCACCCAGCGCAAACTGAACGGAATGGATCTAGGCGGCTGGTACGAGTATGACGATGAAGGCATGCCGGCGGCTCGCGTCGAAGTGATCAAGGACGGCATCCTGAAAAACTTCCTGATGTCGCGGATGCCGATCAAGAACTTTGCCAACTCCAATGCGCACGGCCGCTCGCAGCCGGGCCTAATGCCTACGGGGCGCCAGGGCAACCTGCTGGTGTCCTCCTCGCGCACCGTGAAGGACTCCGAGTTGCGCCAAAAACTGATCGACGAAGTCAAGAAGCAGGGCAAGCCGTACGGACTGTACTTCGAAGACATCCAGGGAGGCTTTACTCTCACGCAGCGTTCCATGCCGCAGGCCTTCCAGGTCCTGCCGGTTCTAGTGTGGCGGGTCTATGCCGACGGGCGCCCTGACGAACTCGTGCGGGGCATCGACATTGTCGGCACACCGTTGGCTGCGCTGAACCGCATCCTGGTCACGGGTGACAAAACGGAAATCTTTAACGGAATATGTGGCGCGGAGTCCGGCCAAGTCCCAGTGTCGGCTGCGGCGCCCGCGATGTTGTTCTCCGAGATTGAAGTGCAGAAGCGCGCCCATTCTCTGAACCGCCCGCCCATCCTGCCCTCTCCTTCGGCGGAAGACGACAGCTCCGGCCAGGGCGCGGGAACGAAAGTAGGGGCGAAACAATGAAAATCCCCGCCATGATTCCGCCCGTGACAAACAGACTTGCCAGGCGCATCGTGCTCTCGCTAACCGCATTCAGCCTGTTGCTGGCTGGGGCGCTCGCGCAGCAGAAAAGCGCACAATCCAGCGAAGATGTCGTCCTGTCGGCGATGCGCGCAGAGTTGGAACGCTCCAAGGCGCAACTGAAAATGGAGAGCGTGGCTGCTCCCTATTACATCGAATACCGGCTCTATGATCTGGACCAATATTCGGCCGCGGCTGCATTCGGGTCACTGCACATCGACGTGCGCTCCCGCTATCGAGTGGTCCGGGTCGTGGTGCGGATTGGCGACTACAAACAGGATAGCTACTTCGGCCAAGGCCAGGGGACCGTCGACTACCTGCCGCTCGACAACGACATGCTGGCGCTTCGTCACCAGCTTTGGCTGGCGACCGATCGGGCTTACAAATCCGCCGCCGAGTCTCTGACCGCCAAGCAATCGCAGTTGAAGCAACTCACCGTGGACCAACCCGTGGACGATTTTGCCCACGCGGCTGCCGTGCAATCGATCGAGCCCTTGGCGACTCTGGAGTTCGATCCTGAGCCCTGGAAGCGCATCGTCCAGGAGGCTTCCGCTCTCTACAAGGGCGACCCTGCCATCGAGTCGTTTGAGTCGAGCCTGACGTTTCACACGGTGAACCGCTATCTCGTGAATTCCGAGGGCACCGTTGTGCGCAGCGGCCAGAGCCTTTACGAGATGAACATTGGGGCCAGCTCCCAGGCCGCCGACGGCATGAGCCTGGCGCGCGACTCAGGATTCAATGTGGGCAGTATGAAAGAACTTCCGTCCGCGGCCGATTTCGTCGCGCGGGCGACCAAGCTTGCCAACAGCCTGAAGGAACTCCGCGACTCGCCCGTGGCGGAGGAGGAATACCGCGGACCGGTGCTCTTCTCCGCCGATGCAGCAACTTCTATTTTTGCGGATCTGGTTGGCGAAAATGTTCTCGGCCACAAACCGGAGTTGGGGAAAAACTCTCGCACCACCGGAGGTTTCGCTGCCAGCTATAAGACCCGAGTTCTCCCCGACTTTCTATCGGTGGTCGACGATCCAACGCTTTCGTCCGATGCCGGCCAAACCTTGCTCGGACACTATGCGATCGACGATGAGGGCGTTCCCGCTCAACGTGTATCGCTCATCGAAAAAGGGATGCTTGTGAACTACGTGATCGGCCGCGAACCGATTCGAGACTTTCCTGCTTCCAATGGACACGGGCGCGCGCGCGTTCCCAGCAGTCCGCCCGGCCCCAGTCTGGGCAACTTCATTGTGACTTCTGCTCAACCTTTGTCCAAGGAGGAGTTGAAGAAGAAGCTCGTTGAGATGTGCCAGCAGCGCGATCTGCCGTATTGCTACTACGTGGAAACGGTTGGCCCGCGACTCATCCCGCGCCTTCTGTATAAAGTCTGGACCAAGGACGGACGCGAAGAACTGGTCCGCGGCGCGGCGTTTGGAGACCTGGATATTCGCGCCCTGCGCAGCGATCTGATCGCCGCCGGAGGGGACACCTACGTCGAGAACGAGATGCTGAATACTCCCCACAGTATCGTCGCTCCTTCCGTCTTGTTTGACGAGCTTGAAGTGAAGCGCGCCAATCAGAACAAGGAAAAATTGCCCGAATACCCCGCCCCTACGGTGAGCAAATAGACGGCACCCATCCCATCGAGGTCCTCCTCCGCTCGCCCTTCTGAGTCCGCCTTGCGGCGCGCGAGATCGCGGAATATGCGCAGGACCTCATCCCCTGCGTCCCGCTGCTACAATTCCGTGTTCACGCCGATGAACGCCTGAATAGCGAACTTCAACGCCTACAATTCCGTACTGTCTTGTGGGTAGGGCTTGGAGAGGTCTCTCAAGCTGTCCGATCGTCCAAGCCAGAGTCTCAGGTAAAGCAGATTTCCGGGGAGTGCAAGTGGAAGACGTCCAGGTCGTCGCGATGCTGGTACGGCGTTGTATCGCCGGCGACTCCGCCGCCTGGGAGGAAATCGTGCAAACCTACAACCGCCGCATCTACAACATCTGCTACCGCTTCGCGGGATCGGGCGACGACGCCCAGGACCTCACGCAAGAGGTCTTCATCAAGATGTACCGCACCCTTTCAAGTTATGACCACACCAAGGGAGCGCTGGTCACGTGGGTTACGACCATTACCCGCAACCTGCTGGTCGACCATTTCCGCAAGTCGAAACAGGACCGGATGACCGACTCAATGGACACGGCCGCGTCCGAGCACGAGGACGCCCAGCCTCTCAGTGAGCAAATCCCTGACCAATCGGCTCCCCCGGACGCGCAGGTACGCAGCCGGGAGGTCGGTGAGACCGTCCACGCGGCCTTGGCCAAACTCTCGCCCGAGCTTCGGGAGGCAGTGATTCTAAGGGACTTACAAGATATGGACTACCGTGAAATTGCCACCGTTCTGAAGGTTCCGGAGGGTACCGTGAAATCGCGAATAAATAGAGGGCGGGCGGAACTAGCCCGGCTCCTACAACGTACCTATAAGCAGGTGATGTGATGCCAGACCAGACCAATCACGGAATGCTGTGTACCGAGTTCGAACTCCTGCTCACGGACGCCATCGACGGCGTCCTGACCGGGACCGGACTCGACCGCTTCCAGGCTCACGCCCGCGGTTGCAAGGCGTGTGGTCCGCTGCTCGCTGAAGCTGAGGCGGGCCGCGACTGGTTGAAAGGTCTCACGGAGGTGGAGCCTCCAGCCAGCCTGGTCACGAATATTCTGGCATCCACAACGGGCGTTGACACCCAACGCCTGCGGGTTCCCGTACGATCCGCTCAGCCTCGTGTTTCCTGGTGGGAGCATCTCCAGGCCACGTGGTTAGAGCCGATCTGGGCCACCGTCCGCCAGCCGCGCTTTGCCATGTCATTCGGCATGGCGTTCTTCGCGCTGTCGGTGGGCCTGACCGTAGCCGGCGTGAAACCCGCCGACCTGCGCCAGGTGAGCCTGCGTCCATCTGCGATCCGGCACACGTACTACAACACGCAAGCCCGTGTAGTGCGTTACTACGACAACATCCGGATCGTCTACGAATTCCAGGCGCGCTTACGCGAAGTCAAGCGCAACATCGCGCCTGCCGAACCCGGTCTTAAGCAGTCTCGACCGGCCAAACAGAAAGACGACAAGAACGACACAACACAACAGCCCGAGCAGAAGCAGGAGCGCAACTACAGCCAGAGCGATAACCATCTCATTCTGGCCAGCGCTCACGCGGGTCCATGTCTCAATTGTTGCGATCTGCCTGTAGTGTCGGTGACCACTGACAGGAGGCTCGTATGAACTGCGCCACACACAGCGATACTGCTGCAGTGGCCTTCTGCCGCACTTGCGGCAAGCCACTCTGCAACCAATGCACCCGCGACGTTCGCGGCGTGATCTATTGCGAGGCCTGCCTGGCCGCGCGCATGGAAGGCACGGCAACCGTCGCGGGATTCGTTCCGCCACAAACGCCGCCAACCGGATATCAACAATTCATGGAGCAAGGCCTGGGGGTCAAAGTGCAACCCGGGCCGGCCACGGGCCCGAATCCGACCGTCGCCGGAATTTTAGGCGCGATTCCCATCGGCTTGGGCGCGGTCTATTGCGGTCAATACGCGAAGGGGTTGGCCCATCTCGGCATCGTAGTTCTGGCGATCGTGGGTTTGTCTTCCGACCTGCCATGGCAGGCCGACACGGCGCTGGGAATCTTTCTCGGCTTCTTCTGGGTGTACCAGATCCTGGACGCGGTTCGCACCGCCAGGGCGATTCAAGCTGGCGAACCTGCTCCGGATCCATTCGGGCTGGCACAAACTTTCGGCACGGGAGAGAAGTTCGAGAGCGCGAAGATTCCCGCCGCCGCCGCGATTCTGATTGGTTTGGGAGTGCTCTTCCTCATCAACACCGTGTTTGACTTCAGCCTGCATCGCTTCTGGCCAATCATCCTGATCGTCCTCGGCGTGTGGCTCTTTGCCAAGCACTGGGGACTGCTGGGAAGCTACCGCCCGTACTGCGTCTGCGAGCGCTGCCGGACGAACAAGCTCATGGGTCCGGCGATGCTGGTCACCATCGGCGTGCTTTTTTTGCTCGACAACGTGGGACGGCTGGAATTTCACAGAACCTGGCCGGCAATTCTGCTGGTGGTTGGAGTGGTCAAACTAGTGCAGAGCAACGCTTCATCCGCCGGACACATCGGCCCTCTGCCGCCGGGTATGCCGCCTACGGTCCCCCCGGGCGTTACACAGAATGTCGCGCCGCCGCCGGCCGCACAGAATCCAGAGCAGTCAGCCTCTTCTGGCGAGGTGAAAAATGTCTAACCCAGTCATGCCTCCGCAGTTTTCGCCTCTTCCTCCGCCACCACCGCGGCCGCATCGCTCCCTTGCTGGGCCGTTCGTTCTGATCGTGCTTGGCACGGTCTTCTTGCTTGGCACCATGCACGTGCTATCTCTGGCCCGCCTGTCACATTTGTTCGCCAACTACTGGCCGGTGCTGCTGATTTTTTGGGGAGTGATCAAGCTGATCGAACACCAGCGCGCCCAGCGCGAAGGTACGCGGGCCCCCGGGATTGGGGTGGGAGGGGTATTCCTGGTCGTGATGATCGTGGTCTTCGGCTTGATGGCCACGCAGCTCGAACGAGTCAACTGGTCTGGCCTGCACGATCAGCTCAACTTCAACGACAGCGACTTCAACGATATCTTCGGTCAAAACTACAGCTTTAACGATCATCTCGAGCAGGCGTTCCCTGCCGGCGCCAGCCTCAAGGTCATCGACACGCGCGGGGCGGTCAGCGTGCATGCCGCCGACGACAACAAGATCACTGTCGTGGTCCGCAAACGCGTTGGCGCCGACAATCAGACCGATGCCGACAAGTACGATGGCGAAACGAAGCCCACCATCACCGTCATCGGCGGCCTGGTTACGCTCGACGCCAAGGCCGAAGGCTCGGGAGATCATCCGGTCGAGACCGACCTCGATATTTCGCTGCCGCGCAAAGTGGCGGTTTCCATCACATCCCGGCGCGGTGATGTGAACTTGGTGGGCCGCGATGGCGGCGTCGACATCTCTGCGCAGCATTCCGACACGAGCGTGGAAGACGTGACCGGTAACGTCAAGGTGAGTCAGGAAAAAGGCACGGTGAAAATCGAGCAGATCACCGGGGACGTACATGTGGAAGGCCGAGTCAACGAAGTCTCGGTCGCCGACGTAAAAGGAGCGGTGCAACTCGATGGCGAGTTTCAGGAGAGCATTAAGCTGGCACGTATCTCAAAAACGGTAACCTTCAAGTCCTCGCGAACCGACATGGAGTTCTCGCGCATCGAGGGATCCCTCGACCTCGACTCCGACGAGCTTCATGCCGATCAAATCACAGGTCCGTTGCACCTGAACACGCGGTCGAAGAACATCCGGCTGGAAGATGTGTCGGGCGACGTCCGATTGCAGAATGACAATGGCGCAATTGAAGTGGGAATGCGCACGCTCGGCAACGTGCAAATCGACAGCCACAATGGCGACATCCAGTTGAGCCTGCCCGACAAGGCGGGATTCCGGCTGGATGCACGTACCCACGAAGGCGAGATTCAGTCGGACTTCCCGGAACTGAAAGTCAGCAACGACGAGCATGAGGCCAAGGCCAGCGGCAGCGTGGGCAACGGCTCGTCGCACATTGTGCTCAACAACGAGCACGAAGGCATCGCGATTCGCAAGGCCAGTTCGCAGCCTCCGCGACCGCCGGAGCCGCCCAATCCAGCCAAGGCAGGCAAGGCGCTGCCCGCGCCGAAAGTAAAAGTGGAACCAACGGAGAACTAAGGGGGCAGGTTTCAGAGTTTCAAGCTCTCAGAGTTTCAAGGTTCAAAAAGACCCGATTGTGCGAATTAACCTTGAAACTTTGAAACCCTGAAACTTTGAAACCTTTTTTGTTTAGCTTTTTTGCTTCACCAGCCCCTCGACCTGGGCCAGCACCTCGTCCTCACTTAGCGCTGTCGAGTTGATCACCACGGCATCGGATGCCGCCACCAGAGGAGACGCGGCCCGCGTGCGATCGCGGTGGTCCCGTTCGCGCAGTTCCGCCGCCACGCTCGCTGCAACGTCCCCTTTGATCTTCTGTTGCTCCATTCGGCGCTGCTCGCGCACCACGGGGTCGGCATCAAGAAAAATCTTCAAATCGGCGCCGGGAAAAACTTGCGTCCCAATATCGCGCCCTTCCATCACTACTCCGCCGCCCGCGCCCAATTCCCGCTGGCGAGCCACCATCCACTCTCTAACCTTGGGATGCACCGACACGCGCGATGCCGCTTCCGACACATCGCGCTCGCGAATGCGCGACGACACATCGCGCCCATCGAGCAGGGTGCGGTTTCCGCCAATCGTAGGCTCAAGTTGAATGCGGGAATGTTCGGCCAGCTTGACCAGCGCGTCTTCGTCGTCGAAGGAAGCATCACGATCGATGGCTTTCAGCGCCAGCGCACGATACATCGCCCCGCTCTCCAGGTTCACATACCCCAACTTCCGCGCCAGACGCGAGGCAATTGTGCTCTTGCCCGCCCCCGCCGGCCCGTCAATGGCAATCGTCAGCTTGCGAGAACCCGGTTCGTCTTTTGGTTTATCAGTCATGCGAAGCTAAAGATTGTACACGCTGGTCGTGTGGGACCGGGTCTCTGACCCGGTCATGCGGAGCGAAGCTCCGCTGCACTCGAACCATGATCGAAGTGCAACCTCTATTCAGGAGCCCGCCCGCACCTGTTCTGCTGTCCACCCCAACTCCCGCAGCTTGCGAATGCTCAGTGAATCATGCCGCTTCGCCAGCCGCATGCCCGCCTCGTCCCGAATCAAGTCGCAATGGAAATAATCCGGCACGGCCAGCCCCAACGCCCGAAACAGAAGAATCTGCCGCGCCGTCGACTTCAGCAAATCCGCTCCGCGGACAACTTCAGTGATCCCCATCGCAGCATCGTCCACAACGACGGCCAACTGGTAAGCCGGCACGTCGTCCCTCCGCCAAACGATGAAGTCGCCGAAATCCTTGCCAGCGATGATCCGCTGTGGCCCAAGATGCAAATCGATAAAGCAAATCTCCTCTCCATCCGGCACCTGAAACCGCCAGTTCATTCCCGCCAGCTCGGGGCGTTCGTGTGGGACCGGGTCTTCGACCCGGTCATGCGGAGCGGAGCTCCGCTGCCTTCCCTGTGGCCGGCATCTCCCCGGATAAACTGGCTCATCATCCGCATCATTCGGTGCCCCTGCCGCCTGGGCCACGTCCTTTCGCGAGCACGTACACGGATAAATCATCCCAAGATCGCGCAGCTTCCGCCACGCCTGCAAGTAATGCCCTCGCCGCTCGCTCTGCGTATAAGGGCCGACCGGCCCACCACAGTCCGGCCCCTCTACCCACTCAATCCCAAGCCAGCGCAAATCCTCCAGCATCGCCTGGACAAACTCCGGCCGGCAGCGCTGCGAATCCAAATCCTCGTTGCGAAGGATCAACCGCCCGACATGTTCTGCCGCCCGCCGAGCCGCCGTCCAGAAGGTGCGGGCATGCCCGAGGTGCAACAGCCCGGTCGGCGACGGCGCAAGGCGACCGCGGTAAAAAGAACAGGAATTGATGGATGGAGGGGCGGTCACGGGGCTCTAGACGACCGCCAACTGCAGAGGCTTCGCGATCGAATCCGACGCAGCGTATTCAATATGCAGGACTCTTCTCGGCATATCCGCGTGCGACTTCGAGGATGCATGAATCAGCAGAGGCCTCATACCAACCACCCCGCCCTTGGGAACGACGCAATCGACTGGCGAAATGCGAGTTGCGACTTCGTGAACGCTGTCATCACTCAGCACGCCCAGCGTGTGCGTCCCTGCCAAGACACGGAGAGGCCCATTCTCAGTGGTCGAATCGTCAAAGTGCACACGCAGCGCTAGCACTTTAGAGAGCGTACCGGTAGGAGCGTGTGCATAGTGGATTCCCTCCTTAACGGACCAAGGCCCCCAGCCTGGAAGTTCGAGCCGTGCTCGGAGTGGCAAGGCAGTATCCTGATGCCATACCACTAGCCAGTTCGCCGTGGTCGATTTGTCGAACAGTGTGGCGCGAAATGGAAATGCATCTGGCCCCAGGACGCCTCGCGCCAGTTCGATCATCTGCGGTTGCTGACTTAACTCGGCAACTGGAGCCAGCCCAAGAGCGTGCCGCACGCCAGCGCGACTCCGTCGCGGCGCTGATTCGTTGATCTCTTGTAGAAGCCGATCCAGATATTCTTGCGAGAAGAGTCCCGGCAGAATTGCGAATCCATTCTCTTCGATGGTCTTGTCCCAGCTCACTTTTTTCACCGTACTCAAGGGCGCTCGACGGAGAATCGCGAACGCGAGCGCCGCCGTGGAAGAGCGGCGCTTTTAGCGCCGCGTAAAGCGAGGGTTCGTGCCGGGCTTCAGCCCCCGTGGTCGTCGTTCCGTTGCCGAACGACTTGCCGGTACTGGGGCGATGACCGCCGGTCGCGGGGCCGGAACCACCGCCACTTTCTCCGGCGTGATCTGCAGCATCGTTTGCCCACTCACATGGACGAAGCTGAGTTCCCGCGCGGCCAGCAGCGCGTTAACCGCATCCCTCACCTTCGATCGCGCCACGAAGTTCCCGAAGAAGATTTCCACGTCGGCCGGCTCAACCGCGATCACGCAATCCAGATACTTCGACAGCAATGCGGTGAGCGCTTCCTGCACCGACAGTCCTACGCCTTCTTTAACCGCGTCGGGTGCCCAGCGATAAAGCACATCCCAAACCGAGCCTTCACTGGCCTTGTAATCCACGCGCGTAATCCGCAGTTTCGACCACAACTCGCCCAGCGCGCCGTCGAGCGCTGGAAACGACACGCTCCCGCCCAGCACTTCCTGCATCTTCTGCTTCGAAATGGGCCCCTGGCGAGTGATCAACTCGAACGCGTCGCAGGCCAGCGCGGAATAAGGAGACCGCGACCCCGCCTTGGGCGCCTGCTTGGGATTGCGTTCTCCCACCAGCGCATAGAAATATGGGAACACCGACGCCGACACCAGGAATCCGTTGTTCTCGTCGAACAGATTGGCTTCGAAGGCCGTGCGCTCGCGCAGCAACCGGACCATCAACTCCGTTGCCTCGGCCGCACGAGGATCTTTGAAAGCGTGCTGCCACCCGGGCAACCGGTCCCCCGACCCCACGAACGCGCCAATGAACGTCGGTACCAGCAGCGCCGGCCGCTTGGGATACATCAGGCAGAATCCCACCTCTTCGAGAAAAGCCCGCGCCTCCTCGATCGTCCGGATCGGCTTGCCATCCAGTCGCCACTTCTCGCGCCGCAGTTGTTGCAGTTCCGGGTCAGTCATAAGAACAGCTGTCAGCTATATCCTCTTAAACGCCTTCTGTATGTCCTTAATAGAATACCGCAGTACCACCGGCCTGCCATGAGGGCATGCCATAGGGTGGTCGGTTTTCGCTAGTTCCGCGAGGAGCCATTCCATTTTGTTCTGCTCCAGGGGCATGTTGACTTTGATGGCGGCGTGGCAAGCGATCGAGGCGGCAATGCGGGCACGAATCTTTTCCAGATTCAGCGACTGCTCTTCGCGGGAGAACTGGTCTAGTAGTTCATGCAGCATGTGTTCGACGGCTGCCGCATCCACTCCCGCGGGCGCGATCTTCACCGCCACACTGCGCGCGCCGAACGGTTCGGCTTCGAATCCGTTGTGTTGGAGTTCGTCGGAGATTTCGGTGAAGACTGCCTGCTGTGCGGGGGACAACTCCAGGACGATCGGCATCAGCAGGCGCTGGCTTTCAACTTTCTGCGCGGCGCGCTGTTTCAGCACTCGCTCAAACAGTACGCGCTCGTGGGCGACGTGCTGGTCCACAATCCACAAGCCATCTTCGTTTACCGCGAGGATGAAGGAATTTCGAATCTGCCCCAGCGGCTTCAGCGTGCCTAGCGACGACAACGTCGGCTCTTCATCGTTCACGTCCAATGCCGGAGCACATCCATTGTCTGGAATCGGTTCAATTCCTCGCGCCAAAGAGACCGCCGCGTTGGCCTCGACCGCAATTCCGCCCTCGAACTGGAAACGCTGTGAAATCGGTGGGGGCGCGGGAGCCTGCAACTCGAATCCGCCAATGGCACTGGCTGCGGGATCATACGACGCAGGCCACCTGGCTGGGACGTCGGCGGCAGAAGCCACGACCGACGCGGGTTCCCAGTCGTGCGCGCCGGGCGTCATCGCACCCGGTGTCAGAGATTGACTCGCGGTGGCGTGGGCTCGCATCTCCGTCACGAACTGCGGTACCGGGCGCGCCTTCATCAGCGCCGCACGGACCGAGTCGCGCACGAAGTCGTGCATCACGCTTTGCTGGCGGAAGCGCACTTCCGTCTTCGAGGGATGCACATTGACATCGACTTCAGCAGCTGGCATTTCCAGAAACAGCAGCACCACCGGATAGACGCTCGGCGGAATGATGTTTCGGTAGGCCTCGGTCAGGGCGTGCTGCACCAGGCGGTCGCGGATCAGGCGTCCGTTCACGAAGATAAAAATCGAATTGCGGTTCAGCTTCTGGATTTCGGGCTTCGACACAAACCCGTGAATCCGCATCTCACCAGGATCTTTGGGCGCGGCCGCCTCGCCATCTTCGTCGGTCTCTTTCCGTCGCCACGGTGGAGGCTGCGGCAATCCCACATGCTCCAGTGCCTGCCGAGCCGCGACGGGAATCAACTGATCGAGCGTCTCCTTGCCAAACACCTGGTAGACGCGCTCGCTGTACCCTGCCACCGGAGGCGCGACCAGCATGGCGTTCGCGGCCGAGTGCAGTTCGAAATGCTTCTCGGGATGGGCCAGCGCATAATGCGTGACCAGCGATGCGATGTGCGATAGCTCGGTCGACTCGGCCTTCAGAAACTTCTTGCGCGCCGGGACGTTGAAGAAAAGGTCGCGCACGGTGATCGAAGTTCCCAGCGGCAGGCCGGCTTCTTCGACGCGCGCGATTTTGCCGCCGTTGATTTCGACTACCGTGCCGGCCGCTTCTTCCGCAGCGCGCGTCTCCAACCGGAAGCGCGACACCGAGGCAATCGAGGGCAGGGCCTCTCCGCGAAATCCCAGCGTGGCTATGCTGAGCAGGTCTTCGGTGTTCTTGATTTTTGAAGTCGCGTGGCGCTCGAAGGCCAGCATGGCGTCGTCGCGGACCATGCCGCACCCGTTGTCGGTGATCTGGATGAGCTTCTTTCCGCCCGCTTCGACGCTGATCTTGATGCGCGTGGCGCCGGCGTCGAGAGAGTTCTCCAGCATCTCCTTGACTACCGAGGCAGGGCGCTCCACCACCTCGCCCGCGGCGATCTGGTTGGCGACGGTCTCGGAGAGTACGTGGATGCGGCCCATGGGCAGTGGCTAGTGGTCAGTTTCGCAGATGGAGTGGAAAAAACAAAGGAGGGCAGCCAGAGCGTTCGAGACTCTTATGGTGTGTCGGCTAGCCTTCTCGCGAGGGCTCGTCTCCCAATCTGTCTCGGATGTTTTCGATCAAGTCGGACACTAGATTCTCCAATTGATCGATGTGTTTGTGGGCTTGCTCCAAAGATTCGTGGTTATCCCTGCGCTGGAAGCAGGCGAGTTCCGCGGTGTCCTTCAGATGTCTTATGAGCTTCACAGTAGACCTTCCTATTTTGGGACAATCGCCCGGCAAATGTCTCGGGCTGCTGCTGATACGCGCATCGTCTCCCCCGAGCCGACGACCTTCCCGTCCATCGTATACACGACCCAATCGTTTCGGCTTTCCTTCTCGTTTATGCCCCAGCTGACGATGTAGTCGGCCTTCTCCTGAATCCACGTCACATTGATGGCTGGGCATTCCTTAACCAGGTTGTACGCAAACTCCGCCTGGACAAGAGGAACAACGAGCACCGGTTTCTTCTGCGCCGACGCGCTTAGCGACCAGATGCACAGTAGGGCTGTGAGGGCAATCTTCCTCATTTATCTGCCTCCTTCTCTCATGTTCGTGTTTCAAGTGCACATTGTCTTCCGGTGATTCTTCGGAAGAGGGAGAGCATTGTCAGTACCTGAGCATATCTTTTGGCACACGCGAGATCTCGTCGCCGGAGAAAGAGACGTTGTCCGGTTCAATCCATGCCACGATTTTTGAGTACGGCGCTTTCGTGGTAAAAGCCCATCCGGCCTTTGAGAGCTTGGCTCTTGCGTACTCGATGTTGCCGCCACGGCTATCGACTACGAGGACATAGACTTCCTTATCGTAATCCGGCAAGCGGTCGCACGTATTTACCCAATGGACATCCAAGGCTTCAGGCTCATTTGCTCGCATGCTGGAAGTATCCGCGCGGGTGATTCGGTGTGTCGGTGACCAGCGTCACGAAGCGCGCGTGTCCGGATGTTCCCCCGTGACTCACTCGTACCCATAAGAGCCTGTTAGCGAGGGCGGATTGACGCGTGTAGCGTGCTGTTCGAAGCGACCCTCAGCGGCTAAAGCCGCAAGTCTTTATCTGCTTGTTGCGGCACGACTGGAAGTCGTGCCCTTCCCGGTCTCGCTTTGCCCTCTCGTGAAACATGAGTGCGGGTTGGGTTTCGCGTTCGAGAACAAAGCCAAGAGCAAGCGGACAGGAGTGTGCGCTCCACCCGAGCAAAAGCAGGTTCCTCACCGGGCTTGGCGCCCGGTTCGGAATGACAATCATTTAGAGGGGCTTACACAGCGCTGAGGGGGCGCCCCTCCACAGTTCTGCATGCAGTTGTGGAGTTTCTCAGAACCTCGAAGCGAGCCTCAGCGGCTGCAGCCGAAATCTCAAACAGCTCCTTACGGCACGACTGGAAGTCGTGCCCTTCCCGGTTTGAGTTCGCTCTGCTTTTTCTTTCTTTGTGCGGGCAAGACGCGGGCGAGAGCGCCTGCGCCACTTAGGTCGGGAGATCAAAGTCAAAGTCAAAAGCAGCGGACAGGAGTGTCCGCTCTACACGGGCAACAGCATTCATTTCGCGTCGGTCACTTGTTCGCGCGACTCGTTGTAGGTGCCGAACTTTTTTGCGACTACCTTCAGCGTGGGATAGAACTGGACGAACGTGTGTTCGACCGCGGCGTGGGCTTCGTGGCAGGACCAGCAGCCGTTGCCTTTGGGCATGGCTCCGGCGGATTTTCCTGCGGCGGACTGGGCGTCGGCGTTGAAGCCGTAGTAGGCCCACTTGTCGGGATTGCGCGCCGAATCTTTCACCTCGACGGCCAGGCCCGTCAGATCGGTCTGGTAGTGGCCTTTCTGGTTGATGGAACTTCGGCTGGCGGCGTCGCGTTCGTCGATGACGAACATGCTCTGCTCCGGCCATTTGCCGGACTTCACAAATTCGTCGTAGGCCCAGCGCTGCACGAAGACGTTGGTGAACATCTCGTGGCCGCCGGGCTCGGGGCTGTAGTTCATGCCGAATCCGGCGGAGAGAAACATCCAGTCGCGATAGTCGGTGGGCCGCAGGAGCTGGCCTTTGTCGTCATATTGCGGCTTGGGACCCTTGTCTTCGGGAGCGGCCGCCATCAGCACAAAGCAGGCGATTAGCATCGCCACACCACCGAGAAAGCTCTTCATATTTGCCTCCGCGCAGAGTTGCGCACCCATCATAAGACTGCGCGCCGGGGAAATTGTCACCCGCGGCGAACCAAGTCATTTCCCCGCCTACGCACTGGGGAAAAGAAAAGGCGCTCCGGGATGAGCGGAGCGCCGTGGTTTTGTGCCGCGAATTACTGCACGTACTACTGCACGATGACCTGGAAACTGGTCGTGGCGGTCGAGGCGCCCGAAGTGCCGGTCACGCTAATGGTGTAAGTGCCCTTCGTTGTTCCCGGGTTCGAGTTGCTTTTACTATTGCTGCCGCCGCAAGATGCCAGCCACAGCGTGGAGAATCCCAGAGCCACGATCAGACCCAGGAAGCGCATGCCGCGCAGCGAGCGTCTTCGAGACCCACCGATCAACATAATCCCGAGCAGTCCCGGCAGCAACGCCGCATAGAAAATCCGGGAACCTCGGTCGGATGGCCGGCGCAACTCGGCCGTCGCTGCGGTGGTCGTGATGGCGAAGCTGACCTGCCCCGACGTGCTGGTCGACGGCGGCACCGTACAGGTTGACGCCGGTGCCGTATCCGTACAGGCAAAGGTGATCGGCGTCGCAAGGGTACCGCCGGCCACCGCTACATTGACCGTAACGTTAATGGGCGAGCCTTGCGTCACCTGGAAATTTGAGACGGTCGGAGTGAGAGTAAACTCAGCCGCCGGTGCCGAATTCCATTGAGTCACCAGATTATTCGCGTCCACGGAGCCGAGACCGGTGACGAGGTTGTACCCAGTGGTAGCGTCCGCAGCAGTGGCGCTATAGCCAAAAAGTCCAGCCGCCGGGCACTGGAGTGCCGTGGGCCATGGCGCTACCGGTGTGCCGACCTGACAGTACACGTTGTTGTCCCCGGTGGTGACATGGTGGAAAACGCCGTTGGAAGGGGTAGCAGCAAGGGCGTATAGGGTCGGGTTGATGTTTCCCAAGGGACCGAATTCCTGATTGAGCAAGGCTACAATGCCGGCCATCGTGGGCGTGGAGGCCGAGGTGCCCCCGACAAGGGAAGGGGTATTTTGGTTCGAGGAATCAGTGAGTGCCAGGGCCGCTGAGATTCCAGAAACGCAGGTGCTGGCAGTGTTGGTGGACCCGCTAATCCAGGCGTTCTGTGGCGTGCAGAAGATGTAGCCTGGGAAGTTCGGCGAAGCCGCCAAGGAAACATCCGGGCTGAACCGGGAGCTCGGCGGGCCCGAGATTGTCACATTTTGCCATGAGGGCCGACCGAAACCGGCGACGCAACTCGCGTTGTCGGACGTCTGTTGCGCACAGACGCTGGGCCCGCCGCCCGTCGCCACAATGGCGAAGCTCTGCTGCCAGCTCGCGGCAGTGCCACCATAAGCGGCGACAAGCTCTTCGTCGTCATTCCACGCGGTTTCGGGAGCGTACGCAAGCGCAGACCCACCGTCGGTGGCATTGGTCGTGCCCCAGTAGGTACCGGCAAAACCCGAAGGATAAGCAACCGCCGTGCCACCCACTCCCGTAACTTCCGGGCTGCTGGCGGGATAACTTACGGCGAGTCCACCCACGGCAAGATTAACCGGATTTGTGGTGGAGTTCGTAGGCCCGTCGCACTCCGCGGCGCCGCTGTCGCCGCTGGAGTTCAGGAAGGTAATCCCTTGGCTGTTCGCCTTCATGAGTTCGATCTCATCGGACAAGGGGAGTCCCGTAGCGTCCAGAATGAAGTTATCGTTGAACTCGCAGTTGCCATAGCTCAAGCTGATCACAGGGGCAAGATTCTGGTCGACCGCGTAGTACCAAGCGTTAAACACGCCGCCGCCGAGATACGTACTACCGCTGAAAAACAGAGGTGAGTTCACGTAAATGATTTGCGCATTGCGAGCCACCGCACCAGACCACTCGATGTCCAGATCAGCCTCAGTCAAATCACCGAGCGACGGGGTCAGGGGATCGGTAAGGCCCGATGGCAACACCAGGACGTATTGAAAGTTGGTGGTATTGCACGGGGCAATTACCAAGCCAGTAGTGGAGTCGGTTGTGCAACCGCTGAACTGCGATAGACCGAAACCTGACCGGAAATCATTGAGGTCCGCCAGGTAGATGTCGGTTTGGCCGGCGACAGCGATCTTCTGGTTGGTGCCGTCGATGGGCGTCGTAGCGTTGTAGAGGGCGTTGATGTCGTACAGCGTTGCGATATCGCCGGGCGAGAGGAAATCCGAAGGCGCCGCCGGGTTTTGATTGGTAAAGATGGGATCGTAGTAACCAGGGCGCGCGCCACGAGCCGCCGCACGGGTGTTCTTAACCACCGATGGTTTCAAATGGAAATCGTGCAGCCCGCGCAGACCGGTCACGATTCCCGAAAGCGCCGCAGGAATTCTCGGCGCGGTCGCGTTGGCGACATGCATTTCGCCATCCACGTTGTAGCGGCGCATCTCGGTTCCAAATGCGGTTTGAACCTGCGCCGCGGTGCCACCGAACGTAATCCAGTTGCGGCCCCGAGCTACGCTTCCTACGCTGAACCCCTGCGACTTTAGCCAATCGGTCAACTTCTGCACATCGCCGTGGCTCAGGCCGAAACGATCGGCCCACTGCTCAGGAGTCAGCCATTTATGGTAGTTGGGAGACTTGCGATTCTGTTGGTCCGCCAGGAGTTGGGTAAGAGCCTTCCGCTGGGCGGCGGTCGGCACGGTCAAAAGGGTCATGTAACCGAGACGAAGCGAAGGATCCGCGGGCCCTTGATCGTACTGGGGCAATGCCTTGCGGTGGATGTTCCCCTTGAGCGTCACAGTGGCGCCGCTGGTCAACGCGCCTGGGATGCGGTCGGGCACGGCGGCATAGCTCAGGCTGGAGAAAAGACTGGCAATCAAGAGTGCGGGCAACAACAACTTCACCATTCGCATGCAAGCTCCGGGACGGATCGGAATCATTAGCTGAGTTTAAGCTTATAACGGGTAATCCCTATTGGATCAAGACTGTTGCCTGGAAGGTTGTACGGAAGACAGAAAGTTAACAAGCGTTAAGCGTTCAAAATTCAGCATTTCCGGTGTTCCGCGCCAAATATGGCGTTCAGAGCCGCATCCTGAGGGCGCAATCGGGATCGCAGCCTGAAAATCACGGAATCCCCGCGCGCTGCCGTATACTGCCCCTGCAAATCTCTGCCGCGCATGCCCCCGCAAAATGACACCAAATCCCGCCTGGCCTACATCGATTGGATGCGCGGTCTGGCCTGCCTGCTGATGTTCCAGACGCACTGCTACGATTCCTGGCTTACCCCACAGGCGCGCCAAAGCCGCTTTTTCATGTACTCGCAGCTGGGGGGAACGTTTCCCGCGCCGCTGTTTTTGTTCCTGGCGGGGATGTCGTTTGCGCTGGTGACGGAAAAACTCTGGCGGAAGGATCTGCCGGCGGCGCAGATCGCGCGCACGACGATTCTGCGCGGCGCGGAAATCTTCGCCTACGGCATGCTCTTCCGCGTGCAGGAATACGTGGTCTCGTGGGGCTGGGCGCCTAAAAGCGATCTGCTGCGAGTGGACGTGCTGAACACCATTGGCCTGTCGATGATGCTGATGGGCGTTGTCTGCTGGCTGGTGCTGGCGGTGCGGCGCGGCCCGCAGACGCGGCTGGCCTTGGTGCTGACCTCCGGGGGCACCGCCTTACTTATTTCCCTGGTAAGCCCGCCGCTGTGGACGAACTGGCGTCCGACCTGGCTTCCGTGGCCGATCGAGACGTATGTCGATGGGGTACACAACCTGGGCGTTCCGCAAGCCGGGCTTTTTCCCGTGTTTCCGTGGACGGGCTTCGCGTTCGCCGGCCTGGCCGCGGGATTCATCCTGCAGAGTACGTGGGCGCGCGAGCGGGAGGCGAAAGCATTTGTCTCTCTGGGGCTGGCCGGCGGCGTACTGATTGAGTTTGCCCGCTGGCTGGACGCGCAGCCGCGCCAACTTTATGCCGTCAATGACTACTGGCACACGAGTCCGAGTTTCTTTCTGGTCCGCGTGGGAATGTTGCTGGCAATTCTGACCGCGAGCTACGCCTGGTGCCGCTGGGGCGCCGCGCAGTGGGGATTCAGCCCGGTGATCCTGCTGGGGCAGGCGTCGCTGCTAGTTTATTGGGTACACATCGAATTCGTTTACGGGAGGGTCTCGATCCTGCCGAAGCACAGGATGGGGATTGGCGGTGCGTCGGTCGGCCTGTTGGTGATTTCGCTCGCGATGCTGGCGCTGGCCTACGTGCGCACGAAAACGAAGGGGCGGGGCGTGGAACTGATGCCGTGGCTGCACCGGGCACCTGCGCGGACTTGAATGCCGGGAAAGGCTTTCGTTTCGTGAGGGACCTTTTGCTGTGGGGGAATGGATTTCCTGGCCGAGTCCAACCACTATTCGGGGCAATGACCAGCCACAAACTCCACGACCTCGCGCTCGGCCCAGCGCCCATCGTCCGGAGCATCGCCATTGCATCCGCTGTTCGGTTCGCCGAGAAATGCACAGTGGCCGCCGTCGTCCGTCTCGATGTAGGTGATATTCGGATTCGTCGCGATGCGACGCAAGGTTTCCGGCTGCATCCGGATGAAGGGATCATTCTCCGCATGAATAATCAGCGCCGGAACGGCAATCCGATCCACTACGTTGGCCGCCGCGGCCCGCGCATAGTAGTCATCGGCGCCGGTAAATCCGCAGTAGTATGCGGTGATGCGGTCATCGAACATCCGTAACGTGGAGATCCCGCGCAGCCGCGAGACGTCGAATTTGCCGGGAAACATGTGGGCCTTGCGCCGCAGCCGCCGGAACAACTGCAGCAGGAAGTAATATTCGTAAATCCGGTTAGCTGGCTCATGCAATGCGTCGGCAGACGCCGCTAAGTCGATCGCCGGACACACCGCCGCGACGGCCCTAAATTGTGCGGGCCCGTCGCTTCCCCACTCTCCCGCCAGCTTCAGTACCAAGTTGCCGCCCATCGAGAATCCGATCAGCGCGAACGGGGATACTCCATCGTTCTCGATCACGTTCCGCACCACGGCGGCCACGTCGCCAGACAAACTCGAGTTGTACAGTGTGGGCGCAAAATGATCCATGCCGCCGCAGTTGCGCTGATTCATGAGCACGACGTTCATCCCGGCCGCCAGCCCGTTCCGCGCTACCCCCAGCATGTACTGCGAATCGGACGACCCCTCGAGTCCGTGGACGACGATCAAGGTCAGCGGCTTTGTGCGATCGTCTTTCTCGGGACGCCGCTCCGCGCCTTTCTCCGCACCCTGCCAGTAGCACCAGCAGCGAACCTTGATCCCGGGCGCGACCTCGACCAGCCGCTCTTCCGCCGGGGGTAGATGAATCTTGCGTGGCAGCAGAAAGCTGGCGATCGTCTGCACATGCCCGCCGCCCAGCCACCGGCGCGCCCGAAACGGCGTACGCGCAGCCCATGCCGTTCGACCGGGAGAATCCGGGATTTGCGAACTCGGCACAAATTGATTCTAATGGAGACTGATCCGGAGTCGCCCATGCCCATCTTTGAGTACATCTGCAAGGAATGCCATCACCAGTTCGAAGCCCTCGTCTACGGCAAGGAAAAAGCCGAGTGCCCGAAGTGCCACACCAGGAAACTGGAAGCGCAGCTATCGGTGTTCGCGGTATCGGCTAAGGGCTCGTCGTCTGCGGCATCGCCATCGCGCGGGTGCGGATCCTGCGGCGATCCCCGCGGGCCCGGCGCGTGCTCGCTCGGCGACATGAACTAGATCGGGCCGGTACCTGCGCCGACGTCGGGCCATGAAACCCTTCCGCCCACAGCCAGCATCGTAGCTGTCAGCAAACGCGCTGGAGGTTCATCGGCTCGAGATCCCTGTGTCGGCGCCGCTTTGCTTTGTTGGTACGCCGACTGTAATTCTCGTTGCCTCCGCGATCTGGTGGCTCTATCCTAGTTCCCACGTTCGAGTCTGAAACTCGTTCCGGGCCTCTATCCCCAGACGCACCGAACGAGAGCAGGCGCAGGCCCTGTTTTGCAAATCCTATGACTTCTACCTTGCGGAATTTCTTCGCTTCGCTGTGGTCGCGCCCCGACCCAGTCCTCGGTCAAGCCGCCGTGGCCGGCGAATTATTGGTGGCGAAAATCCGCCTGGGTTTAGCTTCAACTCTTTTGCTTATACCTCTGATCGACACATTGTTTTTTCCCTATGAGCCCAAGGAGGCCATCGTCGGCCTGACCCTGACCTCCGGTACATTTCTTCTTTCCGTCGTCGTCTATCTCCTGATCTCGCGCGAATTCAATCCCTCATGGCTGAGTTTTGCCAGCAGCAGTTTCGACGTCACGCTGGTGAGCAGCGCGCTCGCGCTTTTTCTTGTGCTGAATGAGCCGCACACCGCTGTGAACAGCAAGGTGGTTTTCGAGGGTTACTTTCTGGCGATCGCGAGCACCAGCCTGCGCTACGACAAGCGAGTCTGCATCACCGCTGGCCTTTTGGCGTTTAGCGAATACCTGGCGATCGTTTATTTCGCGGCCACACACTGGGATCTCAACAGTCCGGCGTACGCACCCGATCCCTACGGCGTGTTCGGATGGTCGGCGCAAATTTCGCGGCTGATCATCCTGCTCACCGCCTCGGTGCTGAGCTTCTCATTGGTGGCGCGCAGCCAGAAGCTTCTGCAACTGGCGACCAAGGATCCTTTGACCGGTCTATTCACCCGGGGATACGTGGACGATCGTTTCGCCGTCGAACTCAGCCGCGCCCGCCGGTATGGCAAGGCGCTGACCATTGCCGTGATCGACGCCGATCGCTTCAAGTCCCTGAACGACACGCATGGTCACTTAGCAGGAGATATTGCACTGCGGAAAATCGGAGCGCTCCTGCATGACACCTTCCGGCAGAGTGACACGGCTGGGCGCTATGGCGGCGAAGAGTTCGTCGTGATCCTGCCGGAGACCGACGTCGCAGCGGCGCAGCAAAAGCTGGAATCCCTGCGCGAGTCGGTGGCCAGCAGTCCAATTGCGCTGGGCACACGCGCAGAGAAGATCCAGATGACCATCAGCGCCGGCTTGGCCACCTTCCCTCAGGATGGGGAGAATGCCGCGGAATTATTCGCCCTGGCCGACGAAAGAATGTTTCAGGCGAAGCGAGAGGGGCGGAATCGGGTCGTCGCGGGGAGTGAAGCGGTGCTCTCCTAAGAACTTCCAGAACTTTGGCGAAACTCCCCGGAGCTTACGATTCGTGACACTGCAGTCCATTCACCCTTGACTTAAGAATCGTAGCCGGGGCCGCCAGGCGACCCGCACGCTTTCCACAGCTTTTCCCAATTCCAGAGCCCGGACGTCACCTTGGTCGGCAACGGAAATCCGAACTGATGCGCGAGCATGCACACCTGCCCGCGATGGTGGGCTTCGTGAGAAAGCATGTAGCACAGCATTTCCACGCCAACCGGCCAAGGCCGAGCCCAGCCGTCTCTACGAAACTTCTCGATGCGGCCTGGGGAACGGCCGAGCTCTTCAGCGGGCATCTCCGCGCAGCGGGCGGCGCTCTCGGCCAATCCCGCACGGGCCTGCTGCCGCGTGCAGTGCGCGCGGTTGAGCTGCGGTGGAACCTTCAGGTGCGGAGCGGTAAGCCGGACCCACTTGCAGCGGACATTGTGCATGTGCGTGAAGATCGCCGCAATAGTGCGGGCCTTGCCGGGCGGTTTGGCTCTCCATGCGGCCGGGTCCAGATGTTCGATCAGAACCTGGTTCATTCGATCGTTGGCGGCAAAGATCCGGACTGCGGCGCGGCCGAGTTGAGTATGAACTTTGGGTTGACGCTTGGTCACGGCTCCCTGCTCCCAGACCAATGATACTTCCGGCCGTCGGCGAACCGGAAACTATTCGAGCCTCCAGCTCGGCAGGCAATCGCCATTCCACTCTTTGACCCGAAGTCGGCGATTAGGTCGCAAGTTCACAGGTCGCTTCTAGATGTCGCCCTTTACGACCAGTTGCCAGTCTTAAAATATTTTCCAGACATAGTGTCCCAAAAGGGCCACGAGCAAGACACCGCCAACGCCAGCAACCCAGAATAGAAAATTTGGTAGTCAATTTCGGAGAGTTGATTTCCTTCTTGTCCATCGTTGAATTCTAACCTGATGCCCAGCACTTACTGGAAAACACGCGTCAAGTCACGACCATCTCCCCCGATTGTTGTCCATGCATCGCCTTCGCGCTTAGTCACCGTGGAGGTGAGTCTTCGCCTGAGTTCGCTCGAAACCTATCTCCGGATGGCCTCGGATGCGTAGAATAAGGGGAGTTGCTGTCGAGCATCGAAAGCACAGGGGAGTGAGCGGCCATGGAAACACCAAGCGAACCCAATCCGAAGCCAAATCCAACTGAGGCCGAGGAGCATATTGCGAGTGCGCAGCAGATCCTGAAGGCGCTTCAGGAGAAGGTCGGAGAACATCCGGAAATCGGCGCGGCCATCACGAAACTGGAGATGGCGCTGAATGCTCTTGCCATTCAAACCGGCGGACTGCTGTAACTGCGAGCACGGTGGTCGACATATCTAGCCAGGGCAACCCCAATGCGCAATATCCCTGCTATAATGGGTAACGGGGCGATTACGTTTTTCTCCTCTTTCAGGTCTCTGACCTAAGCCAGTCCATCTGAAGTTCTCTCATCCTTAGGCTTTTCAGCGAGAGTCTGCCATGCCATTGGTCGCGGTGATACGTGAAGTCGGTCAATGGCTCGAAGCCGAACTCGCCCAGAAGGGTCCCATTTATGACCGCAACCAGTATCTCTTTCGGTCTGCTGATCGTGATTTGCACGATCCTGCTACTCACTTGGATGCGCAAGCTGAAACCGCAGACCATCGGTTTTCGATCGCAAAGGATGTGCCCCTCTTGCGGATTGATCACATCTAGACTCAATCCTCGTTGCCTGGAGTGTGGCGTGGCCAACATCTCAAAACGGTAATCGTTAGAGTATAGAAATCAATCGCTGCTGGGTTCGACAAAGGACAAACATGAAAAACATCAAATTTGTTGTGAAGATCAACCGCGGCGGTACCCGCGCTCCCCAATACGTGCAGAGAATGGATTCGACTCCCATGCAGATGACCACCAACCGTAAGCTGGCACTCGTGATGGGCAGATTCACGGCCGAAGATGCCATTCAATCCTTGCAAAACTCCCGATGCGTCCCCGAGTTGGAATCCGTTCGGGTGAGCGCCTAGCATTTCTCGCTGGGTGTGGCGCTACTTGCCATGCGTACAAGTTCTAACCTGTCCCGCCCCGTTTGTTCGTCGTACGGGGCGCTGCGAATTGGGATGGGCTCATCGAGTAGAGCCTCCATTCGTTGAGCTTTCCTTTTTCTCTTGATCACGGGCAACTTCTCCTTCCGCCCGGGGTTCACATCAGGCGACCTGTTCTGGCGCATCGCCGCAAAAATCGCGCCCCAACCCTGGAGGATTCTGTGCGTACGAGCGCCCTTGGGTCCCCTGCAAAATTCGCTTGGGTTGGTCTCCTGTGCCTCCTCCTGACAGGATGCGGCAGCAACAAGCAACCCGTCGTTTGCGCGGCCTCTTCCGGCGCTGGCCTTTGCCCCAACCCCAACGTTTTTCTCTACGCCACCACGACTTCGAACCAGATTCTGCCCTTCAACATCAGTTCGACGGGATCGCTGACCGCCTTCACGCCCATTGTCGGCCCCGCTAACTCGGGCAGCATTGCCAACGTGGGATTGTTTCTGATGTTTGCCGACCCGTCCTCGAACGAAGTGGACAGCGATCAGGTCAACGGTCCCGGAACTCTGATGACGGTCCCGGGATCGCCGTTCCCTCTCGGAACCGTCGCCGGGGGGCCCACCGGCATCCTGGCCGCTCCCTTCGGATTTTTCTACGCCAGCGAGCCTGACGGCAGCATCTTGGGATTCACCGCCCCAGGCAATGGCACGCTCACGGGGTCCGTTCCCAATTCGCCCTTCGCAGCCGGGGCCGCGCCCTCGCAAATGGCGGTGGCGACGCTCTCTGCCTCCGCTGCCGGCACCAACGCTCTGTATGCTGCGGACGCAGGCGACCCCAATGGCGGTATTCTTGCCTACACCATCGACGCCGGTGGATCCCTCACGCCGGTCGCCGGCTCTCCGTTCTCCGCCTGGGCGGACGCAACTCCGAACTCGGTTCTCGTGACGAGCCCGTATGTGTTCGTGTCGCTGACAAGTATGGCGTCTCTGACCGATATGGGGAGGGTTGCCGTCCTGGCGATTGACCAGAGTTCCGGTGCTTTAACGCCCGTGCCCGGATCACCATTTGCCGCAGGAAACGCTCCGGTGGCCCTAGCCGTGGACTCGCTCAACCACCTCTTCGTGCTGAATACGGCCGACCACACAGTCTCCGCGTTCAGCATCGCAAGCAATGGTGTGCTGACCGCCATCGGCTCGCCCGTTGCTGCCGGCACCGCAACCGGCGGGATCCTGCCCTTTCCGCCGTATCTCTACGTCGCCGACACCACTGCGAGCAGCATTCTGATCTTCACCCTCGATCCAATCACCGGCGCCCTCGCGCCCGCCGGTTCGATGCCCGTCTCAAGTCCACCGCTGCAGTTGACGGTCGTGAACTTTCCGGGAGTATGACAGCGAGCGGCTCGTTGACGGCACGCTTCGGCCGAGCACACTCGGCCCACCCGTCTACGCCAAACTTTCGGAACTTCTTCCCAGTGACCCCGGTTACCTGTGTTTCCCCAACTTCGCACTCTACGATCCTCAAAGCCAGACGAGGTAGCCACTTATGGACCGGCGCCGCCAGCAGCGCGTTTTTGTCGAGCTTCCCGTGAAAATCTGGGGTGTTGACGCATATGCCCGCCCCTTCACCCAGCCCGCCAGCCTGCGCACCATCAGCGGCCACGGCGCTACGTTGCAGGGCGTCAACGCGCAACTCAAGCCGGGTGACGTCGTCGATCTCCAATATCAGGGAACTCAGGCCCAGTTCCGCATCGTCTGGCTCGGTAAGCCCGGCACCGACATGCACGGAGAAGTCGGCGTCGAGAACCTCACCAAAGACGTCCAGTTCTGGGACTTCGACCCACTCCGGTGCACCACTGCGGCAGGCCAAGGGTAGAGTCGAGTGCCCGAGGCGCACCAGAAGTAGACACTCCTCGCGACCGCAGTAATTCTCTTTAGGTCCTACTCATGGGTATGAGACTGGAAGGGATGGAGAAGCGGGGAGGGCGGGGGAAGGCTGAAGCCCGCATCAGAGGGGCATATCGAGTATGTCCCCAATGCACCGCAAACGCAACAAGAAACGGTGCGTATGCGCCTAATGAGCATCCCGTTTTCACTTTTGCTGCACCCACACTGCACAAACCATGCAAATTCTGTCACCCCTCGGCGAAACGATGCCGGTTCGACCGCGGCCCCTCCTCGCCGTTCTTGGCAGGACGTCGCCACAAAGAAAGGGGGCGATTCCCGAGGGGTGAGGTTATCAACCAGTAAACTTTCCTAAAACCGGAACTCCCACGGTGGCTGCTACACTTCCTTCACTATGCGCGTGAAGATCCTCGGTTCCGCAGCTGGCGGGGGATTCCCCCAGTGGAACTGCGCCTGCCCGAACTGCCGCGCGCTGCGCACCGGAACCTTCCACGGCAAAGCCCGCACGCAAGCCCAGGTCGCCATCAGTGCCGACAACCCCGGTTGGTTCTTGCTCGGAACTTCTCCTGACCTGCGCACCCAAATCGAGGCCACGCCCGAGCTGCATCCGCGAGAGGGTGTTCGCCAATCGCCCATCGCCGGAGCGGTTCTCACTAACGCCGACATCGATCACGTGCTCGGCCTGCTCCTGCTGCGCGAGTTGCAACCGCTGCGCGTGCATGCTACCGATTCCATCCGCCGCATTCTGACGGAGGACAATTCCATGTTCGCCATGCTGCAGCGCGTTCCCAACCAGGTGTCCTGGACCAACTTCTCTGCGGGAACGACGTTTCCCCTGCAAAATCCCTCCGGCGAAGATTCTGGATTGCGTTGCCGCGCGCTCTCACTGGGCACGCACTTTCCCGCATACGTTTCCCAGCAGCGCCAATCCGAACTTGCGTTCCGAGACGCGTCGCTAGGACTGATCGTGGAATCGCCTTCCGGCAAACGTCTCGCCTACGTGCCCGCTGTCCCGCAAATCGACGACGCTCTGCTGAAGGAATTCGACTCCGCCGACGTACTACTCTTCGACGGAACGTTCTGGAGCGACGATGAACTGATCCGCATTCAAGGCAGCGGGCAAACTGCCAAACAAATGGGACATGTCCCGGTCTCATCTAGCGAAGGCAGTCTCAGCAGGTTGGCGGGAGTGCGCCGTCCACGTAAAATCTATGTGCACATCAACAACACGAATCCCATGCTGAACGAAAGTGGTCCGGAATATCGCCAGGTGCGCGAATCAGGATGGGAAATCGCGGAGGATGGATGTCAGTTCGACCTGTAGACGCCAGCGCGGATCTTCTCTCGTTCGACGGGCTGCGCGCCCAGATGCGAGCCGTCGGAGAAGAGCGATATCACCACCAGCATCCTTTTCACCTGATGATGCATGAAGGCCGCCTCACCCGGGGACAGCTACAGGCCTGGGCGTTGAACCGCTACTACTACCAGAGCATCATCCCGATCAAGGATTCGATCATCCTTTCGCGCGGCCCCGATCCGGTCTTTCGCCGCGCCTGGCGCAAGCGCGTGGTCGATCACGACGGAGACGCGACCAGCGAAGGCGGCATCAAGCGCTGGCTGAAGCTTGCCGAAGCGGCCGGACTGAGCGCAGATCAAGTGCGCGCCGGAACCGGAATCCTTCCGGCGACCCGCTTTGCCGTGAATGAATACCTGAACATCGTGCGCAGCCGCACTCTGCTGGAAGCGGTCGCATCGTCGCTGACCGAGTTGTTCTCGCGCGACTTGATCTCGCTGCGCATGGAGAAACTGCGCCAACATTATCCGTGGCTCTCTGGCGGTTTGGCCTACTTCGAAGCGCGCCTGACCCAAGCCCCGGAAGACGCCAAGTTTGCGATCAACTACGTCTACGAGAATGCGAAGACACCGGACGAGCAGGAACTCGCAATCCAGGCCCTGCGCGACAAGTGCGACATCCTCTGGGCGCAGCTCGACGCGCTCTACTTCGCCTACGTGCAGCCCGGTTGGCCGCCGCCTGGGGCATTTCTCATGAAGGAAGGAGGAGCCTGACGATGGCTCTTCCTTCCGACGCAACCCAGCCGCGCCTTGCCGCCGGATGCCGCTGGGGCGGTTCCGAAGAGGACCGCGTCATCCTCTTCCCCGAAGGCGCCATCAAGCTGCAGGGCACTGGACGACAGGTGCTGGAGCGTTGTGACGGACAGCGCACTTTCGGGGAAATCATCGGGGAGTTGCAGAAGCAGTTCGGCGCGGCAGATCCAGCGAAGATTCGCGCGGATATCGGCGCGTTTCTGGAGCAGTTGCAGAAGAAGCGGATCGTCGACTACTAGGCGTGTCTAATCGTAGAGACGTTGCTTGCAACGTCTCTGCCGACGCCACCCGAGACGTAGCAAGCTACGTCTCTACGAATGGTTGAACATGGTTCCCAATCCTCTCGCCCTCATTGCCGAAGTCACGCACCGCTGCCCGCTGCATTGCGTCTATTGCTCCAATCCGATGCAGCTGGCGGGGACTGCGGAAGAACTCTCGACTGAGGAGTGGACGAGCGTCTTCCAGCAATCGGGCAAGCTCGGCATGCTGCACGCGCACTTCACCGGCGGCGAACCCCTGGCCCGCACCGACCTGACGGAACTGATCGCTGCCGCGCGCGCCGCTGGACTTTATACCAATCTCATCACATCAGGTCTTGGCCTGAACGAGCAGCGTCTACAAGCGCTGGTGGACGCTGGAGTCGATCATATCCAGATTAGTTTTCAGGATTCGCGGGAAGAAGCCGCGAACTGGATTGCAGGAGCGAAGGCGCACGCGCACAAGGTCGAATTGTCACGGGCGATTCGCCGCCACAAGATCGCCTTCACAGTGAACCTGGTAGTGCATCGTCAGAATCTCGACCACCTGGAGGAGATGATCGCGTTTATCGAGCAACTGAACCCAGAGCGCGTCGAGATCGCTCACACGCAATACTACGGATGGGCGCTGGCCAACCGCGCCGCGCTGCTGCCGACGCACGCGCAACTGGAGAAAGCGGTCGAGATCGTGGCGGCCGCTGAAAAGCGGCTCGCCGGACGGGTTCGCATCGATTCCGTCGTGCCCGATTATTACGCGAAGTATCCCAAAGCCTGCATGGGTGGTTGGGGACGAAGATTGATGCTGATCAATCCCGCAGGCAAGGTACTTCCCTGCCATGCCGCGGAGGTGCTGCCGGGCTTGTCGTTTGAGAATGTGCGCGAAAAGACGCTGGCATGGATCTGGCGGGAATCGTCTTCATTCCAGCGTTTTCGCGGCGAAGACTGGATGCCGGAACCGTGCCGCAGTTGCGATCGCCGCACAGAAGATTTCGGCGGCTGCCGCTGCCAGGCGTTGTTGCTGGCCGGAGATTCTACGGCGACCGATCCGGCGTGCTCGCTGGCACCTGCGCATGGCATCGTCGAATCGGCCGTGCGTGAAGCGAATACCGGCACGGCGGTCGCGGAGCCTGCCTCTGCATCATCGTTCGTTCAGTTGCAGAAGCAGAACTCAGATTTGTGGAGTTACCGCACGAATCCTAAGTAGCCGATTCACGGATGAGAGTAGCGAGCCTCAGGGGCCGAAGCCCACGCTGACCAGAAGGCAAGGATCGCAGCACTCAAAACGCTGCGCCACCCAAAATCAGAGTTCCCCGTAAATCTAGAGATCCTCGAACCTTTGGCATTCCGGCTCTTCCGGACGTTTCGGCGCGACGCTGGTGGTGCCCTCGGCAGAACTGCTGGCGATGTTACGCCCCGGAAATCAACCGAGCTTCACCAGCGCACGCCGACGGTGATCGGGCGCAAATCGGTGGTGGTATTGCCGTGCTTGCCGTGCAGCAAGCGCCACTCGCCGTAGATCTCGATATTCGGGCGGATCTTGCGCGCCACGCCACCGCCGAAGTTTTCGCCAAACTCGTTCTGGCTGGAGCTAAGAAATTTTCCGTTCAAAGGAATGCTTGCGTTGAAGCACGATCCCCACCACGTAAAGAAGGCGTTGCAGGCAGACCCCGGAATAGCCGTCGAAGAGTCCAGTTTGCCCGACCGATGGAAATAGGATGGACCGCCCAGGATATAGCCGCTCCACGTCTTCGTAACCGGAATATTGATGATGGGATCGAGCATGAACGAGTAGACGTGGCTCGTTGCACCCGGCGCCTGCGCCAAAGCCAGCGCTGTGTTCCGCAAGGGCAGGTTGTCCCACTGGAAGTCGAAACGGAATCCGAAGTACTTGCTGTAGTTGCGAGCGACGCCTGCCGCCGCGACGCCGCCGCCGTTGCGCACAAATGTCTTGGTGGCCCCGCTGGTAATATTCGCGCCGCCGCCCACGTTGAAGACCCAGTTCTTGTAGTCCTTTACTTTTGGCTTACGCCCGGGCATGTCTTCGGGCGAAGCTTCCTGACTGCTGCTGGACGACTTGCCATCGGGCGGCTGTTGAGCTGGTGGCTGCTGTGCCGGAGGTTGTTGAGCCGGAGTCTGTTGGGCGTGGACCGTTGTGGCTCCCGCCAGAATCGGCACTAGGATCAACGCCAGGACGAGCCTGCATCCGGGAACCGTCGCGAACTTTCGAATCATTCATTCTCCTCCCGCTGCCGGGCGTGGTTGCGGACCGTAGCGCTCGGCCCATACTTCGGCCGCATACTCGTCAAAGAGAGGCGCTTCTGGAAACAACGTGTCCGCGATGCTCCCGCCGGGATTGCACCCGCAGCAGGCAGGCACCATATTACCAACTTTGATGCTGATTCCGCGCGCGATGCCGCCCTGCGGGGTCATTGCTCCCTGTCGGATGACTAGCCCTTCAGGTTCATGTGCTCTGTAAGGCTGCGAAACACGCTGGGCAGCCACGCATTCCACTGGTTCCAGTCGTGGCCCCCGCGGGCCGTGTGGAATTCGAACCGAAAGTGACGCGCCTCGATGAGGTTAGCGAACTCGCGGTTTGCAGGGAGCAGGCCTTCTTGTTCGCCGCACGTCAGAAAAAAGTATGGAGCTGCTCCGGGATTCGTGGTGCGGACCAAGACAAAAGGATCGTTGTCGCGCCGGGTCTGGCTTCCGGCGGACCCAAAACTGGAGTTATAGTGGCGCGACTGTTGCAGGCGCTTGATAGAGAACCCACGGCGCGGAACGTCGATGGCGGAGCTGATTCCACCCGCGAAAATGAAAAGGTCGGGATGACGAAGCGCCAGTTTCACTGCCCCGAAGCCACCCATGGAGATACCCACAATCGCGCGGTTGGAGCGGCCGGGTGCCACGGGAAACTTGCTCTCCACATCCGAGATGAGATCGGTAACCATGTAATCTTCGTAGCGGTCCTGCGGCGGATCGACGGCATTCGTGTAATACGATGAGCCGCCCTCGGGCATTACGAGGGCCAGGCCCAACTCCGCGAAAGGCGAGACGTCGGCATCGTTTGTCCAATCCCGGAATCCTCCTCCGCCACCATGCAACAGGTAGACCACTGGCAGTCTCTGCCCTGGCGCAACGACTAAAGGCAAGACGACGCGATATTGCATATCGCGGTTGAGAGCGGCGCTCCGAAATGTCACGTCTCGCAGAACAACGTTCGGAGTAAGTCGGGGATTATCCGCCTGCTGTGCCGCATCCTTCTTTCTGCAGCCCGCAAAGAAAAGCAGAATGATCGCGAGAAACACAATGTTGGAGCGGCGATGACTGGCGGTGCGCATGGAGGCAGTGATCATAGCCGAAACTAGCGCAGTTGAAGCTCTCCAGTGACAGGAAGGGGTTCTCTCTTCGTCATCAACGATCCTGCGAGAGCGCTTCGTATTGCGATTTGCAGTTTCCGAGAACTGCAAGTCACACGTATGATAAGGAATTCCATTTTCTCAGCGAGAGATTCCTTGCCTAAGCGGAGCTCAAAACCGGCGGCGAATGCGGCGCCACACAAAGACCCAGAACGGAGTTCCGCCTGCCGTGTCGCGCTGATCGGCTTTGGAAACGTGGGCCGCGCGGTGGCCAAGATTCTGGTCGAGAACGGCAGCGGTTCGCTGCGCCTGACGCACATCTGTAACCGCAACGTGGAACGGAAAAAGCAGCCGTGGGTTCCGAAGGTTGTGGTCTGGACCGACGACGTTCAGTCGGTGCTGAACTCGGATGTGGAGATCGTGATCGAACTGATTGGCGGGCTCAATCCAGCCGAGCAGATTGTGCGGAGTGCGCTGGGGTCGGGCAAGTCGGTGGTGACGGCAAACAAGCAACTAATTGCGCGCCACGGCTCCGATCTTCTGCAACTGGCCGCCAGCAAGGGATGTCAGATTGAGTTTGGCGCCTCGGTCGCCGGAGGAGTTCCGGTTCTTCCGGCACTGCGAACGGGACTGTGCGGAGACCGGCTGCACGGCATCGCAGGAATTCTGAACGGCACCTGCAACTACATTTTGAGCCGGATCGAGAACGCGCGAATCCCGTTCAGCGAAGCACTGGAAGAAGCGCAGGCTCGCGGGTACGCGGAGGCCGACGCCTCGGAAGATCTGGATGGCGGGGACGCACGCGCCAAGCTGGCCATTCTGGCGCTGGCGGGATTGCACACGCGGGTCGCGCCTGAATCGGTCCGCGCGCGAACGATTCGCACCGTGGACGCGGTCGATTTCGACTACGCGGCCGAACTGGGCTGCACCATTCGCCAGATTTCGCGCGCCGACTTGAAAGCGAATACGCTGTTCGCAGACGTTGGTCCGTGCGTGGTCCCCACCGACTCACCGTTCGGACGCGTGCAGAGAAATCTGAACCTTGTTCTGACTTCCGGCCAGTACGGCGGCGACATGGCCTTTCTCGGCGCCGGCGCCGGCGGCGATCCTACGGCCGTGGCCGTCGTTTCCGACTTGATGTTCGTGGCGCAAAACCTGGCCGCGGGTGGGGGCAAGAGAGACGCTGCAAACAACGTCTCTACGCCGGTGTTGAGCAGTGATTTCGAGACGCCGTGGTATTTGCGATTCTTTGTACGCGATCAGCCCGGGATTGTGGCGCGGCTGGCTCAAATCCTGGCCGCGCATCACTTGAACATTGATTCTTTGCTGCAAAAGCCGGGCTTCGACAAGGCTTCGCTGCCGTTTGTGATTACGCTGGAACCCTGCCGGGATTCTCTGCTGCATCCGGCGCTGGAAGAGATGGCTGGGCTGGACTTCGCGATCCGGCCATGCCTGTGCTTGCCGATCTTGCGGTAGCTTTAAATTAGCGCAGAAAAATAGCGCCGGTCGTCGCGATTACGTCTGCGCTGCGACGGTCCGGCGCCTGCCGAGGTTAATTCCAGAACGGATTCTTGAGACCCGCCGGCGCGAGCGCGCTGTCGGTTTTCGCTTCCGTGCCTGTCTCGTCCGAGATCTTCTCATCGATGAAGCGGGACGGCGGCGGTGCGATCAGTTCATCTTTCCTGCCGGGCGTTGGATTAAAAGGATATTCAGATTTCATTGGAGCAACCTCCGTGTTTATGATCTAGGTTCATTAAACACCTCGGAAGACCCCGGAGAGCAACGAAAGTTTGAATGACTCCAATCGAAAAATGTGAGGCGGGCAAAATCACCGTGGCGACGGCGGCAACGCCTGGAAATCTTCCCGAGTAATCGCATAGAGCTTTTCGTCTGGAGAGCCGTCGGACGCAGCGGCAATCATTCGGTCGAATTTCAATCCTGCGTTCTGCAGGACGCGTTCGGAAGGCACGTTCTGGGGAGCACACCGGCCCTGGATGCGGGTCAGCTTGAGTTCGCCGAATCCAAATTTCACGACCGCGCGAAGAGCCTCGGAGGCGAACCCTTTGCCGCGATGGGGCGGAGCTACGTAGTAGTTGACTTCGCCGCAGTGTTCGAAAGTATCAAGGGCGCGATCGTAGCGGATGCGGCAGAAACTACAGTTGCCGACGATCACTCCTGTTTCTTTGACCAGCACGGCCCAGGGGCCCATTCCCCACTCGCGGTAGGAATGAACGCAGAATTCAAGGAATCTCTCGGCATCGAGACTCTCTTCCCATCCTGCTATGGCAGAGAGATCGGACTGCCGGAACTCACGTAACAGCAGGCGCTCGGTCTCGAGGTCAGTCATCTTCAGCAGCATGGGTTGCATTTCTGGACTTGGAGTTATCATACTCAAACGGGTTTTCGCTCGGGAATGATCGTAAATTTGAAAGTGACGCATTTATAGAAAGGTCTTTCATGAAATATCGCAAACTCGGCCGTACCGGTTTCGAAGTCAGCGACATTGCCCACGGATTGTGGGGGATGAGTGGGTGGAGCGGTTCGGACGACAAGGAATCTTTGGCCGCGATGCAACTGGGCGTCGATCTCGGCTGCAACTTTTTCGATACCGCATGGGCCTACGGTGGAGGGAAGAGCGACGGACTGTTAGGCGAGATCATGGCGCGCAACTTAGTTCGCAACTCAGGCAAGCGGATCTATGCTGCGTCGAAGATCCCTCCGGCGAATGACCGGTGGCCGGCGCTGCCCGAATACAAGTACGGCGACGTTTTTTCGGCAGAACATGTTTTCAAGTATGCCGACATGATCCGCAAGCAGCTTCGCGTAGACACGATCGATCTGCTGCAATTCCATGTCTGGGACGACAGTTGGGCCGGCGAGGCTGAGTTCCGGTCCACGGTCGAGAAGCTGAAGCGCGACAAGTGGATTCGCTTCTTCGGGCTGAGCATCAACCGCTGGCAACCGGAGAACGGCATCCAGGCGTTGCGCACCGGACTGGTGGATGTGGTGCAGGTGATTTACAACATCTTCGACCAGTCGCCGGAGGATGAACTATTCCCCGCTTGTCAGGAACTCAATGTGGGAGTCATTGCCCGAGTGCCGCTGGACGAAGGCAGCCTCGGCGGCAAGATGACGCTGCAAACCACTTTTCCAAAAGGTGATTGGCGCGCGGGATATTTTGGTCCAGAGAATCTGGCAAAGACGATCAAGCGCGTCGACAAGCTCAAAGAAGTTCTTCCGGCCGGGATGACGCTACCGGAGATGGCGCTACGCTTTATCCTGTCGCACCCCGCGGTGAGCACGACGATTGCAGGGATGCGGAAACCGGAACACGTGCGGCAGAACATTGCCGCGAGTGACACAGGGCCACTCGACAAAACGCTGCTCGCGGAACTGAAGAAGCATCGCTGGGACCGCACGCCGCAGCGGTGGTCGGACTAGAAGGCTGTCTCAAGACCCTCACTCCCGTACTGTGCAAGTCCTTGCAACGGTAGCATCTACCCCATACGACTGCTGGTAGTAGATCGCGCCCACAAGCTATTCTCCCTTTCTAACCGGGCGATGCTTTTGGCCCATGAAGGTTTTCAGGCGCGCCCCTACCCGCTTGCTGACTGCCTCAGTTCGGAAGAGAGGACAGACTTGTTTCGAAAATCGTTCCTAGTCGTGTTGACGGCGGCTGCCTTGACGACCTTTACGCAGGCCCAGAACCCGCGAGGATCGCTGCGCGGAACGGTGCAGGACGTTACGGGCGCGCGCGTGCCCTCGGCCAGGATCGTGGTGCAGTCGGTAGATTCTTCGATGCAGCGTGAGGCCGCCAGCGAAGACCGCGGCGAGTTTCGGCTGGACGACCTGCTTCCCGGCGCTTACCGGGTGATGGTGAGCGCTGCGGGATTCGCGGCAGCCCGGGCGGATGTATCCATCGCCGTCAGTTCGGTGCGGGAAGTCACGGTCACGCTGAAAGCGGCGGCGCCCCGGGAAACCGTATCGGTGCAGGGACAGAACTCCTCCATCACAACGCAACCGATTGACCTGGTCAGCGTGGTGCATCAGGGCGTAGTCAGCAATCAGGATTTGGAGACGATCGCTCTCGCCGCGCGCAGCTTCGCGAACATCGCGTATCTCGCACCGGGGACCGAACCGGTGGAGCCTTCCGATCCGACCAAGGCCAGGATCACAGCGGTTTCCACGGGCGGAAGTTCCGGTCTGAATAACGATCTTTCCGTGGATGGCGGGGACAATTCCGATGACTGGATCGGCGGATTTCTGCAGAATTTTTCGCCGGATGCGATTCAGGAATTCGCAATGCGCACGGCGAACGAAGATGCCGATACGGGCGGGACCACAGCGGGGTCGGTGGTGATCACCACCAAGCGCGGAACCAACGAATGGCATGGGAGCGGCGCATTTTTCGAGCGGGCGGCGGGGCTGAACGCGCGGTTTCCGATTGAGAATCCGGCGCCGAATCCCAAGCAGCCGTTTTCGCGGCAGAACTACGTTGGGACGGTGGGCGGACCTTTGCAGCACGACAAGCTTTGGGTGTTCTCGTCTTTGGAGTATGTACACGAGAACGCCAGCATCGCATACAGCCCGAACAGCCTTACGGAGTTCAACGCGCTGGCACAACTGGCGTCGGGCGGGCTGATTCCCGGCGTGCCGTCGATTGCGGTGCCGCAGAATGTTCCGGTTCCATTTCGCGACTACATCGGCTCGTTGCGGTTCGATTGGGCGCAGTCGACGAAATCGCAGTGGTTCTTGCGCACCTCGGAAGACAGCTACTTGACGCGCAATGCGCTGGTGGCGCAGGCGACGCTGCCCTCCACGGGATTGACTACGCATAACAACTACTGGAATTCGGTCCTCAGCAACACGTACGCATTCAGCCCGACATGGCTGGGGACGTTTGTATTCGACGCCAGCCTGTTGCATCTGACCCAGACGCGCAACTCGACGCTGGGATTCGCGCTTGCGTTTCCGTTCAGTTCGACGACGCTGACGGTGTCTGGCTTCGAGACTTATGGCGACAACCAGTTCGCCACACCGATCACTCTGTTCCCGTCGCTGCGCAATCAGCAGAAGTATCAGCTCCGTTACGATCTGGGGCACGCCACGGGCGACCATTCGTTTAAGGGCGGAGTGAATTTCATTCACGAGCCGGTGCTGGCGGGCGCATTCCCGGGGAATCAGGAGACGCTGTATTCATTTCCCAACGATCCAACGTTTTACATGTTGAATGCCACGAATCTGGCACAGTTTCCTGGCGACTATGCGAACGGGGCCTCGACTACCCCCGCGAGCGACGGAAGCTTTTCGCAAAGCGTGCAGCGGCTGGCGCTGTACGCGCAGGATTCGTGGCGGGTATCGCGGCATCTCACGGTCAACTACGGCCTGCGCTGGCAAACTACGTTCGGCTTGTTCACCGCGTCGGGACATGATCAGACATTCAACCCGTCGTTTTCGCTGCTGCCGTCATTCGGACTGCCAATGCGCGCGCCTAAGGATGATCGCAAGCAGTTCGGGCCGCGCGTGGGACTTGCCTATTCTCCGGGCAACAACGGGCACACAGTGATCCGGGCAGGCTTTGGACTGTTCTACAACGATCTCGCACAGAACGGATGGGCGGCAGCATTTCAGGCGGTGAACGGGGGGCTGAACCCTCCCGCCGCGCTGATCGATCCTGGTTACAAGACTCCATACGCGCTGCATGCTACGGGCGGGGTGCAGCATGCGTTCAATTCGAATTGGACCGCGAGCGCGGACTACACTCACGAGCAGGGAAATCACGCTTATCGGGCCTATCCATTTGCGGCGACAGTTTTCCGGTCGGACAACCGCTCAAGCTACAACGCGCTCATGCTTCACCTGCAGGGCAACGTGTCGAAGCGGTTCAACCTGGTCGCGAACTACACCTTCTCGAAGGCGCAAACCTGGGGATGCGTACTGGGGGAACTGTTTGACTATGTGAATGGAGTTTGCGATCCGCTGAATGCGTTTGCGCCGGGCGACTACGGGCCGTCGGGCGAAGACGTTCGGCACCGGTTCGTGCTGGCGGGTACGGTTTACGTCCCAGGTGGATTTGAGCTGACTACCATGACGCAGGCGGAGTCAGCGCGGCCCTTTACGATCACGACGCAGGACAACAGCCATCGCATCTCGGTCAATGGCGTGCCCACGGCTCTGGATGCCTTTCGCGGCACTCCGTACATTCAGATGGATCTGCGGGTTACGCGCCCCTTCAAGTTTGGCGACCGCTGGGAAGTGCGGCCGTTCGCTGAGTTCTTCAATGTCTTCAACCACAATAATCCCGGCGCCAATTTCGTAGGTACGATCGCGGCACTGCCGCTTCAGCCCAGCGACATTGCGTCCGGCAACGCCACCACCATTTGCCTGGATTTCCCAACCTGCGGTCCTGGCAATCTCCAGCCGGTGACTAGCTTCAAGCAACTGGAGATTCCCGCTGGTGGGCTAGGCGACTTCTTTGGTCCGGGAACGACGGTGGGGATTCCGTTCGCGGCGCAGTTGGGCATGCGGGTGAACTTCTAGAAACCCTTCAGGAATGAGTTCAATTCTCAGAATTGTAGTTCGACGGCGGCTATTTGTCGGGAACGGCCGGCTGGATTGCGTACGATTCCAAATACCCGCAGTGCGGACAACGAAGCGTCGTAACTGGAACAAACTGATCTGTCTTCACCTTGAGACCCACCCAGAAGGCCGGCTTGGGCTGCCCGGGAGACCAGTTTTCCTGCTGGTATCCCGCATGAGTGAGATCCGCGACGTAGCCAGCTTCCATTTGCGCGTGACACCGGATGCACTCGATGGGTCCGTTCATATTTATGTCTCCCGACAAAAACAGCTACCGCGCATGGTATCGTATTCCAATTTTGCGAGACGGGACTACAGCCGACAAACCATCCACGGAAGGTATAGCTCGCGGAAAAACGCGTTGCTCAACTGCTCCCACGCCGAAGTAAGGAACCACCACCCCAACTACCGGACCAGCCACTCTGTTGCGGTGTGTATGTGCACGAGCAACTGGCTGTAGGTGACGGCGAAGACAGCGACGGCCGCGAGAACTGCGGCAAGTCCGTACCACGGAGAGAATCTTGGAGGCGATACGAGGCGCTCGTCGCTCCACTCGATCAAGCGCTCGACGCGGGCATTCATGACCGAAGCGGGGCTGTGCACCAGGGCCGCGGTCAGGTCGGCCGGAGGTTCGACCGGGCCGAGACGCGATAGTTTGATCAAGGCTGCCGCCAGATCGAGCGCATCGCCGGTATTGGAAACCGCAGCGTCGTCGGCGGCCATCTCGGTGGCTCCGAGCCAGGCGGCCTCGACGCCAGCCATTCCCGGAAAAGCCACGAAGCGCAGCAGCAGTTTTTTCAGATTGTCGCGGCGACGCACGTGCGCCACTTCATGATTCAGTGCTGTCTGCAATTCATTGGGATTGAGCACAAACTCTGCCGCGCTCGACAGGAGCACTCTAGGCCGCACAATTCCAGCCGCGGTCATGGCCGGGAATGCGCGCGAAATCCGAAGCACCGGAACGGGAGAGCAGGACTCGACCGGTTGCGCCGCGCTCGTCCATCTGGCAATGGTGCGAGAAGCCCTGCGGATCGCCATTCCGGCGTTCACGATTCCAACGACCCCCAGCACAGCGCCACAAAGGCCCAGCATCAGCGGGATTCCGCCTAGGGGCTCGTCGATCGCCCGCGGTTCCAGGAGAAGAAAAGATGGCACGGTAAAGGCAGCCGTGACTGCGGCCGCTGTAGCCAGTGGAAACATTCGCAAAGCAAACAGCCAATCCGCAATGCGGCCAACGGGATGCCGCTGGCTGTGCAGCCAGACCGTGCGCCAGCCGAAGGACACGGCGAGCGACAATACGCAGTACACCATCATGAAAACGGAGAAGGAGACGGCGATGCCACGGGCGGCGAACATCAGGCTTTGTCCTTGGGTTTGGATTCGCTGCGGGGCTCGCCACTGCGCAGCGCACGCCGCTTGGCTTCAACGACCTGGCGAAGATCATCGAGCAACTGAGCGTCCCGGTCGGTCAGAATCTCCACCAGGAACGACAGCGGCAGAGATGACGCGGGGCTCGCATCGAGCAATTGCCGGAAGGCCTCGCCCGCGACTTCGCGGTGCAATTCTTCGCGGGTGAATCGCGGCCTGTAGCGGAATGCGCGGCCTTCCGCTTCGCGCGACAGCAAATTCTTTTTGAAGAGCCGATCGAGCGTGGTCATCACCGTGGTGTAGGCCAAATCCTTGCAGGTGCCGTCGGCGTTCAGCAGATCGCGGACGGTTGCGTTGCCGCGCGCCCAAAGAGCCTCGAGCAGGCGCTCCTCGAGCGGACCCAACTGAGAGGAGGATGCGCGGAAGTGGAAGATGCGTTTCATGCGCGAGAAAGTCGAGGCAGAATTCTATCTCAAGTGGAACGCCCGCGCTACAAGGGTTTCGGACAAATTCAAGCGACGCTGCGCAAGATTCTGCACATGGAGAGATGGCCGCGCAGCAGCGGCCAAAGCCGGGATGTAGTTGGATTGATTACGGCACGGCTAGCCGCGCCCTTCCCGTTTCAGCCTTCCCGTTTCGCGCTGACCTTTTTCTGACTCGGCAGGGAATGGTGGCCCCGGAGGGGCTCGAACCCCCAACCCTCAGTTCCGAAGACTGATGCTCTATCCAATTGAGCTACAGGGCCATGATTTCAATGACGGGAACGGGTCGCCACGCCGGACGGGATGCCATCGCGAGGCACCTGTCGGGAAAGTCTTACAAAAACTTGGGGTGGGAAACGGGAATCGAACCCGCAACCGTCGGAGCCACAGTCCGGTGCTCTACCAGTTGAGCTATTCCCACCACTCGCTCTGATTATAGCAATTTGCGGTTCGCGGGGTCAGTCCTTCCACCTGAAGCCAAAAGTTAAGGCGGGCTCGCCCGATAGTCCGATTGACAAGCCCATGAGCGCGTTGAATATTAGAGGATCCGGCATTGCGAGCCCTGAGGAACCAATAACGCCAAAATCATTTGCAGTTCGACAGCCGCGTGTGGAACGCGGACGGGTTCAACGGCAACACGTTTTCCGACAACGGTGCGGCGGTGACCTCGGAGACCACGAATTATCAGCCTGGAGCCACCGGCATCCTGTTGGATTTTCCGGCGGGGATGCAGGGTGCGGGACTGGCCGCGAAATACGGACTCACCACCGATCAGGGGCCCGCGCCCACGGCGATGGTCGATGACACACTCGCCGTGCTGGAGCCGATTTTTCCTGGGGTCACAGCGAACTACAACGGACTGGCCTATTGCAACGACGGCAACATTGATCCGCACCTGCTGGGCGCCTATTCGCAGTACGGCATTGGGCAGTACACGGGATTCAGCGGGATCGAGCCTGTACAGGAAGGCAACATTCACTTTGCGGGCGAACAGACGTCGCTCGACTTCCAGGGATTCATGGAAGGGGCAGTGACCACCGGCGAGCGGGCAGCGGGGGAGATCTGAGAAGCATCTGGGAATTCAAACGCAAGAAACTTAGAACATGGTTCTTGTACGGGGTGCGCCGGGCTTCGCCCAGGCTTGGACGGCCGAGGCGGCCATCGCCACATGGGTCGTGCTTAGCCGCGGCCTACGCCCACGTACTCGAATCCCAAGGCGCGCAGGCGAGTCGAATCCAACAGATTCTTGGTGTCGACGATTAGCGGCTTTTTCAGGAGATGCTTGATGCGGTCGAAATCGAGGGCGCGGAACTCGGGCCAGCCGGTGCCGACAACCAGGGCATCGGAACCCTCGGCAGCGGCGTAGGCGGAATCACAATAACGCACGGTCCCGTTGAGCCGCGCTTTGGCTTCGGGAATCGCGACGGGGTCGTACGCTCGCACATGCGCGCCTTTGGAAACCAGCGTTTCGGCCAAGCGCACGGATGATGATCCGGCCACGGAATTGGTGTTCGGCTTGAAGGCCAGCCCGAGAATGCCGACTTCCTTGTTCTCGACGGAATTGAGAGCGAGAGAAATCTTGTCGACCAGGCGATCGGCGAGGTAGTGGTTTACGTCGCGCGCGGCGCTGAGCACTTTCAGCGGCACACCATGCGACTGAGCCAACTCGGCGAGAGAGTCCATGTCCGACTCGGCGAATACGCCGCCCATGCCGGCTCCGGGCTGCAGGCAGCGGGGAGCGATTTTCTTATCCAGGCCGAGAGCCAGAGCGAGGTTCACGGCGTCGGCGTTCACGCGTTCACAGAGAGCGGCGACTTCGTTGATGAAGGAAATTTTCGTGGCGACGAAGGCGGTGGCGGCTTCTCGCACCAGTTCCGCAGTCGCCTGATTGGTCACGATCACTGGAACGCCGCGCATCACCAGGGGATGAAAAATCTGCTTCAGCATCTGAACGGCTTCGATTGAGGTCGATCCCAGGATCAGGCGGTCGGGCCAGTTGAAATCTTCCACGGCACAGCCATCGGTAAAGAACATCGGCTGAGACACGATGGTGGCCTGCAGGCCCGCGTCTTTGATGCTCTTTTCCAGGGCATTCGCGGTGCCCACCGGAACTGGAGTGACGATGGTCAAAATCGGAGGCTTGGGAGCCAGTCGCACGATGCGCATGGCGACATCGTTCAGAGTTTCCGCTTTGTCTTCGGCGAGGAAAATGACTGGAGTCTTGCGAGCAAAGGATTCGATGTCGGTGGAGTAGGCCAAGCGGCCGGCACGCACGTTGCGCCGGATGATCTCTTTCAGGTTTTTTTCGAAGAAGGGGATGTTGCCCTGGGCCATCTCGACCATGCGCGTCCGGTCGGGATGGCAGCAGGAAACAGGAGTTCCAAAATCCGCCAGACAGGCCGAAATCACCGTTCCCAGGTATCCCGAACCGTAAACTCCGATCTGCATGTGCTCTCTCCCCAATCCCTAACCGGAAGCCCGCGTCAGAAGTGGCCGTTTGACGGGGGATTGCCGGAACTTGACCTACTCTTTATCTACAGCCGCGGACGGAGGTTTTCAACGCACGGGAGGGAGATGTACCTATGCCACGGCATGCGTGGCGGCAGTAACTAGACGAAGTAACAGGGTGAAGATTACGGGAGGTTATCGCGAAACCAGACTGCGGCCAAGCAGAACGGGGGCCAGATCGACCCAGCAATTGGGAGCGTCCTGGCGGACTTCTTCACGGACAAAGGTCAGCTTTTCCAGCAGGATACGACGGCTTCCTGAAAAGTGGCACCAGCGCTCCTTGGCCAGTTGAAAGGCAGTTTGGGCGAGCGGTTCGGCACTCATCTTCACGATCGTGAGGTGAGGGGTATAAGGCCACTCTTCCTGGAACGCCAGGGCTTCGGTATTCAGCTTGCTATGCAGTGCGCTCATGCGCGCCGCTGCGGCATCGACACGGATGTAAACCGTCGGAGTGACAGGAATGAATGACCTGACATCCCCCAGGGTCACTTCGAAGGGCTCTTCGCCACCGCAGATCCGATCCAGAACCTGGAGGGCCGAGCTCTCCGAGCCCTGGAGAGGGCGCGGAGGCAGGATGCTCAGGTGAGCACAGAGGTGAGGGAGGTCGGGGTGGAGCTCGCGCCGGAGGTTCTCGACGAATTCTCCTGCGGGATTCTTAAGATAGGCCACCAACGCGTAACGCGGCTTCTGCATACTGATCGGAAATTATACCCGGTCGTAGGACGCAAGGACCTGCCTAAGAAATGCCAGAGGACTATCTGGCGAGTCGCCCCTTGGGAGATGCTTTTCTAGGGGCCGAATGCCGGGAGATCGAGGGGACAGGCACGCGATCTCATTTATAATGAGAACAGTCGGGGCGTAGCGCAGCCTGGTAGCGCACCTGCCTTGGGCGCAGGGGGTCCGCGGTTCAAATCCGCGCGCCCCGACCAGAAACATCCCTCGGCGCTAGCAAGACCTGAAGCGCTGCGTGCTTTCCGTCGGTATGCAAGATCCCTCCCTCCGCCTGAAACGCGGCTCCGGTCGGGATGACGCCCCCAGTGCGAAGATGAAACTCAAGCCACACAGATACCGGGTTTCCTCGAGACGTTAGGAATGCTGACACAGCTGTGCTAGCATCAAAGATGGGCTTAATTCCACGCTTTCTGTTGAACTTGCCACTGTAGACTTGCCAAGTTCCCTTCTCCTTATACAGAGGCACCCGAAGAGGCTATTCCACTTGGCGATAAACGACATTAAGAACCGATCGATGCTCATGAATAAGACGAATGTCAGCGACGACGAGGCGAACGATCTGCTGCCGCAGGACGCACATTCTCCCCAGGACGTGGACGACTTGCTGGGCTCCATCGGCACACGGGGCCTGGATGTGGTGGAAGAGCCGCATTCGCCGTATTCCGCTTTGGAACAGCGGACGGCGCATGACAGCGAGGAAGTCGAACTCGACCTGACTCCGGGCGCTCCGGACTCGGCGAGCGATCCTGTACGCGTGTACCTGCGTGAGATGGGCGCTTCGCCGCTGCTCACCCGCGAAGAAGAAGTGGAGATTGCCAAGCGCATTGAGCGCGGGCAAATTACCGCACTGAAAGCCCTTTCGCGCTCTCCCATCGTGATCCAGCAAGTTCTGGCTCTGGGCGAAGATTTGAAGCGCGGTTTGCGCTCGATCAAAGAGATGGTGGTCTTCGATGAGGAAGAGATCACGGATGAGATTCTGCAGAACCGTGTCGACGACATAACGGGCCGCATCGACAAACTGAGTAAGCATTACAAGACGGCCAACCGTCTGGCGGAACGGCTGACGACGATCCCGGCGAAGAAGAAAGCCCGGGAACACCGCCGCTGCCGCGGCCAGTTGGGCCGGGAGATGGTGCGCATTTCGCTCATCATCCGGAATCTTGGGTTGAACCATGCGGAGCGCAAGCGTCTGATCGAGCGAGTGAATAAGACCATCGAACTCATGCGGGCGCTGGATCGCGAACTCGTCAGCCTGGAAGCGAAGATTACGGCGACGCGCAGCGAGGAACTCAAGAAAAATTATCGCGCTGCCCAGCGGGTGCATCGCGTCGAGATCAAACGACTGGAGGACGAGGCCGGAATGACGTTTCCGGACCTCCAGCGCACGCAGCGCAAAATGATCCAGGGCGATATGAACGCGGAGCAGGCCAAGCGCGAACTCATCGAAGCCAATTTGCGCCTGGTGGTTTCGATCGCCAAGAAATATGGCAATCGCGGACTGCAGTTCCTGGACCTGATCCAGGAGGGCAACGTCGGACTGATGAAGGCCGTGGACAAGTTCGAATACCGTCGCGGCTACAAATTTTCTACCTATGCGACTTGGTGGATCCGGCAGGCCATCAGCCGGGCGATTGCCGATCAGGCACGCACCATCCGGCTGCCCGTACACATGATCGAAGTGGTGAATAAACTGATTCGGACTTCGAGGCAACTAGTGCAAGCGTCGGGGCACGAACCTACTTCGGCGGAAATTGCCAAGCAGATGGACATTCCCGAGGCCATGGTGCGCAAGGTGCGAAAGATCATGCGCGTGCCGATTTCGCTGGAGACGCCGATCGGCGAAGAGGGCGATTCCCATCTTGGCGACCTGATCGAAGATCGCACGAAGATGTCCCCCGCCGAAGCGGTGCTGAACGTGAACCTGAAGGAACGTACCGCGCATGTGCTGCGCACGCTGAGCCCGCGGGAAGAGAAGATCATCCGGATGCGGTTTGGAATGGACGACGGCTCGGAGCACACGCTCGAGGAGGTCGGCCAGTCGTTCGACGTGACGCGCGAGCGCATTCGCCAGATCGAAGCCAAGGCGCTGCGCAAACTGCGTCACCCGTCGCGCTCCGGCAAGCTGCGTTCGCTGCTCGACGATGTGCAGGAATAACGCGGACCAGACAAAGGACTGGTCGGAGCGGACAGCCCTTAGGCCGCGTCCGCGGTGTGAGCATCCGGCAAATCAAACTCTTCTCCACAATCGAAACAGACCTTGTAGGTCCGCCCTTTGATCGTGAAGACGCGGCTCAAGTGACGGTGACGGCAGCCGAACGCGAACTGGAACATCCAACGCAGTGGGTTCATCGATCCTACGATCTCATCTCGCTCGAGTACCTAAGTTGCATTGTAGCTGGTGGCGACGCCATGCCTAGCACAAGGGCCGCTGAGCCGACGCATTCGAGAGAACGCCTTTGATCGCGGCTCTTCGAGTTTCCTGAATCATTCCCTTCCAATAGACCAATCGGCAAGCTTGGCGCTTCACGCCACAACCATTCAAATCCTTAGGGCTCAGCCATTCCCGTTTGGACCTGAGTTCGCAAGCTTGTGCCGGATGGCCACAAGCGGGAAACCACGCCGTAGATGCCGGCGTGGCGTCATATAGCGAATGATGTCGATTTCTTCAACACTGAGCTAATCAAATTTGAAACAGTCCTGAAAAGATGATCGTTGTTCCAACTTGGGGAACTGATTAACTCTTCTTCGATGCATGACTGCTATCACGGCCAGCTGTGATCGGCGTCACTGATGGCATTTTCGAAATGAAGGATAAACACTGCATTCGACTCGATTGGACTGACCAGCGGACCGTAGAGGCCAGCCCACGAAGGGAGATGCCGGAAGGCTAGCCGGGATCACGAACGCTCACTGGTAAGACTTATTTCATACGTATTCATATTGACCTACCTACCAGATCATTCCCGACCGGTCTCACCCGACACTCCCCGCAGTCGAAAACGGAATCCCGAGGACATCATGCAGGTTGCGGCGCGACTCTCAAGCGCTGCGACCACGCCAATTTTCATTCTCGGGACCGGCCAGGGCTCGATTCAACGGATGGCGAAAGCTGCCAAGGGAGACTGTCCATGAAGACAGGCCAGAGAGAGACCATTGCGGAGCACCTGAAAAAGAGTGGTGTTTCGCGCCGCAGTTTTCTGCAACTTTGTTCCACGCTCATCGTTGCCGCTCCGGTAGGCCTGAGCTTGACTGGTAAAGCTACCGCGGCACAAGTGGCACGAATCGTCGGCAAGGCACGCAGGCCCTCGGTGATCTGGCTGCACTTTCAAGACTGCACGGGTTGCACCGAGACGCTGCTGCGGACCTCCGCTCCGGACGTCGCTCATCTGATCCTGGATGTGATCTCCCTCGACTATCACGAGACTCTGATGGCCGCTTCGGGTACACAGGCGGAAGCGGCGTTGCGATCCGCCATCGAAGACAATGCCGGAAAGTACATTCTGGTTGTCGAAGGGTCGATTCCCACGCGGGACGACGGCGTCTACATGGAGTTGGGCGGCAAGCCCGCCATTCAGGTGATCAAGGAGGTGGCCGCGCAAGCGGCGGCGGTGGTCGCCATCGGCTCGTGCGCATCTTGGGGCGGAGTACCCTCGGCCGATCCGAATCCCACGGGCGCGGTTGGCGTCGATTCCGTGATTTCGGGGAAACCGATCATCAATCTTCCGGGCTGCCCACCGAATCCCTACAACCTGCTGGCCGTGGTTCTGGAGTACGTAACCATGGGACGGCTGCCGGAACTGGATCAGTTCAGCCGGCCAATATTCGCGTATCAACGCGTCATCCATGAAAACTGCCCGCGGCGCGCTCACTTCGACGCAGGGCGATTCGCGGCAGAGTTTGGCGACGAAGGACATCGCATGGGGTATGCCTGTACAAGCTGGGCTGCAAGGGTCCAGTGACTCATGCTGCCTGTGCGACCCGGCACTTCAATGAGATCCCGGGCGTGTGGCCGATCGGGACCGGAGTGCCCTGCATGGGTTGCACGGAGAAAGGCGTGATCTGGCAGATGGGAACGTTTGAAACCGTCCCGATCCATCTGGCGACGCCGCCCGATACGTATCCTCCGATCTTCAGCTCGTCGGGCCAGCTCAAGGTAGGCGCCGCGGCGCTGGTAGGCGCCATAGCGGGAGCGGTGGGGGGAGCAACGTGGGTAGCATCGCAGCGCTTCCACAGCAGCATGGAGGCTGGTGTGACACGAATTGCGGCCGACCGTGCCCATGCAGAGAAAGCGAAAGTGCCCGCCGAGAAACCCGCCGACAGGAAAGAGGACTGACGTGTCGATCACTCGGCGACAACTCTTCTCTGGCATCGCCAAGGCGGGAGTGCCGGCCGCCGTGGCCATCGCAGTCGGCACCGACGTGTTGAGCGCGGGGGAGCACATTCCGGTTCCCAGTGCCGCCGTCGGGTTGCTTTATGACGCCAGCGTCTGCATCGGATGCAAGGCGTGCTCCGCGGCCTGCGCCGAAGCGAATAACACGCCGCCCGATACTCGCGGCGACAATCTGCACCAGGCGCCGTCGGACTTGAACGATCTGACCCGCACCGTGATTAAGCTCTACAAGCCAGAAGACGACGCGGCGTTCTCATTCGTAAAACGGCAGTGCATGCAATGCCTCGATCCAGCATGTGCGGCGGGTTGTCCCTTTCAGGCACTACACAAGGACCCAGAAAGCGGAATCGTCAAGTGGGATGCCAGCAAGTGTATTGGTTGCCGCTACTGCACCATTACTTGCCCGTATCAGATTCCGCGGTTCCAGTGGTTGGGATTCAATCCACGGGTTACCAAGTGCGAACTGTGCAGCGATCGTCTGGACAAAGGTTTGAAGCCCGGCTGCACCAGCGTGTGCCCAACCGGGGCGGTGATTTTCGGGCCGCGGTCTGTGCTGATGCTGGAAGCCAAGCAGCGCATCAAGAAAAATCCCGGCCGCTACTACCAGAATCGGGTATACGGCGAGACCGACAACGGCGGCACGCAGGCTTTGTATCTGTCGAAAGTTCCTTTCGAGAAGCTTGGCCTGCCGGAACTCGGGCCTGAGTCGGTTCCCGCGAGAACACTGCGCTGGCAGAAACGCTTCTATCAGTACTTCGCGCTGCCGGCCCTGCTTTACGCGGGGTTGGTACAGGTGATCCGCAAGAGCCTGAAGGGTCATGAAGAGGAAGCGCACGAGCGCGAAAAAGAAACCGGATTGAGGGCGCAACTATGAGTGCCACAACCACGAGCAGCGCAACAACGACCACAGCAACGGCAATCATGGATCCGGCTCGGGCCACTCGCTGGGAACGGAACGTGCCCGTGTATGGGTTCCCAGTTGTAAATGGATTTTTTCTTGGGCTCTTCGCACTGGTGCTGGTGGCGTTCGCGCTGAGCGCGTATCGCGAACTGGCTGGACTAGGCCCAGTCAGCGGAATGAACGACGCCTACGGCTGGGGGATCTGGAAGACCTTCAACCTGATGGTGCTGACCGCCCTAGGATCCGGCGCTTTCGCGGTGGGAATTGCCGCGTGGGTGTTCCGGCGGAAACGTCTGCACTCGCTGATGCGAATGGCGTTGCTGACCAGTTTCCTCGCTTATGCGTGCGGGCTGCTGCTACTCGGCATTGATGCCGGACGTCCCTGGAATTTCTACTGGATCGTATTCCCTTGGAGATGGAACATGCACTCGCCGCTGGCGGAAGTGGCGATCTGTATGTCGATCTATGCCATGATCCCGCTGGCCGTGGAGAACATTCCACCCATCCTGGAGCGGCTGTGGTATTTCGACTCGCGTTTGCGACCCGGGGTGGAACTCATCGAAAAAAGGCTCCACTACTTCTTCCCCTGGCTGATTGCCGCGGCATACCTGCTGCCGGGGATGCACCAGTCGTCGCTGGGCGCACTGATGCTGCTAGCGGGCGAGCGGGTCCATCCGCTCTGGCAGACTCCATGGCTACCTGTGCTCTATCTGGGGGCGGCGACGTTCATGTCGTTCGGCTGCGTGGCGGGAACCACCATGTTGTGTTGCCTGGTGTGGAAACGCGCCATGGACATGGAAGTTTTGGACGAAGCCGCGCGCATCACGTCATGGCTGATTTTCGGATGGCTGGGACTACGTCCGCTCGACATCGTCTTCCGCGGGTCGTTGGTCACGGCATTTCACTTCGACCGTTTCGCGGGCGTGTTCTGGCTGGAAGTCGTGCTGGTTTCGATGGGCGGAATGCTGCTGCATCGCGCGGCTCGGGATCACTCGCCCCAACCCATGTTCATTGGCTACATTCTGAGTTCGTTCGGCGGCATGATCTATCGCTTCAGCCCAACCACGCTGGCCTTTCGACCGAATCCCCAGGCGCTCTATTTCCCGGTCACGATCGAGGTTCTGGTCTCGCTGGGTTTCATTTCCCTGGGTATCGTGGGCTTTCTGATCGCGGTAAAGCGGCTCGCCATTCTACCCGCTCCGCTGAGTGAGTGGCACGACATGGCGAGTTACTTCCGGTTCCGGCGGCCCTACATCCGGTGGACGGGCTACTTCAAGTACGGACATTTCGGCGAAGACGAATCCAGAGAAACCTCCAGCTCCGAGTAACAGCAGGCTCTTATGGCGAAACGAATCACAATCGATCCCATCACCCGAATTGAAGGCCACCTCCGCATCGATGTGGAGGTCGACAACAACACGGTCAGCAACGCATGGGCGTCATGCACCATGTGGCGAGGCATCGAAAAGATTCTTCGCGGCCGCGATCCGCGGGACGCATGGCTCTTCACGCAGCGCTTTTGCGGAGTTTGCACCACGGTGCACGCCATGGCCAGCGTGCGCTCGGTGGAAGACGCGTTGAAGCTTGAGATCCCTCTGAATGCGCAATACATTCGCAACCTGATTCTGATCGCGCACGCGCTGCACGATCACATCGTGCATTTCTATCAACTATCCGCGCTGGACTGGGTGGATGTGCTGCAGATTCCCAAGGCGGATCCGGCGGCAACGTCGAAGCTGGCGGAAAGCCTGTCGCCGTGGACGCGCAATTCCCGTAACGAACTCAAGGCGGCGCAGGATCGGGTAAATGCGGTCGCCAGCAGCGGACAACTTGGAATCTTCGCCAACGGGTATTGGGGACATCCTGCAATGCGGCTGTCGCCTGATGTGAACCTGCTTGCATTTTCACATTACGTGCAGGCCCTGGAGTATCAACGCAAAGCGTTGCAGGTCGTGGGCATCCTGGGATCGAAGACGCCTCACATCCAGAATCTGACCGTGGGCGGCGTCGCGAACGCGATCGACCTAGACAGCCCTTCGGCCCTCGGCATGAGCCAACTGGCGATGATCGGCACGCTGCTTCAGGAAGTTGTCCAGTTCGTGCAACAGGTGTACTTCGTGGATGTGTGCGCCGTGGCGGCGATGTATCCGGAGTGGTTCAAGATCGGCAGCGGCGTGCGTAACTATCTGGCGGTTCCCGATCTGCCTTTGGACAGCCAGGGGTCAGCCTATGATTTACCCGGCGGTTACATTCGGGATGGCGATCTTGCGGGTGTGAAAGCATTCAAGACCGGGGCGGACCCGATTTTTCGGCAATCCGTCACCGAAGACGTCATGCACGCTTACTATCAAGGCGACAAAGCCCTGCATCCGTGGGCCGGAGAAACCGAGCCTGCCTTCACCGGATGGGATGGAGAACAAAAATACTCGTGGGTGAAAGCACCGCGATTCAACGGCGAACCGATGCAAGTCGGACCGCTGGCACAGGTGTTGATCGGCTACGCGCAGGGACATCCGCTGACGCGCAAGTACACCGACCTGGCGATCGAGAAGATTGCCGCGATTGGGGGAGTTCGCGCTACGCCAGCCGCGCTGCACTCGACCCTCGGCCGTCATGCGGCGCGCGCCATTCGCGCCTGCATGCTGGCGGAACTGGCGCAGAAGCATCTGCAGCTGCTCACGGATAACATCGCGAAGGGCGACTACACAGTCCACAACCAGCCCGTACTGCCGACTCATGAAGTTGAGGGTGTCGGCACTCACGAGGCGCCGCGCGGAACTCTTTCGCACTGGGTCGTGATCAAGGACGAGAAGATCAAGAACTATCAGGCAGTCATTCCCTCCACATGGAACGCCAGTCCGCGGGACCGGTCTGGAGCGCACGGACCCTACGAAGCGTCGCTGTTGCATACTCCCCTGGCCCGGCCGGAGGAGCCACTGGAAGTCTTGCGGACGGTGCACTCGTTCGACCCGTGCATGGCGTGTGCGTGTCATGCATTCGATCCGTCGGGCCGGAAGATCAGCGTGGCGAAAATCCTGTGAGGAGCGCACTGGTTGGCGGCATTGGGAACGTTCTGCTCGGAGACGACGGCGTAGGTCCGTACGTGCTACGGATTCTGGAGTCGACGTATTCTTTCGAGGAAGGGGTTGAGCTGGTCGACCTCGGCACCCCGGCGTTGGACCTTACTCATCAGATCGTTGGCTTGCACGCACTCATCCTGGTGGATTCCGTTGCCAGCGACGACGCCGCGGGCACGGTCACGCTTTACAGAAAAGAAGACATCCTTCGGAAGACGCCGGCGCAGCGACTCGATCCACACTCGCCCGCATTGTCGGAGTGCCTGATGACTGCCGAAATGCTGGGCGCCATGCCGCAGCACGTGCTGTTGGTGGGAATCGCGGGGAAGTGCTACGAGCCCGGGCACCCGTTGAGCACTTCCGTTCGTCAGTCAGTTGGACCAACGATTGAAGTGATTCTGCAGGAACTACAGCGGCTGGAATTTACCTTCCAAAAGAAGCTGTCACCCGACGAGCCCGGAATCTGGTGGAGTGACTACGAAAGCCCGGTTCCGATCGAAACCGTGGGATAGTGGATCGCCTGCAAGGCTAGTCGCTCGGGTCTTTTCCGGCGGCGACTTCCAGCCGGCCGTAGGCGAGTTGGTAGCTATAGCGCGCGGTGACGACCTGGGCGCCCGCAGTGGCGGCTAACAGTTCCGCGTCGGTCAACTCAATAATGTTCCCTACTCCCGCCGAGTAGCGGCCCTCGGCAAATGCCAGATTCTCGCGTGCTTCCTGGTCCGCCTTCGTAGCGAGATCAATCTGCTGTTCCGATACCGACGTATTGGCATAGTCGGTGTAGACCTCGCGATCGACCTGCAGTTGGGCGGATTTCAGGTTCGACTCCGCCGCACCTTTAGCCTGCTCCGTCTCATTGAGATAGGCACGGTTGTAGCCGCCGGAGAGAAGCGGCTGCAGCAGGCTCTCGCCGAATCCGAGGTTCCAGACCAGGGGGAACTTCAGATTCTGAAAATCGGCGAAGCTTGAGAAGTTCAGGCGGGGCTTGAAGTTCGAGCGTGCGACAACGATATCGCCTAACGCAGCGTTGACCGCCTCGCGTAGCGCCCGCAAATCGGGCCGCAGCGTCCGCGCCTGCGAAAGATACCCATCCACCTGATCGAGCACCTGGGCTGTTCCCAATACATCGACCAGCGTGAATGTGTTTTTCACCGGCAGGCCCATGGCTGTCGCCAACGCGGCCTGGGCGACGGTCAGATCGGATTGCGCCTGTACCAGATCGAGTTGCGCATTGGCCAGCTGCACCTGCTGCCGCGTCATGTCGATCTTGGGAACCCGCCCCACCTGGAAGAAGGCCTGAATCTGCTCCAAGTGCTTGCTTTGATTTTGAACTGTCTTCTGCCGGACTTGGACCAGTTCCTGCGCGGCGAGCACGCTGAAGTATCCGTTGCGCACGTTGAGCAGCGTTTCCTGGTGAACGCGATCACGGCTTTGCTGCGCTTGAGCTAGTTCGGCTTTGCCGCGCTCGACGGAGCCACGGGTCAGGCCAAAGTCGTAGATGTTCTGACTGAAGTTCAACCCAGTGTAGTAGTAAGGAGAGTTTGACCACCTCTCGCCGTTGAACAAGCCTGAGGCGGTGGTAGGAGAAGTCCCCGGCCCCGGCCCATAGTTGTAAGTCTGCTGGTTGTGCGTGGCGCCGAAGCTGAGATGAGGGAAGTAGGGGGAACGGCGTTCTTTGAGGTGGGCCTCAGCCACGTGGACTTCGGCCTCCGCGGTGGCAAGATCCGGCTGATTCTGTTCGGCCAGGCGATAGCAGTCAGCCAGAGAGAGCGACTGGTCCTGCGCCGTGGCAAGAGGGATGACGAGAGCGAATGCGGCTAGCGCGGCAACTCCTGCCCAACGACGATGGCTGTTCTGTCCCATGAGTAAAGAGGTAATGAGTTCGCGCGCGGAATACCCTAGCTGCCGGGCCGCGTTACCGGTTGTACTTTGCCGCCCTCCGGCACCCGTTCTCCGATACTTCGGGCGACGTGTTCGCCTTCATCCAAACCGCTGAACAGCCGTGCGGTCTCGCCGGTTTGCTCGGCAACCGCGACCTGGGTGAATTTGATGATGTTGTCGGATGTAACGACTGCCACCAGGGTTTGATTTCCGCGAACGATCAGCGCGTCGGACGGCACCTCGATGTAGCGGGGAGTCTGCACCTTCAACTCAACCTGCACGAAACTGCCGGCAAGAATGCGGTTGCGCGGATTGTCCACATCAATTTCAACCAGCAGAGTGCGGGTTTTAGGATCAATCTCTCCGCTGGTGCGAGTGACGCGCGCTGCCACTCTTAGACTTGGGTTGGCCTGGTCGGAAATCGCAACCGGATCGCCGCCGCGCACAAAGGGAGCATGCGCTTGGTCCACATAAACGTAGATGCGGAGCCGCGAAGTCTGCGAGACCTCGACCAGAGGCAGCGCGCTGGTCTGAGAGGTAGCCGCATTCTGGATGAGCGCGCCAGGATCGGCATACCGTGCCGTGACGGTTCCGGCAAATGGAGATCGAAGTTGTTCATACGCCTTCAAGGTACCGATCTGTTCCAGGTTCGCCTTCGAAACTGCGGCGTCGGTTTCCGACTGGTCCGCATCCTGCTGCGAGATCATTTCCTTCTTCACGAGCGTTGCTGCACGGTTGGCGATGAGCTCTTTGTTGTGCGCATCGGCCACGGCGGCCTGGTATTGCTTGTCGGTCTCGGGCGAATCGATCACGGCGATAGCCTGGTTCGCGTGGACGGAATCGCCTTTGTCCACGCTGATGCTGCGCAGATAACCGCTGACTTTGGCATACAGGATCGCCGACTGGTAGGGACGCGCTTCGCCAATCAGGCGCAGGGTGTTGGAGCCTGCAACTTTGTGGGCAGTGGCGATTTCGACGGACGGTCCCTTCTGTCCTTCCACCGTCAACTGCTCGGTCGCGGCCTGCACGTGGGTCCGCTGTCGGGAAAAAAGAAGGAAGGCCATCACTCCCGCTACCAAAATGGTCAGAATGCCGGCGAGATAAAGCCAGCCAGATCCGCGGCGTTGGCCCTGCGATTCAGACATCAACGTCCCTCCGCTTGGAACACTTCGCCGCGCGCTTCGGCGGCGAACTTTTCATCGAGCAAGTGCCGCGTGGGGAAATCTTTCCGCAGCAAAGTGTAGACCACGGGTACGACAAAGAGAGTGACGACAGTCGCCACCAGCAATCCTCCAATCACGGCGCGACCCAGCGGAGCATTCTGCTCTCCCGCCTCGCCCAGAGCCAGCGCCATGGGAATCATTCCGATAATCATGGCGAGCGCGGTCATCAACACGGGCCGCAGTCGCGTCTTTCCGGCTTCCAGCGCCGCCTCAATGGGCGAAATGCGTTTTTCGACTCGAGCATCATTCGCGTAGCTTACTAGCAGGATCGAGTTCGACGTCGCGATTCCCACCGCCATGATCGAGCCCATCAGCGATTCGACGTTAATCGTCGAACCGGTGACGGCCAGCATCCACAGAATCCCCACCAGCGCGCCTGGAACCGCGATCATGATGATGAAAGGATCCATCCACGACTGAAACAACACTACGATTAGCAGATATACCAGCACAATGGCGAGAATCAACCCCAGCAGCAGACTGCGGAACGACGAATTCATGACTTCGTACTGGCCGTGAACGCTAATGCGCATCCCCAATGGAAGCTTTCCCAAACCGTCGATTTTTTTCTGAATGCCGGCCACCACCGATCCCAGATCGCGGCCCTGCAGGTTCGCGTTGATGTCGATCACGCGTTGCACCGTGTAGTGACTGACTTCCGCGGGCACAGAGTCCGGAATGACCCGGGAGACGTTGGCCAGAGTCTCGTATTGCGGTTGCGGCACCGGTTGCGTCTGCGGGGTGCTCGCGGCCTGGAGCGGCGTTGCCGATCCCGGCAGGCTCAGCGGCGTGTTCATCAGCGCGTCGACAGAATCGAATCGCTCCGGTGGGATGCGCACGGCCACGATGTAGTTCACATTGTTCGCGGGGTTCAAAAAATAGGATGGCGCAATCAACGCGCTCGAGGAAAGCGAGATCAGGATACTATTGGCGACGGCCTGTTCCGTAAGGCCCAGTTGCGCCGCCTTTTCGCGGTCTACGTTGACGCGCAACGCCGGATAGCGGATCGCCTGCTTGACATGTACGTCGACCGCCCCTGGCACGGTGCGGATTTCATCTTTCAGCTGGCGTGCGATCTGATACGACTGGTCGAGGTTGGGGCCTTCCACTTGAACGTCGATCGGCGAGGGCACGCCGAAGTTGAGCACCTGGCTCACGACGTCGGCCGACTGGAAATAGAAACTCGACCCTGGGAATTCGCGCGGGAGTTGCTGGCGGATCTTCTCCATGTAGCCTTCGGTGGGATGGTGCAAAGGCTTCAACGCGATCAGGACCTCCGCATCCATGTCGCCGACATTGTCGGTGGGCACGAAAGCGAGATTGAACGAGGTCGGCAAACCCTCCATGTCATTAATAGTGTCGATTTCGCCAGGCGGGATAATCTCTCGGATCCGGCCCTCGACCTGCATCAGCAACTGCTCGGTATCTTCGAGCCGCGTGCCAACTGGCGCCCGGACATGGAGCTTCATCAATCCTGCGTCCACCGTGGGGAAGAAATCCGTGCCAATGAGGAAGGGCAGCACCGCAGTGACCGCGAACAGCAATCCAAACACGCACAGGGCAAACACCCGGTGATGCAGCACCAAGTCCAGCATTCGTCCGTAGCCGGACTGCAGGCGCTCAAAGGCGTGTTCGCGCCGGCGGTTCAGGCGTCCCATGATTCCGGGGTGCTCTTCCTTAGCCTCGTCCGCTTCGCGGTGGCCTTCGAAAAGAATTCGGGTCAGCGTCGGCACAAGGGTCCGGGAGAGCACGTAGGACGCCAGCATGGCCAGCACCACCGACAGCGCCATCGGCATGAACAGATACTTGGACGCTCCGGTTAGTAAAACGACCGGGAAGAACACAATGCAGATGGCCAGCGTCGCGACAATCGCAGGCACGGCAATCTGGCTGGCGCCGTCGAGAATCGCCACCGTAATCGCCTTGTCCATGTCGAAATTGCGGTTGATGTTCTCGATTTCCACGGTCGCATCATCGACGAGCATGCCGATGGCGAGCGCGAGTCCACCCAGCGTCATGATGTTGATGGTGTCGCCGCTCAGGTTCAATCCGATGATGGCGCTAAAAATGGCCAGCGGGATCGAGGTGCAAACCACCACCACACTGCGCCAGCTTCCGAGAAACGCCAGAATCATCAGCGAGACGAGAATCGACGACAGCACGGCTTCGCGCACCACTCCCATGATCGCGGCGCGCACGAAGACCGACTGGTCGAAGTCGATTTTCAGGTCCATCCCCTGCGGCGCGGAGGCCTTGATAATCGGCAACGTTTCGCGCGTCGCTTCCACTACGGCCAGCGTCGACGCGTCGGAGTGCTTGAGGATGGCGAGATAGGTCGCACGTTTGCCGTTGACGTGTACGATGCCGCGTTGCTCGGCGTAGCTGTCGGCGACCTTGGCCACATCTCCCAGCAGAACCGTCGCTGAACCCACCACCTTGATCGGGATGCGGCTGAACTGCGACACAGTGTCGGGGCTGGAGTTGAGCTGGACGGTGTAGTCGGTGCCGCCGATTCGGGCATCGCCCGCGGGCAGGATCACGTTCGAAGTCTGAAGCGCACTGACGACATCACCGGCCGAGAGGCCCTTGGCGGCGAGCGCCTGCGGGTCGATGTCGATGATGATCTGGCGTTCTTTTCCGCCGAACGGTGCGGGCGTGGAAAGACCGGGAATCGTGAACAGCCGCACGCGAATGAAGTTCACACCGTAGTCATAGAGTTGCTGTTCGGAAAGAGTCTTGCTCGAGATCGTCAACTGCGCCACTGGGACGTTGGTGGCATTGAACTGGATAACGCTCGGCGGAGTAATGCCCGGGGGAGCGATGCGCAGAATGGTGCTCGATACGGAAGAAATTTGCGCGATGGCCGCACCAATCTCAGTGCCGGGCTGGAAGTAAATCCGCAGCAGCCCAATTCCGGGGATCGACTGCGATTCGATTCGCGAAATTCCGTTGACCGTAGTGGAGTAACCACGTTCACTGATAAGGACCACGCGGCGCTCCATGTCTTGCGCCGAGAGTCCGGGATAGGTCCACACCACTGCGACCACCGGAATGTCGATGACCGGAAAGATGTCCACCGTCATGCGCGTCAGCGACAGCACGCCGAGGATCATGATCAGCAGGCAAGAGACGGCAATGGTATAGGGGCGCCGCAGCGCCAGTCGAACTAACCACATAACCTGACCGTTGACCTAGCTGGAACCGATGGCAGGCTTGGACCGGTGCCTGCTTTGTGACCCTAGATTCCGTTGAGCCCAAGAAGTCGTAGAAAAATACAGACTCCTAACTATGCCTCTAATTCGACTAATACGTCCAATACATTGGAAGATTCCGGTAATAGCATATTGGCATTAGAATGAATGCATGGATTTGCGCCAATTGCGCTATTTTGTTGCGGTTGCCGAGGAATTGCACTTTGGACACGCCGCACAACGGCTGCGCATTGCCCAGCCCGCACTGAGCCGGCAAATTCAGGCTCTGGAAAAAGACCTGCTGGTGCAACTGCTGTTCCGCAACCGGCGCCGGGTGCAAATCACTCCCGCGGGCCAGGTCTTTCTCGACCGCGCACGCCTGATACTGGCGCGAGCCGACGAGGCAGTGCTCGCGGCCCAGCGAGCCGGAGGCGGGGTGAGCGGCACCCTCAATCTTGGATTCGTGGGGTCCGCCACCTACGACGTCTTGCCGGGAGTGCTGCGCGAGTTTCTTCAGGGCGCCCCGCACGTGGACCTCACCCTTTCGGAGATGACCGTCCACGCGCAGATTGAAGCGCTCACCGAGAAGCGAATCGACATCGGGTTGCTGCGTCTTCCCGCCAAGACAGAAGGATTGGTGTTCCGCACGATAGCGCGCGAGCCCCTGTATGTTGCGCTGCCCAGTTCACACCGCCTGGCGAAGTTCCCTGCCGTGAGCCTGTCCGCACTTGCGGGCGAGCCTTTCGTTCTTTATCCAGATCATCCTCGTCCAAGCTGGACGGAATACGTGATCGGCCTGTGCCAGCAGGCGGGCTTTCGTCCCGTCGTTGTGCAGCGCACGGTGGAAATTCAGACCACGCTCAGCCTGGTCGCCGCCGGCATCGGAGTGTCGGTAGTGCCGAAATGTATCGGCAACCTGCAACGCAAGGACGTGGTATTCCGGCGCCTGGCGGGAGTGAGGGCGCGCACCGAATTGCTTGCGGCCTATCGCGAACGGGATCCCTCCCCGGTGGTGCAAACCTTTCTGAAGGTGTTGTGGCATAGAGTCCGGGCTCAACGATCTGGAAAGGCAACCAGAAATGACCGGTCTGCAGGCGCGGAGACCTAATCACGGCACCGCGCAAATCGCGATTTTGAGCGAATCCCTATTTCAGGAACTTCGCTGGCTCTCGCGTTGCTTCTGCCAAGTCGCTGAGAAAGAGCGCGGCGCGGGCTCCATCGGCGACCCGATGATCGCAGGAGACAGTGAGCGTCATCATAGGGCGGACCGCGGGCTGGCCTTGAACAGCCACGACCCGGTCAGCGATGCCGCCCACTGCCAGAATAGCGGCTTGCGGCGGCGTAATGATCGCGCTGAATTGATCCACCTGATACATCCCCAGATTGCTGATCGTGAATGTGGCTTCGGCGATATCGGCCGGCCGCAGCTTCCCGGCCCGCGCGCGCTCGGCGACGTCCCGCCGCTGGATCGAGATATCCGCCAGACTCGCGGTATGCGCGTTGTGAATGACCGCCGCGACCACTCCGTCATTGACGGCGATGGCGATCCCCATGTGCACGTGATCGTGCAGGAGAATTCCCTCGGCGCTCCAACTGGCATTCAAACGCGAGTGTTTCAGCAACACGCGGGATACCAAAGCCACCAGCAGATCGGTGTGACTGATGCGCACCTTGTGCGTGCTCTCGATTTCGGCAACGATGCGCTCGCGATATTCGTTGAGCGCAGTAGCTTCGATCTCGCGGCTCACAAAGAAGTGAGGGACGGTCGTCCAGCTTTGCGTGGTGCGCTCAGCCATGATGCGGCCAAGAGAGCTGGGGACTTCGATGTTTCCTGATTTTTTCTCTGCTGCAGCCGCCGCTGCGGGAGCGGATGCTGCCTCCTGCACATCCGAGGCGAGAATCTCTCCGCCCGGGCCCGAGGCTCGCACCGTCGCGAGATCGACGCCCAACTCTTTCGCTAGCCGCCGCGCCTTGGGGGAAATCTTCGCACTCGATGTTAGCGCTTGTGCCGGACTACTGGCTGGAGTGGCGGCGACGTGAACTGGCTCGGCCTTCGGGTGCGAACCGGCGCGGGCCGCCGGCGCTGCGGTTTCGCTCTCGATGGGAACTGCTTCCCCAGGCGCGACAATCCACGCGATGGTTTGCCCCACGGGAATATCGTCCCCGGCAGATGCCTCGATGCCGGCGAGAATGCCGTCGGCGGGCGCTTCCACTTCGACCACCGCTTTGTCCGTTTCTATCTCGAGGAGTGGCTCACCCTTGGTAACGCGGTCGCCTTCCTTCTTCCGCCAAGCGATGAGCTTGCCGGTCTCCTGCGCCATCTCGAGGGCGGGCATAACAACGCTGAAGGCCATAGTTTTTAATGGGGAGGGCCTGCTATGGCCTTCAGCCCTAAACTCCTACCCGCTCAGTTTTCGCGCTGGACTCGATCATCTCGATCACGCGTTCGCTGGGCGAAGCTTCGGTTTCTCTTGTAGTCGGCAGCGGTCCGTTGACCGTGTAATAATGTGCGCCCGCGACCAGAAGCTGTTCCGCCGGGAACCGCGTAATCACTTCGTGCCCCGTCGGCGTGACCACGATCTCTTCTTCAATGCGCGCCGCGCTCCAACCGTCGGTCGAAGGCCAGAAGGTTTCAAGTGCGAACACCATGCCGGGCTTGATTTCTACCGGATGCTCAAAGGAAACCAGGCGGCTGATCACCGGCTTCTCCCAGATCGCGAGCCCGATACCGTGGCCGTACTGCAGTGCGAATGCCGCTTCTTCGTTGGGGAAGCCGAAGTCCGTGGCCTTCGGCCAGACCGCAGCAATTTCGGCAGTGGTGCGGCCGGGACGAACCAGTTCGATCGCAGCATCGAGATAATCGCGGCAGCGCTTATAGGCGTCGACCATGGCATGCGATGCGTAACCGATGGTGAAGCAGCGGTAGTAGCAGGTGCGGTATCCCATGTAGGAATGGAGAATGTCGTAGTACACGGGATCGCCCGGCCGCAGCACCCGATCGGAAAACACATGAGGGTGTGGATTGCAGCGCTCGCCCGAAATCGCGTTTACCGCTTCCACGTATTCCGAGCCCAGATCGTACAGAACTTTGCTGACCAGACCGACAGCTTCGTTCTCGCGCAGGCCCGGCTTCATCGCGCGGTAGAGTTCGTCGTAGGCGGCGTCGACCATCATGGCCGAAGTGTTGAGCAGAGCGATTTCATCCTGCGTCTTGATGACGCGAGCCTCGGACATGAGTTGCTGCCCGTCGACCACTTCGATGCCTTCTTTTTGCAACGCGAAGAGAACGGGCAGCTCGACGATATCGATGCCGACTGGCTCTTTGTGCAAGCCGCGCATTTCGAGTTCGAGACGAATTTTCTTGGCGACATCTTCGGCGCGGCCCATCTCGGGCGTCATCGCGCCGCGCAGCATCGAAATTCCGGAGTGCGAGCGGCCATCCAGCCAAGGGCAGTTCAATTGATGATGTTTGGCGGCCGATCCGAAATCCCACAGAATGGGCTCGTCATTTTGCGGCAACAGAGTGAAGCGGTTGGCCTTGTCCTGCGCCCACGTGCCGATGTGCGTCGCCGTCAGATAGCGCACGTTGTTCATGTCGAAACAGAGCAACGCGCCCATCGAAGACTTCTTGAGCAGATCTTTCGCTTTTTGCAGACGTTCGCGGCGGAGACGATCGAAGTCGATCCGGTTCTCCCAGTCAACCGCCATTGTTCCGTGAGTCTTGAGTCCCATAAGTGTCTCCTTCGTAGAGACGTTGCTTGCAACGTCTTGCCGGCATCGTCTCGAAACGATGTCTTCACCAATGCTGTCAGCAGAGACGTAGGAAGCTACGTCTCTACGACTTCTTGCAAAGTTGACGTGCTGCCTCTGAAACTGTTTCTTCGGTCGGCACCGTCACATCTTCCAGCGGCGGAGAGAACGGAATGGGAACGTGCATCGCGCCCATGCGCTTGACCGGGGCGTCGAGATCATAAAACGCGCCCTCGGCGATCACGGCGGCCAGCTCAGCTGTCACTCCATACCGCCCGTAGCCCTCGTCGAGCACGATCACGCGCGAGGTTTTCTTCGCCGACTCAATGATAGTCTTTTCGTCGAGCGGCCACGTGGTTCGCGGATCAACTACCTCCGCGCTGATGCCTTCCTTCTCCAGGATATTCGCCGCACCCAGCGCGACCTGCACCATGCTGCTGGTCGCAACCAGAGTGATGTCGTCCCCTTTGCGCTTCACGTCAGCCACGCCCAAGGGGATCGTGTAATCCTCGGCGGGAACCGGGCCCTTTAGCTTGTACATCATCTTGTCTTCGAAGAAGATGACCGGGTTCTCGTCGCGGATTGCGGTCTTCAGCAAGCCTTTCGCGTCATACGGAGTCGATGGCAGCACGACTTTCAATCCCGGCACGTGGCTGAACCATGCGTGCAGCGACTGCGAATGCTGTGCCGCCGAGCGCCGGGTCGCGCCCAACGTAGTGCGCATCACCATGGGAACTCGCCAGTGCCCGCCTGACATGTAGTGCGCTTTGGCGGCCTGGTTCACCATCTGATCCATGGTCAGCGTCAGGAAATCGCCGAACATGATGTCGACCACCGGCCGCAGGCCAGTCATGGCGGCACCCACCCCAACGCCGGTAAAGCCGGCTTCGGAAATCGGCGTGTCGACCACACGCTCGGCGCCGAATTCTTCCACCAGCCCGGAGAGCACTTTGAACGGCGTCCCGGCTTCGGCCACGTCTTCACCGAAAATGCACACCCGCGAGTCACGGCGCATTTCTTCCGCCAGCGCTTCCCGCACCGCCTGCGCAAATGTGAGCTCGCGTTCAGGCATAGACGTCCTGCTCCACCTGGTCGACGCTGGGATACGGAGACGCAATCGCGAATTTCACCGCGGCTTCCATCTCGGTGCGCGCTTCGGCGGTAGTTTGATCGAGCTTCGCTGCGTCCGCATGTCCCTGCGCCAGCAACCAGCTCGCGTGCAGCTTGATCGGATCTCGCTCGGTCTTCCAATGCTGCTCTTCCTGCTTCGTGCGGTAATATTCGCGATTGATGTCGCCCACGTGATGCCCGCTGTAGCGGTAAGTATCGGCCTGCAGGAACGCAGGTCCCTGGCCGGCCCGCGCTCTCTTCACCAGCCGGGCCGCGACTTCATTCACCGCGCGCACGTCCTGCCCGTCGACCAAGGCCGCCTCGAGCCCGAAGGCTCCGGCGCGTCCGAGAATCGTTCCGGCCGTCGTCTCCGAGAAGTGCGTGTATTCGTTATAGAGATTGTTTTCGCAGACGTAGATCACGGGAAGCTTCCAGAGTTGCGCCAGGTTCATCACCTCGTACAGTGATCCCTGACCGAGAGCGCCTTCCCCGAAAAAACATACAGCCACTCGTCCATTCCCCAGCCGCTTCGCCGCAAAAGCCGCACCAGTCGCGATGCCTACACTGCCGCCAACAATCGCGTTCGCGCCCAGGTTGCCGGTCGCCGGATCGGCAATGTGCATCGATCCACCTTTGCCCCGGCAATAGCCAGATTCCTTGCCCAGCAACTCGGCAAACATGCGATCGGGTGATGCGCCCTTGGCCAGGCAGTGTCCGTGGCCGCGGTGCGTGCTGGTGATGTAGTCGTCGATGCGCAGCGCTTCGCAAATGCCCACCGCAACAGCCTCTTCGCCGCTGTAAAGATGGGCCAGGCCGGGCATCAGCGCACGGGTATAGAGTTCGTTCACCTGCTCTTCAAAGAGACGGATCCTCACCATCTGGCGGTACGCGCGCAACCATCTATCTCTTTCGGTTTCGACAGCGCGTTCGGCTTCCGGCTTGGAGGTTGCGATAGTCACTTCTTTGGTCCTCCTGCGGTCACAGGCGTCGTCACGCCAGACATGGCGGCGAGCACATCAAACATGCAAGCGAAGTCGTACTTCGTCCAGCCCATGCCGCGAGCCGCCGTAAGAATTTCGTTGCTGACGGCCGTAGTTGGCAGTGGCACGTCGAGTTGCCGGCCCAGATCCATCGCCAGCACCATGTCTTTCTGCATCATGTTGACGTCGAACCAGGCTTCTTCCGGCTGTTGCAGGACGAATGGCCCGCGGTACTTGATCATCGGAGACGCGACTGCGCTGTTGACGAGCACATCGACGGCAACTTCGCGCGCAATGCCACTCTTTTCCGCCAGCAGTACGCCTTCGGAAAATGCCAGCATCTGCACGGCAAGACTCAGGTTGATCGCGATCTTCATGGAAAGCGCCAGGCCATTGTCACCAACGTGACTTACCTTGGGCCCGATGTCGAGCAGCAGCGGCTTGATCTTGTCGAATGTTTCTCTTCGCCCGCCGACCATCACCGACAACTTGCCTTCCTGCAAAGTGATCACACTGCCCGACACAGGCGAATCGACCATGTCCGCGCCGAGAGCACGCACTTTCGCCGCCAGCGCACGGCTTACGGTAGGACTGACCGTGCTCATGTCGATGAAAGTCTTGCCGGCGCTCAGGCCGGCCAGCATTCCATCCGGGCCCTCGGTAATGGAGGCAATCGCGGCGGCGTTGGTAACCATCGCGAAAGTGTAGTCCGACGCGCTCGCCACCGCACGCGGCGAGTCGGCCCAATGCATTCCCTTTTTCACCAGCCACTCCGCCTTCGTCCGAGTACGGTTGTACCCCGTGACGGTGTGACCCTTGCTCAGCAGCCGGTCTACCATCTGGCTGCCCATTACTCCCAAACCGATAAATCCTACTTTTGCCATCCGCAACCGCCTCCAGATCTTCGCCGCAATTTCTACTGTGTGCTTTTGCCGGGAGCACGTTTCGCTGCCGGTGACTGGCTGTCGTCACGCACCTGCGACAGATGCGCTCGCATGCCTTGGCGTGCCTTCTCCGCGTCATGCCGCTCCACCGCGTCGAGAATCCGCTTGTGATGAACCTGACCGCGCTCTGGCCCGCCCGGAACCTTAAAGATTCGCAGGCGCTGCTCGCGCAGAAGTCCCACGATCGAATCGAGCAATGAGAGGATGAGCGGATTGGCCGCGCCCTCGGCCAGCGCCAAGTGAAAATCAAGGTCGGCTTCGATATAGGTTTCCGGGTCCTGTCCGGCACGGTCCATGGCGGCGACTGCCTCGCGCATCGTCGCCAGTTCCGGCTCCTGAATGCGCAAGGCGGCCAGAGCAGCAATCTCCGGCTCGAGAATGGCCCGGACCTCCGCCAGGTGAGTCGAGCCTTCCGGCTGACCGATCTTCACCATCAGATCGAGCGACTGGCGCACCGCCTGCGTAGTGCCATCTGTAATAAAGGTGCCCCGCCCGGAGTACGCTTCGACTAAACCTTTTTCGCGGAGAGCCTTGACTGCTTCACGCACGGCGGTACGACTCACGCCAAAACGCTGGGCCAATTCGCGTTCGGCCGGGAGTTGATCTCCAGCCTTCAGGTCACCCTTGACGATGGAATCTTCAATCTGTTGAACGATTTGTTCGTAGAGTCGAGACGTCCGAACCAGCTTGTACACAGCCTTGCCCCCCGCACCTGGTGACGCGAAGCCAGACTGCAGACTGGCTATGGTCCGGCTACTATACCGCATATCCACAGGCTGTTGGCGCGTTTGTTGAGCGGGAGGCATGAGTCTGGTATAAAGGTCCAGTGGTATGACCACGAGAATCGTACTACAGAGGCATCCCGCCTTGCAAGTCGTTAAATTCTGGGTGATGCACAAGGTTTCGGGTTGCCTGCTTGGGGACTTCCTGATCCTCCCGGGGGCGGTATAAGCTTCTTCAGATTCGATCCAAAAAGTGAATTTGCTTGACACTGTTTCTCCGATAGTGGTATGGCTGTCGGACCAGATATTCGGAGGGGTTCTATGCTATCGCGCCCTGTCAGCGCCGCCGCGTCCCACGACGGACGGATGACTGC
>OBLW0100000053.1_pt1 | contig 82000 bp, 67 predicted proteins | sample 1520161 | NCBI WGS metagenome assembly OBLW01 (sample SAMEA3539309, study PRJEB22396) | soil metagenome | biome: tundra; feature: field; material: soil | place: USA | collected 2010-05 | depth 0.15 m
TCGTACACGGTGGTGACGTTTGAGGATCGGGTCATCTTCGTGCACGACATGGAGAAGTGCCTGGACCGGCTGGACGAATTCTCGCGGCAGCTGATTGCGCGGCACATTTTGCAGGAGCATGACCGATGGGCTACGGCGAAGCTGCTGCACTGCAACGAGAAAACGGTACGGCGCTACACGCCAGTGATTTTGGACTTGCTGAGTGAGATTTTGATCGAGGTGGGGTTGATGGAGCGGCTGGACTCAGCCTCGGCAACTTCTTGTCAAGAGGGAGAGGGCGACCTGATCGACGCAAGTGATTGTGAGGATGGGAAATAAAAAGTTCGGCAAATGTCCACTTTAACCTTAGCGATTTGATATTCTTTAAATAGGGATCGAACAATGGGAACTTTGCTGCACAGGGCGCGCCTTCCGGGCGCGCCTTTTTCGTTGTGACAAGAGTTGGACTGGTAGCGGCGACAAATCGAAAGGCGACGAACATGCTGGAAATCAACCAGGCGCGATATGCCAGTGTTTATAGGGGTAGAGCGGTTCACAGATCGATCAAAAGAAATTGTTGTCAAGGGGGTAAAAGAGGTGCAATCGCCGCAAGTCATTGCATTGAGAGGAAATATAAAGTTGGCAAAATGTCCACTTTACCCTTAGCAATTTGATATTCTGAATATATAGAGTCAAGAAGCAAGAACAGTTTACAGAGGGCGTGCCTTACGGGTGCGCCCTCGGTGTTTTTGGGAGCAGTTTTACAAATCCAAGGGAATCCGAGTAGGCAATGAACAAGAAAAAAGGCAAGAGCAAGGGCAAAGCGGCGGCGAAGAAGACCCCAAAGAAGAAAAGCGCGAAGAAAGGCAGGAGTGACTTCAATCCGGCCGAGGTGCTGAAGGATATCGCGCAGATGGTGGATTCGGAAGCCGCGATGATGACACGGGCGGTGATTGACGAGGGGAAGAAGGGACAACTGGCCACAGTGAAGTATTTGTTTGAGATGGCATCGATATATCCGCAGTCGACGGACGGGAGTCAGGCGACCGCGGATGAGGAATGCCTGGCGAAAACTTTGCTGAGACGGTTGGACATGCCAGACGAGCCGGTGGTGCGGGATGAGGAGGATCCGCCGAAGGTGGCGAGTGCCGCGGAGAAGGCTGTGGCAAAGCCGGCGGAGGAGGATGACGGGAAAGAGTCTGGCTCTGGGTCGGAAACCGGCGACGGGAGCAAGGAATCGGTGCTGGTGTGAATGGGAATGGCCGGTGTAACGCGAAGAAAAATCCCCGCTTCTCGCAAAGAGCGCGAGAAACGGGGCACCCGGGGATGACTCTCAACAGGTCCCCAAGAATCCAGAACTCGACTATGTCGTAGAATGAGGCGGAGCAGTGAGACAAGAGAGTCGCGTTGCGGTCTGGATCGGACCGCAGAGAGTCAAAATCCCCACCCCTTCGCCCTGCTCAGGGCAGGCTTTGTCGCAAAGAACGCGACAAGGGTGGGGCACCCGGAGGAAAAGGACGGGGATGGATATTACCTGGTTGACCGATCGGATTGCGCTCGGAGGCGGGATTTGGCACTCGGACGACAAGATGGCACAGCTGAAGGACGATGGGATTACGCACATCATCAACATGCAGGAAGAGTGCGACGATACGGAATTGGGGAAGAAACACGGTATCGAGGTACTGGAGAATCCGACGGATGACGATTTTGAGCCGAAGCCGGCGGAGTTGTTTCGGCTCGGGGTGGATTTTGCGCTGGCGGCGCTGGAAAAATCGGACGCGAAAGTGTACATCCATTGCGCGGCGGGAGTACATCGGGCGCCGATGATGGCTCTGGCGGTTTTGTGCAAGATCGATAGGATGAGCGTCGAGGATGCGATGCAGTTGATTGAGGAGAAGCGTCCGGTGGCGGATTTTGCCGATGTGTATGTCCGGAGCGTGGAGAACTTCCTGGCAAGTGAGGGATAGGACTCTTCGTGAGGGCGCGCGGGCAAACAGCAGGTCCCTCCACTTCGGTTCGGGATGACAGTTCTTTGGTAGTTGGGTGAATGATGGCGTTGGGAGATGGGAGCCCTGGTGGCTCCCATCGTTTTTTCCGGAAGCATTTTCGATAGCGGACGAAAGAGCAGCGGACAGGAGTGTCCGCTCTACATTGGGATTGGATGGAGGAGACGATGTTAGACGCGGGCCGCCGCCCTATGGGGCGGCATCTTTATTGGTTGCTGGCGGTGGTTGTGGCTTTCGGCGCACGAGTTCCGGCTTCCGGAGCGGCACCTGTTCCGCAGAATGGGGCGGCGACGACGACCGTCGCGGACACGATTTTCATGGCGGACGGAACCACTGCGCAAGGGAACCTGATCATCACATGGCCGGCGTTTGTGACCGCGAGTGGGACGGCGGTGGCTGGAGGAACGGCGAACGTGGCGGTCGGAGCGAATGGGGGGCTCAGCGTGGCCCTGGTGCCGAATGCGGGCGCGACTCCGGCGGGTGTGTATTACACCGTCGTCTACCAGCTTGGACCGGGAACGGCGAGAACCGAGTACTGGGTAGTCCCGACGACTTCGCCGGCGAATCTGGCGGCGGTACGAACGACGCCGGGTTCGGGCATGGCGGGGCAGCCGGTTTCGATGCAGTACGTGAACTCCGCGCTGGCGACGAAGGCGAATGACAGTGCAGTGGTGCATCTGAGCGGCGCGGAGACGGTGAGCGGAACCAAAACATTCGCCGACGCTCCCAGTGTGCCGGCGCCGACGAGCACGGGGCAGATTGCCAATAAAGGCTATGTGGATCAGGCAGTTTCGAATGTGGGGGCAGGAAATTATTTGCCGACCGCCGGCGGAACGATGTCGGGGCCGATCACGCTGCCCGGTTCCCCGGTGGCACCCCTCCAGGCAGCGACGAAGGCTTATGTGGACCTGGGACTTACAAGCAAGGCGGATCTGATTTCGGGGATTGTCCCCGCGAACGAATTGGGTTCGGGCACAGCGAATGCGGGCAGTTGTTTGTTGGGGAATGGAACGTGGGGTGCGTGTGGAAGCGGAGGCGGCGGGACGGGAAACGTTTCGACGAATCCTACGACCGGCGTCAGCCAAAACATTACGCAGCCGGTGGGGACACAGTTTTCGACGAACAATCTGGCGGGCATCCCATATGTGGTTTCGAGTTACAACTGGCCGCAAGCGGGAGCGCCGACGGAGAGTTGCACAGCGGGTTGCACAGCAGGCGCGTTAGTGGCGGGCACCCAGGCAACGATTACGCTGACGCCATGTCCGGCGGGGATTGATACGTCGAACAATGCGAACGCGCAGTACGGCGTCTACATTTCCGGCACGGGAACGGCGGAGGCGGTGGGCGTGACCGGAGGAAGTTGTACGTCGGGGGCTGCGAGCGGGACGATCGTGTTTACGCCTGCGAACAGTCACGCGGCGGGCTTCGCGGTGGGAGCGGCGAATGGCGGAAATCAGGAAGCGATCAATGTTGGGCTGGCGGGAGGTTCGACGCACGCGGTGATTCAGGAAGTTCCGACCGGCGGAGCGAACACGGCCAATTACAACATCTACTGGCCGGTGTTTCTGAAGGCGAGCAAGAGCGTGCTCAACGGAGATGGAGCTTTCTGGCGGTGTTACACACGATCGACGTGCCTGATGGTCGGGGACTACATGGGAAGCACCGGGATCGATTCGATTGTGAGGGGGCTGGAGTTGCAATCGGCGACGAATGTGGACGGGGCGCGGATTGCTTCGGTTGCGGCGACGAGTGGACTCTACACGGTGAACACGAGCAGCAATCACAACCTGGTCACGGGCGATTGGGTCATCTTGTATTACTCGACTCCAGCGCGGACGCAAGAAGCCCGGATGCAGGTAACGGTTACCAGCACTACGCAGTTTCAATACACGCTGGGGTCGGCTACATTTTCGTCGTCCGCGGGGTTTGGCTGGGTGGCGATTGAAAACACGCCGATCGAAGTGGAGACGAATGGGGTTCGGCTGCAAGACATCAAATTCGCGCCGGGATTTAGCGGAAGTCTTTTCCATCAGGGAGTGGTGGTTGGAAATGACCAGCGCTTCATCATCGATGGAATGACGAATGAAGGGAGCGGAAGTGCGTTTCGGTGCGATCCGAACTTCTGCTCGAACATGGTGTATCTGCGAGGAGACCAGGGGGCGGCGCCGGTGGCTTTCATCCATCACCTGGAAGTTCGCGCACATGATTATGGATGGGGAGCGGCGAACGACAGGAATCTGCTGGGACGATTCAGCACGCAGACATTCAGTCTGCCGCGGCTGGGGCGTACGCAGAACTATTTCTTGAGGCTGTATGACAACTCATCGCCGCCGCGATATTCGCGATATGCAGCGGCGCTGCATGTGGACTATCCGCTATGAACGAAGACAGGCAGCGACATCGTGCCGGCGATAAACCAGCGCAGGCGGCGCAATACACAGCAAAAGACTTTCAGCTCGAAGTTCTGGATAAGTTAGCGGAGATGCAGAGCCTTGCTGGGTCTTTGGAGGAATCCTGGAGTCACAAGCTGGAGGCAATCCGGGAACAGCGACTACTGAAGTTCGACAGTCGAACACTAATTGCACTGGGAGCGATAGCGCTCTCCGCGACAGGCTACGTGATCCAAGAGGCGCGCAATACGGCGAGACAAGATAGCGAGATCGAAGCGACCAAGGCGCGGGTCGTGCGTTTGGAGCAGATCGCAGCGACCAACACGGAGGGCCGGATACGGACCGAGGTTCAACTCGGGGAACTACGAGATGGACAGACAGAGATCAAGGCACTGATTCAGGCGCATGACAGCATGAGCAGGAAGATCGCACCGCGGAAGTAGGTTGAGCTGGGTCAGAAATCGGGAGGTTAGGCGTGAGCGATAGGGAGCTTTCCGTAATGCGGATGATTGACCGGGATTTTCAGCATGACGTGTTGGAGAAGTTGAGCCGGATGGAAGCCAGGATGGAAATGCTGGTGGGCAACGGGCAGCCGGGGCGAATGACGTTGGCCGAGGACAGAATCGTCGAGCTAGAGCGGAACGACGTACGCCGGACAGTCATTGAACGGTTTGTAAACGCTGGCATAGCCGTGCTGATCAGCGTGGCGGTGGCACTGCACGGGCATTGGTGGAAGTAGGCGGACGGCCGACATTTCGCGTTTCAGCTATCAGACTTCAACAACAGTGATATTCAAAGTCCGCTGTTCAAATTGAACCGGACGTCGGAGTAGTGCGTTTCAAATTCAACTTCGAAAAGGGAGAGTCTAATGAATTTTCTAAATCAACTATTGAGAGGGATTGCGTTCGTCCCGGCGCTGGTAAACGGCATTGAGGGACTTTTCGGCAACAAGTCAGGAGCGGAGAAGAAAGATGCTGCGATGTCTTTCCTGGAGAGTGCGCTGACCACCATGGATGCCGTAGCTGCACGAGAGATCGTAGAGCCGGAAAAGTTCAAGAGTGGAATCAGCATGATCGTGGACGGGGTCGTGCAGTGTCTGAACGCGTCGGCGTGGGCTAAAGGTGGGGGACAGACGTCAGGCGTCAGCCAATAGCGGCGGTTTCGAGGGCACCCGCCATCCACTGCGTGCTCCTCGTCCGGAGAGACCTTTAACCACAGAGGGCACAGAGGACACAGAGGACACAGAGCCAAAATCCTCGCCTCCTAGTTCCAGCCTTCAGCCGACTTCTTCGCTCCAGGTTTGCAGCGTCTTTTTCACAAGGTCCATGAACTGGTCGGCAACGGCACCGTCGATGAGACGGTGATCGTAGCCGAGGGTCAAGTGAACGACGGAGCGAATCGCAATCGAGTCAGTACCGTCTGTGTCGGTGATGACCGTCGGCTGCTTGGTAATGCCGCCGACGCCCATGATGGCGGAGTTGGGCTGGTTAATGATCGGCAGGCCGAAAACGGCGCCGAACTGGCCGGGGTTGGTGACGGTGAAGGTCGAGCCCTCGACGTCCTCGGGCTTGAGCTTCTTGGTGCGGGCGCGCTCGCCGAGATCGGAGATACCTCGCTGCAGGCCGAGGAAGTTCAGATCGCCCGCGTTCTTCAGGACGGGCACGATGAGTCCCCAGTCGAGAGCGACTGCAATGCCCATATTGATTTGGCGGTGGTAACGGATGTTGTCGCCGTCGAGCGTGGCATTGATGATGGGCCACTGCTGAAGGGCGATTACGGCGGCGCGCACAAAGAAGGGCATGAAGGTGAGGCGGGCACCGTGGCGCTGCTCGAATCCGGATTTGTGCTTGGCGCGCAGATTGACGATTCGGGTGAAGTCCACTTCGTACATACAATGGACGTGAGCGCTGGTACGGCGGGACTCGATCATGCGCTGGCCGATGATCTTGCGCATGTTCGTCATGGGGACGAGGTCGCCTGGGTAGGGCGCAGGAGCTGCCGGGCGCGGCGCCGGAGCGGCGGCTGCAGGCTGAGCAGGAGCAGATGGAGTCGCGGGAGCCGGTTGCGAAGATCCCTGGCCCTCGATGAACGACATGATGTCTTGCTTGGTGATGCGGCCGCCGAGTCCGGTACCGGAGATTTGGGACAGACTGACGCCGTGCTCGCGGGCGATCTTGCGGACAAGCGGCGAGGAGCGGGCCTCCTCTTCCTCTTCGTGGGCGGCGGGGACGGATGGCGGCGGTGCAGGTGCGGCTTTCTTTTCCTCAGCCTTTGGAGCCGCGGGCTTTTCGGCTGCAGGTGCCGGTGCGGCGGGTTTCGTGGTGGCGGCTTCGCCGTCGACTGCGATGGTTCCGACGATCGTGTTCACGTTCACCGTCGTGCCTTCGGCGACTTTGATTTCCTGCAATACGCCGGTGGCTGGGGCTGGGATTTCGGCGTCGACTTTGTCGGTGGAGATCTCGAACAGGGGTTCATCGCGCTGCACCTTATCGCCGGGCTTCTTCAACCACTTGGTAATAGTGCCCTCAACGATGGATTCGCCCATCTGGGGCATGATGATGTCAGTTGGCATGATTCCCTTCCCATGAGTCCCACGGCCTCAATCTGACCTGGGAGCAAATTACTTATTATATATAAGGCGAACTCGGCGGTGCGCTCCGGGGCTTTGGATTTGCGTGGCAGGCGCGGGTAAAACGAAAAAGAGTCCCGCGCAATGTGCGCGAGACTCTTTGACGATGCTTCAGATAGGAAATCTGCGCTCAGATGCGCAGCTTGCGACGTACGATTCCAGCCATCGCTACCAGCCCACTTCCCATCATCAGCAGACTGCTGGGCTCCGGGACGGGCGAGGTTGTGACTTGCAGTTGATTGACCAGCACATCTCCGCTGCCGGAAGTGACCGTAAGCAGGCCGGAATTGTGAATCTTCATATCGGTGTAAAGCGCCATGATGCTTAGCGGCTTTGCGTCGTTGGCGGAAGTGAAAATCACGCAGACGCTAAATGCATCACAGACCTGACCGGTTTCCCCACTTTGGAGGCTGCCGAGCATTAGCGTGATGCCGGTGACGTTCTTCGAAAAAAGACTGCCCATATTGAAGATGATGGATTCGCCAGGTTCGATCTCGTGGTCGCTATCGCAGCAGGCTAATCCCAAACCGGTTTCGCTGGCGCCGCCAATTCCTCCAACCGACTTGTAATACAGATCAGAGGTTCCGGTAGCGGTAATACCGATTCCGCCGCTGTAATAGGTGTAAGTGTTCACTCCGAGACTTGCATTTGGAGCGGTGGCGAAATTCCATGTGTAGGTGGAATTTGCGGATGCTGCGGGCGCGAGTACGCACGCGAATACTAGAACGAAGATCGGCCAGAGTTTCACGAAAGAGATCCCTCCTGAGTGCAGCATGTCATATGCACGTACAACGCCAAGTATGGGGAGGAGGGAATGCAAGCTTTTCAACTACTTCCGGCAATGGTTCGATGCCGAATGAGTCCAAAACGCAAATTGCTTCTTCTTAAAGGAAGGCGTGCGTCTCACCTGAAGGTGCCATTACGGAAGTAACAGCGATTCTTCATTCCATTGAGATCTAACTGTCCGGAAGCTGCCGGATTCTTGGCGCCCAGCGGATCACGAAACTGCAGACATTCTAGTGCTTATGGTCGGCTTTATTTTCATCCAGCTTGTCATTGGGGGCTGGGGGAACTCCGAAGCTTGTTTTCCAATATTCCTGCACGGCGGGCGGGAGTTTATCGAGGTGGGAGAGCAGCATCGTGATCTTCCACATGTCCTGCTCGCTGAGAGTTTTGTCCCAGGAGGGCATGCCGGTGTAACGCACTCCGGTGCGAACGGTGTAGAAGATGTGCCACTCGGGGTCGTCGGGAGGATCGGAGATGAGATTTGGCGGAGGCGGATAGAACGACGTAGCTAGAGTGGAGGGCTTGCGGTCGAGGCCTCCGTGGCAGAGGGCGCAGTTCATGGTGTAGAGCTTCATGCCGTCTTCAAGATTCTGGTCGGTGGGCGTCAGCGGGTTGGTGATGCGCGGGGCGTGGCGCTCCATGGAGGCATCGACTGCTCCCATGGCGAGGCGTCGTTCCATGTGCGGAGGCTCGACGTTTGCGGGGGTGGGAAAGAATCCGAGCATCGCGAAACCGAGGCCGCCTAACACCAGCACGAGAAGCGTAACGATCACACCGAGAATGAACTTGCCCATGAGGCCTCCAAGATAACTATTGTGGCAGATGGGGCGTCTGGCGCGCCAGCTTCGAGGGATGACCCGCGGGCAAAAGCGTACAAAAACTTGACCGGGTGGAAGAGTCGAGCTTCGCTCGACGGACAGCCGAGGGCGGCTGTCCCCACATGATCTGGCCTTACATTTATCTTGATGCTTCCTTCAATATGCTTTTAGGCGGCGTACTTCGCGGACTACGTCTTCCACTTGCGGCAGGTAATGATGTTCTTGCGGGGGCGAGAATGGGACGGCCGAGTCTAATCCGGCGATGCGGACGATGGGACCGTCGAGATCGTCGAAGGCTTCTTCGTTGATGATGGCCGCGATTTCTCCGGCGAGGCCTCCGGTGCGGGAGTGTTCGTGCAGGATGATAACTTTGTTCGTTTTCTTAACGGTCTGAGTAATGGCTTCGCGGTCTAGCGGCGAGACGGTGCGCAGGTCGAGGATTTCGATATCGATCCCGTCTTTGCTCAGGATGTCGGCAGCTTCGAGCGATGTGTGAACCATCGCGGCATAGGTTATAACGCTGAGGTCGCGGCCTTCGCGAGCTAGGCGCGCCTTGCCGATCGGGACGACGTAATCTTCTGCGGGGACTTCTCCTTTTATGCGGCGGTAGAGATATTTGTGCTCGAAGAAGATACAGGGGTTGTTGTCGCGGATGGCAGCTTTGATCAAGCCTTTGGCGTCGTAGGGCGTGGCGGGGCAGATTACCTTCAGGCCGGGATTGTGGACGAACCACATTTCGGGATTCTGCGAGTGGAAGGGGCCGCCGTGGACGTATCCGCCGCTGGGTCCGCGAAGGACGAGCGGGGCGGGTGCCCCCCAGAGATAGTGAGTTTTGGCGACCATGTTGCTGATCTGGTTGAAGGCGCAGCCGATGAAGTCCATGAACTGGAACTCGGCGACCGGGCGCATGCCGGTGAGGGAGGCTCCGAAGGCCGCGCCCACGATGGCAGACTCGGCAATGGGCGTGTCAATGACGCGCTCGGAGCCGAAGCGGTCGATGAAACCGTCGGTGACTTTGAAGGCGCCGCCGTAGATGCCGATGTCTTCGCCGAGGCAGAAGACAGTGGGGTCGCGGTCCATTTCTTCCCAGATTCCCTGGCGGATGGCTTCAAGGTAGGTGAGTTGCATAAGATCAGGTTTCAACGTTTCAAGGTTTCAGAGTTTCAAAGACAAGACCAGTTGGCCACGGATTTGCACGGATCACACCGATTGACCTACTTCAAATGCACCGCCGCTTCGGTTTCTTTGTAACTGCCTGTTCCCTTCTTTACTTTCGGCATGCCGTATTTGGGTTTGATTTCGTGGCAGCCTTCTTCGCAGTAGACGCCGCCTTCGGCGGATTCGGGAGTGGGCATCGGGGAGTTGACCGCGATTTCCCGCTCTGCTTCGATTACTTCCTCTACATCGGCGATCAGCGCCTCGTTCTCTTTTGGCGTCAGCCACTTCTTTTCTTTCACCAGATAATTCTCGAAGCGGGCGATCGGGTCGCGCTTTTTCCAGAACTCGAACATCGCCTTCGGGACGTAGCTGGCGGCGTCGTGGATAGCGTGGCCTTTCATGCGCATCATTTTCGCTTCGATCATCGTAGGGCCTTCGCCGCGATGGGCGCGGTCGACGGCTTCGTGGGCGGCATCGTAGACCTGGCATGCGTCGGTGCCGTCGACGATCACGCCGGGGATGCCGTATCCGATGGCGCGTTCGGCGAGGTCTTTGCAGCGGTACTGCATTTCCGACGGCGTGGAGTAGGCCCAGAGATTGCTTTCGACGAAGAGCACGAGGCCAAGATTTTGCACGGCGGCGAAGTTGATGCCTTCGTAGGTGACGCCGGTGGACTGGCCACCGTCGCCGATGTAGGTCATGACGGCGATGTTGCGTCCCTGCAGGCGCGCGCCTAGAGCGACGCCGGAGAGCACCGGGATGAGATCGCCGAGCATGGAGATGGGCGAGACCATGTTGCGCTTTTCGATGTCGCCGAAGTGCGAGGTACCGTCGCGGCCCTTGGTCGGCGAGTCGGCCTTGGCCATGTACTGCATCATGGTGTCGCTGGCGCGGAATCCGCGAACAAGGAGAGATCCCTGGTTGCGGATCATGGGGGCGAACCAGTCGTCTTTGTCGAGCGCGTAGGCGGAGGCGCAGGAGCAGGCTTCCTGGCCGAGTCCGAAATAAACTCCGCCGACTACTTTGCCTTGCTTGTATAGATTTTCCAGCGCGACTTCCATCTTGCGGTTCAGCAGCATGTAGCGGTAGATCTCGATGCACTGCTGCTTGCTCAGATATTTGGAGTCCCGGATCGGCGGGACGGGAGCCTCAAGACTGCCTTCGACTTCGTAGCGGACGTGCTCGTGACCCTGGCGGTCTTTTTCGATGTGCTGGCGGACGGTGAAGTCGGGACGTTCGAGGCGGTAGTCGGGGATGGAGTAGGTGCGGAGATCGCTGTTGGGGGAGTTATTTCCCTTCGTCGAGCTGCGCTCGGCGGAACGGCCGAGGGCGGCCGTTCCTACACGATGGCCGTTGGAGTTGTGCTTGGACTTCGTTTTCTTGTTCCCCATGCAAGGCGGCGCTGTGAGCGCGATGCATTGATGGTATCGCGAGAGTGGGGCGGAGGGCTAGGGCAGCAGGCGAGTCTTCGACTCGCCCTGTCCGGGTCTAAGACCCGGACCCACACGATTCCGGGGCCCGGCCTACAAGGGCATCGAGGGTTTCGAGCCAGAGCATCTGGCTAGATAAAACGGTGCCGAAGTTACGGGAGATGGATTCGGCGACGGCGTTCAGGTCCAGCGGCTTGCCGAGTTCCTGCTGCATCGACGTAACCGGCTTTGTCGTGATGCCGCAGGGGACGATCAGGTTGAAATAGCTGAGGTCGGTGTTCACGTTGAGGGCGAAGCCGTGGGAGGTGACGAAGCGGGAGATGTGGACGCCGATGGCGGCGAGTTTGGCTTCAGGGGAGGCGTCCGCGGCGGTGCCGGCAGACAGCAGGTTCCTCGACTCCAGGGAACGATTCGCAAGCGAATCGCTCCCTTCCGCTCGGAATGACAAAGAATTGGAGTTTGACGAAATACAAGGATCGGTCCAGACGCCCGTCAGGCCCGGCACTCGCTTGGTAGGGATGGCGAAATCGGCGCAGGTGCGGATCAGGACTTCTTCCAGGCGGCGGACGAATTCGATGACGCCTAAGGTTTTGCGTTTGCCGGCCGGGTCGGCAAATCCGCGTAGATCGAAGATAGGATAGCCGACGATTTGGCCGGGGCCGTGGAAGGTAACATCGCCTCCGCGGTCACACTCGAAGAGTTCGACGCCGCGGCGAGCGAGGAGTTCAGGCGAGGCCACGACATTGGACGCTTTCGCGTTTCTACCTAGCGTGATTACTGGCTTGTGTTCGAGGAGGAGAAGGAGGTCGCCGATTTCTTCTTCTTTGCGCAGATCGACCAATTGCTGCTGCAAGCGTTGGCCTGTGTCGTAGTCGATGGTGCCGAGTTGGACTATTGAGATCAAAATCCAGATCTTTACTACAGAGGACACGGCGGAGTTGCATAGATCCTTCGCGCAAAAGACGCGCTCAGGATGACAATGCGTTGTTTGGCTTTGTGTTTATCTTTAGTTCATCCGTGTGATCGTGGCCTCAGTTCTCACGCGTTGATCGCGATTCCGTAGACGCTGTTGGACGCGTCCAGCATAGCTTCCGCCAGAGTTGGGTGCGCGTGAATTGTCCACATCAAGTCTTCCACGGTCGCTTCGAGTTCCATGGCGGTGACGGCTTCGGCGATCAACTCTGTGGCCTGGGGGCCGATGATGTGCACGCCTAAAATCTCGCCGTAGTCTGCGTCGGAGACGATCTTGATGAAGCCTTCGTGCTGGCCAACGATGCTGGCGCGCGAGTTGGCGGTGAAGGGGAACTTGCCGATTTTCACGTTGTATCCGGCTTCGCGAGCTTTGGTTTCGGTGAGGCCGACGCTGCCGATTTCGGGATGGCAGTACGTCGCTCCGGGGATGTGCTCGGGATTGATCGGCTTGCCGGGCTTGCCGGCGATTTTCGCGAGGGCGACAAGCGCTTCCATGGCTCCGACGTGGGCCAACTGCGGCGTGCCCAGCACGATGTCGCCAACGGCGTAGACGCCGGGCTCGGCGGTCTGCATCCACGAATCGGTTTTTATGAATTCACGGTCCGGCTTAATCTTCGTGCGTTCGAGACCGATGTTTTGGGTGCGCGGCTTGCGGCCTACGGCGATCAGTATCTTTTCGGCTTCGATCTTCTGCTGTTTGCCATCGACGGTAATGGTGACGGCAACTCCTGTTTTCGTTTTTTCGACCTTATCCACTTTCGCGCCGGTGTGAAAGTTGATGCCACGCTTGCGGTAGACGCGAGCGAGTTCTTTGGAGACTTCTTCGTCCTCCACAGGAACCAGGCGCGGAAGCATCTCGACGATTGTCACTTCGCAGTCAAATGACCGGTAGATCGAAGCAAACTCGACGCCGACTGCTCCTGCCCCGACGATCACGATCGACTTCGGGAGCTCTTTCAGGCTCAGAATTTCAATATTAGTGAGGATGCGGTCGTTGGCTTCGAGGCCGGGCAGCATGCGGGCCTCGGAGCCGGTGGCAAGAATTACATTCTTCGCCTTGAGATTGCTGGCCTTGCCGTCATTCGTAACTTCCACGGTGAAGACACCATTCTGCGCCGCGCCGGTGAGTTTGGCGTAGCCTTTCACGGTCTCTACTTTGTTCTTCTTCATCAGGAATTCGAGGCCCTTGGCGTGTTTGGCGACGATCTTTCCTTTGCGCTCCTGGATGGCGGCCCAGTTGAGCTTGCGCGCGTCCACGCCTTCAATGCCGAATTCTTTGGCCTCTTTCAGGTGGTCCCAGAGCTCGGCGTTGAAGAGTAGAGCCTTGGTCGGGATGCAGCCGACGTGCAGACAGGTGCCGCCGAGGAATCCGTCTTTTTCGATGAGGGCGGTCTTCAGGCCGTACTGGCCGGCGCGGATGGCGGCGGTGTATCCGGCAGGGCCGCTGCCGATGATGGCTACATCGTAGGTCGTTTCGGGCAATCGAATAATCCTCTATAGGAAGAGATGACTAAAGGCAAACGAATGATTCTAGAACACCGCGCTGGAAGCATCCAAATTGCGGTAATTCAAAACCGAAACCACGAAGGACACGAAGTTACACGAAGGAAAAACAAGGCCGCCCGTGGCGGGCGGCCTCATATGTTTCGTTTCTTTCGGTCCTTGCGCTCTAGTTGTTTTCGTTGCTGGCGCGCTTCCACGAGATCAGTTCGCCGATGGTCGAACTGGTGCTGGAAACGGGCTGCTTGTAGGCTTCCACTTCCGAGCGCGATGCTTCTTCGCCCACGGCGCGGATGCTGAGTCCGACCTTCTTCTCTTCCGGACTCATCTTGATGATCTTGAAGTCGTGCTCCAAGCCCGGCTCAAGATGAAGCGGCTGGCCGTTCTCGTCGGTCGCTTCGGATTTGTGGCACAGGCCTTCCACGCCCTCCGCAATTTCGACAAAGGCGCCGAACGCGGCCACGCGCAACACTTTGCCGTGAACCACGTCGCCGATGTGATGCGTCTGGAAGAAGGACTCCCAAACGTCCGGCTGAAGCTGTTTCACGCCCAGGGACAGGCGCCGCTTGTCCGGTTCGATCGCCAGCACAACTGCTTTCACGCGGTCGCCTTTTTTCAGCACTTCCGAAGGATGCTTTACCCGCTTAGTCCAGCTCAGGTTGCTGACGTGGACCAGGCCGTCGATGCCATCTTCAATTTCGATGAAGGCGCCGAAGTCGGTCAGGTTGCGCACGCGTCCTTCCACCGTCATGCCAACCGGGAACTTCTCATGCAACGAGTCCCAAGGATTGGCCGCCAGTTGCCGCATTCCGAGCGAAATGCGGCGCTCGGTCGGATTCACGTTGATAACTACGCACTCCACCTGATCGCCGACGGTGACCAATTTGGAGGGATGCTTCATGCGCTTCGACCAGGTCATCTCGCTGACGTGGACCAGGCCTTCAATGCCCTGTTCGAGTTCCACGAATGCGCCGTAATCGGTCACGCTGATCACGCGTCCGCCCACATGTGCGCCCTCGGGATAGCGATGCTCGGCATCGAGCCAGGGGTCGGGCGTGAGTTGCTTGAAGCCTAGCGATACGCGCTGTTTGTCTTTGTCGTACTTCAGCACCTTTACTTGAATCTGGTCGCCAACGTTCACCAGATCTTTGGGGTGAGTGAGGCGTCCCCACGACATATCGGTGATGTGCAGCAAGCCGTCCAGCCCCCCGAGATCGACAAATGCGCCGTATTCGGTCAGGTTCTTGACCACACCCGTGAGCACCGATCCTTCTTCAAGGTGCTCGAGCGTCTTGGAACGCTTTTCGTTCTGCTCGCCTTCGAGCAAGTCTTTGCGCGAGACCACGATGTTGCCGCGCTTCTTATTCAGCTTGATGACCGCGACTTCGAGCGTCTGGCCCTTCATGCCGTCCAGGTTGCGGATCGGCCGCAGGTCGACCTGCGAGCCCGGCAGGAAAGCATGGGCGCCAAGAATGTCGACGGTAAGACCGCCCTTGATGCGGTCGATCACCACGGCGTTGATCGGCTTCTTTTCGTTGTATGCTTTCTCGATTTCTTCCCAGGCGTGAATGCGCTGAGCCTTCTGGTGCGAAAGGTTGATGTAACCTTCCTCGGCCTGGCCCTTCTCGCGCATCACATCGATCTCGTCGCCGGGCTTGAACTTCGGCTTGCCCTCGTGATCGAGCACTTCCGCCAGCGGCAGCATCCCTTCCGACTTGGCGCCGATATCTACGACCACATGCGTGCCAGTCAACTTCAGCACGGTGCCCTTGATGACGCGGTCTTCACTCACGGCCTCTTCGGCTTCGGTGGTGAAGTTTTCCAGCACGGAGGCGAAATCTTCGCCGGCCGCGGCCTTTTCGTCCGCAGCGGAGTCCGGGTGCATGTCGGTGGAATGGTCGGCGGAGGCGGCAGCCTGAGTCTGTTCGGGCTGGTGTAGCTGCTCTGTCGTCGGTTCTTCAGTTACGACAGTAGAGTTGGATTCGGAGTTGTGGGCGGTGGTCTCGTCGAACAAGGTTATGCCTCTCTGATGACGGGATGCGGGGCCTGCTTTGCGGACTGCTGGACGAGTCGTTTGGTTGTGGTGGGCCCACCCTGGCGAGTGAGCTTGGACAATCCCAGCTGTCGGACGTTATACAGAGAACCCGCGTCCAATGGGAACTCTTCGACTATAGCAATGGCTCACGAACAGTGTCAAACCCAAATCCAGCTTATGTTACAGCCAGGTTTCAGCGTCACGGTTTCGGAACACGCCGCGTATCTGCTAACCTGCCCTGCTATGGATTACCTCTGGACCCCGTGGCGCTATGCCTATGTCTCCTCCACGGAAAAGACCGCCGGGTGCGTCTTCTGCGATGCGCCCCAGGAAAAAGACGACGCAAAGGTGCTGATCGTGCATCGCGGCAAACATTGCTTCGTCATCCTGAATGCCTATCCGTACACACCGGGCCACGTGATGATCGTTCCTTACGCACACTTGGACGAGTTGCGCCGACTTCCGGTGGAAGCTGCTCAGGAGATGATGGCGTTGTCGCAGCTGATGGAGTCGGTACTGCGCGAGCTTTACCACCCCGACGGGATCAATTTGGGGATGAATATCGGCAAGGCTGCCGGGGCGGGGATTGCGGGGCATATTCACATGCACGTGCTGCCGCGGTGGGTGGCGGATGCCAATTTCGTGTCGGTCATCGGCGAGACGCGGGTTCTGCCGGAGACGTTGGAGGTGACGTGGGGAAGGATGCGGGAAGCGATGAAGTAGGTTGTTGCTATTCCCTTAACGCAGTGTCATCCTGAGCGGCGTTTTTGCCGCGAAGGATCTATGTACTCCCCGGCCAGTTGCACAGGTCCTTCGCTTCGCTCAGGATGACAACGCAGGTTAGCCAGCGAGCCTCACCAACTCTTGCTCATCGATCACTGCGACGCCCAGTTCCTTCGCCTTATCCAGCTTCGACCCCGCATCCGCACCCGCCACGACGTAGTCTGTCTTCTTGCTGACCGAGCCGGTCACTTTGCCCCCAGCGTCCTCGATCATCTTCTTGGCTTCGTCGCGCGTGTGTTTCGTCAGCGTGCCCGTCAGGACGAATGTCTTGCCCGCCAGCTTCGTGCCACGTTCCTTCTTCTTGCCTTTGAACGCCAGTCCGGCCTCGCCCAGACGCTCGATCAGTTTGCGGTTCGCTGAAATGCTGAAGAACTCCACTATGCTCTCAGCGATGCGTGGCCCGACTTCGTCGACGTTCTGCAATTCTTCGATGCCCGCCTGCTCCAGAGCCTCCATCGATCCAAAATGCTCGGCCAGGAATTGCGCGGTGCGCTCGCCGACCATACGAATGCCGAGGCCGTAGATCACGCGCTCCAGCGGCAGCTTCTTCGAGGCCTCAATCTCGTCAAGGAGGTTCTGCGCTGATTTGTCGCCCATGCGCTCCAGGTTGAGCAGGTCGTCTTTGGTCAGCTTGTAGATGTCGGCAACGTTCTTGACCAGACCGCGCTCGGTGAGTTGAGTGGCCAGCGCGTCGCCCATGCCGTCGATGTTCATGACACCGCGCGAAGCAAAGTGCAGAATGGTTTCTCGCAGCTTCGCCGGACAATTCGCATTCACGCAGCGGTAATCGACTTCGCCTTCGGTCCGCACCACCTTCGTGCCGCATACTGGGCAGTTCTCCGGCATGTGGAACGTCTTGTGCCCGCGAGGATGATCTTTGTCGTCGATCACTTTCGCGACCTTGGGGATCACGTCGCCGCCGCGCTCGACCTGCACCCAGTCGCCGATCTTCACGCCCAGGCGCTCGATCTCGTCCATGTTGTGCAGCGTGGCATTGCGAACGGTTGTACCACCGATCAAAACCGGAGCCAGCATGGCGACCGGCGTCAGTTTCCCGGTGCGCCCGACCTGAACGCGAATGTCTTCCAGCTTCGTGATTCCAGCCCGCGCAGCGTACTTGTAGGCAATGGCCCAGCGAGGGGCTTTGCCGGTGAAGCCAAGTTCATCCTGCAAGGCAATGCGGTCGACTTTCACTACAATGCCGTCGATTTCGTATGGCAGCGCATCGCGCTTCCCTTCCCACTCCTGGATGAAGGCCCAGACTTCGTCCATCGATCGGACCAGTTTGCGGTTTGGATTGACTTTGAATCCGGCCGTCTGAAGTGCCGCGAGCCTTTTCGAATGATGACCAAAATAGGTGCGGCCGTTTTGCAGCAGAATGTAGGGGAAATAGTCGAGGCGGCGCTCCGCGGTGACGTTGGAATCCAGCTGCCGCACGGTGCCGGCGGTGAAATTGCGAGGGTTCGCGAATGTTGGCAGTCCGTTTTTTTCGCGTTCCTCATTGATCTTCTTGAACGACGCCGTGGGCATGAGCAATTCGCCGCGCACTTCGAAGTCTGCCGGAATGCCCGCTTTCTTCAGCCGTTCCTTTGGAATCGACAGCGGTACCGAACGCACGGTCCGCACGTTGAGCGTGACATCCTCTCCAACCGATCCGTCGCCGCGGGTCACGCCGCGCACAAGCTTGCCGTCTTCATAAACCAGCGCCAGCGACATGCCGTCGAGCTTCAGTTCGCAAACATAGTCCACGTCGCTGCGGCCGGTGAGTTCGTGGACGCGCCGCTCCCAGTCGCGCAGTTCTTCCTCGTTGTAGGTATTGTCGAGCGAAAGCATGGGCGAGGAATGCGGGACCTTGACGAAACCCTCGCGCGGCTTGCCGCCCACGCGCTGGGTGGGCGAATCTGGCGTAACAAGCGACGGATGCTGGCTTTCCAGATCCTTCAGTTGCTGCATCAGCTTGTCGAATTCCGCGTCGCTGATTTCGGGATCGTCGAGAACGTAGTAGAGATGCTCGTGGCGGCGAATCTTCTCGCGCAACGCTTCTATCTTTTTTTCGACGTCTTTCGGGGCAGGCATCGCAGAAAGATTATATGCAAAGAGAGGCTGGCAAGACCCTGCGCCGAGGTGCGGGCCGCCGTGGCGCACGAGATCCTTCGCTTCGCCTGAAAACCGGCTCCGCTCAGGATGACGCCCATGGAGAAAAAGGCGTGGCCAGGCCTATCTTGCGTCGGTCACGCCAGGAATCTGCACTCGCACGAAGCGTGGTTTGTAGTCATCCGCGCACACCAGATCAGTGGAAGTGTTCGCGTTCACGTTATAGGACATCAGAATTCCATCCGCGTCGGTAAACTCCGTGTGCACTTTGGCGTTGTAGGTAACCAGAGTGCCTACCTTGCATCCGTTCGCCCCAGCTTCCGGCGCAGTGTAGACCGTCGTCTTGTTGGTCCATGGCCCCTGCGGCGAACACGAATACCACGTCGTAACCGCATCCCACAGCGGGTATGCAGGATGCTGCGGGTCTATTCCTGCCATCAGGTAAAATGTCCCGCCGTTGTAGCTCATCTGATCGACCGAATACTCCGGCGTCACCGCGGCCACGCCGCTCATGGCGGTGGCATTCGATTCTCCCGCCATCCACTTCTTTTGGGTCGCATTCCAGAACTGCCACTTCGACGCGTTCGTCAGATTGTTGATGGAAGTCGTTCGTGCCAAGTAAGTAGTCTTGGTATCGGTCCCCGGATCTTTCAGCCCGTAAATGTAGAAGTACTTTCCCACGGGCAGGATCTTCGTTCCCCACTCGAGGCTGGTATCGAGTCCGCTGACCGGAGTGATGGAACTGATGGCGAGACTTGGCCAGGACAGCGTTGCCACCGAATGGCCGACCAGTTTGAATGCGCCGGTCCACTCCAGCAGCATGATCTTGATCTGGTAGGTCCCCGTGGAAGGCTGGTCGACATATCCTCCGCCTTGCCAGAACCAGTCGCTCTTGCTCTTGGGGACGAAATATGAAGTCGTCTTCGGAGGGTAGCCGACGGTGGTCCAGGATCCCGTGGCCTGATTCAGGATGGTGAGCGAGTTATGCGCAGTCAAGAGATAATTGCTGCGTAGACGCGTGGTGGGATCGACGGTACCGATGTAGGAGTCCGACCACATCCATAGATTGGTCCCGTCTGGCAACGGCAGCGAATACGTGCCGTCGGCGCCGGTCCAGCCTGGGCCGTTCTGCGTTGTGTAGGCATCGAACGTGGAGTCGATGGTGCCCGCCGAAGGGGGTCCGGGCAGCGTACACTGCCCCAGAACTGGAAGAAGAGTCAGTACAGGAATGCAAAGCGCAATCCTCAATACCGCGGCAAGCCTCATGATTGGGACTCCGAAGGGATGATAAGAAACTCGGGCTAGATTAACCCAAGCGCTGCCCGTCACAATAGAGTCCAATTACCCCAAAACCGCACCACTCGCCTTGCGGGCGCGATCTTCCGGCGCGGAGATCAGAGGGTCGTTAAACTGAAAAGGGCTGGCGAACGCCAGCCCCGAAAATCAGTACTCGAACCTAGACAAGATCATCCAATTTCAGTGCTTGAGCCCCACCCTTCCAAGAGGTCTCGAATTGTTTCTGAACGAATCCGGCATCGTAGTCGCGCTTCTGCTGCAGAAGAGCCTGGTGCAATCCCCACAGCGAGCGCGGATTCCGCGGGTTGCGGTCAAGATCTGCGCGGAACACCTTCTCCGAGCCCGCCGCGTCGCCGGTCAGAAGCAGAGCCGCTCCCAGGGATTCCCGCACGGGAAAGAACCAGTCAGGCGGTTCGCCATATTTGAGCGTGTCCTGAATCGCGACGGCATCTCGCAAAAGGGCGATCGCGGCACTGTTGTCCTTCTTCGCCACTGCGATTTTTGCACCCAAGACATCTTCTGCGATCTTCATGATGTCTTTGGCCTTGTTGTTGATCGGCATCTGGAAGATGACATCGGGCGGGGTGGCAGCCTCGGCGTCGGAGACGACCTTGTACTCCGCTTCAGCCTCGGCCACTTTGCCGGTTCCCGCTAGCGCGAGGCCGCGGCCGAAGTGCCAAAAAACGGTCGCGGTCTTCATAGCAGCATCCGGCGCCGGAATTTTCAGAATCTCGTTCCAATGATGGAAGCGAATCTCGACCGCCATCGGTATGGTCATGAAACCTTCGAGGGGCGGCATCTCCTTCACATGCGGCCCGACATTCGCCGCGAGCAGGTCCGCATTCTTACGCGCCTCGGCGTAGCGGCCGTTCATCGCACCACACATGGCGACGAACTGCAGGTTGTGGCTGTAGTACATCATCGGGTAGATGCCCTGGGCACCCGTCGCTTTGATATAGGCGCGGTCCACCGAAGCCGCCTGCTCGTTGGTCTTGACTGCAGCTTCGTAGTCCCCGGTGCGAATGTAGACATGGGCCGGCATGTGGACGATGTGTCCAGCCCCAGGTGCCAGCGCAGCCAATTTGTTCGCTCCAGCCAGCGCGCGCTCCGGATTATTCGAGGCCTCTACTGCATGGATGTAATAGTGGATCGCGCCCAGATGGTTGGGATCGCGCTTCATAACCGATTCCAGCGTGGCCACGATTTCGTCGGTACCGGCCTCGGGCGTTCCATCTTGATGCCAGAGACCCCAGGGATGCAGATTCATTCCCGACTCGGCAAAGAGGGTGGCCGCGTCCAGATCATCGGGGAATTCGGCTGAGACTTGCCGCATGGCGTCGTGATATTCCTCGGCGGCTTTCTTCAGATCAGAGCCGGGATCGGCCGGGAATCGCCTCGCCATTGCCCGGATGTAGGCCTGCTCGCTCGGCGAAGCTCCGGCCGACAGATCCACGGCTTGCTGCACCGCATCATGCGCGTGCTTGTAACGATCGGGATCCGCAGGATCGTTGTAGTTCGGTCCCACGGCCTCAGCGACGCCCCAGTAGGCCATCGCCAGCTTGGGATCAAGTTCCGCAACGTGCTGGAACGACCGTGCCGCCTCGTCGTGATTGAAGGCATAAATAAAGCGCAAGCCCTGATCGAAGAACTGCTGCGCCTGCGGGTTGTGAGTGGAAACAGGGTGATGGAGATCGCCCAACCCCGTCACCATCGTGACCGGGTGGGTGGTCTGCATATGGGGAGAATGATCTTGCGCCGCGACGCCCACGCAGAGCAAAGCACCGCACAGTACAAGCGCCAGAGTTTTCATCTGGTCAACCCTCCTGAATTCAATTTTGAAATTCGAGCCCCAAACAACCGAGAACTGGCTGTGGAAAAGACGCACTTGCGAGTGCGCCCAGCTTATGCCAAATTAAACTCCTTGCCAAGTCGGTCGCGAGTCAACGATGCCGAAGAATCCTCCGCCCAACGCAGGCACTGTCGGTAGACCGTACGTGAACCAACTGCCAGCCGGGTTGCTTAACGCCTTCAACACCAACGACCGCATCAACCAATATGTGATCGACAACCTTCCATCCGAAGCCTGGAAGGCCAAGCCACCCGACGGCAAGGGTCGCACCGTTGCCGCAATCGTTGCTCACATGCACAACGTGCGCGTGATGTGGCTGAAAGCGGCGAAAGCCGAGGAGATTCCCGCACAACTCGATCGCGCCACAGTCACTCCGTCCCAGGCCAAGCAAGCGCTGGAAACCAGCCGTGACGCTCTCAGCGCGGTGATCAGTCGCGCCCTGGAGACGGGCCGCATCAAAGGCTTTCGTCCCGATGTCGCCGGATTTTTCGGCTACCTGATCGCGCACGATGCCCACCATCGTGGCCAGATCACCATGCTCGCCCGCCAGCTCGGCCATCCCCTGCCTCAGAAGGCCATGTTTGGAATGTGGGAGTGGGGCTCGCGCGGATCATCCGATTAGTGTCTGCCGATCAGAGTCTGCCGCCTCAGGTACAATCCAGCTTCGACCACGCTATGCGCAAGGCCGCGTTGCTCTACAACCCGGACTCCGGCGGCAGCAAACAGCGCCAGCGGGAATTGGAATCCGCCCTTGCGGTTCTCCGATCCGGCGGAGTAGAAGCAGAATTGGTCCCAACGCAGTCTCCCGATCACGCCGGGGACGAAGCCCGCAAAGCGATCGACTCCGGGTGCGACACCATCTTCGCCTGCGGCGGCGATGGCACGATCCACAACATCGCGCAAGTCCTCGCAAACTCGCCGGCAGCGCTAGCCATACTACCCTTGGGGACAGCCAACGCCCTGGCACACGATCTCAACCTTCCGCTAAATGTGGCAGCCGCGGCCAAGGCCTCTTTGCACGCCACGCCGCGCCGCATCGCGCTCGGCCGCGTGACCTATGCTGATCTGCAGGGCAAGCCCGGCACCCGCTACTTCATCGTCGCGGCCGGCATCGGGGTCGATGCGCATCTCTTCTACAAGCTCCACACCGGCACCAAGCAGCGCATGGGCATGGCCGCCTACTACGCGAAAGCCTGGCACTTGTGGTTCACTTACCCAATGCCCCGGTTTGTGGCTGAATACCTCGAAACCGAAGCCAGCACACCCGGTCACGCCGAAGTCACCGAACTGATGGCCGTGCGCATCCGCAACTTCGGGGGAGTCATTCAGGAACTTGCCCCCGGAGCCTCCCTCGACCGGGACGACATGCGGCTGGTCTTCTGCCGCACTGCCAGCCGACTGGCCTATCTCGCCTATGTAATCCGCGGCCTACTTCGGCTTCGCTGGACGGTCCCCGGTATCGACCTCGCTCACAGCACGAAAGTTTCCTGCCGGTACCAGATGCCTTCCACCGCATCTTCCGAGCAGCGCAAGATCTATGTCGAAGCCGACGGCGAACTGCTCGGCACTCTTCCGGCCGAAATCACAGTAGTCCCGAACGCTCTCACCCTGCTGGCACCTTCCCGCTGAACCACACTTTGCTCGATCCCGTCGCTGCGGTGAATTACTTTGCGTCTTCCCCCGAATTCCTGCGTCAAAGTAACTTCGCTGAGTCTGCCGATGCGTTCTGGTGGCGCATCTCCGTCTAGCGCAATTAGAATTCCTCGAACCGATTGGAACCCATCACCCACTTCCTGACCGGCGCCTGCCTGGGACGCGCCGGACTCAACCGCAAGACCGCCCTGGCCACGCTCACGCTCACGCTCGCCGCCGAAGCTCCCGACCTCGACATCATCGGCGGAATCGTTCGTGGGTCGGCGTTTGGCTTTGCCCACCATCGCGGATTCACCCACTCGTTCATCGGAGTTCCGCTCGACGCCCTGGTCGTGGTCGGCTTTGTATATCTGCTGTGGCGTATTCGCGGTCGCAAGATCGGCGATCCCAAGCTACCTCCGCGCTGGGGGCTGCTCTTCCTCTATGCCTGCCTCGCCGGACTCAGCCATATCCTGCTCGACTTCACGAATAACTACGGCGTGCGGCCGTTCTGGCCGTTCTCGGAGAAATGGTATTCGTGGGACATCGTCTTTATCGTCGAGCCAGTGATGCTAGCCTTCCTGATTCTGGGATTGGTCGTCCCATCACTGTTCGGCCTGATCGACAAGGAAATCGGCGCGCGTCGACACGGACCCCGCGGCCGAATCGCAGCCGTTCTCGCGCTCGCCGGCATCGTCCTGATATGGGGACTGCGCGACTACGAGCACCGGCGGGCCGTCAGCGCGCTCGAAGCCCGCACTTACAACGGCGTCGACCCACTACGAGCCTCCGCCTATCCCAAGTGGATCGACCCTTTCCACTGGGATGGCGTTGTGGAGACGCCCGCATTCTTCGCCCTCGCCCCAGTGAATTCCCTTGCCCCCGAAGTCGATCCTGAAGGCCGGCTCGAAATTCGCTACAAGCCGGAAGAGACTCCCGTCACCCTTGCCGCGAAAAATTCCTATATCGGACGAGCGTTTCTGGACTGGGCGCAGTATCCCATCACTGAAACCGAAACTCTCCAACCTCCGCAACAGGGTTCCATCGTTCTTTTTCAGGACTTGCGCTATGCCGGGATCCCGCGTTCCATAACTGGCCGACGGAGTCGCGGCGGACTCAGCAAAGCCGTAGAACTCGACCAGAACCTGCGTGTGGTTGGCGATGTCTACGACACCGCAAAAGGTCAGGTCGTCGCGCCCGAACCCGGCCAGCGTTAGGACTCCAACACGAAGCGGTGAAGAATAATTTCACTCGCGGCTCTCCTGAAGAATCCCCCGCTCCGCCGATCTTCTCTTGACGCCAGCGTCTCCAGCGCCCAGAATAAGACTTCATCTCCGAGGTGATTCATGCTGGCATACGTATTTGTTCTCTTCGCCCTGGCGTTCCGTTTCTTGCCCCATCCGATGGCCTTCACGCCTGTAGGAGCGGCCCTTCTGTTCTTCGGCGCGCGCGCGCCGCGCCGCCGCCTCTGGATCCCGCTGGCGCTTCTGGCCGCATCCGACGTCATTCTCACTACCTTGGTCTATAAGTATCCCTTCAGCTGGGACCACTTCGTCACCTGGGCGTGGTATGCCGCCATGCTTTGGCTGGGCACCAGTCTGAAGCAGAACGCCGGAGCATTCCGGATTCTCGGTTCTGCGCTGGCAGGTTCTGTGACTTTCTTTGCGGTGAGTAACTTCGCGGTCTGGGCCGCCTGGGATATGTATCCCCGCACCGTTGCGGGCCTAATGACCTGCTACGACGCCGGCCTGCCGTTCTTTCGTCACGCTGTCGTGGGAGACTTGCTCTTTACCGCGGCGATGTTCGCCTCTCCGGTCCTGTTCCACGCCCTAGCCGGATGGCTGAATAAGTCGGGCGACCACACCGCAGCCGCCTAAGAATAATGCTTGTGCGGGGACGAGTCTCTGATTCGTCCCCCACGTGATATCGTTCATCGCGGCAGGCGCGTCTTCTTACGACCCGAACTCCTCATCCGCTTGTTTCCTGCGCAGCACCAGCCACAAGCAGATCCCAGCCGCGATGGTCCCCAACACCCAAATCCAATGCCGCTTCACGACACCGCCGAACAACCCAACGATTTCTGGACCAAACCAGAGGACCAGCACCGACAGGACCAGAAACCGGACAAATCTTCCCAGAAAAATCGCCACTAGAAAGTCGCGAAACCGCATTTCAAAGACGGCCGCTCCCAGAACGAATATCTTGAATGGCGTTGGCGGCGGCAGCATCCCAGGAAACATCAGCGCCCAGAATTCGTGCTCCTCAAACGAACGATGAATCCTCAGGAAGCGCTCTTCCGAAATCCGCTTGCGCAGCACTTTCTCACCGCCGAGATACCCGATGATGTACAGCGGAATGCTGCCCAGCGCCGACCCTAGCGACGCCATCGCAACGTAAAGAAGTAGCCGCCTGCGATCCTGATACACGTACGTCGCAACGATAAAATCCACCGGCATGCCCAACAGGGCGCTGTCGGCGAACGCGATCACGAAAGGGCCCCAGATTCCGAGCACCTTCATCAGCCCGAGGATCCACGCTGAATAGCGCGCCAGTATGTGTCCGATGCTCTTCAAGGAAACAGTTAGTGTACGTGATCGAGAAAGGAATGTGTTCAGTCAAGGCAAGTCTTTGGCGCAGCGTGTGTGGGAACAGCCGCCCTCGGCTGTCCAGGCCGCGACGTCTTTGGTCGCGGCTGCCCTGGCACCAATGCCGACCTCAACGCCTCTCCTGCTATCATCGCTTGCTTTGGAGCCGCCATGCGCCAGCTGATTCTCTTGGTCTTCCTACTCGCGACACCCTTCCTCTCTGCGCAACAATACGATCTCGTCCTCGAAGGCGGCCGTGTCATGGACCCCGAGACCGGCCTCGACGCCATCCGCAACGTCGGAATCCGCGACGGCAAGATCGCCCGCATCTCCGCTGCCCCGCTCAGCGGACGCCGCGTCATCCACGCCGACAGACTCGTGGTAGCCCCGGGCTTCATCGACTTGCACCAGCACGGCCAGGATCTTGCCAGCCAGCGCGTGAAGGCCTTCGACGGCGTCACCACCGCTCTCGAAATGGAGATCGGAGCACCTGACGTCACCCAGTTTCTGAATTCGAAGCAGGGGCGCTCGCTCATCCACTATGGAACCACCGCCAGCCACGTGGCGGCTCGAGCCTTGGTTTTCGGAGCACCGTTACCGGATGGAACCATCCTCCCGCAGAGCGGAGCCGCGACCGACCAGCCTGCCACGCCCGAACAGATTGAGCGCATTCAGCAGCGCCTGCGATCGGAGATCGATGCTGGCGGACTCGGCGTCGGCATGGGTATTCAGTACACACCCGGCGCCACGCGCCTCGAGGTTATCGACATGTTCCGCGTTGCCGCCGAGCGCAAGCTGCCGGTCTACACCCACATGCGTAGCGCCGGACGAGTCGAACCGGGTTCCGCCATAGAGGCCGTCGAGGAAGTCATTGGCGCGGCAGCAATCACCGGCGCACCGTTGCACATCGTGCACATCAACAGCACCTGCCTGCGCGATTCTCTGGAATGTATCTCGCTCATCGAAGGAGCCCGCGCCCGCGGCCTCGATGTGACGACCGAGGCTTACCCCTATATCGCCGGCATGACGGCCATCAACTCCGCGCTGTTCAACCCAGGCTGGCGCGAAAAACTCGGCATCGACTACGGCAACCTTGTCCTGCCCGACACCGGTGAGCACCTCACCAAAGAGCGCTTCGATGAGTTGCACAATTCCAGCAAGCAACAATGGATACTCATCTTCGCCAACACGCAGGAAACCGTCGACGCCGTCATCCCCAGTCCGCTGGTTATGATCGCCAGTGACGGAGCCGAAGGTCATCCCCGCAACGCCGGCACGTACTCGCGCGTCCTCGCCCAATATGTTCGCGAGAAGAAGACGCTCACCTTGATGGAAGCGCTGCGCAAAATGACTCTCATGCCTGCCCAAATGCTGGAGCGTTCCACTCCCACTGCACGTCAGAAAGGACGACTGCAGGAAGGCGCCGACGCCGATATCGCGGTTTTCGATCCGCACACAATCAGCGACCGCTCCACTTTCGAAAAACCGATGGAACCCAGTATCGGCGTGCGCTATCTCCTGGTTAGAGGAACGCCCCTGATCGACGAAGGTAAGCTAGTCCCCGATGTATTCCCGGGCCGAGCCCTGATGGGCCCAGGAAAAGCTCATTAAGCCAAGATTTCGCGCAGGAAAGCTTGTGGCGAAGATGCTCGTGTGGGGACGGGCGCCTTCGCCCGTCCAGGCCGCGACGGTGGGTGTCGCGGCAGCGCCTTTAGCCTGCGCTACGGATGCTCCGTCTTCCCGCTCAGCAATTCAATCGCATGCGGCACCAACCCGGCTACAGCCTCCAGCGACTCCACCGCCCCCGCAGGGCTCCCGGGCAAATTCAGAATCAGCGCCCGCCCTCGCACTCCGCATACTCCGCGGCTCAGCACAGCAAACGGAGTCTTCTTGCGTCCCTCGCTCCGCATCCGCTCCGATACCCCGTCCAGCAGACGATCGCACACTGCCACCGTAGCCTCGGGAGTGACGTCGCGAGCAGCAATTCCGGTTCCGCCAGTCGTCACGATGAACGGCACCTGACGCGCCAGCCGAATCAGCAAATTTTGAATTTGGATGGGATCGTCGGGAACCACTTCGCGCACGGCCACCGAAAAGTGAAGTTTTTGCAGAAATCGTTCCACTGCGGGCCCCGATACATCTTCGCGCTCCCCGCGAGCGCAGGAATCGCTGACCGTCACCACCGCCGCAGTGAGTTCCCGCGGCTCAGCCATCGAGGAGGACATCTTCCTCTTCTTCCCTTCGTCCCTTGCCCACGTCGCTGGGAGGCCCACTCGGTGGGCTCGGCGAAGACGCCGCCGCAGCCACAGGAGCGGGTTCCGGTTCCTGTTCTCCGCCGCCATCGCGCGAGGATTCGTCGAGCAGCCGCAACCCTTCCATCAACAATCCCTGGGTATTGAGTTGTGTTGTTTCTTTGTCGGTCTTGCCGTCGAAGTCGAGCTGAAAATTACCGCCGGTCCAGCGCAGAACCTTGAATACCGCCTCGTCGCCCACCAGCGCTCCGTAGGTCGCGTGCTTCACCTGACCTTCCGCAAAAAACACTTCGCAGTTGTCCCCTTCATTGCTCAGAGAAAGCTGACAGCTCTTCCGTCCCATCTCCAGCGACTGCATCAGGTCGATCACGTTCATCTGCGCAAGACTTCCGCGCACCACTCCATCCTTGGGCGCAGTCTTGGCCATCTTCTCCAGCGCGATCCGGTCAATCGTACGCTTGATGCGACGGGTGGCATCCTTCAGGAAAAACGGCTTCTCGAGATAGTCATCGGCGGCGTCCACCGGGGAGAGTCGTTCCGCGATATCCGCCTTACTCGCCATTAGAACCGTGGAGAAATTAGCGGTCGCCGGGCGGCTCTTCAGTTTCTCGACGAGTTGGCGACCATCCATCCCTGGCATTTTGTAGTCGCAGACCAATAGATCGGGGGTGTCGTCAACGGCCTTCAGCAGCGCGTCCGCTGCGTCGGTGGCGGTGGTAACTTGCGCCAAGGGAGTCAACGCGTGCTGCAACATGGCAAGCACCATCGGATTGTCGTCCACCAACAGCAGCTTGACGTTATTCGCCATGAAGTTTGCAGTTGCTACTTCGCTCGCCGATACTCTCCACTCTTCCCGCCACTCTTCCGCTCCAACACAATCTCTCGAATCTCGATGCTCTTGTCCGCCCCCTTGCACATGTCGTACACCGTCAGCGCAGATACGCTGACAGCGACCAGCGCCTCCATTTCCACGCCGGTCTCGGCGGTCGTCGCGACTTTGGAGGTGATCGCGACGCCATTCTCGCACAGCCGCAGATCGACATCAACGAGGGCAAGGGGGAGCGGATGGCACATCGGAATCAGCTCAGCGGTGCGTTTGGCGGCCATGATGCCGGCGATGCGTGCGACTTCGAGCGGATCGCCTTTGGGGTTCTGGGGCAGCGCCGCGAGCACTTCGGGGTTGATTGCGACGAAAGCGCTGGCTTCAGCCTCGCGCTTGGTGGCAGCTTTGCCGGAGACATCCACCATCCGGGCGCGGCCCGCGCGGTCGTAATGGGACAGCTTCTTCGGCATGCGGTGCTTCTATCTTACATGGGGAGCCGGACGTTGAAAGGGCGCTGGCTCGGTACGCTCTGTGGCGCAACTACCGCATCATCACCGCCACCCATTCGCCAGCAGCAAAACATTCGCGGTCGGGCGGAAGTACGATATAGCAATTTGCACGTGCAGTCGCGGCGATGTCGCCCGATCCCTGCCACGCGACTAACGAGACCTCAGAATGTTCGAACTCGCCGGACAGCATCGCTGGGAGAAAACGCCTGAGGCCTGTCTTTATGCGGATTTCCTTCCTGAGACGTGCGTGAAGGAATATTAGCGGTTGGGGAGATTGACCCGATAACCCTTCGAGCATGGGGCGTGCGAAGAGTTCGAAAGTGACCATCGTTGAAACCGGATTCCCGGGCAGACCAAAGAAATAAGTGGCCGGCCTTTCGCAGCCGGGAGCGCCCGCACCACACTTGCCGAACACGACCGGGCGTCCGGGCTGGATTTTCGCACCGGTAAAGAAGAATTCGGCGTGCATTTCTGACAGGACTTGCTCCACCAGATCATAACGGCCCATGGAGACGCCGCCGGTCAGGAGCAACAGGTCTGACTTCAGTCCTTCTTCGATCAGGCAGCGCAATCCTTGCAGTTCGTCGGGGGCTACCCGGAGGAGCACCGGATCGCCTCCTGCCTGTCGAATCTGTGCTGCCAGTGAATAACTGTTGGAATTGCGAATCTGAGTCGGGCCAGGACTAGTGCCGATATCAACGATCTCGTCCCCTGTCGTTAGCACGGCAACCCGGGGACGAGTGAAGACCTGCAACCGCGATCTGCCCACGGAGGCGGCAAGAGCGATGCCGGCCTCGTTCAGCCGCTCACCACGGTTCAGCAACGATGCGCCCTGGCGAGCTTCAGCACCACGAGGCACAATGTTCTCGCCGGGACCAACCCTTTTGGTGATCTCGACTTGATTTCCGCGCTGCGAGCTGTACTCGACCATCGCCACGGCGTCCGCGCCGGCTGGGACAGGAGCTCCAGTCATGATGGAGGCAGTTTGTCCACTGCCGATGTTGGACGGAATTCTGTCCAGTGTCTCGCCTGCCTTGATTTCTCCGATCGAATCGAGCGTCGCGGGAAGTTGGACGAGGTCGGCGGAGCGGACAGCGTAGCCATCGCGGGTGGATCTAGGGAAAGGTGGCAGATCGCGGTCCGACGCAACCGACTCGGCAAGCACCCGGCCTGCAGCGGCGAGCAGTTCAACGGACTCCGTTCCAGTGGCCGAAACGAGCGCAGCCTGCTCCTGAACCACGCGGTGGGCATCCTCAAAACTCAGGACAACGGAATCCGGGGGCGGGGCGGACATGGAACGATAATACGACAGAGCAAATTAGAGATGGCCTCGAGTCCCTAGCTCGGCAGATTCACCGCGCCAATTCCTGGCCGAGGACTGCAGGATTACTGGCGAAAGAGAGACCGGTTTCGAGATCGACCTCGCGGTCCTGAACCAGTTGAGCGATTTCCCCGTCGAAATGCTGCATACCGTCGGAGGCGCCGGCCTTAATTGCGTCGAGAATACTCTTGTTTTCGCGCTCGCCTTTTTCGATGCACTCACGAGTGCGGGCATTCGCCTTTAGAATTTCGAAGGCCGCAACCCGCCCGCTGCGATCCGCCTTCGACATGAGCCTCTGGCAGACAATGTAGCGAAACGATTTGGCGAAACGCTCGCGCACCGACTGCTGCTCGGCAGGCGGGAACGAACTTACGACACGCTCCACCGTCTTGGAGGCATCCATGGTGTTGAGACTGGAGAACACCAGGTGACCGGTCTCGGCCGCTTCGAGGACGATTTCAATGGTCTCGCGGTCTCGCATTTCGCCGACAAGAATGACTTTGGGAGCTTGACGCATCGCCGAACGCAGGGCGTGGGCAAAGCTCGGGGTGTCGCTGTGCAGTTCCCGCTGATGAATTGTGGAGCACTTGTGATTGTGCAGGAACTCAATGGGATCTTCGATGGTGATGATGTGATAGTACTTTTCGCGATTGATGCTGTCGAGCAACACTGCCAGGGTGGACGACTTACCCGATCCAGCCGCTCCCGTCACCAGAACGATTCCATCTCTGAGCTTGGTTACGTCGGATAACTGTTCGGGCAACCGCAAGGACGCAAAGTCAGGAATGACCGTGGGAATCACGCGCATCACGACGGCACAACTGCCACGCTGAATAAAAATGTTGACGCGGAATCGCGCCAGACCTGGCAGTCCGAAGGAAATATCGCAAGCGCCATGCTCGCGGAGGGTGGTAATGGCCTGCTTGTTGTCGCCAATCAAATCGGCGGCGATGTGGCGCGTATCGTCGGGCGTCAGGAAGGTGAGCCCGGGGACCTGCACCGGAATCATCTGCCCGTAGACCTGCACCTGCGGCGGGCGACCCGGGGAGAAAATCAGGTCGCTGATTTTTTCCGCGGCGCGCAGCATGGCCCCGAGCAGAGCCGGAGTAGCGACTCTGCCAGTTCCAGAAAATCCTTCTAAAGCAACGGAAATCGGAGCAATGGTTGGTGCTGCCATTCGTCCTCACGCCTCAGGAATCGCACGCACCACAGAATTGGAAGAAAACTGGATAACTCACTGTACCGCGCCGCAGGCTTGGCGCGAAGGACAGCAAGGTCATAGACCTTCGTAACCTCAACTGGCCAGACGCAACAAGGGCGGCTCGACTGAGCCGCCCTTGAATCGCTGGTTCCGAAAGTAACTATTTCTTCGGCGCCGGCTTCTTTTTCGTACCGAAAGAAGTTTCTACGGTAGAGCCGAGGCTGGCGAGCAAAGCTTTGGCGCTTTCGGCATTAGGCCCGGTGGGCGCGACTTCCAGGTACTTTTGGAAAGCCTCTGCAGTTCCCGGCGGGGCAACAGTTTTATCGCCTTGAAGAGTGGCTTTGCCTAACAAGTTCAAACCCTTCTGGTAGTAGGCTTCAGCGCGGTTGGGATCGGCCGCAATACATTTGTCAAATGCGGCGTTAGCTTCATCCGGCTTCCCAGAATTGGTGTATACCGCTCCAATATTGAAGTAGGACTGCGCCACCGAAGATGGGTCGATCTGGGCCGCCATTTCGTAAGTCTTCACGGCGTCATCGATCTTCTTAGCCTTGTAGTAAGCATCGGCCAGGTTGTTGTAGTAAGCAGCAAGATTCTTGGCCGCGTTAGGATCCTTGTCATTGGTCGTCGACTTCTTGATATCCACAGCCTTCTGATAGGCACCCACGGCCGAATCGAGGCGTTTCTGTTTTTCCGCGGGATCGGTCTGTTTGGGCGCCGACATGCGGTAATAGTCGCCCAGCTTGAACCAGACCAGGTCGCGGGTTGCGTCGGTTTGGGTGGCTTCGGTGAGGGCGGCGATGGCGGTATCGTAGTCTCCGGCGTCCGCGGCGGTCTTGGCGGCGTTGAGCTTCTCGTTGAGAGTTTTGACCGTATTGGTGTCCTTGGCCTGTTTCGCCTGGGCCTCCTGCATCTGCTTCAGCTGCTCAGGGGATAGACCCTGACCCTTGGCGGCTTCTTCCTGGTTTTTCTTCAAGTCAAAGGGGAGTTCGTTCTCGTCAAGGTTGACCTGAAATCCCTTCACATGATCCAGTTCCTTGTTCGCCTTCATATCATCGGCGTTCTTGTAGAGGGTCACCAGATACTTGCCGGGTGAGAGGCCGAGCGAAAAATATTCGCCCTTCTTATTGGTCTTGAGTGTGTATTTTTGGCCGTTCTCCAGATTGGCCCAAAGTACGATGGCATCGGCAATCACGTTACCCTGGGAGTCTTTGCAGACGCCCTTGACCGATCCCGACTGGGCGGAGACTGTTGGAACCCACAGTCCGAGTGCCAGTGCTGCGAATAGAAGAATTGCGAAATACTTTTTCATTTTGCCTCCCGGCAAAGTCAAATTTTGCTGGCCGATCCTGACCGCTGATTGAAATCCATTTCACCAATGCCTATCGCGCCGCGTACGGAATTGGATCTTGCACTCCCGCCGCCTCGAAGGCGCGAAGGCGCAGCACACAGCTATCGCAGATTCCGCAAGCCTGATCTTTCCGGCTGTAACATGACCAAGTTAAATCGAAGGGCGCACCCAGTTCAAGGCCAAGCCGCACAATATCGGTTTTGCGCATGGCGATGAGCGGCGTAACGACCTGAATCTTGCCTTCCTTGGTGCCAGTTTTTACGACTTGGTTGAACGCCTGATAGTACGCCGGGCGGCAATCCGGATAGCCCGAGCTGTCGGGCTCAACCGCGCCGATGTATACCTTTTCCGCACCCAGTACCTCGGCCCAGCTAACGGCGACGGCGAGGAAATGCGCATTGCGGAAAGGGACGTAGGTAACGGGAACATTGTGACCGATCTCCGCAGCAGCGGGCACGGCGATGGCGTCGTCCGTGAGCGCCGATCCGCCGATGGCGCGCAATGCCTCATTCCGGATCATGAGCTTATCGTGAATTTTCAGGCGCTGGCAAATGGCAAGAAACGACTGCTGTTCGCGCTCCTCGGTGCGCTGGCCGTAGCTGATGTGGACGGCGGCCGCATCATGGTCGCGTTGAGCCAAAGCAGCGCACACGCAGGAGTCCATGCCACCACTGAGAAGAATGACTGCTCGGGATTGCTTTGACGTTGGCATCAAGCAAAAGATCGTTGATTGATGATTTTTGATTGCTGATTGAAACCCAAAATGGTCCTTCGGTGTTCAATCAACAATCAGCGATTAGAAATCATCAACCGCATCCCTAGACTCCCTTCACCGCGGGATCCCAGATGAACTTGTGCAGCTGCAGGCCGAGCCGGGCGGGAACATTGTCTGCGAGCATCCACTCGGCAAGTTCCTGAGGATCAAGCAGGCAATGAGAGCTGTCACGCGCGCCTGTCGCGTCTTTGCGGAAGGCAGGAGAAAACAGAACGGCAGTTACCCGCTCCGCAAGATTGTGCCGGCGTGTGAACTCCCTCGCAAAGTCGTAGTCCGCCCGACTGCTGAGCACGAACTTGATTTCATCCTGAGGATAGAGGGCCTCCAGATTCTCCATGCAAAACGTGCCGCCCTCACCCGAGTTCGGACACTTTACATCGACGATCTTAATGACGTCGAGGGGAACCCGCTCCAGCGGGCGCTCCCCGCTGGTCTCCAGCAGGACCTTGTAACCATCCTCCAGAAGATGCTGCATGAGAGGTACGACATCCCGCTCCTGCAGCAAGGGTTCGCCGCCGGTGATCTCGACCAGGCCGCTAGGACTCAGTCGCGAAACCTCGTCCAAAACTTCTTCCACGGCCATTTTGCGGCCGCCCTGAAAGGTGTACTCGCTGTCGCACCACGAGCAGCGCAGATTGCATCCCGTCAGCCGCACGAATACACACGGCAGGCCCGCGTGCGTCGATTCGCCCTGCAGCGATTTGTAAATTTCAGTGATCTGCATGGAAACAGCGGGTGACCGCTATTCGCTGTACTTCGCGGTGGTTGTGTCCGTCTCAAAAACGGTCACGTCCTTCACGTGCACGCGACCATTGGTCACGCTCTTGAGTTTCCCGTTGGACTCGTCATAGAAATACTTCGCGAGATTCTCGGCCGAAGGATTGATGACCGTGAAAGGCTCGATTTCGTTGATCATCTGATGGTCGAGGCGCTCGATCACGTGCTTCATCACTTCCCGCAAGTCTTTGAAGTCGAGCAGCAAACCGGCCTTGTCCAGTTCTAAACCGGCTAAAGTGACCCGAATCTTGTAGTTGTGGCCGTGCGGATTCTCGCACTTGCCCTTGTAGTTGCGCAGGTAGTGGCCGGCGGCAAAAGTGTCTTCGACGGTAACTTCGAACATGGTCCCCCAGGAACCGGGCTGCGAATACAAGGCCGGATCCGCTTGACAGAGAAACATCTATTGTACCGCTGGAATGGCAGAGCGTGAGAAATCCGCTTGACTCGATTCCCCGGCGGAAGGTAGTTTGCATAATCGCGATTACACCGTTCAAGGAGCGCGCATGCTGCGTCGGAAATGCTCGATTGTTTTGCTGTTCATCCTGTGTCTCAGTGCGGCTCTTTCGGCGCAGAGCCGGCCTGACACGCCAGATTTCGACGTCAAGGAGCACTACACCAAGTACGAGTACAGGATCGCGATGCGCGATGGCGTTCACCTGTTCACCTCGGTTTACGTGCCGAAGGATAGCTCCCGCTCGTACCCGTTTCTGATCGACCGCACGCCTTACAGCGTTGGTCCTTACGGGGTTGACCTCTACCGCACACAGCTCGGCCCTTCGCCCGACTTCGACAAGGCGGGATACATCTTCGTGTTTCAGGACGTGCGTGGGAGGTACATGTCGGAAGGGCAATTCATCGAGATGCGCCCGCACATCGACAACAAGAAGTCGAAGCAGGAGGTGGACGACAGCAGCGATCTTTACGACACCATCGATTGGTTGCTCAAGAGTGTGCCGAACAATAACGGCAATGCGGGGATCTGGGGAATCTCGTATCCAGGATTTTTCACGTCGGCCAGCATCATCGACTCGCATCCGGCGTTGAAGGCGGCCTCTCCACAGGCTCCGATGACCGACCTCTTCATGGGGGACGACGCCTACCACGGTGGCGCGTTCATGCTGGCAGCAAACTTCGGCTTTTACAGTCAGTTCAAGCCGCAGGAAAATCCACAGCTTCCACCGAAAACCTTCGTTCCCTTCGACTGGGGAACCAAAGACGCGTACGAATTCTATCTGCAGGCGGGGCCTCTATTGAATTTGAAAAAGTATCTGGAGGGCAAGAGCGCGCTTTGGGATGATCAGGTAAAGCACGACACCTATGACGACTACTGGAAGGCCCGTAATCTGGCGCCGCATATGAAAAACATCCACTGCGCTGTACTGACCGTGGGTGGATGGTTCGACGCGGAGGACCTGCAAGGCCCGTTTACGACATTTCATGCGATCGACAAGAATAATCCCGCCATCTTCAATGCACTGGTTGTCGGCCCCTGGGTGCATGGTGGCTGGGCACGGTACGACGGCGAGCATCTGGGACGTGTGGACTTCGCCTCGAACACGGGCGAATATTACCGGAAGAACATTCTCTTTCCGTTCTTTGAGCAGTACCTCAAAGGCAATGGCGACGCCAAACTTCCGAAGGCGTATGTTTTCGAGACCGGCACAAATGTGTGGCGGCAATATTCTGCGTGGCCGCCGAAGAATGCTGAACCCAAAACTCTGTACTTCCACGCTAATGGAAGCCTGTCGTTCGAGGCGCCAGCGGCGGATTCTCCGGCATTTGACGAGTATGTAAGCGATCCGGCGAAGCCTGTGCCCTTCGTGAATTACGCGGCACTGAACGTGCCCCAGGAATACATGCTCTCGGACCAGCGCTTTGCCGACAGCCGCACGGATGTGGTGGTCTATGAGACGCCAGTGTTGCGGGAGGACGTGACCATTGCCGGGCCGATCTCGCCGCGGCTGTTTGTCTCTACGAGTGGCACGGATTCGGATTGGGATGTGAAGCTGATTGACGTCTGTCCGCCCGATTACCCGGACAGCAAGCAGGACGCGGCCAGACCCGAAGACCGGGACAAACCGAGAAAGGACGTGCCCGCACCGCCGTTCACCATGGGTGGATATCAGCAACTGGTGCGCGGCGAGCCATTCCGCGGAAAATTCCGCCACAGCTTTGAGAAGCCGGAAGCGTTCACTCCGGACAAGGTGGAAGAAATCAACTTCACCATGCAGGACATCAACCATACGTTCCGCCGCGGACATCGCATCATGGTGCAGATTCAGAGCTCATGGTTCCCACTTACCGATCGCAACCCTCAAACTTTCGTCAACATCCCCGACGCCAAACCTGCGGACTTCGTGAAAGCCACCGAGCGCGTCTATCACACGAAGGCGCAGCCATCGGGAATTGTGGTGCAGGTGGTTCCCGGTGTGCGAGCGACAGAGCCTGAATAGTCGGGATCTTCTCGGAATTCCTAGGCCCCCACGCCGAAGAATTCTTCCACCACGCGGATTTCCGTCGTCTTCTTGTAGTTTGGAAGGCTTTCGATGAAGACGCGACCGTATTGTTTCTTCAGAATGCGGTTATCGAGCAGCACCAGGAGGCCGCGGTCGTGCAGCGAGCGGATCAACCGCCCGAAACCCTGTTTCAGTGTGATCACGGCAGCCGGAACCTGATATTGAAAGAAGGCGTTTCCGCCATCAACATCGATCGCCTTTACGCGCGCGGCGACCACAGGGTCGCTGGGCACGGCAAAAGGCAGGCGGTCGATGATGACACAACTCAACTGCTCGCCCTGCACGTCCACACCTTGCCAGAAGGATGAAGTAGCGAAAAGAACGGCGTTCGGAGTCAGGCGAAACTCCTCCAGCAGCGCGCTTTTCGGCGCCTCGCCCTGCCGCAGGATGGGGAACTCGACCTCGCCCAGTAGCCGCTGATAAATGTCATTCATCTGAGCGTAGCTGGTGAATAGGACGAATGCCCGACCTCGCGTGATTTCGAGCAGCCTTCGAATGCGCTCTGCCGCTTGGGCTGTAAATTGCGGCGTGCGCGGATCGGGCAGGTCCGGCGGAACGTAGAACAGCGCCTGACTTTCATAGTCGAAGTGTGAGGGCAGTACCGACTCGCGCGCGTGCTCCATGCCAAGCCGACGCCGGATGTACTCGAACCCGCCGCCGACGGCTAGCGTCGCCGAGGTCAGCACGGCGCATTCCAGCTTCGACCACAGGCACTCGCGCAGGATGGGACCGACATCGATCGGCGTCGCCTGCAGAAAGACGTTCTGTCGTCCACGAGCTGCGCCCTCAGACGCCGCATTCGAACCGCCCCGGCCTCCCCAGCGCCCGCCGCGGCGCTCAATCCAGAAAACAGTGTTCCGATCCTCCGATTCCAAAGCATATCCGAGCTGCACCTGAATTTCCTGCGTTCGGCGGACAAAGTTGAATAATGCCTCAGGCTTTTGCGGCAAGCCTTCGAGTTCGCCCGAGAGCCGGGTCAGCGCCTGATTCAGAGCAATAAACTCGTCTCCGTTTTCCTCCAGGAATTCGCGGCGGGTCTCGAACGCAAACCGTCCATCTCCCGGAGGCAATACCGAGAAGAAGAATTGCGAGCGCTCCCGCAGACTGCCGAGCGCCCCCGAAAGTGCAGCGGAGAGCATGCGGTTGTGCTGTAGCGAATTCTCGACGTCGCGCGCCAGGTCTTCCACCCGCAGATTGCTAACCGAAATGCCGAAATAGTTTCCGGCCACATCTTCCAGTTCGTGGGCCTCATCGAAGACCACCACGGCGGCTTCGGGAAGGATGCCTGCGTCGGGTGCTCCCTCGGCCTGCAATTTGATGGCGAGATCGGCAAAAAACAGGTGGTGGTTCACGATGATGATGTTGCTTTCCATCGCTTTGCGGCGCATTTCGGTAATGAAGCAGCGCTCGAATTCGCTGCACTTCTGACCGATGCATGCGTCGGCGCGGGCATCGAGCTTGTGCCAAAGCAGGCTGGCTTCTGGCAGTTCCGCCAACTCAGCGCGGTCACCGGTTCCAGTCGTTTTCTCCCAAGCGGCAATCGCACGATACTGCTCGATCTCTTCCAGACCACTCAGCACGGGCTGATCCGTCAAGTCGTACAGTTTCTTGCGACACAAATAGTTGTTCCGGCCCTTCATATAGCAAACCGAGAGACGTCCAGATGTGTCGCCGTACAGCGCCTGCTCCAGAAATGGCACGTCTTTGTAGAAAAGCTGCTCCTGCAGGTTCTTCGTCCCCGTCGAAATGATCACCCGCTTTCCCGAACGAATAACCGGCATCAGATAAGCCAGCGTCTTCCCGGTGCCGGTGCCGGCTTCCACAATCAGGTGGCGCTTTTCTTCGAGCGCCTGCTCGATGGCCTGCGCCATCTGCAACTGGCCGCGGCGGAATTCATACGCGGGATGCGTACGCGAGAGCACTCCGCCGGGAGCGAAGAATTGGTACAGAGACGCGTCTTTTCCGCTGGGAGAAGGACGGTTGGGCGAGGCGGGAGGCGCGGGCTGGGAGCTTAAAGTCACCGGAGTCTCTATAATAGCGATTCCGGGCCTTTCGCATTGTGGACGCAGTCGGGCTTTCTGTCCGACTGGCACGAGGCGTCCGCTGCTACGCGAACTCATTTTGACTCAGCCTACTTACAATTCGAAAAGCACTCTCGCCACTACCGCCGCCGGCATTCCCACCGTCGCCATCGTGGGACGCCCCAATGTGGGCAAGTCCACGCTCTTCAACCGAATTGTAGGCTCGCGACGCGCCATCGTCGGGGATGAACCTGGCATCACTCGCGACCGGCTCTATGGCGACGCCGAATGGGAAGGGCACCGTCTCCGGATCGTTGATACCGGTGGCATTCTGCCGGAAGAAAAAGATCTGATCCCGTCGGAAATCTATCGCCAGGCCCGCGTGGCGCTTGACGAGGCCGCGGCCATCATCATGGTGATTGACGGACGCACCGAACTCGCAGGTCCCGACCTTGAGTTGGTGCGCCTGCTACGTAAGGCCAATCGTCCGCTGTTCCTGGCCGTGAACAAAGTCGACAGCGAGAAGCAATCGTCGCTAGTGAACGATTTTCACCGGCTGGGCGTCAATAAGATGTTTCCTATTTCCGCTGAGCATGGGCGCGGGATTGACGATCTGCTCGACGCAGTGCTGGAGAGTCTGCCAGCAGAGAGCTCAACCACAGAGGACACGGAGAGCACCGAGGAATCTACAGACGAAGGGAATGCTTCTGCCGAATCGGAAGACGCTCACGAGGTGAAGGTCGCCATCATCGGACATCCCAACGTGGGCAAGTCGACGTTGCTGAACTGCCTGACTTCTTCCGACCGGGCGATTGTCTCTCCGATTCCCGGAACTACGCGCGATGCGGTCGATGAGATCGTCGAACACAACGGACGCCGGTTCCGCTTTATCGACACCGCCGGCATCCGGCGCAAAGGCAAGACGCACTTGATGGCGGAAAAACTGTCAGTCGTTATGGCGCGCAAACATCTGGAAGGTGCTGACATCGCGTTGCTGGTCATCGACGCAACCGAAGGCGTGAGCCAACTCGACGCTGCCATCGCCGGCTACGCCCACGAGAGTGGGCGCTCGATCATCATCGTGGTCAACAAGTGGGATCTAGTGATTAGCGGCAAAGAAAAGGCGGCGCGGCCCACAAAATCGGAGCGCATGCGCGCGAGCAAACGGCCGGGCGACCGTGATGCCTATGAAGAGCGCCTGCGCTATGAGCTAAAGTTTCTCAACTACGCGCCCATCGCCTTCATTTCAGCACAGAGCGGCAAGGGCACGGAGAAGATATTCCCTCTGCTGGAGGAAGTCGCCACCGAGCGCCGCAAACGCGTTACCACATCGCAGATGAACCGCTTCATCGAGCGCGTCGACTTCGACCGTGCCTCGGTCCCTGTGCGCTCACGCGTGAAGATTCTCTACATGACCCAAGCCGCGGTTGCGCCGCCCGTGTTCGTCCTCTTCACCAACCGCGCTGTAAAGCTGCACTTCTCCTACCAGCGCTTCCTGGAAAACCAAATCCGCGAAGCCTTCGGCTTCGTCGGGACGCCGATCTGGATCAAGAACAGAGCGAGGAATTCGTAGAGTGAGAAGCTCCCTGTGGGAAGGTTCTATGTGGGGACAGCCGCCCCCGGCTGTCCGCCGGGCGCAGCCCGGCTTTTGCCTAGCACGAGAGCATTGCCGATCGCCCCTCATCGGCTAGAAATGCAACCCTGATAATCCCGGCGCTGCGCACGCCATCGAGCGCCAGCTTAACCCCGCCCCATCGGGCGCGCGTGTCCGCGACGATGTAAACCTTGCGCTCGACCTTGCGATCCTTCAGCCGATCCAGAATCTTCGCCGTCAGATCAGCAACACGAACCTGCTCGGTGCCAAAATAGACCTTGCCGTCGCGCGTGATCGCGACCTTCATCGCATCCTCGCGATCTGCGCCCCGCATCGCGACAGGATGCAAGACTCTCGGCAGATTCAGGCCCCCTCCGTGGTGGTAGGGAGTAGTTATCGTCATGAATACAACCAGCATGACGAACACGACCATCGCCATCACACTCGCAAATTGCAGTGTATTGAGGTCGCTGAAAAGTCTGGGCGATGTTCGAGATTTTCGCTGCATAGCGCACACCCAACTCTGCCTTCCATTTCAGCACCAGACAGACAACAAAAGATCGCCGCCGTAACCACTCCCTAGCACTCAAGACTCACTCTCCGTCCACCATCCTATCCTTCGTCAACAGCCCCACGCGCTGCACTCCAGCGTGATGCGCCAAGTCAATTGCGTCCGCCACGTACTGGAAGTCAACGTCGGCATCACCGCGCACGAACGCCACCTTTTCAGCCCGCGTCAGGTATATCTTCGCCAACCGCGTCTCCAGATCTTCCCAGCGCACGTCCTCCTGATTGATCTTCACCGTCGGCGGCTGGTCCTTCGTCGTCCACACTACCTGGATCACAATTGTGCGAGACTGCCCCTCCACCGCCGTTTGCTTTTGATCCGGCTGAGGAATCTGCGCCTTCTCCTGATATTCCTTATCCATCGAAACCACCAGCATGAACATGATGATCAGCGTCAGCAGCACATCAATCAGCGGCGTGACGTTAATCTGCGGACCGCGCGCACCCCCGCCTGCCATCGAAAAAGCCATGGATGTTGCTCCTCTCGCGCACGCGTGTCTGCAACATCAGACACCTTGCTCACTGGCAGAGTTCCAAGGTGATTGGCCCCGCTTGAGCCATACGTGAAGAGCCATACGTGATGTTGCGTGTTCCCGGTGGGCCCGTGCATTATGGATGGAATGGCCGCGACCACAAGCGGCGGCACTTTGCGATTTGAGGCCCATGACCTTTCAATCTCGTCCCATTCTCCTGGCGCTTTTCTTTGTCACCCTCATCCCTTTGGCTGGTGCCCAGGACAACTACGAAATACAGGTGTATGGCTCTGACCTGATCCCGCCACGTGCGACCATGGTCGAGATCCATTCCAACTTCACCGCGAACGGCAGCAAGACTGTGCAAAACGGCATGCTTCCCACCAACCACGCTGAGCATGAAACGCTGGAACTCACGCAGGGAATCAACGACTGGTCTGAGGTTGGCTTCTACGTTTTTTCCAGTATCCAGGCCGATGGAGGGTGGCAATGGGTGGGGGATCACATTCGCCCGCGGGTACGGGCTCCGGAGAAGTGGCACTGGCCGGTGGCAGTCAGCCTGTCGATGGAATTCGGTTACCAGCGCGTGGCATTCTCACCCGACACGTGGACGTTGGAACTTCGCCCCATCGTCGACAAAAAGATCGGGCCCTGGTATCTAGCCTTCAATCCTGCGCTTGATCGCTCCTTTCATGGCCCTGGCGTGAACCAGGGTGTGACATTTTCACCCGCCGCCAAATTTAGTTACGATTTCACCAAGAAGATTGCGGGCGGACTGGAATATTACGCGGCGTACGGCTCGCTAGCCGGCTTTGACCCTCTGAGAGATCAGCAACAGCAGTTCTTCCCAACGATTGATGTCGATTTTGCCCCGCAGTGGGAGTTCAACTTCGGAGTGGGTATCGGCGCAACACGATCGACCGACCACCTGATCGTGAAATGCATTGTGGGCCGGCGATTCACATGGCCCCATGGAAAGACTGCGAAGCTGAAGCCTGAGCAGCCTTAATCAAGTGGACCAAGCCCGGTCGCTGCGCCGTAGCTATTCGTATCGCAGGGCTTCGACCGGATCGAGCTTCGATGCTCGCATCGCCGGGACGAGTCCGCTGATCACCCCCACCACGAGTAAGACTGCGGAGGAAAGAATCACAGTCAAGATCGAGATGCGCAGATGAATATCGCCCTGCCCGGAATCGTCCTCGAATAGCGGCCCCATCATGGGCAGCGTACCGACCGACCACGCGATGACATACGACAACAACACGCCGATCGCTCCGCCGATCAGCATGATCAGCAGCGTCTCCGCCAGGAATTGCAGCTTGATGTGGCGCTTGCGCGCTCCCAGCGCACGCCGCAGGCCAATCTCACGAATCCGCTCGTCGACCGACACGAGCATGATATTCATCACACCCACCCCGCCGATCCCGAGCGTGAGAGTGCCAATGAAAGTGAGAAGCACCTGCAGCCCGATCGTGAGCGCGTCGATCACGGGGCGAAATTCATCGCGGCCGAACATCTGCAAAGCTTTTGGGTCGGTCGGCGAGAAATTCTGACGCGTGGCGATGGCGGCCAGCACCTGTGCCATGGCTTTCTTTTCGAACTGCGGCGCAATCGGCTCAAACACCATGACCGCGGCATAACGCGTGTTCCACAAATCGCCCGCCGCAGAATATGGAATCCACGACGACTCGTCGTCGCTCGAAAAGTAGTTGCTGAGCTGAATCTTTCGTGCCATTACGCCGATTACGGTGAAGCGTACGCCCGAGACCTGCACCGTCTCGCCGACGGCGGGCCGGCCGCTGAACAATTCCTCTTTCAGCCTGCCTCCCAGGAAAATCACGCGCCGCCGTTCGAGCTCATCCTCGGCGTCAATCCAACGCCCTTCCGACGGAACTTCATTCCGCATCTCGCCATACTCCGGACAAACCCCCCGTACCGGCGCCGTTCCCACCATGCGGTCACCGTAGGCGATTCCCGGGCGCCGCACGGTTTCGAGGCAAACGTGCTTCACGAGCGGAGCCGTCTGCTTCACCATATCGAGATCTGCCTGTTCGAGCACAACCTTCTTCCCGGCGCGCTGCCCTCCCGGCTGCTCACTGGTCTGTGGCGGCCAGCAGATGACTGCCCCCTTGCCGAAGGCGTCAAAGCCGTGCACCAGAACGCTGCGAAAGCTGTTGCCATAGGCGATCAACAGCGTCACGGTCGCGATGCCCCAGACAATCCCCAGCATCGTGAGAAAGCTGCGCGTCACGTTCCGCTTCAGCGCGATCCAGGCTTCGAGGATGATTTCAATCAGCATTTCTTGGAACACTTGAACCACAGAGGACACGAAGTACCACGAAGGTTGCTGAACGGCTAAGGACTTCCTTTGTGGACCTTCGTGTCCTTAGTGGTTGAAGCTCTTATCCTCCCGCCTCATACCGCAACGCTTCGATCGGATCAATCGACGCCGCTCTTCGCGCCGGATACAGAGCAGCGCCCACGGCGATGGCTCCCAGCAGTCCGGCGGCAATCAACCCTGAGCTCCAACTCGGAATCAACCCGGCAAAGAAATCAGGCATCGGCAACATGTTGACCAGCGCGCAAAATCCAAACGCTACACCCAGGCCGATTCCTCCGCTCAATAGAGCGATGATCAAAGCCTCCATGAAAAATTGCCGCAAGATCGTCCCTGCCGGAGCCCCGATGGCTTTGCGCACACCGATCTCTCGGGTCCGTTCCCGCACCGCGACCAGCATCACGTTCATAACACCAATACCGCCCAGGAGAAGGGTCACAATCCCGACGGCGCCAAGAAAGAATTTCATGCCATCGGTCATGGTCTTGAACGCCTGCGCTTCCTGCACCGTATCCCAGATTGGACACGCTTCTTTGTCGTTGGGATCGTAGCGGTGCATGCGCGCAAGTGCGACCCGCACTTCGTGCTTGCAGGCCACGTGCTGATCGACCGATTTCGGTGTCACCAGCAGTTGATCGAACGTCGAATTGGTTCCAGGAGGTTTGTCCGGAAAGTCCCGGCGCATCGCCGCAAAAGGCACGAAGACTTTGTTCACGTCCCAGCCGTCATAGCTGGAGTCTTGCTTCTTCTTCGCCATCACGCCGATCACGGCGTAGGGAAAGTCATTCAGATAAATGGTGTCCCCCACCGGATTGCGCCCTGGAAACAGTTGCTTGGCTGCGTCCGAGCCGAGAAATGCCACCCGCCGCGCTTCGCGCATGTCATCCCAGTCATAGAAACGCCCGGCGCCCACGTCGAGAGTGCGAATGTAAGCGAATTGAGGATAGGATCCGGTGACTGTAAAAGCAGCGTTGTTAAAGTTGGAGTGTGCGCGTACGGTGTCCTGCTCGAGTTCCGGAATCGCGTACTCGCAATCCGGCGACTCCTCCTGCACCACAGCCACATCTGGATCTTCCCAGTGCACGACACGACCTGCATGGGTACTGCCCGCCTGCAGGCTGGTCCGGCCATGGAAAACGATCATGACGTCTTTGCCAAGATTCCGCGCCTGCTCTTCCTGGCCTTTCCGCAGTCCTTCGCCAGCTGCCACCATGAGCACAATCGAGACGATGCCCCAGGCGATCCCAAACATGGTGAGAAAGGCGCGCAGTTTGTGTGCCCATAGCGTCCGCAGGACATCGAAAATGAGATCGCGCACTGTCATGACACTTGGTTGGACGCGGCCGGGAAGAGAAAGTAATCCCCCAGCCCCACTTACTGTGAGATACGTATCAAGCAAGGGTTTTGTTGCAGGAAAAATGGCGGAGTATGTCGTCTCTATGATTAGAAAGGGGGACTTCGACGATGCCAGGCGCAGGCTTGGGCGGACCGCTCTCGACCGTTAAGTTCGGGCAGGAATCATCCGAGTGCCTTCCATCCATCCGTCAAACTCTTTAAGCGCTAACTCACATTGCAACCGGCGCCGCTCCTTGCGATCACGAATCTTCTTCTCCAACGGAGGAAGAAGATCAAACGTGATGTTGGCCGGCTGAAAGTTCTTCGCATCAGCGCGCGTCACATAATGTGTTAGCGATCCGAAGGCGGAAGCCCACGGGGCAGACGCAATCTTGCCTCCGTTAGCGAGCGCCGCAGCGTGCATGCCAGCTAACAATCCAGTTGCAATCGACTCCACATACCCTTCCACCCCACAAATCTGTCCGGCAAAGAAAACTCGAGGATGCGCCTTCATCTGCAAGGTCTCGCGCAACAAAGTCGGCGCATTGATGTATGTGTTGCGGTGGATTTGACCGAAGCGCAGAAATCGCGCGTTCTCCAAACCGGGAATCAGCCGCAGCACGCGAGCTTGCTCGCCAAATTTCAAATGATTCTGAAAGCCGACCAGATTGTAGGAATCCGCCCGCAGATTTTCCTGCCGCAGTTGCACCACGGCGTAGGGCATCTTGCCGGTGCGGGGGTTGATCAGTCCCACCGGCTTCATCGGGCCGAAGCGCAGCGTATCGCGCCCCCGACGGGCGATCTCTTCAATCGGCAGGCAACTTTCGAAGTAGTTCAGCTTCTCCCAATCGCGTTCTTCCACCGACTGCGCTTCCAGCAGCGCGTCATAGAAGCAACCGTACTCCTCAGGCGTCATTGGACAGTTGATGTAGTCCGCTGACCCCTTGTCGTAGCGCGCCGCCATATACACGCGCTCCATATCAATCGAATCGGCCTCCACAATCGGGCTGATTGAATCGTAAAAGTACAAGTGCGGATCGTGTGGAGCAGTGGTCCCCGCCGGATCGAGTCTTGAGTTCCCTGTTGCTTCACTCAGCCGAGCAATCTCAGAAGCCAGCCCCTCAGAAGTCAGCGGCCCCGTGGCTATGATCGTGATGCCGTCGTCTTCCTGTACGGTCGTCACTTCCTCACGCCGCACGGCGATGCGTGGCTCGCGCGAGATCGCTTCGGTCACCCGGGTTGCAAATGTGACGCGGTCCACTGCCAACGCGTGCCCCGCCGGAACCGCGCATTCCCTTGCGATCTCGAGCAGCAATGAACCCGCCCGCCGCATCTCTTCCTTCAACAGCCACGGGGCGGTATTTTCACTGTCCGATTTCAGTGAGTTCGAGCACACGAGTTCGGCAAAATCCGACGTCTGGTGAGCCGGCGTCGAGCGCACCGGGCGCATCTCGAACAGTTCCACGTCCAGACCTCGCCGCGCACACTGCCATGCAGCTTCGGACCCGGCTAGTCCCGCTCCAATGATCTTGATGATTGCCATATCCCTGTAATATTAACGCTCGATTTTGCGAGCGGCGTCGTTTCGCGGGACAACTCAAGGTCGCAGATGGGAGTTCGTTGATGGCGGCTCAGTGCAGGATTGGCGTGGCTTGGGCCGCGACACACACCCAACCCGAACTCTTGTACACCCAGGTATCGACAAAACGCCCCCGCCGCACCAGCGGCCTTCGGTCTCTGACTTCGCTTGCCTGATAGGTCCCAGTCACGATCGCGGTGTCGCCGAACAACTCAACGTTCATCGATTGCGTAATTACCTGCTGCAGGTGCGCGGATTTCACGCGCGAAAGAAACTCCGCTTTAGTCATGAGGGTACCGTCAAAATCCACATACACGAGGGCATTATCGAATAACGTATCCAGGGCCTTCAGATCCTTGAACGCCTCGGCCTGATTCCAGGCATGCTCGAGGGCCAAAATCTTGGTCCGGGATCCGGTTTCGTCAACACTCTGCCCCGATAAGGGCGTCAGAGCTGTTCCCAAAAGAATAGCTAAACACACAAGCCAGCCCGCACGAGTCTTCATACCCTGCATATCGGCAAACTGCACTTCTTCTTGACCCAATGTTTGAGAGCCGAGGGACATGCTTAGGTCAATCGCCGCGGGAACCGTCCCGCTTCCTCTATGATGAACCAGTTGACTCTTTTGATGGAGGATGCCATGGCCCGCATTCGTTTGGTCGCCCCTGAAAACGCGCCGCCCGAAGTAATGGAGATTTATGAAAAGACACTTCGCGGTAAGCCCGGCAACGCGCAGAAGGCTCTGGCGCATCGTCCGGAAATGCTCAAGAACTTTCTCTCGTTCTACGCCAGCGTGGGGCGCTCGCTCGACCGCAGGCTCTATGAACTGATCTACCTTCGCGTATCCTTCATCAACGGATGCCACTATTGCATCCAACACCACGTCGCCGCCTCGAAGCGAGTAGGGCTGACCGCAGAAGACTGGTCGGCGCTCAAGGCCGGAAACTATTCGCGCTACAGCGAAAAAGAACGGATTGCCCTCATCTATGTCGAAAAACTGACGCGCACGCCGCACGACATCACCGACGGCGACTTCACGGCTGTCAGCCAGCACTTCTCTGAACCGGAAATCGTCGACATCCACCTGCTGACGGGTCTGGCCAACCTGACCAACCGCTTCACCGACCCGCTGGGATTGGAAGTGGAGTTCCCGGAAGAGAGAATCTGAAAAAGATTGAGGGTAGGAGAATCTAAGAGCCGCGAGGCCGCGCAGTAAGCCTTTCACATCGGGCCAAGCGGCCAATTTCGCAACCCCAATCCGCCTACAGGATTTCCCGCGCATCCCCCACTCGCTTCGTGACGCGCTCTCTGTCCAAATACTCAAGTAACGGGATGGCGTACTTGCGGCTGACCCCCGTCAATTCCTTAAACTTCGCAACATCCATCTTTGGGGACTTGGTTTTCTGAGCGGCGATGAGCCGGCGCAACGCTTCCAGTGCACCACCGTGAAATACCAACTCGTCGGACACCTTGACCAGCAACTTGTCCCGCAGCAGTAGGGTGACAATCTTCTGCGCGCGAGCCTTGTCTACCTTGAGGCCAGCGATGACCTCATGAAGCGCCGGAACCTTCAATCCTGCAGAGGCAAACGCCTCCTCGATTCTCGCCTTGGACTCGGCTTCTTCATCCTTCAGGATCACGCCGTGACCGGGCAGCCGCACGATATCGCCAGTCGCTTCGATTTTCTTTTCTCGCAACAGCAGATCCAGCGATGCGATAAAGACTGCGGACGATGCTTTCACTTGCTCCCGCAGAGCTTCCCGTGCGATTCCGCCCACCAGAGAATTCTTCCGGTGAAATCCCTCGACCGAACTCACCACGGATTGTTGAAGCCGGCGCATCGCCGCCGCGTCCACGAACAATTCCCCAAGCCGCAGCACTCGGCCATCTTTCAGCGCTTGCGCAATTCGATCTTCGACAAAGCCCCTCGCCCACCCGGTCTCGGCGATAAGTTGTGATAGCGAGATTCCGCCGTGACCTCGCCTTGCAATCCGGGCCAACAGCATTGCTTCCGAGTCGCCGTCGGCGAGAATCTGAATGAATTTTTCATGGCCCGGCATGCGCGGGATCGGAGCAGCGTCGAGCACGATGCCGCCTCCGATGGTCACGACCGGTGAAAACTGGCGAATAATGTAGTGGTCTCCGGGCAGCAGCAATGCGGATTCGGGGAGCTTCAACCGAGCAAATGCCTGTGAGCCGGGAGCAATTTGCTTGACGCTGTGGAGCGCGACCTCCGCCGCCGTCTCCATTGTGTTGGAGTGAAAGTGCACCCGTGTGCGCGACTTCAGCGGGCGCGGCGCCGAGGATAGAAGGCTCAACCGCACATCCACCCGGCGGGTCACGGCGAGTGTCGCGACCGGTGCCAGAGTCATACCTCGCGACAGATCGTCGGTGCTCGCTCCCACCAGATTCAGCGCAGTGCGCTGGCCTGCAACAGCCTCACTCGTAGTCTGTCCATGGACTTGCACTCCACGTACGCGAACTTTGCGGCCGGTTGGAAAGACTTCCAACTCTTCCTCGCGATGAATCGTTCCTGCGACCAGCGTACCGGTAACCACCGTCCCAAATCCCTTCATGGTGAAAACGCGATCAATCGGTAATCGAGCCAGAGCGCGCGAATCACGCGGATGCACGTCCACCGCGGCTGCGCCGATCGCGCGCTGCAGATCTTCCAGACCAGCGCCGGTCAGCGAACTTACGGCAATGATCGGAGCTTTCGGTGGTTCCAGAAATGTTCCTCGCAAAAACTCCTCGACCTCCAACCGCACCACATCGAGCGTCTCGGCATCTACCGCGTCCGACTTGGTGAGCACTGTGATGCCGCGCTGCACACCCAGCAATTGCAGAATGTCGAAGTGCTCCCGGGTTTGCGGCTTGATCGACTCGTCGGCCGCGATGACCAGCAACACCAGATCGATCCCACCCACCCCGGCCAACATGTTGCGCACAAAGCGTTCGTGGCCCGGGACGTCCACAAATCCCAAGTGCAGCGGCTCGCCGTTCGCGCTCACCAGATCCATGTGCGCGAAGCCCAGGTCGATGGTGATGCCGCGGCGCTTCTCTTCCGCCAAGCGGTCGGCGTCAATCCCAGTCAACGCCTTCACCAGCGCCGTTTTTCCGTGATCGATGTGCCCCGCAGTGCCTACGATGATCGATTTCATTTGGAAGCTCTTAGCTATCAGCTATCAGCCTTTAGCTTTGTCGCTCCAGCTCTCTCGAGTAAAGGACAGACTTCTCAATTTTTGTTCCCGCGCGTTCTTCTAAATTATTGATTTCTAATGACTTAGGAGGCAGAGACGCGGATTGATCCTGCCAACATATTGAGCCGCAAGGACTTACAGGTAAAATCTTCTGGAATAAGGACTTAACTACCAGTTTTGAGCGGCTACGGAGATCGGCGGTCGAACGCCGGGCGGCGGCGGCGTGTGAAAGCCCATGAATTGAATACGGGGCTGCCCGGAGATTATCGGGAAGGGCACGCATACTGAAGCGTACACGGGCGGGGGATGGAGCTTGCCCGGCGAGCGCGATGGACCCGGCGTGAGGACGTAGAGTGAAACGGTCTCTCACTTTTTTTTCGCCCCGTTTTCTAAAATCTTGATTTCGAAGGATTTATGGGATGGGGATGGGACTCGATACCGCCAAAATACTGAGCCGCAAGGACTTACTGGTAAAATATTCCGGAAGAAGGACTTAGCTGCCGGTTTTGAGCAGCCAAGGAGACCGGCGGTAGACCACTCGTTGGGGAAGCCGTTGTGCATAGATCGAGATTGCACTTTCCTGCATTTTCGGTAAAGGTCGTTCGTCACAGAATCGGGATTATTTTTGGGCTGGCTGTGGAAAAGTAGCGTTGGGCGTCTATTTTTGGGCGATCAGTGCCAACCATGAGCCGATAGATTATTAGCTTTTCTCGTCACGCAAGCCAGGCCTTTTGCACAACGTTGCTCCGTCTGTTCATCCCCCCGCAATTCTGAAGGGGATTTTGGAGCGATGTAACGCCAGAATACCGAGTCAAATGTGCAAGAACCTGCATCTTGATCTCGGCAGGATTTCCGCATAGGCTGTCGAAATTGTGAGCTGCCTGCCTCACTTCACCTACCGCCTTCTCTGGATTGCTCTCGCGCTTACTCTGCTCTGCGCTGCTGGTAGGGCGCAGACCGAAACGGTGCTCTACAATTTCACCCGCTCCGGCGACGGCTACCGCCCCGTCGGCTCTTTGGTGGCAGACTCCTTTGGCAACTATTACGGCACCACGTCCGACGGTGGCCTACATTCAAGCCAATGCTCACGTCAGGGCACCCAGGATCCTGGTTGCGGCACGGTGTTCGCGATTTCGCCCAACGGTTCCGGCGGCTGGATCCTCAAGACCATCTACCGATTCAAGGGCCCGCCTGACGGTGCGGCACCATCAAGCAATTTGGTTCTCGACTCGCAGGGCAATCTATTTGGCACAACAGAATACGGTGGCAATGGCGGACACGGCTGTGACCAAGTAGGGCTGCTGGGCTGCGGAACGATCTTCAGGTTATCCCCCACCAAGTCCGGTGCGTGGACCGAATCTGTCATCTACGGCTCTCTGGCCGGTATCAAGGCGGATTACCCTGCGTCACTCGTATCGGACTCGGCGGGAAATCTTTACGGTACACTTTCCCCCCGAAGTTGCTCCAGCGTTAGCGGCTGTGGATACGTCTTCAAACTTACTCCAGGCGGTTCGGGAGGTTGGGCGTTCTCCATTGTGCACGCATTCAGTAAATCAGACGGTGCAGATCCCACAGGGGTCACTGTCGACAGCTCGGGCAATCTCTTTGTCACCACCGCGGAAGGGGCCACAGCTTACGGAACGCTCGTTGAATTAAGTCCCACCGGCTCCAATAGCTACACGATGCACTTGCTCCATACCTTCTCCGACTCCGACGGGAGAAGTCCGCTGGCTGGGGTAACGCTGGACTCTGCTGGCAACATCTACGGGACGGCGTCAATCGGCGGAAACACCACCGTTTGCGTAGACGGCTGCGGCACCGTGTTCGAGGTCTCCCCGAACTCCGTTGGCAGCTACGATTTCGCCGTCCTTTACTCGTTTTCCAGCATCATCCACAGCTATCCCCAGACAAGCCTCGTGTTTGATGCAGCGGGCAATTTGTATGGACTCGCTGGCGGCCCCGACTGGCCTGGATTTATGTTCGAGCTGTCTCCGTCCGGTACTAATACCTGGACGGAGAGCGTGGTCTATGACTTCAGCTTTCACACGGATACCGGAGCTCTTCCCCAATCTTACAACGGCCTCGTTATTGATTCTTCAGGCCATCTGTTCGGCACTCTGCCTTACTACGGCACTCCAGGCGGCTGCAAGCCTTTCGGCTGCGGCGTGGTGTACGAGATCACGCCCAAATAGTCAAACTTCCTTCAGAAAGAACGGGAAACTCGCCTCATTCAAGTCAGAAGTCTCTCTCGACGTAATCTTGATTGTTGGAACCAGGCGATTTCGCTGAAGTGCCCGCGCAAGGCCAGATGAGTGTAATGGGGATATTTCAATATTGACGCCTTGCCTGTCAGTTGATGTAACCAGGCGCTATTCACAAGTGAGCTGAAGGAAAACTGGCTTGGACTCCAGGCATTGACCATCGTGTTTCCCAGTTCTAAGATTCAAACATGCTTAAGTCGTCGACCCGCCAGAGCCAGATGACGTATTGTTTTGCCAAACTGGTTTCCTTGTGCTTGATGACAAGCTATGGCCTTGCACAAAATGTTCCTGCGAGCGATCCAAAACATACCCATCCTGCCGCGGGTACATCGATAGTTCGATTCAGTGAGATCGACGAGGGTGTTTATAAGGGATCAAAGCCGAAAAGCGACGCCGACTTTCGCTTCCTGCACTCCAAAAACATAAGAACCATCGTTGACTTGCAATTCGTTCCTGTGCTCTACCGGCGCGAGAAGGAACAAGCGGAGAAATATGAGATTAGGGTGATTCCCATCACGATGAATGCGTCGCGGGTTGCCCCGTCAGAACGGCATGTGACCAAAGCTCTGTGTTTGCTGGCTGACAAGAACCTTCGGCCGGTTTATTTTCACTGTGATCTCGGCCGTGACAGAACAAGCCTGATCGCAACCCTGTACGAAATTTATTTTCGCGGGCTGGCGCCCAAAGATGCCTTACAAGAAATGAAACATTTTGGCTTTAAAGACGAGTGGATTCTGCGTGGCCTAAAAGCATATTTGCAGAATCATGCAGACTCTCAGTTTACGGCCGATTCAAATTGCCCCTGATGCAGCCTTCATGCTGGAAGCTGTCAACCAAGCCTTGCCAATCGTGAAAGAACAGGAGCGTTGCCAACGGCCGCTGCGATTCAATATTTCACATATTCACAATCGATCTAGCCGAGAACACTGCGGCTGCATTCCTGCCGAATGATGCCAACACCGGAACTCATTCACCGGGGACAGGCTGGGGGCGAGCTGTTCAGGACAATTTACATTATCAGGCCATTTCGCTCATTGACCTTTCGACGAGCGTACCCGGGGTTTATCGCCAATCTTCCTTGGCTGCGTTAACGAAACTAAGTTAGATGGCAAGGCGTGACGACATAGGGGAAGCGATCAGAAGACGGCGGCGGCATTTGCCTTGCTGGCCCTGAGGTGAGCGCCGATTACGGAGCGTGGACGAGCAGATTTACTGCATACAAATTCACGCCATACAAATTTCTCACATACAAATTTACTCCTATAAATTCACCCGATAAATGATGGCGTGGGTGCTACCCATCCGCTGCGCGAAATGCGACAATAGAAGCTCTTCCCATGGCCACCTCTTTAACCTCTGCCTTTTCTCCGGAGACCATCCGGCAGCACGGCCTCACGCCCGATGAATACGAGAAGATCAAGCAACTTCTCGGTCAGCGCGAGCCTACGCTCACTGAACTGGGCATTTTCAGCGTGATGTGGAGTGAGCACTGCTCTTACAAATCGTCCCGCGTCCATCTGAAACGGCTGCCAACGCGCAGCAAAATCGTGCTGCAGGGGCCGGGCGAGAACGCCGGCATCATCGACATTGGCGACGGCTGGGCTTGCGCGTTCAAGATCGAGTCGCACAATCACCCATCCTTCATCGAACCGTTTCAGGGCGCGACCACTGGGGTGGGCGGAATTTTGCGCGACATTTTCACGATGGGTGCAAGGCCGGTTGCGGTGATGGATTCGCTCCGGTTCGGGCCCATCACAAGGCCGGCAGCCGAGCTACGCTCGGCCGGACAGCCGGGGGCGGCTGTCCCCACACAGGCTGTCCCGACAGAGAAGGAATTGCACAAGAATCATTCCGTGCTTGAGGGCGTGGTCAGCGGCGTCGCTTCTTACGGAAACTGCTTCGGAGTCCCCAACCTGGGCGGCGAGACGAAGTTCGAACCTTGCTATTCCGGAAATCCGCTGGTAAACGCGTTTGCTCTGGGGCTGGTGCGAAAGAACGAAATCTTCTACGCGAAGGCTGCGGGCGAAGGCAATCCCGTGATCTACGTTGGGGCGAAGACGGGGCGCGACGGCATTCACGGCGCGACCATGGCTAGCGAAGAGTTCAGCGAGGCCTCGGAGGCGAAGCGGCCCAATGTGCAGGTCGGCGACCCGTTCCTGGAGAAACTCTTGCTCGAAGCGTGCCTTGAAGCGATGCAGACGGGCGCGATTGTTGGCATCCAAGATATGGGCGCAGCCGGACTCACATGTTCCACCTGCGAGATGGGCGGGCGCGGCGGCGTAGGAATCGAAATTGAACTCGACCGCGTGCCGCAGCGTGAAACCGGTATGACCCCGTACGAGATCATGCTCAGCGAGTCGCAGGAGCGCATGCTACTGGTGGCGCAAAAGGGGCGCGAAGCTGAGGTCTTCCGCGTTTTCGAAAAATGGGGACTCGATGCCGTCGAGGTGGGGAAGGTTACGGCCGGCAACACGTTGCGCGTGCTGGAGCACGGCAAAGTTGTGGCCGAGATACCGAATCCGGCGCTGACGGACGATGCCCCGGTGTACAACCGCCCGATGGCGCGCTGGGAACCACCCGTGCCGCGCGAGATGCCGGAACACATCCCCACTTCTCGCGCAAAGGGCGCGCGAGAAATGGGGCACCCGGATTTCACGTTGCAACTGAAACAGCTTCTGTCGAGCCCCAACATCTGCGGCAAGCGCTGGGTATGGCAGCAATATGACCACATGGTGCAGACCAACACCGTGGAGGCGCCGGGAGCGGGCGATGCGGGCGTGATCCGCATTAAGGGCTCGCAGCGCGGACTTTCGATGGCGCTGGATGGCAACGGCCGCTGGTGCTATCTCGATCCCAGGCTGGGGGCAATGCACGCGGTGGCCGAGGCAGCGCGGAAGGTGGCGTGTTCAGGAGCGACTCCGGTCGGAGCGACGAACTGCCTGAATTTTGGCAATCCGGAGAAGCCACACATTATGTGGCAGTTCTCCCAAACGATTGATGGAATCACGAAGGCGTGCGAGGAATTGGAGATTCCCATCACCGGCGGCAACGTCAGCTTCTACAACGAGACGTTGGGCGAAGGCATTTATCCCACGCCCGTGCTGGGAGTGGTTGGGATTCTCGACGATGTGCACAAAACCGCCAAGATGCATTTTGCCGCTCCCGGACGCACGATCGTGCTATTGCGCGGGGGCGAAACCGACGATATCACCGATGCTCAGAGTGAGTTTGGTTCCTCGGAATACGCGAAGGAAGTTCTCGGCACACTGTGGGGATATCCGCCTGGGCTTGATCTGGAGAGCGAATCGAGCCTGCAAAAGGCTGTCATTGAAATGATTCAGCATGAATTGGTGGATTCGACGCACGACTGTGCGGATGGCGGCTTGGCAGTCGCGTTAGCTGAGATGGCTCTGCCCAAGGGCGTGGGCGCCCGAGTCAATTTGGCATCTGTTGGCCTGTTTGCTGAATTCGCGCTGTTTGGGGAAGATGCGAGCCGAATCGTGATCTCTTGCGACCCGGAGAGGGTTGCGGGAATCAAAGAAGTGGCGCAGAAGTATGGCACGACTGCCTCAGTGATTGGAAAGACGATTCCGGACCGGTTGGAAATCTCGCTCGACGGCAACGTGGTCATCTCTTCAACAGTCTTGGAATTGGACAAGGCTTACGAGGGCGCGTTGGAGTCGGCTTTGCGGGCCGATTCAGGGTTGGTGGCAGCGGGCTGATTTGAGTCAAAAGCTTGAACCACAGAGGGCACCGAGGAACACAGAGGTCTGAGTTGATTGCCAGGAGCTAAATGCATTCTTCCGACAAATTTCATGACGAGTGCGGTGTGGTGGCGATCTTTGCCCATCCTGAGGCCGAGAAGTTGGCGTACTTGGGGCTGCACGCGCTCCAGCACCGCGGGCAGGAATCGGCGGGGATTGTCACGTCCGACGGTTTGACCTCGCGTGCGCACAAGGCTATGGGCTCGGTAGCCGACATTTTCACCGAGGACGTGCTATTGAAAATGCGCGGGACGCTCGCCATCGGGCATACGCGCTACTCCACGGCCGGAGACTCTGCGCTGCTGAATGCGCAACCGATTCTCGTGCAATCCAATAAGGGATCGATTGCCGTGGCGCACAACGGCAACCTCGTCAATGCCGTCCAGGTACGAGCGCGACTGGAGAGTCAAGGCTCGATTTTTCAGACCAACAGCGATACCGAAGTCATCGTTCACCTGATTGCGCTCTCCAAGGAGCAGACGCTTCCGGAAGCCGTAGCCGATGCGCTGCGGCGGGTCGAGGGAGCGTTTTCTCTGGTGATGATGAGCAACGACCGCGTCTTCGCCGTGCGCGATCCGCGTGGGTTCCGGCCGCTGGCTATGGGACGCATCGCGGCCTTAGAAGGTCAGAAGCACGACACAATCGTTTTTGCCTCCGAGACCTGCGCCTTCGACCTGATCGGCGCCGACTATGTGCGCGACGTGAAACCGGGCGAACTGATCGTGGTGGGCCCCGAAGGAATCAATTCGCGGTTCTACTCCACGGCCGCGCCGCAATCGAGTTGCATCTTCGAGCATGTGTACTTCTCGCGTCCCGACAGCATCGTATTCGGTCGCGCCGTGCAAACCAGCCGCGAAGAACTCGGTCGCCAACTGGCGCGGGAAGCTGGTGTGGACGCCGATCTTGTGGTTCCCGTGCCTGATTCGGGCGTGACGGCTGCGGTAGGCTATGCCGCCGAGAGCGGGATTCCATTTCGCTTTGCTCTGATCCGCAACCACTACGTTGGACGGACCTTCATCGAGCCCAGCCAGAGCGTTCGGGATTTTGGCGTCAAGCTGAAACTGAACCCGGTCCGCTCGCTGCTGCAAGGCAAGCGCGTGGTGTTGATCGACGATTCGATTGTCCGCGGCACCACCAGCCGAAAGATTGTGCGCATGATCCGCAGCGCCGGGGCGAAAGAGGTCCACATGCGCGTTTCATGTCCGCCAACGATTTCTCCGTGTTACTACGGCGTAGACACGCCTTCGAAGAAGCAACTCATTGCCGCCAACAAATCTGTGGACGAGATTCGCGACTACATTGGCGCGGATTCGTTGGCGTATCTTTCTCTGGACGGCCTCAAGAAAGCTTGCGGCGAGGGGCCTAAGATCTCGTATTGCTCGGCATGTTACACCGGCAGTTATCCGACCGACATCATTGATGTCGACGAAATTCAGCCAGCGGCTGTAAGGCGCTAACCGCCTGCGTCAGGCCCGCGGCTTTCGTGCCCGCGCGACGCGCGGGATGGACTGCAGATCAGGGATGATGAGGACCTCGTCCCACCCTGCGAGAAGCTGCTGAACGGGACCGGCGATGGTGCCGCTGATTTCCAGGACTAGCCATCCCCCAGGGCGCAGAACTGCATGAGCTTGGGGAACCAAGCGGGCAATGACCTCTATTCCACTGGGCCCGGCGAAAACCGCGTTACGAGGCTCAAACTTGCGCACTTCCAGCTGCACCTGATCTTCTTCGGATTCCCCGACATAGGGTGGGTTGGAGACCACGAAGTCCAAATCGAAGAGGTTCAGTCCTTCCAGCAGATCCGCTTGATGGAGCTGGATGCGCTTCTCGAACTGATGGCGGGCGGCGTTGGCGCGAGCGATTTCGAGCGCAGCAGGAGACACGTCGCAGGCGTGGATCTCGGCGCCAGGAAATTCTTTGGCTAAAGCCAAAGCAATGCAACCGGAACCGGTACCAACATCTACAATCCGGACCTCGGTCCTCGGGCCTCGGACTTCGGACGCGGAACTCGAGGCTGCTATTGAGGGCTGAAGTCGGAGGTCCGATGTCCGCAGTTCGAGTACTGTTTCGATCAAGTGCTCCGTCTCTGGGCGTGGAATGAGCACTGCTGGGGTGACAACAAGGTCCAGGCCCCAGAATTCCTGGTGTCCGGTGATGTACTGCGCTGGCACTCCCCGCCGTCGATCGGCGAGCGCGGCATCGTAGCGCGTTTGTTCCTCGGCTGTAAGTTCGCGCTCGGGATGCGCGAAGAGGTAGGCGCGATCACAATCCAGCGTGAACATGAGGAGCAATTCGGCGTTCAGACGTGGGGATGGGACGTGGTCCGCAGTGAGGCGGGCGATGGCCGAGGAGAGGGATTGCTTTAGCTGCACGGGCAATTCTAACCACAGAGGACACGGAGGAAGCGAGTTCACGGGGTTGCGCCTGCCTGTCGCTGGAATTCGTGGTTGAGGTAGATCATCTGGCCGATGTGGTGCTGCATGTGTGCGGCACACTGCATGATCATGTCGAGACGGTTCGCGGCATTCGTGCCCGCGCCAGAGTACTCTCTTGACCAGTCTTCCGACAATTGGGCGCGGACAGTTTTGATGACCATGGCAACTGCGTCGTCAAAGCGCTTCAGAGCTTCTTCTCTGGACGAAGGATTTGGGTCATTGAACTCGCGAGGACGGTCTCGGACGTAGCCGGTCTGTGCGATCTGAGAGCCGATGTAGTAATTCAGGTTCCCGGTCAGGTGCAAGACCAGGTGACCGAAGCTGTTTCCGTAAGGAAACGGCTTTTGCCAGAACTGTTCATCGGTGAGTGGAGCCGCTAGTTCGCGAACCCTAGCGGCATTTGTGCTATAGCGATCGGCAAGAACGGATGCCAGCGTCTCCTGAAGTCCTGACACTTTCTCTCCCGTAGCGGACGCGAGCGCCCACGTTCTTCCCCTAAACCGCGGTGGCGGCTTCGTGTTTCAACTTTTCCGCCTGATAGTAGGTCGTGAGCGCCTCGATTAACGGCTGGAGTTTGCCGTCCATCACAGTTTCGAGTTGGTGAATGGTGAACCCGATCCGGTGATCGGTAAGGCGGTTCTGGGGAAAATTGTAAGTTCGAATTTTTTCGCTGCGATCGCCGGAGCCGACCATGGCTTTGCGCTCCTTGGCCAGGGCCGACTGCTGCTTGTCCATTTCAATCTCGTAGAGTCGCGAGCGCAGCACCCGCATGCCCTTCTCGCGATTCTTGATCTGCGATTTTTCGTCCTGGCAACTGACGACCGTGTTGGTCGGAATGTGCGTAATGCGGACAGCCGAGTACGTTGTGTTCACAGATTGGCCGCCGGGACCGGAGGAGCAGAAAGTATCGATGCGCAAGTCTTTGGCTTCGATCTTGATGTCGACATCTTCCGCTTCGGGCAGCACCGCAACCGTCACGGCTGAAGTGTGAACGCGCCCTTGCTGCTCCGTCGCGGGCACACGCTGCACTCGATGCACGCCGCTTTCATATTTCAACTGAGAGAAGACCCGGTTACCTTCGATAATGGCGATGACTTCCTTTAGTCCTCCGGCGGACGATTCGGAGGACGAAAGGACTTCGACCTTCCAGCGCTGGGTTTCCGCGTACCGCGTGTACATACGGAAGACCTCGGCCACGAAAAGAGTGGCTTCATCTCCGCCGGTGCCGGCTCGGATTTCCAAGATGATGTTCTTTTCATCATTCGGATCTTTGGGCAGAAGGAGGACTTTCAGCTCCTCCTCTGCCGCCTTTACGCGGCTTTCCAACTGGTTGAGCTCATCCTGCGCGTAGGCGCGCATCTCCGGATCTTTCTCGTCGACCAGGACGGCCTTGCTCTCCGCAATTCCTTTGGTCAGATCCTTGTATTCGCGGTACTTCTCCACGATGGGTGAGACTTCGCTGTGCGCTTTGGCGGTCTTCTGGTATCTCGCCGAATCGTTGACGATGTCCGGCGAAGCGAGAGCATTGGTCAGCTCTTCATAGCGGGCTTCGATCTGGTCGAGTCGTTCAAACATTGGAATCTTTCGTGGAGACGCAGCTCGCTACGTCTCGGCTCACGCCGCGCCCGCATGTGGGGCGAAAGAAACGTAATACGTCACGTCTCCAGGCATTGTAGTGTTGTGGGGAGGCAGAGAGAAAGTATTCGCGGCGGGACCGCTAGGCAATCACCAACTCGCCCCCGCGCTCCTTCTCGAGAGACATGGCTGTATCGAGGGCGGTGATGGCGCATTGAGCCATTTCGTCGGACGGCGGCTGGGTAGTGATGCGCTGCAGCCATAATCCAGGTGCGGTCATCAGCGCGAAAAGCGATCCGCGATGCTTGGCCGCAAAACGGATAATTTCATAGGAGACTCCGGCAATCACGGGAAGCAAAACAATGCGCGAAGCGAAACGCGCCCAAAAAGTGGTAAACGGGACCAGCATGTAGAAGCCGATTGAGATCAACATCACGGTCATCAGGAAGCTGGTGCCGCAGCGCGGATGATACGTCGAGTATTTCTGCACACTCTCCGTGTTGAGCGTATCGCCATTCTCGAAAGCAAAGACCGTCTTGTGCTCGGCACCGTGATACTCGTAGACCCGCCGAATATCCTTCCACAGCGATACTCCCCAGATGAACAGCAGGAACAACAAGAGGCGGATGCCACCGTCGATCAGGTTAAAAACAATTCGTCCACCCAGAGCTGGATCGATCTTCTTCAGCTCGGTCGCGGCCAGCAGCGGAATGTACTTGTACATGAAAATGAAGAAGCCCAGCGAAAGCAGGAGATTGCCGGCAGCCAGCCAGTTACTGACGGTGGCGGCTTTCTCGCGGGTCTTGGAAGATGTCTGCGACTGGGAAGCTCCCGCCGCGTTTCGCGCTGGCGGAACAGCCGACGTGGCTGTCTCCGCAAGAGCTGCCTCCTGGCCGTCCTGCATCATGTCTTCGATCGCAACGTTAGCCGAGAAGCGCAAGGCGCGGTAGCCGAGATTCATCGCATAGCCGAGCGTCATGACGCCACGCACGATTGGCCAAGCCATCCATTTGTGTTTCTCGGAGGGGCGATCAAGCGGCTTACTCATGGTGACGACTTCGCCAGACGGTTTACGGCAGGCGATCGCCCAGGCGTGCGGGGAGCGCATCATGACACCCTCAAGCACAGCTTGCCCGCCGACCAGGGTTTCTTCCCCACTTTCGAGAGCGGGCAGAAGTTGCACGGCGACGAGGAATCGCAGGTAGTTTCTTAGTGTACGCACGACTGTTTAGATGCTCCTAAGAGGGACACGACGCAGGCTATAGGGTAACACAGGCTGCCAGTCGTTTCGGATTGGGCTTTGGGCGCGCTAAACTCAAGCAGGCCTGAGGGTTAGGCCAAGACAGCCGGAGTGACTCTGACGCTGGGACGGGAGATTCATGCAGCGGTTGGCCACCACTTGCGAAGCCATTGCGGGGACAACAAAGAAGCTGCTGAAGATCGGTATCGTCGCGGAGTATCTGAAGTTGCGTACGCCGGATGCGGCGGCGGTATCGGCAGTTTTTCTCTCGGGGCAGGCATTCCCGGTTTGGGAAGAGACAACGCTTCAAGTCGGAGGCCGGTCACTGTGGCAGATCGTGGCGGAGTTATCGGGCAAAGGTGAAGACGAACTGACGGCCGCTTATCGACGCCACGGCGACCTCGGGTCCGTCGCAGGCGAGGTCCTTCCCGAACGCGCCGGTCAAGGTTTGGAAGTGCTGGAAGTGGGCCGAAGCTTCCGTCAGATTGCAGTGGCTCGTGGTCCAGCGACGAAGGCATCCATCGTACGCGACCTGATTTCACGGGCGACGCCGCTCGAAGCCAAGTATGTCGTCAAGATCATGACCGGTGATCTGCGGATCGGACTGAAGGAAAGCCTGGTCGAGGAAGCAATTGCCAGGGCCTATGGAGGAACGCTGGCGGAGGTGCAACGCGCCAACATGCTGTTGGGCGATCTAGGCGAAACCGTGCGTATGGCGTCAGAGGGCACGCTGGCCAAAGCTGAGATGCGGATGTTTCATCCGCTCGGCTTCATGCTGGCAAGTCCGATCGAGTCGGCGGAGGAAGGCCTGAGTTACTTCGCGGAAGCGGCGGTGGAAGACAAGTATGACGGCATCCGGGCGCAGGCCCATGTGTCGGCAGGCGAGGTGAAGTTTTTCTCGCGCACGCGGGACGACATCACAGAATCGTTCCCTGAGTTGCCGGACGCCTTGGCCGGGCTATCGCAGGATGCCATTCTCGACGGAGAGATTCTGGCGTGGGACTATCTGGCAGGACGCGCGCGGCCATTCAGCGTCTTGCAGCTACGCCTGGGACGGAAGAAAGTCAGCGACAAGATGTTGCGGGAGATTCCGGTCGCGTTCGTGGCGTTCGACGTCTTGTATGCGGACGGGGAGTTGGTGATGGATCGTCCGCTGCGGGACCGGGCGCGAATTCTGGATGATCTGCTGGCAGAGAAAAACCGTTCCCACCACGGAGGCACGGAGTCACAGAGGAAACTAAGCAAAACAGGGACGCAAGGGAAGCTCGTATTCGGCAATGAAGAAGAAGAAACCGTAACCGCTCACATGATTCGTGCACCAGTGTTCCGCGCATCCTCACCGGAGGAATTGGAGGGGTTGTTTGCGGCGGCGCAAGAGCGAGGGAATGAGGGGTTGATGATCAAGGATCTCAACTCGCCTTACACGCCAGGCAAGCGCGGTAAGTCGTGGCTGAAGATGAAGCGCGAACTGGCCACCTTGGATGTTGTCGTCACAGCCGTCGAGTACGGACATGGGAAGCGGGTGGGCGTGCTCAGCGATTACACGTTCGCCGTGTGGGATGGCGGCCGGCTGGTGAACATCGGCAAGGCATATTCCGGCCTTACCGACGTCGAAATTGCCGAGATGACACAGTGGTTCCTCGATCACACGGTAGACGATCAGGGATTCCGGCGGGCAGTGGAGCCAAAAATCGTGCTCGAAGTGGCATTCAACAACATGATGCAGTCCGACCGGCACGAGAGCGGATACGCGCTACGCTTTCCGAGGATTGTGCGGTTGCGGCCAGACAAGTCGGCGGAAGAGGCGGACACGATGGACCGCGTGCGGGAGATTTTCGACCAGCAAACTGCCTAGCAGGCTGCTGAAAAACTCATTTCGGCGACTCCCAGCGAACCTCAGGCGCTAAAGCGCGGTTAAGTCTAAAGCACTTAGCGGCACGACTGAAGTCGTGCCCTTCCCCCGAAATCGGCTCGAAGCGGAGTTTTTCAGCAGCCTGCTAGTGCGCGGTTCAACAACTCAGTGACTGTGATGGTGATGGTGATGGTGCTCTTCGCTCTCCGACACCGGGATCACGCAGCCATGCGCCACTTCGCAGATCGCGTGCTCGAATTGGATTGTCGTATGGTCGATGCGGAAATCGTGCAGCAACCGATCCTTCACCTCACGCAAGATGCGTTCACTGACCGACGGGGGAATGTCAGCGATCGAAATGTGGCAGGAGAGCGCGTGAGTTTCTGACCCGATGCTCCAGACGTGGAGATCGTGCACGTCATTGACTCCGCCCACCGAACGGATGGCGGACTCGATCTTCTCCAGCTTCATGCCGCGGGGCGTGCCTTCCAGCAAAATGTTGAGCGTCTCGCGCACAATGCCGAAGCCCGACCACAGGATCAGCACTGCAATGCCGAACGAGAGCGCGGAATCAATCCAGTAATTTCTCGTGACCAGGATGGCCCAGCCCCCGGCGATCACCGCCGCCGTCGAAAGCGTGTCTCCAACTTCGTGCAGCAGCGCGCTGCGAATGTTGACATCCCCGCCAAAGCCCCTGCTCGAGCGATACAGCAGCAGCGCAATCACTCCATTCATCACCACTCCCGCCGCGGCGACCCACATCATTACCGTAGCCTGCACATGCTCCGGATGCTGCAGCCGACGAAAAGCCTCGTAGAAGATGAAGAACGAAACCGCAACCAGCGAGGTCGCATTGACCAGCGCCGCCAGCACTCCTGCGCGGTGGTATCCGTAGGTCTTAGTGGAGTTGGCCGGGCGCGTCTGAAAATAAACCGCGACCAGCGACAGTAACAGTGCGAGGAAGTCGGAAAGGTTGTGCCCGGCTTCGGAAAGCAGCGCTAGCGAATGGGCGCGCATCCCGGCCACGACCAGCAGCACGATGTAGCCCAGCGTCACCGCGAGCGATATCTTCAAAACCTTCGTGGGACCGCCCGCGCCATGAGCGTGCACGTGCATGCTTCCAGTGTAAGGGCGCACGCGGTGGGCTTCAAGCGCGGCCATCGGTCGCGGAAGCCGACCCCGTTCAGAGCTCCGACCGCGCGGCCAGCATTTCGACCGTCGTTTGGATCCTTATGTAGGCTCCACACCGACGTTCTCCCGGCCTCTGATTCAAGAATTCTGGCACGAGATTGAAGTCGTCTGCGCGAATGCCGATGTGGCGTAGAGACAGAGGCAAGGCGTGAGCCTACGTTTCTACGGGCGCAGGGTTCTATCAGAACCCTCGAGCGGATCAGTCTATGGATGAAATCGTTAACGATTTTCTTGTCGAGAGCAACGAGAACCTGGACCGGCTGGACCAGGAACTGGTGAAGTTGGAGAGCGAACCTTCTTCCACCGAGCTTCTGGCCAGTGTTTTCCGCACGATCCATACCATCAAGGGAAGCTGCGGGTTCCTAGGCTTTGCCCGGCTGGAAAAGCTCGCGCACGCGGGCGAAAACCTGCTGTCCCGGCTGCGCGACGGCAAGCTTACGCTGAGCGCCGAAATCACGAGCGGACTGCTTGCCATGGTGGACGCGGTTCGTCACATGCTTGCAGCGATTCAGGCCTCGGGTCAAGACGGGGAAGAAGACTACGCGCCTCTCATTGAGGCTCTGGCCCGACTGCAGGGCGAACCGGTTGCGGAGCCTCCAGCGGCACCCTCCAGAAATTCTCCGGATGCTCTGCTTCCTCCGCAGTCGGCCGACGCAGGAGGTAGTACACCGACCAGGGAGTTAGCCTCGAAGTCTTCCCCGGTCCCATCCCCGCACAAGCCGCGGCGCAAGCCCAGGGCTGAAAAACCGATGGATCCACGCAATGCCGTGCTCGTCGAGGGCAACTCTGGGGGGCCGCTGGACAACGCCCTTGCGCCAGAGCCGCAGGCAATCGTGTCCCTCCAAGTTGAGGCTGTAGCGGCGCCAGTCGCGACTCATCCCGAAGAGGCGCCGCCGACACAGCCTGCATTCGATTCACGAAATCCCGACGCAGCAACGGAAACCATAAGGGTAGGCGTCACTCTGCTGGACCGCCTGATGAATCTGGTGGGCGAGTTAGTGCTGGCGCGAAATCAGCTCCTGCAGTTTTCCAACAACACACAGGATGCGGTGTTCCAGGCGGTTTCCCAGCGGATGAACCTGATCGCGACCGAACTGCAGGAAGAGGTCATGAAAACCCGCATGCAGCCGATCGGGAATACCTGGAATAAGTTTCCCCGGACAGTGAGGGACCTGGCCCACAGCTGCGGCAAGGAAGTCCGCCTCGAAATGGAGGGCCGGGACACGGAACTGGACCGGACCATCATTGAGGCCATCAAAGATCCGCTGACGCACCTGGTGCGCAACTCCATGGACCATGCATTGAGGCCCCTGAGATTCGCCGACAGGCGGGCAAAGAGCCTACGGGAGTGCTGACGTTGCGGGCATTTCACGAGGGCGGGCAGGTGAACATCGAGATCAGTGACGACGGCGCTGGACTGAACAGCGACCGCATCCGGCAGAAGGCGGTGGAGCGCAGCCTGCTCTCGGCCCAGCAGGCGGCGCGCATGCCCGACCGGGACGTCTTCAATCTGATCTTCCTGCCTGGGTTCTCCACCGCGGAAAAAATCACCAACGTATCGGGACGCGGGGTTGGCATGGACGTGGTGAAAACCAATGTAGAGAAAATCGGAGGTACGGTCGACATCCAATCGACGCCCGGGCGGGGCACGACGGTTCGGGTAAGAATCCCTCTGACCCTGGCCATTATTCCGGCCCTGATCGCAACTTGCGGCGGCGAACGCTTTGCCATTCCTCAAGTCAGCCTTTCGGAACTGGTACGCCTCGATGCCGTCGAGAATGGAAAAGCTATTGAACAGGTCCATGGCGCTCCGGTTTACCGCCTGCGCGGACGTTTGCTGCCCCTGGTATACCTGGATCGGGAACTCGGGATCCGCAGCGGATCTGCCGAAGCCAGCCGGGCGGCCGCCATCAACATCGTGGTGTTGCAAGCAGAATACCGGCAGTTCGGGCTGATCGTCGACGAGATCACCGACACGGAGGAGATCGTCGTTAAGCCGCTGGGCAAGCAACTCAAAGGCATCAGTGCCTACTCGGGCGCAACCATCATGGGAGACGGTCGGGTTGCTCTGATTCTGGATGTTCCGGGACTGGCACAACGAGCCAGGGTCATCGCTGAAGAGCGCGAACCTGCACATGACGAGGCGCGCAGCGAGGCGGGCGTCGAAGGCAGCCGCGACGAATACGCCCTGCTGCTTGCCGAGAATGGGGTGGAGGGCCGGGTTGCGATTCCCCTTTCCATGGTAGCGCGTCTGGAAGAATTTCCGAGGTCGGTGGTCGAACGCGCCGGTGACCAAGAAGTGATGCAGTACCGGGGACAGATCATCCCACTGGTACGGCTGTCGCAAGTCATTCCCGCCACCAGCGACGCTGAAGTGCAGGCGAATGCCGGCTCCATCCAGGTCGTGGTGTATGCCGAGGGAAATCGCACCGTCGGCCTGATCGTTGATCGCATCATTGACATCGTGGAACAGCGCGCCAGTCTCGAGTCGCTGGCTCCCCGCGCCGGAATTGTCGGTTCATTCGTGACCCAGCGCCACGTCACCGACCTGCTGGATATGCCCGCCATCGTGCGGGCAGCTGTCCCAGGGCTAATCGATACAGCCGACCTTGAGACCGGGAGAGTATAGGAGCAACTGCATGGCATCCCAACAATTTTGCACGTTCCTGCTGGACGGACACTTATTCGGCGTACCCGTTCCCCAGGTGCAGGAAGTCATCCGGTTTCACCCGATGACGCGGTGCCCTTGGCGCCGCCGGCGGTCGAAGGACTGATCAATCTGCGCGGACAGATTGTGCTGGCGATCGATCTCCGGAGGAGACTGTCACTGGCAGGGCGCTCCGCAGGCGATTTGCCCGTAAATGTGGTGGTGAGAACGACTGACGGTGCCGTGAGCCTGCTCGTAGACGAGATCGGAGATGTGATCGAGGTAGAACAGTCCAGTTTCGAAGCGTCTTCGGAAACCCTTCGCGGCGCGGTGCGATCCATGATTCTCGGAGTGCACAAGCTGGAGCACAAGCTGTTGCACCTGCTGGACACAGAGAGGGCGTGCCAAGTGCATGCCGACAGCGACTCGGTCGCGACTTCTTGAACTGGCTCGATGGGTTACTAACGAGCAGATAGTAATAGCCCGAAGGGCATATCCAAAGGGGTAAAGCCTGGATTTTCCAGGTCGATGTTTCCTATGAGGCGGACTCCGGTACGACTCGTCGCCTCACTGGAGGCTGGCGACTTTGGGCCATGCAAATCTGAGAGCCAACATACTTCTTGCGATCATTTTCTTAGCGATCTCTCATCTCAGTTCTTCTCAAACCATTCAATCTTCGTCGCCAGACCCCTCGGCAAACGGGACGAGTGCCCCCCTGATCTCACGACCCAAGGCAGTGCTTCAGGGTTTTAACGAGCACGGAATTTCATTCCAGGGAATGGCCGTCTACGACTGGTCCATGACGCTGCGCAGCGCGCAAGACACGGAAGCCGGATTCGGCCGGTATTCGTTCGATTTATCGATGCCTGTCGATGGACAGAAAGCGTTCGGACTGGAAGGCAGCGCCGGACTTGTCAGGCTGAAACACCATATGCGGCAGTTTGGCGAGACTTACGATGGTGCCGCGCAAGTGTTCTCTAACATCGACAGCAGTTCGCGAACCATGCTCTATGAAATCTGGTTCGAGCAGAGACTGATGTCGAACAAGGTTCGTCTGAAGGGCGGAAAGATCGACGCGAATACGGAGTTCGCGGCCGTCCAGACAGCGGGTGATTTCCTCAACTCTTCGATGGGTTACAGCCCGACGATCATGGCGTTTCCCACCTACCCGGAACCCAAACTGGGGATCACTGCCTTCCTGCAACCCACGACAAACAATAGGCTGAGCTTGGGTGCGTTCCAAACCGTGGGCATGGGAACGATGATCATCATTGAGCCCGCTCACAATTGGAACATCGGACAGGGCGAACGTCCCGGCCGCATGAGCCTCGGGTACTGGCGGCTGAATGGGCAGATCACGCAGTTCGACGGTCGGTGTGCCTCCAGCACAGAGGGGTTCTATTCGGTTGTAGAACAGTCCGGCTGGCGCCACCCGTGGATGGGGCAGCAGGGCCAGCGCAAGCTGGCGACGTTTTTTCAAATCGGCTATGCTCAGGGACAAGTGAGCCCATTTACCCGCCACCTTGGCGGGGGAGCTGTACTGCAAGCGCCTTTCGGCAGCCGGACCCAGGACTCCCTCGGCATTGCAGCAACCTCGGTACGCTTTTCATCCCGGCCCGGCGCTGGCTTCGAACTGGGTGGCGAACTAGTGCTGGAAGGCTACTACAAAGCCACGATCGGTAAACATCTCGCACTGGTTCAGGATTTCCAGTTCCTGCACCATCCCGGCGGCATGCGCGCCAACCGGGATTGTCCGATCCTCACTCCCCGTTTGGTCATCTCCTTTTGAGGAGGTCGCGGCGATCCCCTATTGGGTGCCCGTAAAGTCCCTCGCTGGCGTGCCGATGGGGCTAGTGACGCTCTCCCGGATGTCAGCCCAAGAGAGCACACAAGGTTCCTAGCGCCACATCAAGGGGAGAAGGATGTCATGCGTAACGCAAGCTTAAGAATGAAGTTAATTATCGCTTCAGGCACATTGCTGGCGATCTTGATCGTAGTCGCGATCGTAGGGTTTCATTCGGTCGTGAAACTCGATCACATGTCGGATGCGGTCGAACGCGAGACTGATCAGAAGGAGTCGTCGCTCTACATCATGGAGGCCATAATCAAGGAAAGCAGCGGCACACGCGGCTATCTCCTCACAGACCAGCAACGGATGCTGGAACGAGCCGAGGACGGAAGACGGGCGTGGCAAGATGTAATCGCGAAACTTGCGCCCACGGTGCAATCGGATGAAAGCAAGCAGAGCCTGGCAACGGTTCAGCACAGCTACGACGCATTCCATGCCATCGTCGACAAGGAAATAGCGCTGCACCGTGAACATCGAGATAAAGAATCGCTGGCCCTGACGATCAGCGACGAAGAGCCTGCGCTGAACGCGATCGACAAGGCGACGGACGACTTTGCGAGCGTCGTGGAGAAAGAGAAGAAGCAGATCCAAAGGGACCAGGACACGGAAGTGGCACAGAGCAAGACTCTGGTCACTGGTCTGGCCCTGGCCGGAATCGTCGTGGGGTTTCTGGTCTCGTTCCTGATCGCCCGCTCGATCCTGGGCAGTCTCGGGCGAATGCTCGTACTCATTCAGGAAATTGCAAACAAGAACCTTGCGGTCGAAGACATGCGCATCACGAGTGAAGACGAGATTGGCAAAGCCGGCATTGCGCTCAACGGAATGAAAAACAGCCTGCACGAGGTGATTCAACAAATCGCGGAAACGGCGCAACATGTGGCCAGTGCGAGCGAGGAATTGTCCGCCACCAGCCAACAGATTTCCGCCAACTCGGAAGAGACCTCCGCCCAGGCCAGCACAGTGTCCCAAGCCACCCACCAGGTCAGCCAGAACCTGCAAAGTGTATCCACCGGAGCCGATGAAATGACCTCAACGATTCAGTCCATTGCGACCAACGCCCACGCGGCCGCTACTGTCGCCTCTAACGCCGTCCAGACCGCTCATGGCGCCAATGCGAACGTCGCAAAACTGGGCGCGTCCAGCGCCGAGATCGGCGAAGTCATCAAGGTCATCACATCCATCGCCCAGCAAACCAATCTGCTTGCCCTTAACGCCACGATCGAAGCCGCCCGCGCCGGCGAGGCCGGGAAGGGCTTTGCGGTTGTCGCCAATGAGGTCAAAGAACTGGCCAAGCAAACCGCCAAAGCCACCGAAGACATAAGCCGCAAGATTACTGCCATCCAGAACGACACTCAGGGCGCGGTCGAAGCCATTGGTACGATCAGCGGCGTGATCAGCCAGATCAACGACATCTCGGGCACCATTGCAACCGCCGTCGAAGAACAGAGCGCGACCACCAACGAGATGACGCGCAATGCCGATGCGGCCAAAGGGTCGGGGGAAATCACGCAGAATATCGAGGAGTCGCGGAAGCCGCGCGGGGAACATCTTCGAGCGCACAGGAATCGCAGAAGGCGGCCAATGAACTAGCGGAAATGGCGGCGCAACTGCATAGCCTGGTCGGACAGTTCAAGCTTGATGGTACGACCAGAGCGGCCGCTAGACACGCCGTCCATGAATCTGGCAAGAGTATGGCTGCCCACGCCGGGAGATGACGGAGGGAGCAGCAGCAAGGAGGCCATACCAATTTGCCGGAAACCGCAAAAAAAAGGGTACTGCTGGTCGATGATGCCGTAGTCCTTCGCAAGGCCCTGTCCCTGGCAATCGCTCAAGACTCTGACCTCGAGGTCGCCGGCACGGCCGCCAACGGACGCATTGCGCTGACTAAATTTGGCGCCCTGAGACCTGACATTGTCCTACTTGACTTCGAGATGCCGGAGATGGACGGGCTGGCAACCGTCCGCGAGCTGCGCAAGATCGATGCCCACGTTCCTGTCATCATGTTCAGCAGCCTGACGGAGCGCGGGGCGTCAGTCACGCTGGAGGCCCTATCGCTGGGCGCCACCGATTACGTCACCAAGCCAAGTAATGTAGACATGACGGCGACGCTCGAGGCCATCTCCCGGGAACTCGTCCCGAAGATTCGAGCTCTCTGCCATCTTCCCGAGCTACCGAACCGTTTCACCCCAGGGGCAAAGCGAACCGCGCTCATTGCGTCCGCCCTCATGCCTCATCCGGCTCGGTCGCTGGCGCCAGTGCAGATCGTGACCATAGGGGTCTCTACTGGTGGCCCGGACGCACTGGCCCGAGTTCTCCCGTCTTTGCCGGCGAACTTTCCGGTGCCGGTGGTCATCGCGCAGCATATGCCTGCCATCTTTACCTCATTGCTGGCAGCGCGACTTGCAGCGAAGTCGGCGTTGCCGGTGCGGGAGTGTGTCTCCGGTGAACCGCTCACCCCCGGATGCGCCGTCATCGCCCCGGGAGACTTTCACATGGTCGTCACGCAGAAAGATGGGGTTGCGATCCTCAGGACCCATCAGGGCCCGAAAGAAAATTTCTGCCGTCCTTCGGTAGATGTGCTCTTCCATTCGATCGCGCGCGTGTTCGGAGCTGGCGTGCTCGCTGTAGTGCTTACGGGGATGGGACAGGACGGGTTGAAGGGATGCATGACGCTCCGCGGCTTAGGGGCCCGGATTTACGTGCAGGATGAAGCCAGCAGCGTGGTTTGGGGCATGCCCGGCTTGGTTGCCCGGAGCGGTCTGGCCGACAAAATACTGCCGCTCGATCAGATCGGTGCCGCCATTGTTCGCGCAGCAACCAAGCATATTGCTGCGCGTGCCCAATCTTGAGATCCCCAAGCCGGTTTACAAATCAACTCTTGGTCAGAGTATCGAGGTAGCGGCTGTTATAGAACGCGGTAGTTTTCTGCACGAACTCGAGAATTTTGAACATCCGCTCGCGGCCTTCTCGATTCATCTCCCGGAACTGCACCGCAACGCCAGAACCGGGGTCGAGCCTTGCCACCACACCCTCCGCCGATAAAGTAGGATCATCCATCGAGAATCCCAATTTTATCTTGCTGCCCGGCGCGAGAATCGTGCTGGTTTCCACGAAGCAGCCACCCAAGCTTACGTCGGTGAGATTCGCGAACAGGGGTGTTGCTCCCGCTGCGGTTTGCATCTCAATCGTAACCCGGCACTTCATGCGAGGATGAGAGCGGCGATCCTTATAGGAAAGCTCCTTCTGCTTTTCCATATACATGCGCCGGTCGGCTTCTGCCAGTAATTGCTCCGCATCCTTGCCGTCTTCGGGAAACATCGCGCGTCCAACGCTGAGCGATAGAATATCTTCGCCGCAAACTTCGCTCCCGGCCTGCCTCGCCAGAGCGCGCATTTGCTCTGCTTTCTTACCGGCCGCATCCGCGGCGAGCCCGGGGGCAATCACTACGAATTCATCTCCACCCATTCGCGCAACGTAGTCATACTCACGGCAACTGTCTTTGAGAGCCTGGGCAAACAGACGCAAGACGCGGTTCCCCTCGAGATGTCCGAAGCGGTCATTGATCTGTTTGAAGCCGTCCATGTCGGAAACCATCACGGTCAGCGTCGAGCTGTCACGCTTGCACCGGGCCAATTCCCGGTCCAGTTGCAAGAATAGGGATCGGGCGTTGGGTAAGCCCGTGAGGTAGTCGGTGGTCGCAGAGTCTTCCGCCTGCTGGTATTTGAGCGCATTTTCAATGGACAATGCCATCTTGCCGCTAACGGCGAGCAGTATGCGCAGGTGATCGGATGCGAAAGCATCCCGTTCGCCGCGGTAAAGCGCGAGAACGCCGATGACTCCAGAAACGCCCTCCAGCGGCACCGCCAGCGCTGATCGCAGTGTGCTGAACTTCGATGGATCGTTCAGGTATCCCGGTTCCACCGATGGATTGCCGTTGATGATCGGCTTTCGATTGTGCGCCACCCAGCCCGAGAGTCCCTGCCCGATTGGAATGCGCAAGGAAGAGAAGAGACGATAATTGTCTCCGTTCACATATTCAGGAACAAGTTCGCTCTCGCGCTTGATGTAGATGGCGATGGCATCGTAGGGCACCATCGGCTTAAGTTTCACGGAGAATACCGAGAGTGTCTCGGTCAAACTGAGCGACGCGCCAAGATCCTGGCTCAGCTCGAACAAAGATTGCGCCTCCTGCCGGGCCGCTGCGATCGACGACAGGAAAGTGGTTTCGCGTCCCGCATAGTCCTGCACTGTGGCGTTCTCAAATCCCGCGGCCGGTTCGAGCCCACGTTCGATTTTGATCGAAGTGGAGAGCGGACCGTTCGGGTCCTGCGCCGATTTCGTCACGGCAAGCCGCTCCAGGTGCTGGTAGCGTTTTTGCAGAACGTCGACAACCTTCGGATCAAAGGACTTGCCCGACTCGGCTGCCAGTTTCTGCATTACATCCTTCAGAGGCAGGGCACGGCGGTATTGGCGATCGGAAGCCAGGGCGTCGAGATAGTCGACGGCCGAAAGGATGCGCGCTCCGACGGGAATTTCCGCTCCCTTTAACCCCATCGGATATCCGGAACCGTCCCACTTTTCATGGTGGGCGCGGACAATCGGCACGACGGGATAGGGAAAACGCACGCGCTCCAGAATCTCGGCGCCGACCAGCGTATGAATTTTCATCTTCTCAAATTCTTCCGGAGTAAGCCGGCCCGGTTTGGAGATGATGTGCTCAGGCACCGCCAGCTTACCGATATCGTGCAACAGAGCGGCGGCATGCAAAGCTTCCAACTCGGGTCCCTCCACTCCCAGTTCTTTGGCCACTTCAATGGCATAGACGCGTACCCGCTGCAGGTGCTCGTGGGTAGTGTGATCTTTGGCTTCAATGGCCAGGGCCAGAGCCTCAATCGTCCGCAAATGCAGGTTCGCCATTTCCTCGACATGGCGCTTCTCGTCTTCCAGTTTGCCAAGGTAGAGACGATACGAGCGATAGATCACGTAGACCACCGGCACCAGAAGGAGGGAAGTCTCCCAATTGAACTTTTGGTCTAGCCACGCAACCACGCCGGCGATCCCGGCTCCCACCAGATAGTAAGGAAACGACCAGAAGTAACAATCCACCAGAATTCGGGTAAGAGGCCTGCGTTCCGTGAGCGAGATGACAGCCGCAATCGAACCGGCATTGGCGATGAAGTAAACCGTCGCCGCCAAGCCCAGCAGAACCGGACGATTGCCCACTAACTGGTTCGCCAACGGTTGGTGATAAACCGCGTAGGCAAGCGCGGTAGAAACCGAACCTGCGCACACGTTGAACGTCACCTGGATTGCCTTGGGACGCTCTGGATACAGACACTGCGCCAGCATGGAGACTGCGCCGAGAATCAGGGTTTCGCTGAAGCTAAGTTCCAGCACCCCGATCAGGATGAACAGAAAATTCACCGACAGCGTGCCCGTAATCCCCGGCAGATTCACCTTGAGTCGCGACGCCAGGGTGGCGATACCCAGATAACAGATGAACTCAGCAATGTTTTTGCTGCTCTGGTGAACGCAGCCATACACGAGCGTGGCGAGTCCCGCACTCACCACGAGACTCATGTAGAGCTTGGCAAGTGGCGACAGTGCTCTCCACGAGCGCGAGTGCGCTGGCAGACCTATGGTGGCGCTGGTTGCTCCAGTCATTCGAGTAAGCACACCGCGGCTGGGACAGGTAGCCAGCCACCGTCATAAATATCAGCTAACACGTTTAGAAACAATGATTTAGGAGATTTCTAGCAAACTTAGGTAACTTGCGGATGTTACAGGGCGGGCAACCAGGGCGACCATGATTCAACAACGGTTTGCGCTAAACCTAACAGCCAATTGGGCTTTGAGAGTCCTGCACCTTTCCTGCCGAGCCGAACGTAAGAGCAGTCCCCGTTTCAGACCGATTGTGAGACATCCTCCCCGGAAACTTCCTGATCTGTACTCGTCGCAGAGGCTACAACCGAGGACTTTCCGCGCCGCATGGCCACAATCCCGGTCCGCACCATCTCCATCACGCCGTAGGGGCGCAGCACTTCCAGCAGGCCATCAATCTTGTCCTCTGCCCCGGTGATTTCAATGGTTAGCGATTCCGGAGCGACGTCCACTACCCGCGCTCGGAACACGCTGGCCAGTTCCAGTACGTGCGAACGAGCCTCGTGGGTGGCCGCGACCTTGATCATCGCCAAGTCGCGGATGATCGCGGGCTCGTTCGTGATGTTCTCCACCAGCAACACGTTGACGAGCTTATAGAGATTGGCCTCGATCCGTCGCGCCTGGTCGTGGTCCGCTTCCACCGTAATGGTCATGCGCGAGACTTCGGGCTTTTCAGTGCGGCCCACCGTCAGCGAATCAATATTGAAAGCACGCCGGCGAAACAGCGAGGCCACCCGCGTCAGCACTCCCGGTTTGTTTTCCACGTACACCACGTATGTGTTCAGCATGTTTTCTCTATTCGTCCGCGGCGGTCTCGACAATCTTGCTGGGCCGCCGGATCATCTCGTGTAACGACGCCCCCGCCGCCACCATGGGATACACCGTGTCCTCTTGTTCCACCCGGAAGTTGATCAGCACCGGTCCGTCATGCTGCCGCGCAGCCTGCACCGCGGGCACAACCTGCGAGCGCTCCGTGACCGTCATGCTGCGTATGCCATACGCCTCGCCGAGTTTGGCGAAGTCTGGATTCAGCAGTGGAGTCGCGGCGTAGTTTCGCTCGTAGAAGAATTCCTGCCACTGCCGCACCATGCCGAGAAAACCGTTGTTGATAATCGCGATGTTGACCTTCAACTTCTCCTGCACAAGGGTTGCAAGCTCGCACAACGTCATCTGGAAGCCGCCGTCGCCGACCACTACCCATACCTCGGCTTCTGGCCGCGCGACTTTTGCCCCGATGGCTGCGGGCAGTGCGAAACCCATCGTGCCCAATCCTCCCGACGTAATCAGACTGCGAGCTTTTTCGTGCTTGTAATATTGCGCCTCCCACATCTGATGCTGGCCCACATCGGTGACCACCACGGTCTCCCGGTCGCGAGTCTCGCGCCACAGATCGTTGATCACATGCGCCGCATAGAGATGCCCGCTGTCAGGCAAGTTCTGGATGTCACGCACGGCCGCATCGCCTTTCAGTTTGTCGATGGAGTCGAGCCACTCGCTGCGATCAATCGATTCGACCTTCGGCAAGAGTTCATGCAGCACTTCCCTGAGGTCGCCGACCAGCGGAACATCCACCTTGACGTTCTTGTTGATCTCAGCGGGATCAATCTCGATGTGGATCTTCTTGGCATTGGGCGCGTAAGTCTTCAGGTTGCCAGTCACGCGATCGTCAAAACGCATACCGAAGGCCAGCAGCAGGTCGGCTTCCTGAATGGTGTGATTCACCCAAGCTTCGCCGTGCATGCCCATCATCCCGAGGTTGAGTGGGTGGGACGCCGGAATCGCGCCGATTCCCAGCAACGTAAGCGCCACCGGAATGCCTGCACGCTCCGCAAATTCGCGGACTTCGCTCATGGCTCCTGAAATAATGATGCCGTGGCCTGCGAGGATCACTGGCCGTTTGGAGTTGTGGATTAGTTCCAGCGCCTGCTCATATTCCTTCGGGGCGGGCGACAGATCCGGACGATACCCCGGAAGTTGCGGCTTTGCGGCCTCCCAATCGAACTCGCAGGTTGTCTGCTGCGCATCCTTAGTGATGTCGACCAGCACTGGACCGGGCCGCCCGGAGCGCGCAACATAAAAAGCTTCCCGAATGGTTCGCGCCACTTCGCTGGCGTGCGTCACCAGATAGTTGTGCTTGGTGATCGGAAGAGTGACACCGGTGATATCGGTTTCCTGAAAGGCATCCGACCCAATCAGCTTGCTCCCGACTTGACCGGTGATGCAGACGATCGGGGACGAATCAAGCATGGCCGTGGCAATGCCCGTGACCATGTTGGTCGCGCCCGGGCCAGAAGTGGCAACGGCGACTCCGACCTGACCGCTGGCGCGCGCGTATCCATCCGCCATATGAGTCGCGCCCTGCTCGTGCCGCACCAGCACATGATGAATCTTGCTGTGCTTCAGCGCGTCATAAGCTGGCAGAATCGCTCCCCCGGGATAACCGAATACCACTTTCACGCCTTCACGTTCCAGACATTCCCAGAGAATGCCGGCGCCAGTCATGGTTTTTGCAGGCGTTGATGTCTCTTCTTTCATACGGCCCTTCCTGCGCTCCTAAAAAGCAAAACCCACCGGGCCAGTGTTTCTGGCGGGGCGGGATTCGAGAGCCTTCAAGATTTCGTGTTTCTCAGCTCGCTGGTTCCCTCCACACCGGAGAGGGTATAAGAAAACCTACCCCCAAGACTACGACACGAATTCGGTGTAGATAGAGATTATTCATAACAGGTGCACAGATGGTATCGGAGCCAGGGGCCCCCTGCAAGGGGAAAGTCCGCGCCGGCCCGTCACTTCGGCGGCACCGCATTCAACGGTCGCATCGTCTGCCAAAGCTCGTAAAGGTAGCCGTCGGGACCGCGAAAGTAAGTCCAGGCCTCCGATTCGTTGCCCTCGACATCGGTGACAAATTCGACACGCCGTGACTCCAACTCCTTCCTGGCCGAGCGTACATCCTCCACTTGAAAGGCCAGAACTGGGCAAGCGTGGAGCGGATAATACCGACTCTCCGAACCGAAGACCTCGAACAGTTGTCCCGAAGCCAGTTCGAACTGCACCATTCCATTACCCTGATGAATGGCGGAAAATTCCAGGACGTCGCCAAAGAAGCCTGCGGCTGACTTCAGGTCGGCAGTTCGGACGCCCGCCCATGTGTAGCCGAGAACACGCATCGGAATTCCTTGCTCCCCGCAGCCTAGTCCGTCGTCTTTGTGTCCAAGTCCTGTTCACTTATAGGTGAAGGACCTGCTGCTTCACATCCTGATCGGCTTGCGCCACGTTCTCGGGCCTACCGAGATCTCGCCAATAAAACTCATCTGCACGGAATGCCAGGATCTTTTCTCCTTTGCCAGCCAGTCGCAGATAAGAATTGATGATCGAAAAGGCCCCATCCTCGGCCATCAACGGAAGAAGCCGCGGAGAAATCACATGCACACCAGAAAACGCTAGCGGCTGTGTTTGCTTTGATGGCCGGACAATTTCTGGTTCCTGATCGCGCCCAGGCCGCCGCCCGCAGAGCTGATTCTGCTCATCGAACAGCAGGTACCGCGACGTCTTACGATCCTGCACCGCCAGCGTCGCGAGCGCCTGATGCTGTTTATGAAATTCCGCCATGCGGCGAAAATCAATCGTGCTCAGCACATCCACGTTGTGCAGAAGAAACGGCTCGTCTGCATGGCCCTCTTCAAGGAAAAACCACGCCGCCTTTTTCAGCCCGCCGCCCGTGTCTAGTAAAACTTCTTCCCGAGAGATCTCGATCCGCATTCCGAAGTTGTCGCTCTTTTTCAGATAATCGACAACCATGTCGGCGAAGTGATGCGCGTTGACGATCACTTCGCGGATGCCATAAGAGCCAAGACGGCGAAGCGTGATTTCCAGGAGAGTTCGTCCGGCGACTTCGACGAGAGCCTTGGGGCGATCATCGGTGAGCGGGCGAAGGCGCGTGCCCAGGCCTGCGGCCAGAATCATCGCCCGCATCCTCATTGCGCAGTTTTCTCCGCTGCAGCATTCTCTGCTGCCATCCTCTCCAACTCGCGGTGTTGCAGGACAACCTCGACACCGCTCCGTCCTCGCAACCGTTTCGCCACTTGTTCTGCCAGGTACACCGAGCGATGTTGACCACCCGTACATCCAAACGACACCATCAGGTTCTTAAACCCGCGGCGCTGGTAGTTGCTCACGCTCAAGTCGACGAGCGACATCACGCTGGCCATAAACTGATGCGCGCTCTCCTGCTGATTGAGGTAGTCGATCACGGGAGCGTCCCGGCCTGTGAGCATCTTGAAGCGATCTTCTCGTCCCGGATTCGGCAGGCTCCGTCCATCAAAAATAAATCCGCCGCCGTTGCCACTCTCATCTTTGGGCAAGCCGCGATGGAACGAGAAACTTACAATCCGCACGACTAGGTCGTCCGCATCCGAAGCCAGCCCCTGCAGTTTCTCCGAAGCCAGCATGCTGTGAAAGGCGTCCATCAGCGTGGGCAGCGCGATGGGCAGAGTGACGTTGTGCAGCAGCCACCGGAGGTTCTTCAGCGCGTAAGGCACGCTCTGCAGGAAGTGCACCTTGCGCTCGTAGAACCCGCGAAATCCGTAAGCACCCAGCGCCTGCATGAGCCGGATGTATACATACGCGTAGTAGTGCTTCATGAACACGTCGCGTTTCACATCGATGAATCCACCCAGCGTGTCGAGGTAGTGATCAAGCAAATGCTGGCGCAACTCCGGCGTGAGATCGGCCTTGGCATCGTACAGAAGAGAGGCAACGTCATACTGCAGCGCACCTTTGCGCCCGCCCTGATAGTCCAGGAAATAAGGCTGCCCGTCGCGTAGCATAATGTTTCGCGACTGAAAATCGCGATAGAGAAAATAGTCGCGCCCTGCGCTCAACAGAAACTTCGTCAGGCGGCTGAAATCATCCTCCAGCGCCTGCTCGCTGAAGGGAATCCCCGCCAGCCGCAGAAAATAGTACTTGAAATAATTCAGATCCCACGCGATCGACTGCCGGTCGAAACTCCCGCGCGGATAACACACCTTGTAATTCAGGTCCCGCCCCGCTTCGACCTGGAACCTTGGCAGTGTGGCGATGACCTTCCGATAGGCTTCGACCACGGGAGCGGCAATCTGTTCACCGGAACGGTGCTTGGAAAGAAATTCAAAGAGCGACGTATCGCCCAGATCCTCTTCGAGGTACGCCCCATGATCCAAGTCCTGGGCATAAATCTCAGGCACGGGTAAACCGTGCTTGCGAAAATGCCGGGAGAATTCGAGGAAGGCGACGTTCTCCTCGCGCACATCGTAGAGAATTCCGATGGCATTGATCTTCTCGGCTGACAATCGGATGATCTTGCGACCCGAGCCACCGAGTTCCTCTTGCAACTGCCGAACTTGCTCGGCCGGCGAGTGGAAGTGCTGTTCGAAAAGACTCTTAAGTATGTCCATGAAGTATGCCGAGCGGCTTGGAGCTGACGATTCACCACAAAGATATCACTGAAGCGCAATCTCAACGCTGCAGAGCATCACCGAACGAAACATCAAGCTGGATGATTCTTGGACCACCGGCGCTACAATATCCGCGTGCCGTCCCCACAGCCCGACAGTGACTCTTCGCACAAGCACCAACGCCACGCGGTCTACGCGTCGGAAACTACCGGCCTGCTGCTGATCGCGTTTCTTCTACTGGTCCTCACGCTCGTTCGCTACTGGCACGACATCCACTGGAGCCTGCGCTGAGCATCGGCCTGGATAAAAGCGAGATCGCCCCGCCCCAACCGCTGCTGGTTGTGATCCTTGGTCCGACGGCCAGCGGAAAAACGGCGCTGTCTCTGGCGCTCGCGCAGAAATTCGAGGGCGAGATCGTCAACTGCGATTCGGTCGCGATGTATCGCGAGTTCGATATCGGCACCGCCAAGCCCAATGTCGATGAACGCGCCCGCGCTCCCCACCACCTCTTCGACTTCGTCGATCCCACTCACTTCATGACCGCCGGCGAATATGCTCGCCAGGCGAGGCAGGTGCTCGGGGAAATCAGCGGCCGCCATCATTTGCCGATCGTGGTCGGCGGAACTGGGCTTTATTTGCGGGCTCTACTCGAAGGCCTCTTCCCGGGGCCGCAACGCTCCGAAGAGTTGCGTGAACGCCTGCGAGAAGCTGCCGCGAGCCGCGGCCCCGAACATCTGCACCGAATCCTCTGCCGCCTCGATCGGGCCGCCGCTGAAAAAGTCCACTCCAATGACATTCCCAAACTGATCCGCGCCATCGAAGTCTGCCTCACCTCGCGGCAGAAGATGTCCGATCTCTGGCAACAGGGCCGTGATCCCTTGCGCGGCTTTCGCATTCTGCGAATTGGTCTCGATCCCGACCGCGCCGCGCTTTATGATCGCATCAACCAGCGCGCGCGTCGGATGTTCGAAACCGGATTAATCGAAGAGACCCAGCTCCTACAGCAAAAATACGGGGTAATCGCCCGTCCCCTGACTTCTCTGGGATACAAACAAGCAGTCCAGGTCCTGTCCGGCGAGCTCACCCGCGAGCAGGCAATCCATGCCGCCCAGCAAGCCCATCGCAACTACGCCAAACGGCAATTGACCTGGTTTCGCCGCGAACCGGAAGTCACTTGGCTGAAGGGTTTCGGAGACGATCCACGAATTCAGCAGGAAGCTGTGCATAGGGTTGCCGCGTGAGATGTGCGTCCTTGGCACAGAGGGAATAGCAGCATCGTTAGGGAACCTCTGAGCAACCATCGATGTTGAAGGCGGCGGGAATTTCAGACCAGCACAGGCCACGAACTCCCCTGTATTGCTCCCAACCTTACCGGAAGCCGCCATACACGCGGCTTTCAGAGACACTACGCCCTCGCCACCGCCAGCCGTTTGCGGTGCAGGTACAGGTTCACCAGGGCAAAGCTGGCGCACAGTCGATGATGGTTCTTCTGAATCCCGCGGTATCGCACCTTCTCGAA
>OBLW0100000056.1_pt1 | contig 81145 bp, 59 predicted proteins | sample 1520161 | NCBI WGS metagenome assembly OBLW01 (sample SAMEA3539309, study PRJEB22396) | soil metagenome | biome: tundra; feature: field; material: soil | place: USA | collected 2010-05 | depth 0.15 m
AGTTTATGACGGCGTAGCCGTCAGCTTTCAGCCGTCAGCTTTCAGCCGTCAGCTTCTCCGCGCGCTTCCTCCCCGAACTTTTCGGTGGTCCACAAGGCTGATAGTCTGATGACCTAAGCTGAGAGCTGACGGCTTGATAGCTGAGAGCTTTCCCATGTCCTACGAAACCGCAGTCACGAGCATGTTCGCGCTTGGGCACGAACTGGCCCAAACGCCGTCGAACAAGTTCGACCTGGCGCATATGCGCGTGTTGCTTAGAGCCATGAATCATCCCGAGCGGGCCTTTCCCAGCGTGCTGATCGCGGGGACGAACGGGAAAGGATCGACCGCAGCAACGCTGGCATCGATCCTGCGGGCTTCAGGCCTGAAGACTGGACTGTACACTTCGCCGCATCTGGTGCGGATCAACGAACGCATCCGGATCAACGGAGAAGAAATCAGGGACGATGACTTTGCCCGGCTGCACGGCGAAGTGGATCGCGTGGCCGAGCGGCTGGTGGGGCTGGGAGAGTTGCCCTGGCATCCCAGCTTCTTTGAGATGATGACCGCGATTGCCTTCGTCCACTTCGCGCGCGAGCAGGTGCAGATTGCAGTGCTGGAAGTTGGAATGGGCGGCCGGCTGGATGCGACCAATGTCGTGGAGCCGCTGGTCAGCGTGATTGCCGACATCTCGCTCGACCATCAGAAGTTTCTGGGCAATACGGTCGGTGAGATCACACGGGAAAAGGTCGGGATTATCCGGCCCGGCGGCGTGGTCGTAACCCTGCCGCAGCAGTCCGAGGCGAACGACGTGATCGGCAATACGATTCTTGATCTGGGGGCGCGGGGAGTGAGCGCCGTGCAGTATGTACCGCCGGTATCGCCGGGGAACACGGAGTATCTGATTCGCTATCCGCTGCAGATCATGGGGAAGCAGATTCTGGTCGAGACCCCGCTGGTGGGACGGCATCAGTTACGGAACGTTGCGCTGGCTGTCGCTACCGCGGAAGAGTTGAGCAAGCAAGAACTTGCAGGTATCACGCCGGAGTCGATTGAGCGGGGAATCCGGCAGACGCGCTGGCCGGGGCGGTTTCAGGTGGTCCCTAGCCGGGCCGGTTGGCCCGAGATTGTGCTCGATGTGGCGCACAACCCGGCGGGAGCGTGGGCCCTCCGCTCCGCCCTTTCGGAGCGCTATGACAACCGTCCGCTGGTTTTCGTTTTCGGAGCGATGCGCGACAAGGCAATCTCAGAGATGACAGAGATATTGTTCCCCCTGGCGGAGCGGGTGATCGCGACGCGGCCGGAGAATCCGCGGTCGGCGTCGCCGGAAGAGATTCAACAGGCCGGGAGCCGTACGGGAGCTGAGGTGGAAGCGGTGACCGAGGTGGGTGCGGCGATGGAGCGGGCTCGCGACGCGGCGGGACCGGACGCTATCCTGGTAGTAACGGGTTCGATTTATCTGGTTGGGGAAGCCATGCGCATTCTCGGTGTGAGAGCGTAAGCGCACCCAGCCTGAGGTTTCCCCTAGAATGGAAATGTGCAGGAATTGAAGTTATCCGTGGATCAAATTGACGACGGCGCGATGGAAAGCGGCCAGGCGGGAAACGCCGCGCCGCGCCCGGTGCCCGTTCCAGCGACCCGACGAAGTCCCCATGCTATCCCCGGGCTGGAGCACGGCTGGCTGAGCCGGCTGCGCTCGTTTTTCATCATCGATCCGCTGATCTGGCTGTATACGCTGGTGATGGGACTGCTCGCGATCCCCGGCGGCATGTTTGACCGCAGTGGACGGCGGCTGCACTGGTTCTCGCACGCGTGGTCGTGGCTGATTATGAAGACGATCTGGTCGCCCGTGAAGGTGATTGGGCTCGACAAGATCGACACTACGAAGCCACACGTCTATGCGGTCAATCATGCGTCGGCGCTGGACATTCCCGTTCTCTACACCTATCTACCATTCCAGTTCCGCATTGCTTTCAAGAAAGAATTGCTGGCGTATCCCGTGGTGGGCTGGCAACTGAAACGCTCGGGACAAGTCTGCATCGATCAACAGAATCCGGCGCACTCGATCAGCAGCATCCGCGCAGCGTTGAAGGGACTGAAGGCAGGGCTGCCGCTGGTGATTTATCCGGAAGGTGGGCGCACGCCGGATGGCGAGATCAAGCCTTTCCTGGCAGGAGCGTTCTTTCTGGCGATTAAGGCGCAGGTGGATATCGTTCCCGTGGCGCTGGTGGGAACCTACGAACTGCTGCCGATGAATACCTACCACATCAAGTGCCGCCCGCTGGAGATGCGGGTGGGAGAGCCCATTTCGACGACGGGACTGACGATGAAGGATTTGGAAGCGCTTTCGGCGAGAGTGCAGAAGGCGGTGGAACGCCTGTACTACACAGCCTGACTCGCGTTCAAAAGCAACCGCAGATGTCCTTCAGGCGGCCTTCTTAGTTTCATCGCATCGCTGCTGGTAATATTCGCGGCCGCGCTGGTAGCCCCGGGTAAAGGCATCTTCCACGTCAACGCCGGGGTGTTGCCGCTGAACGTCTTCCAGGGCGGCATCCATCGCGGCCGAGACCTGGTCGAACTCCATGCAGCGGGTTCGCGCATGGAGGGCTGCCTCGAAGCCGCGGCGGAAATATTCCTCGTCCTCCGCGAAGCTCTTGCTGGATTGCGAGTAGCGGCTTTCTTCAGCACTACGCAAGCCGATCCACCATTGCTCGCGAGCCGCGTCGATCGATTCTGCTCCCTGCGCCTTCAGCAGTTCGCGGAGAAGTGACACCTGCGGTTTGTCCCCGGCAAGGACGATAACCACGCTCAGCCCCTGGTGCAGGGCGTCTTCATAGACGAAGATTTCGTCTTCGGGAAGGCCCTCAGTGGTGGAGGTCTCCAGCTCATTTCCCACGGTTGCGCCAATCGTGGCTCCAGCGGCTCCAAGGATCGCGGCTCCCAGCAGTCCGACTGCGGTGATGGGACCGAGCCCGGGCACAAGCGCCATCAGCAGCGAACCCCCTGCAAATCCGACACCTCCGCCCGCCAGCGCGCCAATGGCTTTCCCCATGCCAGGCTGTTCGGCAGCATCAGTGGGGACCGACAGCATTTCTTTGTTTACCTGATCCACGGAGCCGGGAGTCAGAAGGGTGACTCGGTCGGGTGAAATGCCCGCCGTGAGGACTTCACTTACCGCATTCTCTGCACGGGCGCGCGTTTTGAAAACTCCACTGATTGCTTCCATACGTCACCTCTTTATAGAGTTCCATCAGAATCAAAGATTAAAGACTTTGGATGCCAGAACCCCCTGGCGGAGTTACATGAAATTTTGCATCCAATTTCCCCCCTTCCCGTAACCTTTTTGTCGGCCAAAGCGTTTAACCTGATGTAAGAGGCAAGAACCGCGGAGAATTCGTTGAAGGCTCTGAAGAAAGAAGCGGACGAGCGGCTTCTCATTGAAGCTGCGCAGAAGGACCCCGCCTGCTTTGCCGACCTTTACGAAATCAACTTTGAACGCGTGTATGCCTACGTGATACGCCGAGTGGGAAACCGCGCCGAAACGGAAGATCTCACATCCGATGTGTTTCACCAGGCGCTGGCCAACTTGAAGCGGTTTGAGTGGCGCGGAATTCCGTTTGCCGCGTGGTTGTTCCGGATTGCGGCGAACCTGATATCGGACCGCTGGCAGCGCTCCGGCCGGGAGGTCCCCGACGATTCTGGGCACATCGAGGCTTTAGAGGTGAGCCCGGCGGAGATAGAGGAAATAGAGAGTCGGGCTACTTTGTTCCGGCTAATGGAGAGGCTGCCGGCAGAGCAGCGGCGGGTGGTGGTGCTGCGGTTTGTAGAACAAAAAAGTATCAAGGAAGTGGCGCGGGAGATTCGCAAGACTGAGGGCGCGGTGAAGCAACTACAGTTCCGTGCGCTCAGCAATTTGCGGGCGCGCATGGAGGGTGCCGATGCCTAAGCGCTCTCTGAACCCGGGAAACAACGATACGAAGCAGGTGGAACAGCTGAATAAGGCTGTAGAGGCGATGCTGTCGCGGGTGGACGGTAAGGCTCCGAAGGTGGAGGCTGGCATCGCGCCACTGCTGCGGATTGCGTCCGATTTACGCGATCTGCCGCGCGAGAGTTTCAAGGCTCAACTGAAATCGGAATTAAGAGGAGGAAAGCATATGTCCACCGTTGCCGAGCCGGTTGCATCCGTTCGGATGACCGCATCACCCCGATTAGCGTTCCGAGACCCTGCCAAGGCAATTGAGTTCTACCAGCGTGCTTTGGGTGCGAAAGAAACGTTCCGTTTCGAGGTGGGAGGGCAAATCCCGCACGCTGAGGTCATGGTTGGCGATTCGACCATTCATGTCGCCGGCGAATGGCCCGAGGGAGGTCGCTTCAGCGCCGAAACGCTGGGATCCTCGCCGGTTTCGATGTCGATCCGGGTCGATGACGTGGATTCATTCGTGGAACATGCCGTGGCGGCCGGGATGAAGCTGGTGCGCGAGGCGCAGGACCAATTTTACGGACACCGCGATGCGCTCCTGCAGGATCCTTTTGGCTATTCGTGGGCCGTGATCACCGTGAAAGAAGAGATGTCAGTTGAGGAGATGCACCGGCGGATGGAGAAGATGACAAAGGGACCCGAGGGCGGCCAGATCCCGGAGGAAAAGACCGGGGTTCGCCCTATCCCTGGGGGATATCACACAGTCACGCCCTATCTGGTCGTGCCCGATGTCAACGCGGTCACCGCCTTTGTGAAGAAGACGTTTGGCGGAGAAGAGATATTCCGCAGTGTTGGGTCCGCGGGAGGGTACCACTGCGAAGTCCGGGTAGACGATTCGATGTTGATGATTGGCGGTGGCGGCGAGGGCGTTGCCTGGAAAGGCGACGCGGTGCTGGGCGCATTTCACGTCTACGTTCGCGATTGCGATGCCGCCTATAAGCGCGCTCTCGAAGCTGGCGGGAAGTCCCTGACGGAACCGGCCGACCAGGAGTACGGAGAGCGCACGGCCGGCGTGATCGACGCTGCCGGCAATCACTGGTACATCGCGACCTTCAAGGATAGCGGCTATAAGTCGGAGGGTGCGCCGGCCATTCAGCCCTACCTGCATCCGCTAAGGGCGGAACCAGTGATCAACTTCCTGAAGCGGGCTTTCGGGGCTGAGGAACTGGGCCGGTACACAGCGCCGGATGGCGTGATGCACCACACCACGATTAAAGTGGGTGACTCGCAGCTGGAGATGGGCGAAGCCCAGGGACCGTATCAGCCGATGAAGTCGATGTTCTACCTGTACGTGCCGAACGTGGACGCAGTCTACAAGACGGCCTTAGCGGCGGGTGCGAAGTCCATGAATGAGCCTGCGGACCAGCCGTATGGCGACCGCGTTGGCGCCGTGACGGACATCTTCGGCAATCAGTGGTGGATCGCGACGCACGTCAAAGATGTAGCGCACTAGGGACGCCGAGGAATCAATCGTCGCTGCTCGCGAGTATCGGGCCGCCCTGGCTTATGACAACCCTGGGACTCTGGTAAACAATAGAGTTCTTGAACCGTTTCGCCGGATTCTTTACGCCGAACGTGTGGGTGCGTCCACCGCGGCCTTCGGCGGCTTTGCTGGCCTCGTACTTCCAGTCTTCTTTGCTGAGGAATGGAATGTCGACTCTCCAGATTGCGACCATCCTGCCAGGCTTCAAACGTTGTGTTTGATCTATTGCGTAGCGCCAAACAATGTACCAACCGGGATGGTTGTAATGCGACTGCAACGCCCAAGGCCGGGTTGAACCCTTGGACTCCAGTGCATGCTCTGGCGGCGGATTGAGTTTGCCGCGTAAGGAGAGATCAGGGAACCTTTGCTGGGCCACATCGGGATGCTTATGTTTTTTGTAAGGGCTGAGGGCGTGGAGGGCCTGCACGCCGATGATCCCGACGATTCCGCTAAAGACGTTGGCTTGCTCGAAATAGATATCGATGAGTTCGGCGGCGCGGGCTTCCACGTGCTCGATGGATTCGCGAATGTGGTTGATATTCAACTCGGGAGGGAGCAGTACCGAGCGGTCGAAGCCCTTTGAATCGAAAGCCATTGCAACTGCAAGCTCTCACGATTCATCGAGTAGCGCAAGGCTCTGTTGCCGCGTACCACCAAGAAAGGTACCTCTGTGAATATTGCCTTTCACGCTTCCATTCAAAGCCGCAAGTCCCGGGATCCCAGCTGCTGCCATTTGAAAGAAAGCGGCGTCATGGTCAAGACCAATGCTCTCGTAGCCCACTGAAACCGCCGCCGCAATCGTCGATCCGCCGCCCATGAAAGGATCGAGCACAACCCCCTTGCCGAGCGGTAACGAGGCGCGCACGATTTGTCGCATGAAGGATTGGGGTTTTAGTGACGGGTGGGGGGAAATCGCTCGCTCTTCTGGCCGCGTCGGTGCGGAGAGAATCACGTCCGAAAACGGAGCGTCCATAGAAATTCGGCGGAGTCCGCCAGTTTTCCACTTCCGCAGATTATCCTGCACTCTTCCATCGCAAGATTTTCGGAAAAGACCCCAGGGTTCCCAAGCCGAACGGGGCATAACCGTGACTTCCGGAAATTCCTCGTGTGCGTTCTTTGGCCGGTCGCCTCCCCGGAGAGTCTGGACGAGACGGATGATCTCCCCTCGTTTTTCAAAACCACTTTGCATGAGCGGCAGGTAAACAAGGTGTGAAAGGAGGGGGTTCGTAGCGATCAATAAATGCCCTCCTGGCACCAAAACGCGCAAGGCGCGCCGGGCAAACTTGGAGAAGAACTCGCTAAGGTTGGCGCGTTCCTCGTCCGAGAGAACTGTGAATCGTGGCAATGGGCTACGCGTACAGCCGTCGAAAGAAGGTGGAATACGCCACACGCCTCCACGGCCCTTCCGCAGCTTCTCTTTTTCAGTGTGGGTATATTCTTTTAGCCCATAGGGCGGATCCGTAACGATGGCGTGAATGCTATTAGCTGGACGGCCGTCCATCCATTCGAGACAGTCAATCAAATGAAGGCTGTACCTCACGCCGAGGGTGCGGGAAGTGATCTGTGTTTGCGCAGTTGAGGCCGGAGCAGCCATACCTTTGATAAGTACCACGACTCGGGGCTGCCTGGGTATCTAAAACGTCATCGCCTAGACTGATGTTCCCCGACTTCCTTAGGTTTCCCAATTTGATCCGGAACTAGGGCTCGCCCTCGCGGCGGTTTGACCCTCCCGAATCCCTTCAATAGACTGAAAGATTCAGGTTCCCTGCAGGTCCCACATTATGGCTGACAGCATTCATGTAAAGCTCCCGGATGGGAGCGTCAAGGAAGTTCCCAAAGGTACGACTGCGCTCGATATCGCGAAGTCGATTGGTCAGCGGCTTGCCGATGCGGCGCTGGCAGCGAAAACCAACGGCGACCTCATCGACCTGACGAAGCCGCTGGAAAAAGACACCGACTTGCGCCTGCTGACCGACCGAGATCCGGAGGCGCTTGAAGTCTACCGGCATTCGTCCGCGCACCTGCTGGCGGCGGCGGTCCTGGAGCTTTTCCCCGAGACCAAGCTCGGCCACGGGCCCGCCACCGAGACCGGATTTTTTTATGACTTCTACCGTCCGACCGCGTTCACGCCCGAGGATCTCGAGAAGATCGAAAAGAAGATGCAGGAACTGGTGCAGCAGAACCTTCCCTATGCCCGCGAGTTTCTGCCCCGCGACCAGGGGCTCGCCGAGTTCAAAAAAGAAGGCGATTTCATGAAGTGCCATTTCATCGAGCAGTTCACCAAGCCCGATGAAAAGATTTCGATCTACCGCACGGGCAAGTTCACCGATTTCTGCCGCGGGCCGCACATTCCCTCGACGGGGAAGATCAAGGCGTTCAAGCTGTTCAACATCGCGGGCGCCTACTGGCTGGGAGACGAAAAGAATCAGCAACTGCAGCGTATCTACGGGACTTCGTTCTTCTCGAAGAAAGACCTTGACGATTATCTGAAGCAGATCGAAGAGACCAAGAAGCGCGATCACCGCGTGCTGGGCCAGCAGTTGGATCTGTTTTCGATTCAGGAACTGGCCGGGCCGGGGCTGATTTTCTGGCATCCCAAGGGCGGGATTATCCGCAAAGAGATGGAAGACTGGATGCGTTCGGAGTATCTGAAACGCGGCTACGCGCTGGTGTATACGCCGCACGTGGCGCGGCGGCAGTTGTTCTACACGTCGGGACACGAGGGCTATTACTCGCAGAACATGTTCACCGCCATGGAACTCGACGACGCCGAGTACCGGCTGAAGCCGATGAACTGCCCCGGCCACATTCTGATCTACAAGGATTCGCTGAAGTCGTATCGCGATCTGCCGGTTCGGTTCGGCGAACTGGGCACCGTGTATCGGTACGAGCGTTCGGGCGTAATGCACGGACTGCTGCGGGTGCGCGGCTTTACGCAGGACGATGCCCACATCTTCTGCACGCCGGAGCAAATCGAAGGCGAGATCGCAAGCTGCCTCGAATTCGCGCTGGATGTGCTGAAGGATTTTGGTTTCGATAAGTTCCAGACCGAGCTTTCGACTTGGAATCCAGAGGACAAGAAAAATTTCGTGGGCAGCGAAGAGCAGTGGATCCGCGCCACGGAGTCGCTGGAAAAGGTGCTCAAGGCGCGGAATATCGAGTACAAGACGATCCCGGGCGAGGCTGCGTTTTACGGGCCGAAGATTGACATCAAGCTGGTGGATGCGATCGGGCGATTGTGGCAACTCTCCACCGTGCAGTTCGATTTCAACCTGCCGCAACGCTTTGGCCTTGAGTACGTGGCGGAAGATGGCTCGCGCAAGCAGCCGGTCATGGTGCATCGCGCGCTGTACGGATCGGTCGAGCGCTTCTTCGGCGTGCTGATCGAGCACTACGCCGGGGCGTTTCCCGTGTGGCTCTCGCCAGTGCAGGTGGCGATGATCCCCATCAGTGAGCGGCACGCGGAGTACGCGAACAAAGTCGCGGATTCGCTGAAGGCCATTGGTGTGCGCGTCGAAGTGGATGCACGCAACGAGAAGATGAACGCGAAGATCCGCGAGCACGCCATGCAGAAGGTGCCATTCCTGCTGGTTGTCGGAGACAAAGAGGCCGAGGCGGGGAAGGTGAACGTGCGCTCGCGCGGGAAAGAGAAGACGGAAGACATGGCGGCGGCGGAGTTTGTGGAGAAGATCAGGAAGCTGATCGCGGAGAAGAGCCCGGGAGTATAAGCGACTCCATGTGAGGACGGCCGCCCCTTCGACTTCGCCGAGGGCAGGCTTCGGCCGTCTGGCGAGCGCCAGTTCGCGAGAATCGGCGGAGGCCCAGGATCAACACCCAGCGGAGCTGCGCTCCGCGGACAGCCGAAGGCGGCTGTCCCCACACGAGTCCTGCTGTACCATTGTTCCCGTGCATTCACTGGCGCAGCGCGTGCTTTCTCACATTCGGCGGCAGGAACTGCTGGGGGCTGGGGATCGCGTTGGCGTGGCTGTTTCCGCTGGGATTGATTCCGTTGCGCTCTTGCGGTTGCTGCTGGAGTTGCGGGGCGAGCTGGGGATTGTGGTCTCTGTAGTTCATTTCGATCACAAGCTGCGCGGGTCGGAATCGGACGCGGATCAGGAATTCGTCGCGAGGCTCGCTCGCGAGTTCGACCTGGAGTTTCATGTCGACAGTGAAGACGTCGCTCAAAACGCGGCAGCAGAGCACGTCAGCGTGGAAACAGCAGCGCGCGAGTTGCGGTATGGATTTTTCCAGCATCTCCTTGGCGAGGAGAGAGCGGACCCTCAGGGGCTAAAGCCCGCTCCCGTTGTGGCGCTTAACGGCACGGCTGAAGCCGTGCCCCTCCACGAACCGCCTTCGCTTCGCTCGGCTTCCCGAGGCACTCAACGGCCGATCGGCGCGTTCTTAGGCAAGATCGTGACCGGGCACACGCTCGACGATCAGGCCGAAACGGTGCTCATGCGGATGATTCGAGGCGCGGGGGTGCGGGGGCTGGGCGGGATTCATCCGCGGATTCTGGTGGAAGACGACGAAGGGGAATTTTCCGGCGAAATCGTGCGTCCTTTGCTCGGCGTTCGGCGTCGCGAGTTGGAGCAGTATCTCAAGGACATCGGCCAGAGCTGGCGCGAAGATTCGACCAATACCGACGAGCGCTTCACGCGGAACCGTGTGCGGAAGCTGGTCGTCCCACTGCTGGAACAGGAGTTCAATCCTTCGGTGGCGGGAAATCTTGCCGAGTTGGCGGAGATTGCACGCGGGGAAGAAGACTACTGGGAGAACGAAGTCTCGGGATGGCTGGGGACAACCGTGCAGTGGTCGCAGCCGGAATGGGCCCGTGTACCGTCTGGTGCGGGCGGACTCGTTCAGATCGCAATGCTCGGAATTACCCCAAAAGAGCTAAATTCCGTCAACAGCCCCACTTCTCGCGCACAAAACGTGCGAGAAATGGGGCACCCGGGAATCGATGATCTGCAGTCGAGAATCGACGGCGCCCCGTGGCTTGTCATGAACGCGTCCGTGAGCCGGATGTGGTTCCTCGGAGAGCCCATTGCCGTGCAGCGCAGGCTGGTCAAGGCGATTGGTGAGAACGCCGGGATTCCCCTGGAGTTCAAACACGTGGAAGAAATCCTGCGGGTCGCGGCAGAAGACGGCTCGTCGGGCAGCGAGTTATCGCTGCCGCTCGGTTGGAAGGTTGTTCGGGAGCCTGAAGACTTGGTATTCGTGACTCCCGATTTGCGGGAGCCCGCGCCGCCGCAAGACTACGAGTACGAACTCGCCGTGCCCGGGCGAATCCTCGTTTACGAGGCAGGCTCCTCCATGGAAGTGCGGGCCATTCCAGAGGGCAGGGATGGGGGGTATAATCCTGATCACCTCCTGGATGCGGCGTCTCTGCCCGGACCGTTAAGGGTGCGGAACTGGCGTCCCGGAGACCGATTCTGGCCGGCCCATACGAAGTCCCCCAAGAAGATCAAGGAATTACTGCAGGAGCGGCATGTGGCCCAGGCCGAGCGCCGGTTTTGGCCAGTGGTCGTTAGTGGGGATGAGATTGTGTGGATGCGAGGATTTCCCTCGCCAGCAAGACTACGGGCGCGGCCGGGGCGAGCGGCGATCCTGATTGTGGACCAACCCATCTCAGGCAAGCCAGCGACGGAAGAGTGAGCAACGGTGCCGGGAGGCACGCAAACTTCATGAACGCACCTCGAGTCGAGCCCCTTCGACAGGTCATCACCACCGAGCAGATCCAGAAACGGGTAAAGGAGCTCGGCCGGCAAATATCCGACGACTACCAGGGGCAAACCGTGCAGATGCTGGCGGTCCTGGAAAACGCCTTCATGTTTCTGGCGGACTTGGTGCGCGCCGTCGAGGTACCAGTCGTGTGCCAGTTCATCAAGCCCAAATACTCGCGGCCGCCGAGCGGAGCCGCCCATGATGTGATGGAGATATTTTTCAGCCACGAGCCGGACATTCGCGGACAGCACATCCTGCTAGTGGAAGGCCTGGTGCATTCCGGCGTGACCAGCGAATTCCTGATGAGCGACCTGCGCTCCCGCGGGGCGGCCTCGGTGAAGCTGGTGACCCTGCTCGACCGACAGTCGGCGCGGCGGGTCAGCTTGCAGCCGGATTATTTCGGCTTCCTCGTGGATGAAGCTTTTCTCGTCGGATACGGCTTGGGAGCGGTGGAACAGACCAACCGGAACCTGCCCTACCTGGCTGCGCCAAATCCAAGAGCCCCAGTGACTTAGGTCACAAGGGTACAAACGCGCCTTTTTAGTGGGGAAAAGGTAGAATAAAGCTCTAAAGGATTTTCCCAATCGAAAGTAGCGAACGGGCATCTAATCGCTGTAGGAGCCTCGGGAGTTGGTGTAGGCAGCTACCCGTGCCGAATTCAGGAGTCTTCTAAGGTGAACTCAACTGTAAAGACCGTGCTGTTCTGGTTGCTGATCGGGATTTCGGCGTTGTTGTTGTGGACGGTGGTCAAGGGAGCCCGCGACGGCCAGAAAGACGCAGAGTTAAATGTCAGCCAGTTCATGACTGACGTAGACCAGAATAATATTCGCGAGCTGACGGTCAACGGGATGGAAGTGCGCGGCAAACGCCGCGACGGATCGGCATTCCACACCACGGCACCGGGGAACTACTTCACCCCTGAAGTACTCAAGGGCCTGCATGACAAGGGGGTCAACGTCATCTTCCGCGATATCAACAGCGGAAGCTTGCCCTTGCAACTGCTGGGCACATGGGCTCCGCTGATTCTGCTGGGCGCACTGTGGTTCTTCATGATCCGCCAGATGCAGACCGGGGGCAACAAGGCACTGTCGTTCGGCAAGAGCCGGGCGCGCCTGCTCTCGATGCAGCAGAAGAAAGTCACGTTCAAAGACGTGGCCGGCGTGGAAGAAGCCAAGGAAGAACTGCGCGAGATTATCGAGTTCCTGCGCGAGGCGCAGAAGTTCCAGAAGCTGGGTGGACGCATTCCCAAGGGTGTGCTGCTCGTTGGGCCTCCGGGAACCGGTAAAACGCTGCTGGCTCGTGCTGTCGCGGGCGAGGCAAACGTTCCATTCTTCTCGATCTCGGGTTCCGACTTTGTGGAGATGTTCGTTGGCGTGGGCGCCAGTCGAGTTCGCGACCTGTTTGAGCAGGGCAAGAAGAATGCTCCGTGCATCATTTTCATCGACGAAATTGATGCCGTCGGACGCCATCGCGGCGCCGGACTGGGCGGTGGACACGACGAGCGTGAACAGACTTTGAATCAACTGCTGGTGGAAATGGACGGCTTCGAATCCAACGAAGGCGTCATTCTGATGGCGGCGACGAACCGTCCAGACGTGCTGGATCCCGCGTTGCTGCGGCCCGGCCGTTTTGACCGGCGCGTCGTAGTGAGCCGTCCGGATGTGCGCGGACGCGAAGAGATCCTGCGCGTACACACGCGCAAGATTCCTCTTGCGGAAGATGTCGATCTCTCGGTCCTGGCTCGCGGAACGCCGGGATTCTCCGGGGCAGACTTGGCCAACATGGTGAACGAAGCCGCCTTGGCTGCCGCTCGGCAGAATCGCAAGGCAGTCTTGCACTACGACTTTGATCTCGCCAAGGACAAGGTCCTGATGGGCGTGGAGCGGAAGTCGCTGCTGCTCACCGATGCCGAAAAGAAGAATACGGCCTATCACGAGGCGGGGCACGCACTGGTAGCCGCGAAGATGCCGAACTCGGATCCCTTGCACAAGGTGACGATCATTCCGCGCGGGATGGCGCTGGGCGTCACCATGCAGTTGCCGACGGATGACCGGCACAACTACTACAAGAACTACCTCGAGACCGAGATTGCGATCCTGATGGGCGGACGCATCGCGGAAGAGTTGTTCCTGAATGTGCTGAGCACGGGCGCCGGCAACGACATTGAGCGGGCCACAGAAATGGCGCGCAAAATGGTTTGTGAGTGGGGCATGAGCGATCTTGGCCCCATGACGTTCGGCAAGAAGGAAGAGCAGATTTTCCTGGGCCGCGAGATCGCGCAGCATCGCGATTACAGCGAAGACACGGCAATCAAGATCGACCAGGAAGTCCGCAAATTGGTGAACGCCGGCTACAGCACGGCAAAGCAAGTTATTTCGGACAATCGCGATGTACTCGAGAGGATTGCCCGGGCCTTGATTGAGCGCGAAGTTCTCGACGCAAACGAGATCAAGATGCTGGTCGAGAACCAGGAACTTCCGCCGGTACAGCCTCCGCCGACGTCTAAGGACGACGGAGTACAGCACGTAATCAAACCGGATCTTCAGCCGGGACGGGCCAAGGGCGGAGAGCGCCCAGCGACGGCGTAACCGCAAGCGATCGAATCCTGATGGGCGGCCTTCCGGCCGCCCATTTTTTTGGCCACCGGCCCCATGCAGGACTCGTCGGGAACCGCCTGAATTGACTCATTTACTCAGTCGATGCGGCGCTTTTCGGGGGCTCAAAAAGGGTGCGCCTGTGGTATAATTTGAAGAGTTGCAAGACGACCCTAAGTATTAGGAATTTCAATAACTTGAAGTCTTTTGCAGGGGGCTTCAGAGCGGTCGAGCAGGGGCGAACATTCCAGCCGAATTCCAGGGATTCGCAACACCCAGTTCAAAGAAAAAATCGGGACATTTTCGCGGAGCGGAATGGCCACCAAAGAGATTCATACTCCCATCGTTGACACCAAGACAAAACCGGAAAAAGTGACTCCGATCAACACCTCGAACGGCACGGTCGGCAACGGCGACGGCAGCTACAATGCCGACTCCATCAAAGTGCTGGGCGGCATGGAGGCGGTGCGCAAGCGTCCCGCCATGTACATCGGATCGACGGGCGAACTCGGCCTGCATCATCTGGTGTACGAAGTTGTCGACAACTCCGTCGACGAAGCGCTCGCCGGATTTGCCACCAAGATTGAAGTCGCGATTCATCTCGATAATTCGATCACGGTCATCGACGACGGGCGCGGTATTCCCTGCGACGACATGGTGATCGACGGCGAGAAAGTTTCCGCGGCGCAGGTGGTGATGACCACGCTGCACGCCGGCGGAAAATTTGATTCGTCCACCTACAAGGTTTCCGGCGGCCTGCACGGCGTGGGCGTGTCGTGCGTCAACGCGTTGAGCGAGGATCTGGAGTTGGAAATCTGGCGTGACGGCGCCACGTGGCAGCAGAACTATTCCAAGGGCGACCCGACCAACAAGCTGACGAAGACGGGCGCGACCAAGAAGCGCGGAACGAAGGTTCACTTTCTTCCCGACCGTTCCATCTTCACTGCGACCGAGTACAACTACGACACGCTGGCGCAGCGCTTGCGCGAACTCGCATTCCTCAACAAAGGGTTGCTGATCACGCTTACGGATGAGCGCAACACCGATTCGAAAACGGGCGAACCCAAGAACACCGAGTTCAAGTACAACGGCGGCATCGCCGAGTTCATTAAGCATCTCAATCGCGGCAAGCAGACGCTGCACGATAAGCCCATCTACATGGAAGACGATCGCAACGGCGTTCACATGGAGATCGGCCTGCAGTACAACGACGCTTACTCGGAGACGGTTTTCAGCTTCGCCAACAACATCAACACCGTCGACGGCGGCACGCATCTTTCTGGATTCCGCACGGCCCTGACCCGCACCATCAACTATGCTGGGCAGCAGATGGGTCTGTTTAAAGACGTCAAAGAGAATCTAACCGGCGACGATGTGCGCGAAGGACTGGTTGCGGTGATCAGCGTGAAGTTGCCCCAGCCCCAGTTTGAAGGCCAGACCAAGGGCAAACTGAACTCCGACATCGCTGGCACAGTCACCCAGTTCGTGAACGAACGTCTGGGCGCGTTCTTCGAACAGAACGCAACCGTAGGACGAAAGATCATCAACAAGGCGGTCGACGCCGCACGGGCTCGCGAAGCGGCACGCAAAGCGCGCGACTTGACGCGCCGCAAAGGTGCGCTCGATTCCGGCGGCCTGCCGGGCAAACTGGCGGATTGTTCCGAGCGCGATCCGAATCGCTGCGAGTTGTTCCTCGTCGAAGGCGAGTCCGCCGGTGGAACCGCAAAGCAGGGCCGAGACCGCCGTTTCCAGGCGATTCTTCCGCTGAAGGGCAAGATCCTCAACGTGGAGAAGGCGCGCTATGACAAGATGCTGGCGCACGAAGAAATTCGCGCCATGATCACGGCGCTCGGCACCGGCATCTCGAAAGAGGATTTCGATCCCACGAAAGTTCGCTACGGCAAGATCATCCTGATGACAGACGCCGACGTGGACGGAAGCCACATCCGCACGCTGCTGCTGACGTTTTTCTTCCGGCACATGCAGGAACTGATCAAGCGCGGCAACGTGTTTATCGCGCAGCCGCCGCTGTTCTCGCTGAAAAAAGGCAAGTCGCAGCAGTACATCAAGGACGAGCGCGAATTCGTCAAGGTAATGGTGAAGCGTGCGGCCGATGGCCTGAGCGTGCGATACGGCGAGGGCGCCGCCAAGATTGAAGGCAAAGATCTGGCACGCTTCATGACCGTGCTTGACGAGTATCTTGGCTTTTTCGAAAAGCTCGACAAGCGTGTGCGCAACGAGCGCGTCACCGAACTGATTCCGAAACTCGATCTCGCCAAGCGCGCCGATTTTGAAGGCGACAAGAAGACACAGTCCAAGAAGATCGAGCGTCTCGAAAAAGAACTGAAGAAGCTGCAGAAGGAAGAAGGCTTCAAGAGCGTGGAGTCGCGGTTCGACGAAGAGCACAACCTGTGGGAAGTGAGCTTCGTCAACAAGCATGGCGCCGAACACGTCATCAACTGGGTGCTGGCGTCCAGCGCCGAGTGCCGCCAGCTGATTTCGAAGTACAAGCAGATCGAGCCCTACATGGAGCCGCCATTCGTGGTCGAGACCTTGGCCAAGGCCGCGCCCTCGGGCAGCAATGGTGACGGCGCGGAGGGCGAGGCTGCATCCGCTGACGGAGACAAGGGCGACAAGAAGACGGCCAAGCCAGCCAAGCGCAAGACTGAAACCGAAGTGGTGGAGAAAACCAATGTTCGTGACCTTCGCGATTACGTCATCAACGAAGGACGCAAGGACTTCACTATCCAGCGCTACAAAGGTCTGGGTGAGATGACCGCGCCGCAATTGTGGGAGACGACCATGGATCCCGAGCGGCGCACGCTGCTGTCGGTGCGTCTCGAAGACATCGCCGAGTGCGAGACTATCTTCACCACGCTGATGGGCGAGGACGTCGAGGCGCGGCGGAAGTTCATCGAAGAAAACGCTCTCGACGTGAAGAACCTGGACATCTAGAACTTCTTCGGCCACGGATATTCACGGATTCACACGGATCGAAACATAGAAGAAAAGTTCGGGCGGCCTTCGGGTCGCCCGTTTTGTTTCTGCACATCTTTTTATCGCTCACGGCTTACAATGTGCCGTTATGATTCGACATCGTCCGCTCTTCTGCCTCTTGCCGCTCGCGATTCTGACAGCCACACTCTTTGCAGTTGATCCGACTTCAGCCTCCACTCCGCCCATGGGTTGGAACAGCTGGGATTCCTATGGCACAACCGTCCGCGAAGCGCAAGTCAAAGCCAATGCGGACTGGATGGCAGAGCATCTCGCAAAGTATGGATGGAAGTACATCGTCGTCGACATCCAGTGGTACGAGCCGAATGCGCAAGGACACGACTACAAGCCGGGCGCGCCGCTCACGATGGATGAGTACGGTCGCCTCATGCCCGCGGTCAATCGCTTCCCTTCTTCGGCCAACGGGGCGGGATTCAAGTCACTGGCAGACTATGTTCACAGCAAAGGATTGAAATTCGGCATTCACATCATGCGTGGAATTCCGCGACAGGCAGTAGAGAAGAACCTTGCGATCAAGGGCACTTCGTATCGCGCCGCAGACGTTGCCGACAAGGACAACGCGTGCCGGTGGAATCCGGACATGTGGGGCGTCGACACAACCAAGCCCGGCGCTCAGGCGTACTACAATTCGATCGCGGAGTTGTACGCGTCGTGGGGCGTGGACTTCATCAAAGCCGACGACATGGGGAGCCATCTCTACCAACCGGCGGAAATGAGGGCTCTGCGTCTGGCGATGCGCAAGACCGGCCGGCCCATGGTGCTGAGCATTTCGCCCGGGCCCGCGCCGGTTTCGGAAGCGGAGTTCTTCGAGAAGTACGCCCAGATGTGGCGCATCTCGGACGATTTCTGGGATGACTGGAAGCTCCTGCGGCAGCAATTCGACTTCACCCGCGATTGGGCGCCGTTCGTGGGAAAGAACGGAACTTGGCCCGATGCGGACATGCTGCCGTTGGGCAAACTGAAGGTGACCGACAAGGAAGGTGGCGGCACGCCGACCAACTTCACGCCGGATGAGCAGAAGACTGTGATGACGCTGTGGAGCATCTTCCGCTCGCCGCTGATTTTCGGCGGAGACCTGCCCAGCAACGACGCCGCCACGACTGCGCTCATCACGAATGAGGAAGTGCTCGACGTGAATCAGAACAGCCACGGGGGACATCAGGCGCTGGATCGAGGGAACATCCGCGCGTGGGTGGCTGACGGCGCAAAGACTGGTGAGCATTACGTCGCCGTCTTCAATCTCGGCGATTCAGCCGAGAGAGTCGATCTGCGCTGGAGCGATGTCGGCCTCCCCGCGCGAGCCGTCGCATTCCGCGATCTGTGGGCGCACAAGGATATTGGAAGGGCCGATGGGGTTCAAGTCCAATTGCCCGCGCACGCCAGCGTTCTGTATCGCATCTACGAATGACGCATGGGTGGTTACTGACCGATACCAACCGACGAAATCGCCTGCAAGGCACGTCCGGCTCGGCGTTCTCTCAGCGGAGAGAAACCATGTCAACTTTTGCGGAACCGCTCGGAGAGATCAAGAAGCCCTGGCAGTGGATTGTGATCGGCGTCGGGATCTTGCTGATTTGGAGCGCCATGGCACTGCCAAACCTGATGCGATCGAAAGTTGCAGGATCGGCCGAGCACATGGGCCACACGGAACCTGCGGCGCGGTTCTACGAAGCGACGCCGCCAAAAGCGAAGCCAGTCGCCGCGGCGCTGGATCAAGATACGATGAAGGTTCGTACATCCGGAGCGCCTGTAGCGGCGAATATAGAGGCCGGCCGCAAGATCATCCGCACGAGTTCCATGGAGATGGTCGTACAGCGCCCGGCGGAAGTGGCCGACAAGATTACGGTGCTTGCCGATGGGCTCGGCGGATATCTGGTGAGCGCCGACGGTGGCGGGCAAGACGCCACGGCGGGAACGCTCACGATTCGCGTCCCGGCGGCGCAATTTGAAGAGGCGCGAGCAGAAATCCGCAAGCTGGGTCTGCGCGTGGAAAGCGAAAAACTCGACGCGCAGGATGTGTCGCGCCAGTACGTTGATCAGGACGCTAACATCCGCAATCTGCGCGCGGAGGAGGCGGGATATCTGGCGATCCTGAAGCAGGCGAACACTGTGAAGGACATGCTCGCGGTAACACAAAGGCTGAGCGAGGTGCGCGGACAAATCGAGCAGCAGCAGGCGGAGTTCAACGCGCTCTCGCGGCAGATCGAGACGGTCGCGCTCACGATTTCGCTCAGGACTGAGGCGGAAGCACAAGTCTTCGGGTTGAACTGGCGTCCGGGTTACCAGTTAAAACTGGCGCTGCGCGACGGACTGGAAAGTCTCGCGACCTATGCAACTGCGATGACGACGATTGTGTTTTATCTCCCGGCCATGCTGCTGTGGGTGGGAACGATCATGATCGGAACGGCGGGGGGTTGGAAGACCGTGTTGTGGGTGGGACGGCGGTGGTTTGGCTGGAGCGTCAACTCTGCGGCGGTGCAAGGCTGATAGGCAACGGAGCCGGTCTACGGGGCCTCAAGAGGCTTCACTTCTGGCTCCGCTTTCTCTCCTCGAAACACCCGTGAGATGCCGCGAACGATGCGGCGCATGGGCAGTTCGCCTCTTGCATCGGCGAAAAAGATTTCGCCCGTGCGGCTGCCACGGTAGTACCAGCGCTTGACCAGCGCCAGATGCTCCATGGTCTCCAGAGCGGCTCTTGTTTTCGCGAGCGGGAACAAATCCATCGCTTGCTGCACTCTTGATTCCATCGACTGCGACTTCGCGTGCTCCACAGACTGAATACAAAATGGAATCGGACCAGCGATTGCCCCCGCATCGATCCGGAAGAACGTGACCGAACCTGCGATATGACTCGGCTGAATCATGAGCGCAGAGAGCCGGTCGAGGCGCTGCACAATCTCGGGAAGCTGGCCCACGATGGGCTTCAGTTTTTCCACTCGGGCGTGAATCGCCGCTGCGTCTTCAAACGCGAGCCTCGTAGATGCAGCTGCACGCTCGGCCGAGAGTTCTCGGATCATAGAATCTCCTCCGGAATCAAAATAGTCCCGCACCCGATTCACTTCGGCAACATATTCGTCGTCGCTGCAGCCTTTGAAACACGGGGCCAGGCACATTTTCATCTCTGAATATATGCAGCCCGGGAACTGAGGGTCGGGGTGCAGATCGTCGACGCAGCGCCGCATCTTGAAAAAGTCGAGCGAATCGTTCATGAACTTCTCGGCGGCCACCCGCGAAACGAACGGCCCGTAGTAGAGAGAACGTCCACCCATCCGGCCGAGCCGCGTCGTGATGGAAGCTCGCGGGTATTCGTTTTCAAGGTGCAGCTTCACCAGCGGCGCGAAGCGGAAGCGCATACGGTCTGAGTACGTCTTGGGAAACGCAGTTCGCAAAACGCCGTACAGCAGGAAGCCGGATTCAAAGTCGGATCCAGTAGGAGCGTACTCGATCAGGCGGACGCGATCGCGCAGGTTGAGCTTCTTCGTGCGCTCCTCGACCGGCCCTAGCAGCCGCTGCAGCCGCCGTCGCAGGTTCGCTGTCTTGGTCACATACGGCTCGGCTTGGGCGTCCGCGCCGCGCAGCAGAAAGACAGCCGGGGCAGCCGGGACGGCGGCGAAGACCTCCGCATCCCGCTCAGGCACGAATTCCAGGCGCTCAGTCAGCACGACGTTATTCTAGTGTCCGCCGGCTCTCCAGAACACTCGGGAGAACTTCTTTTGCCACGGATTTACGCGGATCACACGGATAAAATCTTCCCGAAGGATCCCTCCGTGGGAACTGCCTGCCCCACGACTGACGGGATCGTTCATCCGCGAGAATCCGTGTGGATCCGTGGCGAAGAAGCTACCGGAAGTTGGCGTTGCGGAATTTCTGCCGGAAGTCCGTGCCTTCCAGCGTCACGATGCGGCACATCTCGTGCAGCCGGGAGCGCATGCGCTCGCCGATCCGGTCTCCCAGTGTTTCGCCCCGGGTCGCGGCCCGTGCAGGCGAGATGGACCCGGCAGCGCCGGCAGCGGGCTGGTCGTCAAAATTCGTGGTGATGATCGTCGTGCGATTGTCGTTATAACGGGTATTCAGGATCAAGCTCACCGTGTCCCACACCCACTCTGTGGGTTTCACCGCTCCCAGTTCGTCCAGCACCAGAACGTCGGTCTCGAACACCGGCCGCAGCACATCCAGCTCCGTGGTCTGAACGGTTGAGTTATAGGAGTTCTGAATTTCCTTGAGCAGTTCGCGATAGTCGTAAAACAGGCACGGGATGCCTCGGTTGACGATCAACTCCTTGAGGATTCCCACGGCCAAGTGAGTCTTGCCCGTTCCAATCTTGCCAATGATCAAAAGGCCCTTGTCGCCCCGCGGATCGCACTTCTTCGCGAAGCCCGACGCAATAAAGTGAGCCTCCTCCAGCGAGGGGTTGGCACCTGGGAAGTCGGTATCATAGTTCGAGAGCTCGCAATGCTCGTATCTCTTGGGAATTCGGGCCGCAGCCATCAGGGACTGTCCCCGCTCCCGCAACCGGCAGTCGCAGCGCGTGACGCGGCGGTCGTTAGCGCTGCCTCCAGCCTTGGAGCCGGCTGACGCAGTCTTCCATCCTGTACCCTCACAGAGCGGGCAAACCGCCGCGGGAACCTTGGCGGCCTGGGCCCCCTCGACCTTCGAATCAATCATCTTCAAACGAATTCTCCTCTTTCGACTTTGCACCCGAGGGCGGGTCTAGCGCAAGCCGGAAAGCCGGCCGGCCTGTGTACATCCTGTGAACCAAGGCTGCGGCCTGTGGAGGGCGTAGGAAAACCTTCCCCGGAGACGGGAAAGCCGCCCGGGTAGCCCCAATTCGGACCCCAGGAGTGCGAAACAGGCTTCCGGCGCGGATTTTCACAGTTGACTTTCGCCGCAGACGGAGGAGAATACGAGCCGTCAGGTTTCCCAACTCAGCCATAGCCAGTTTTCTGCCGTTATAGGCTGGGCATGCAAAGAGACCTGCGAGGAGAATCTATGAATAAAGCCGATCTAGTTGACAAGATCTCAGGCGCGTGTGAAATCAGCAAAGCACAGGCCACGACTGCCATTGATACCGCTGTCGACAGCATTACGGCTGCCCTGCGCAAAGGCGACCGGGTAGCGTTGATAGGCTTCGGCACCTTCTCGGTGTCGCAAAGAAAAGCGCGCAATGGGCGCAATCCACAAACCGGCGCCACCATCAAGATCGCGGCCCGCAAAGTCGCGAAGTTTAGCCCAGGGGCCGAGCTCAAGAAATCCGTCAACAAGAAATAATCGGGGGCAACTGCAAGATCACGAGAACGGCAGGGGGTCGGCCCTGCCGTTTTTTGTTGCCAGCAGAGCTTCCCGCCTTCGACAGGAGTAATGCAGATGGTCCGTTCAATTCCCGCGCGAATATTGACGCTGCTTGCGTTGCTTACTGTTCTGGCTGCGCAGAGCAGCCCCCCTTTGCCGTTCGGAGCGTGGCACCGCGTCTCCGATTCTCCGGTGATTGCTCCGCGCGGCAACGGATGGGAATCAGCGGGAACGTTCAATCCGGCTGTCGTGATCCGTGGTGACAAAATTGTGATGCTCTACCGCGCGCAGGACAAGCAAGGAACATCGCGGCTGGGATATGCCGAGAGCGCCGACGGCATCCATTTCAACCGCAGAGATGAGCCGGTTCTAAGCCCTGCGGAAGAATACGAGAAAGATGGCGGCGTTGAAGACCCGCGACTGGTTCAATTCGGCGATACGTATTACTTGACCTACACCGGATACAACAAGAAGGACGCGCAGCTCTGTCTGGCGACTTCGAAAGATCTGATTCATTGGGACCGTAAAGGCATCATCGTTCCAGCCTACAAAGGGAACTGGAATGTGAAGTGGACGAAGTCGGGCGCCATCGTGCCCGAGAAGATCGACGGAAAATACTGGATGTACTTCCTGGGAACCACTGCCGACAACAAGGATCAGGCAGGCTTGTCGTCGTCCAACGATCTGCTCCACTGGAGCGAGGCAACACAGGTTCCCGTATTACCCGTGAGGCCCGGGCATTTCGATTCGCGCGTCGCCGAGCCTGGTCCCGCACCAATCGTTACACCGAACGGAATCGTCCTGATCTACAACGGCGCCGACGAGAAACTGGTCTACCGCACCGGGATCGCGATCTTCGACCGCAACGATCCCCGGAAACTGCTCTGGCGAAGCGATGAGCCAATATTTTCTCCCGAGAAGGATTGGGAGAAGGTTGGACAAGTCCCCAACGTAGTCTTCGTGGAAGGCATGGTGAAGCAGAAGAATCGCTACCTGTTCTACTACGGAGGCGCCGACACAAATGTGGGCATGGCGGAAGCGGAGTTCCGTCCTCGGGAGCGAGCCCGCCTTGACCCTCCACCCACCCCACCCCTACCATCGACAAGGGCCCATGCGATTTCAGATTTCTTCTTTCTCCGCGAACCGTAACACTTCTCGCAAGCTTGTCCGCGGGTGTTTCCTGTTTCTGGCTGCGACGCTGAGCGCGCAGCAAGCAAAGCCTGCCGCGCCGCCATCTGCGCCGATCGTGACCTTCACCGACATCGCTGAAAAAGCCGGCCTGACCGCGCAAAACGTTTTTGGAGGCCTCGACACCAAGAAATACATCATCGAGACCACGGGAACCGGGGTCGCCATCTTCGACTACGACAACGACGGATGGCCCGACATCTTCCTGGTGAATGGCACAAAGATTGAGGGTTTTCCTGCCGGACAAGGCCCCAGCAACCGCCTGTACCGCAACAACCACGACGGCACCTTCACCGACGTGACCGCCAAGTCAGGCCTCACGTCGATCGGCTGGGGACAGGGTGTTTGCGTTGGCGACTATGACAACGACGGATGGGACGATCTATACATCACCTACTACGGCAAGAACCGTCTCTACCACAACCAGAATGGGGTCTTCACCGAAGTCGCCGAGAAGGCCGGAGTCGCCGGATCAGGCAAGGCCTGGGGCACGGGCTGTGCATTCGTCGACTATGACCGCGACGGCCGCCTCGATCTGGTCGTCGCGAATTACGTGGACTTCGATCTCTCGACCGCCCCTGCGCCCGGAGAGCGGCCGACCTGCATCTGGAAAGGCGTTCCCGTCATGTGCGGCCCGCGCGGACTGGCCGGCGCGAAGAACATCCTCTATCACAACCGCGGCGATGGCACGTTTGAAGACGTCACCACCAAGGCCCACATCGATCACACCGACGGCCACTACGCCTTCAGCGTATCCACAATCGATTTCGACGAGGACGGCTGGCCCGACATCTTCATTGCCTGCGACAGCACGCCCAGCATTCTCTACCACAACAACCACGACGGCACCTTCACCGACGTGGCCGTGACTTCTGGCGCAGCCTTCAACGAAGATGGCCGCGAGCAGGCCGGCATGGGCTCTACGATTGCCGACTATAACGGCGACGGCCATCTCGACATTTTCAAAACGAATTTTTCCGACGACACCTCGACCCTATACAAGAACAATGCGGACGGCACCTTCACCGATGCCACCGCCGCCGCGGGACTGGGCCTCTACACGCAATACCTGGGCTGGGGAACGATGTTCTTCGACATCGACAACGATGGCTGGCCCGATTTAATCCTGGTGAACGGACACGTCTATCCCGAAGTCGACAGCCAGCACCTCGGCAGCAGTTACAAAGAGCCTCGCATTCTTTTTCACAACAATGGAGACGGAACGTTCAGCGACATCTCTGCTTCTGGCGGGCCGGGCATCACTGCGTTGGCATCTTCGCGAGGCCTGGCGGTTGGCGATCTTTGGAACGACGGCAGAATGTCAGCGGTCATCAACAACATGAACGCCGCACCCAGCCTGCTCGCGAATCAGGTTCGCAATGCGAATCACTGGATCGCGATTCATACCGTCGGCACGAAATCGAATCACGACGGCATCGGCGCGCGCATTCGAGTGAAAACGGCGGCGCGCATTCTGGTGGACGAAGTCCGCAGCGGCTCCAGCTACATTTCCAATAGCGACATGCGGGTGCATTTTGGCCTGGGCTCGGCGTCGAAAATCGAATGGGTTGAGATTCGTTGGCCCAGCGGCCTGACGGAGCGCTTTGCGAATCTGCCCGTGGATCAGATTCACACTCTCAAAGAGGGATCGGGCACCGCTGCCGAGGCGGATACGAAGAAACCGCAGTAAGTCATTTGCCGGCCTTGGGATTTTTCGGGAACTGCATCGTGTGCGAAATCCCTTCGCCTTCCTTCACGAAGACCACCTGGTTCGTCTTGATGTCTTTCAGGGTATCGACCTGCCCGCTGGGCCACTTTATCTCAAGCACATCCACCTTCTCGGCCTTCCCCAGGCCGAAGTGAACCCGCAGATCACTCTGCGAAAAATAGCCCCCTCCGCTGCGAACCTCGTCGATTTGCTGATGCGGCTTCGTCTCCCCTGGCGGATGCGTCACGCACATGAGCCGAGCGCCAATCCCGCTGCGGTTCGATTTCGTTCCGATGGTGCGAATCTTGATCCAGTTGTGGTGGAGTTTCGAATCGCAGCGTAGCAGTTGCGGATAGTCGTTCACTGTGTTGATGACGACGTCGATATCGCCGTCGTTATCGAAATCCCCAAAGGCCGCGCCCCGCGACGGGCTCGGCTCCGAGATACCTGGCCCCGCTTGCAGTGACACGTCAGCGAAGTGTCCGTTATGCAGATTGTGGTAAAGCAGCTTGCGCTGCGCGTATCCGGCTTCGGTTTTCAATTGCTCGACTTCCGGATAGACATGGCCATTGCAGATCAGAATGTCAGGCCAGCCATCGTTATCCATGTCGAAGAAGCCACAGCCCCAGCCCAGGTATTGGGTGTGCGCGCCGAGACCCGCGGTGAAAGTGGCGTCTTCAAAGTTGGCACCGCCTTGATTGTGATAGAGAGAAGGCGTGTCGCCGGCGAAGTTGGTTTTGATCAGGTCGAGATTGCCGTCCAGATCATAATCCGCAGCCGAGATTCCCATGCCTGCCTGTGGCTTGCCATCGGGACTGAGCGCACATCCAGCTTCAATCGCAATGTCCTGAAATTTGCCGTTCTTCTTGTTCTGGTAGAGCGCGCTCGCGGTGGAATCGTTGGCTACATAAATATCCGGCCAGCCGTCGTTGTCCAGATCCGCCGTCAGCACGCCCAGGCCGTAGGTGCCGTTCGTACCGAGAATGCCCGCCGCCTCGGAAACATCGGTAAACGTTCCATCCCCGTTGTTGTGGTAGAGGATGTTCTTGCCGTTCTCCATCCCCGGCGGCCCGCACGCGACCATCACGCTCTTGTAAAGGCACGGACCGGATTCGGGCACGGGCGCCGTAGTCAAATCGAGATCGATGTAGTTGGCCACGAACAGATCGAGCCGGCCGTCGCGATCGTAGTCGACAAAAGCGCAACCCGTGCTCCACCGCGTGCCCTTGCCCGCCACGCCGGCCTTCTGGCTGACGTCGGTGAACGTGCCGTCGCCGTTGTTGTGATACAGAACGTTCTTGCCGAAGTAGGTGACGTACAGATCATCCCATCCGTCATTATCGTAATCGCCGACGCAAACACCCTGTCCCCAACCCGAATGGACCAACCCGGCCTTCGTGGTTACGTCGGTGAAAGTGCCGTCGCGATTATTGCGGAACAGATGCGAGGTCGGCTCGCTCCCAGCGGGAAAACCTTCGAGGCGAGTACCGTTCACCAGGAAAATGTCGAGCCAGCCATCGTTGTCGTAGTCGTAGAAGGCCACGCCGCAGCCGGTGGTTTCCAGCAGGTACTTGTTCTTGTGCTCGCCGCCGAAGATGGTTTTTGCGTTGAGCCCGGACTCGCGGGCTACGTTGAGGAAGCTGACGCCGAGGTCGGCGCCCTCGACCAGCGGTTCGTCTTTCGCGCGAGCGGCTTTCTGCTGCGGCCCTGCACTCGCCCTCGACCAGAGTGGACGAGCCATGGCCAGGACGCTTTCCAGCGAAAGCACCAGTGCCGAACGGCTGAGAGATTTCAGAAAGACGCGGCGTGAAGGAAACAAGAGGTCGCTACCTGGCCCACTCGGCTCGTGCTAGAATTCGCCCCTATTCCTTATATTCAGGGAAGCATGACTTTGCAAGCCAGCCCTGCTAAATCCCGTTCCAAGAAAAGACCGCAATGAATTTCTTCCCCGTTTGTGTCCGGCACTCCGGCCTAGCGTCGCGCGTTTCGCGAGTCCTCTACCTGTTGGTGATCTGCCTGTTGGGGGCAGCGCTTTCCGTTGGCCAGCAATCTTCGCCAACTCCGTTGACTCCAACACCGGAGTTGATGCGCACCATCCGCACCTGGGAGTTTCTGCCGGTTGTCGGTACGCGGGCTGGATTATTTGGCGATGAAACGGGGAAATTCGAAGCCTGGGTCTATCCACTCAAGATTTTTCGCGACTTCCACCTGACCTTCCATGTCGGTGGCCGGGCGTTGCCAGCGGAGAGTCTGGCGCGCACGCTGACAGTTCGGCCCGAGTCAGCATCCATCCTGTATGTCGGCGATTCCTTCCGCGTGCGCGAAACCCAATTGGTCACGGTGAACGAAGCAGGAGCGGTCATCCTGCTCGACATCGAGACGGAGCAACCGTTGGAAGTGGAAGCTGCATTCACCGGAGACTTCCAGTTAGAGTGGCCCGCGGCGCTCGGGGGAACGTTTGTAGAGTGGGACGCGAAGGAACGAGCCTTCGTATTCGGCGAGGAGGCGCAGAAGTACGCTGCCCTGGTAGGATCGCCGACCGGAGCCGACGCTCGACTCTCCTATCAGACCAACTATTCAGCATCGGACCAGAACTCTCTGCGTTTGGGAGTGACGCAACAAGGCAAGGAAACCAAGGTATTGGTAATCGCCGCCTCGGTGGCGGGCCACGCCGATGCTGAGAAGATTTATCAGCACTTGTTGACCTCTTATGCCGAGTCAGTGCACGAGTCCTCGGAGTACTACCGCGCTTATCTCGACAAGACGGTGAACCTCGAACTGCCCGACGCAGCCTTACAACAGGCCTACGACTGGGCACGCATCAGCACGATACAAGGCATCGTAAACAACCCGTATCTGGGTTCGGGCATTGTTGCGGGTTACCGCACGTCCGGAGTTGGACAGCGTCCGGGCTTCGCGTGGTTCTTTGGGCGCGATTCCTTGTGGACCTCGTTTGCTCTCAATGCCGAGGGAGATTATTCCACCACGCGCACCGCTCTCGATTTCATCAGCAAATATCAGCGGGAGGATGGCAAGGTGCCGCATGAGATTTCGCAGAGTGCGAGTCTGGTGCCGTGGTTCAAAGACTATCCCTACGCTTACGTCTCTGCCGATGCAACGCCATTGTTCATCATTGCAATGAATGATTATGCAGTCCAGAGTGGCGACGTGGCTTTCGTTCGCGCCAAATGGGACAACGTCTGGCGTGCCTACCGGTTCATGCGCTCCACCTATGATGCGCAAGGTTTCGCGCAGAACGCGGGCGTTGGCCATGGCTGGGTGGAGGGCGGACCGCTGCTTCCCGTCAAGAACGAGTATTACCAGGCAGGACTTGCGGTCGAGGCGCTACGCGCGCTGTCCAGCCTCGCTCGACTCGTAGGCAAAGACGATATCAGCAAGCAGGTTTCAGCGGAGTTCGAACACAGCAAGCCCGCACTCGATCAGGCGTTCTGGGCGCCCGAGATGAAGAGTTACGCATTTGCGTTGAAGCCCGACAACCAGCGGGCGGATGAGGCCAGCGTGCTGACGACGGTTCCCATGTGGTTTGGTCTGGCCGACGCCGAACACGCGGACCAGACCATCACCCGACTCGCGGCAGAAGATCACCAGACCGACTGGGGTATGCGGATCATTTCTCAACATTCCAAGGTCTATGACGGGTCCGGGTATCACTTTGGCTCGGTCTGGCCTCTGTTTACTGGATGGGCTTCCGTGGGTGAATACCGCTACCATCGCGCGTTTCCTGCTTACTCCAATCTGCGGTCCAATGCCCTGCTCGGCGGCGACGGTGCGCTTGGCCATTTCACGGAAGTTCTATCCGGAGACTACTACCAGTCGTTTGCGACGAGTTCGCCGCACCAGATCTGGTCGGCCGCCATGGTTATCAGCCCGATCTTGCGCGGCATGTTTGGACTGCAGACCGACGCGGAGAAACATGAGATTACGCTCGCGCCGCACGTTCCGTCGGACTGGACTTCGTTCGCAATCAAGGGTGTTCGCGTCGACGGGATCGACGTGGACTTCCAATATCGCAAGACCGCTGACAGCCTGGTGCTCGAGACCAAACGAACGGGGAACGGCGATTGCTGGGTTGAATTCTCTCCCGCTTTCAGCTTGCGCACGCAGGTGGTTAGCGTGCAGATGAACGGGCGGCCTTTGCCCTTCAAAATGCAGCCGAACGGCAATGATCAGCACTTGTCCGTGCGGTTTCCCGTGAGCGCAGGAACGAACAATCTGGTCGTTGACGTAAAGAACGACTTTGGACTGGCATTGTCCAACGAACTGCCTGCGCTGGGAAGCGCGAGCCGCGGGCTGCGTGTCCTTTCCGAATCATGGAATACAGCGAAGACCGAACTGGCCATCGAGGTCTCAGGGCGGGCGGGAAGCCGCTATGAGTTGGGCGTTTGGAATCCCGGCCAGATCTCTGCCGTCGAAGGCGCAGCTCTCAACAAAGCCAGAAAGTTGGAAATCCAGATGCCGCAGGGAGCCGGTGACTCCTATCTGCAACAAAAGGTCATGATTCACTTCAGTCGGCCCTGAAGAAATCTCGCGCCTCCGATTGCGCAGACGGAGCCCGAAAAGGTTTACACTCAGGCAAATCGAAACTTTCGGTTACATTCGCTACCGCGGCAACGGGATGAACGTTTTCAGGCATCCACTGGGGTTGCGATATTTCGAAATGTGCTTCGAGGAGCCATTCCTTATGCCACGTAAATCCTCCCTGATTCTGATATTCGCGTTCTCGTTTCTTTCATTCCTCACCGCGTGCGCTCAGAACGCGAGCAAAAACGTTGACTCGGAAGGCCATCAATGGTGGCAACATGCAGTGTTTTACGAAATCTATCCTCGCAGCTTTGCCGACAGCAATAACGACGGAGTCGGCGACCTCAAGGGCATTACATCCAAATTGGATTACTTAAAAGACCTGGGCGTGGATGCGATCTGGATCTCACCTTGCTTTCCTTCGCCGCAAGTCGACTTCGGCTACGACGTTTCCGATTACGAGAATATCGATCCGATGTATGGTTCCCTGACGGATTTCGACATGCTGGCCAGTGAGGCGAAGAAGCACGGCATTCGCATCATCCTGGATTTCGTCGTGAATCATTCGTCCGATCAGCACAAATGGTTCGTGGATTCGAAATCGTCTCGCACTGCGGAACATCGCGATTGGTACATCTGGCGCGACGGCAAGGGCCCGGGACAGCCTCCCAACAACTGGACATCAACTTTCGGCGGTTCGGCGTGGAAGTTTGATCCCACGACGAACCAGTATTACTACCATTTCTTTTACGCTGAGCAGCCCGATCTGAACTGGCGCAATCCTGCTGTGAAGGACGCGATGTTTGATGTGACACGCTGGTGGTACAAGCGTGGTGTGTCGGGTTTCCGGCTGGATGCAGTGGATACGCTCTTCGAAGATCCCAACCTGCACGACAATCCAATTCGGCCCGGTACCAATGCCTTCGGAGATGCATTCGAGGAGAACAAATACGACACCAAACTGCCCGAGGTGCATGAGGCGCTGCGCGGACTGCGCAAAGTCGCCGACGAGAATAATGCCGTTCTGATCGGCGAAACCTGGACGGCCGACATCGCGGAACTGAATCTCTACTACGGCCATGGCAACAACGAATTGCAGATGCCCATGGATTTTCTTTTCACCACCGTCAATAAGCTGTCGCCTGCCGATTTCCGCAAGCAGATAGCGGCCGTCGATTCCGCCTCAGGCTGGCCGACGTTTGTCATCAGCAATCACGACATCGCCCGCTCTTACGACCGCTATGGCGACGGACAGCACAACGATCAGATCGCGAAGTTAATGGCTGGGCTCTATTTGACGCTGCGGGGAACACCGATCATGTACTACGGCGAAGAGATCGGGATGAAAACGACACCGCCAACCCGCAAAGAGGATGTCAAAGACCCGATCGGGCGCACTGGGTGGCCTAAGGAAAAAGGACGGGACGGCGAGCGCACGCCGATGCAGTGGGACGAGAGCGAGAATGCTGGGTTCTCAACCGGTGCGCCGTGGCTTGCGGTGCCTCCGACGGCCAAGACTCACAACGTCGCCGACGAAGCCAAGGACCCTGAGTCGGTTCTCGCGTTCTACAAAAAGATACTCAAGCTGCGGCACACAAATAAGGCGCTTTTGGAAGGGACGTACGCTCCTCTGAACGAGAACGACCAGAACGTGCTCTCCTACCTGCGAGCTTACAAAGACCAAATCGTTCTAGTGGCCCTGAACATGTCAGGAGCGGAGCAAAAAGTAAGCTTCGACTTGAGCAGGAAGGGATTTGCGTCCGCAAGGAGCCTTGTCGCAACCGGACAGTCCGCGGCAAATGGAAACGTTGTGACGCTGGAACCTTACGGAGTTTTCGTCGGCCAGCTTTTGAAATGAACGGAACACGCTCACTCGCCGCTGAGGATTCGCCAAGCTTCGCGGCCGGTGAGCACGACGTTCTGAATTCCTTTCACCGCGTTCACGTATTGAGCTCGCTCAAAAGCAGCCGGGTCTTTGCAGCGCAACTGGCTGAGGTTGCCCTTGAGGTCGTTGACCGATTTGTATTGATGCTTCTCCATCCAACGACTCAGGCCAGTTTCCAGATCGCCGAGATGACCGATCCCGTGGCGCAGCAGGGCCGAGCACACCATGGTCACATCCGCGCCAACCAGTAGCAACTTCACGACGTCGTCGGGAGTGTGGACGCCGCTTGATCCGGCCAAGTCCGCCTTGATGCGGCCGTAGAGCATGCCAATCCAGGTGAAAGGAAGGCGGAGAGCCTCCGAAGTACTGAGCAGAACATTGGGCTGGATGTCGAGCGCGTCGAGATTCATGTCGGGCTGGTAGAAGCGATTGAACAGGACCAATCCATCCGCGCCAGCGGCGTCGAAGCCTTTGGCCATGTTGGTCATGCTGGTGAAGAATGGTGTCAGCTTGGCCGCGACGGGAATTTTCACCACTGCTTTCGAGGCTTTCACGACCTCCACATATCCGTCTTCTAGTTGCGAGCCGGCAACGTCTGCCTGGCTTGGAACCTGATAAAGATTGAGTTCCAGAGCGCTCGCGCCCGCCTGTTCAAGCTGCACCGCGTACTCTGACCATCCTTTCGAAGTCGAGCCGCAGAGGCTCGCGATTACGGGGACGCGAACCGATTCTTTCGCCTTGCGAAGAAGGCCCAGATAGCGGTCGAGCGCTGGGCGGGTTGGCGCGGAGTTCGCATCGTCCGCCAGTTCTTCGAAAAGCGAATGAAAAACGATGGCGGAAGCTCCTCCGTCTTCCAGTCGACGAATACTATCGATGTCCTGGGTCAGTGGAGATGCGGAAGAGACTAACGGAGTGCGGAGCTTCAGCCCCAGGTAGGTAGTGGAGAGATCGAGCATCGTTTCCTCAAGGAGTCTGGTCGACTCGGCGGAAAGCGGCTTTCCGCGCGTTCTATGGCAGTAAAGAACAGGGGATCATACACTCCGCGGCGCGACTCGTCTATGACGAGGCTCACATTTGCGGTCCTTTATCCGGTATAAAATACGCACGGCGCAGGATGCATGAACTGTCGATTGCGATGAGCATTGTGGACGCTGCGATGGATGAGGCACAGCGTCGCGGCGTAAAGGTCAGCGCCGTGCATCTCAGGTTGGGCGCGCTTTCTGGCGTGGTCAAGGATGCACTGCTGTTCTCGTACGAAGTCGCATGCCAGGACACTCCGCTGCAGGGATCGCGATTACTCGTTGAGGACGTTCCTGTAATTGTGTTTTGCGCGCTTTGCCAGGAAAAGCGGACGCTGGAATCAGTGCAGTTGTTTCAGTGTCCGGAATGCAGCACGCCGACGATGGACATTCGTCAGGGCAAAGAGCTTGAGGTGTTTGCGTTGGAGGTAGAGGAATGAGCGAGCCGCGTCTGGTGGAAGTGCGCAGGAATGTATTGAAGCAGAACGACGTGATCGCGCGCGGCCTGCGCGAACAGTTTCGCGCCGCGGGAGTATTCGTGGTGAGCCTGGTATCGAGTCCGGGCTCGGGCAAGACGACTTTTCTGGAAAAAACGCTCACGCAGTTGCAGCCTCGCTATCGAGTCGCAGCGCTGGTTGGAGATCTGGCGACCGAGAACGATGCGGTGCGATTGGCGCGGAGCAAAGCGCCAGTGAAGCAGATTACGACTGGAACATTGTGCCATCTGGAGGCAGCGATGGTGCAGAGCGCGCTGCAGGAGTGGGATCTGCATCAACTGGATTTCCTGTTTATCGAGAACGTGGGGAATCTGGTTTGTCCGTCTTCGTATGATCTGGGGGAGAATCTTCGTTTGGTGCTGATGTCAGTAACCGAGGGAGAAGACAAGCCGCTGAAGTATCCGACGATTTTTAATAGCGCGGATGTTGCGATCATTACCAAAAACGAACTCGCGGCTGCGGTTGAGTTTGACTGGGAAGCGGCACGAACAAGCATTCAATCGGTGCGTCCAGGAATGCAGATCTTCCGGCTCTCGGCAAAAACCGGTGAAGGGATGGAAGAGTATTTCAACTTCCTATCGAAGGGCTTAGCGGAGCAAGTTCAAGTGTGGAAAACAACTGAAAAAATAGTTGAGTAGTTGTGTTGCACTGGTACATTTCGATGGTTCGTTGCTGAAAAAACGCGGCTGCGGAGGGTACCCCCCTTCCCCCCACCACTTCTGAAGGTCTTGACTGGCGCGGGTTCTGCAAAAATGGCTTGCAAAATCTTGAGCGACCTAGGGGTTAGAGGTCGAAGGTAAGTATCCCCACACGTCAAGTATAATGGAGGAACCGTGACAGGACAGAATAAAACTGCTTTCTTGGAAAGTGCAAACATCTTATGGGGGCCTATGGAGCCGGGGGGCATGGCGGAGATTCCAATTTGTCAGGCCGGATGCTCACCCAGAAATCACGATCCAAAAACTTGTGCTGGGACTGACACAATGGACAGCTGCCCTCGCCTGCTTGCGGATGCGCGGTTTGCTGGATTTCGTCCGTCGCTGGCCCTATATAGCAAATGAGGATGGTCGCTCGACATTCTGAATTCGGGCAAGTTGCTGCCCAGTAAGCATGGTCCATAGCGCCGTGAATTAGACGCCTACTCGGAAAGTCTAGGAATGGTAGACGCTGACAGCGCTGAGGTCGTCTGCCATCTTCACCAAATGCTTATAGTCCAGCACGCTGGTGTATTGCAGCCTTGAAATTAGTTTCCATACGCGGACGTGCGACTCATGGCCGAGGCTTCCCAAAACACTTCGGCGCTGATACCACGCAAACATATCGGCTGCTTGCAGGGGCATCAATTTCTTTTCATCGCCAAAGCGAGGGCGCCTTCCTCCAAGATGTTGCTTCATGTCTTGCGTAGCTCTTTTCAGGAATATGTTGTACCAAAGACTAACGTGCTTTCCTATTTCGTTTTGGTTGTCGAAAATGAAACTCACCTTGTCAAACCTGCTCTCTTCGCGGCCTAGAAGGATCATCTGCCCGATAAGAGCAAAGAATAGGAAGAAATACGGGTCATCGAGTTCCGGTTCTAGGCTGACAGATTCCCTGAACGATTTGAAAGTTTCCCAATCGACGCGACATGAAACGGCAAGCGGTACATAGGTCGCAATGACATCTGAAAGAGCCTCAATCTTGGCGGTCCTTTGTGGGGTGGTCAGCTTGGCGAATGGTCCTTTTTTGCGATCCCATACTTCTGAACCTTTAAAATATTCGATGGCAGGATCGGAACGCAGAACCGCTCGCCAGTCCGGGGAAAAAATTCCCCAGGCTTCGGATGGCAGCACGAGTCCCCCTAGAACATACATCGGATCACTAGGAGAACTGCCGCTATCGTCAACAAACGCAAAGAGTGCCATTATCCGAGGCTCCGAACAATGTTGACTAGCGCACACCACTGCGATACCCTCTTTTCCAGAGGGTCACAATGGCGAATCACCCCAAACCTTCCGCCAAGAATGCAGAGGGTGAGACGCGCCAAAAGCCTTTTACGTGGGGCGACTTCGACCGAATGGTTGAGCGGGCAGCTAAGACGCCCGCTCGAAAACACGTTCCAAAATCGAAGTGAAAATCAGATTGCCCCGATCCCGCCGATTGTACCTGAAAGAATATTCGTCCAAGTAGGTCTGCAAGTACTTCTTGCTCACGGAGTGATAGACTCCGCCGATTCCCCGCTTTACCAGACTCCAGAATCCCTCGATGGTCTGAGTGTGAACATCCCCCATGACATAGACCCTCTCCGCGTGCTTGATGCGGCGATGTACATAACTATTCTGCGGGGTTGCCAGCCGATCATAGACCGAATACTCATCGCTGTACACGGTGCTCGAAGGCAGAATCTTTTCTTCGATGATCGGGTAGAGAGTCGAGGCTTTAACGTCGGGAGTGACGCAAGCGATGACGCGCCCGCCGCGCCGAACACGGGAGTTTTTTCATCGTTGTCGCGCCCACGCATCCCGCGAGAGCCATGCTTATTCTTGCGCTTTCCGCCTACATAGGTTTCGTCAATCTCTACCGTCGATCCCTCCAGTTGCATGTCTGGTTCGGACAGCAACGAGCGAATCTGTTTGAACATGCGCCAAGCGGTTTTGTAGGTAACCCCGGTCTCCCGCTGAATCTGCTTTGCAGAGATGCCGCAACGAGTCGAGCCCATGAGATACATGGCGTAGAACCACTTCTTGAGCGAAGTGCTGCTCTTCTCGAAGATGGTCCCTGCCATGGGGGAGATCATCGAGCCGCAGTAATCGCAGGCATAGGCCGGACGCCCGGTAACGCGGTGGTGCTTGCGCTCTACACCGCACTTGCCGCAGTGAGCCATGCCGTTCGGGTAGCGTTTTTCCTTCAAATACTCAAGGCAGGCTTCATCGTCGGGGAAACGATTGAGAAAGTCCTCTACGGTGAGTCGCAAGTGCTTTGGAATGCTTTGCTTGGGTTTCATGGCAAAGATAGTTTGCCATATGTTCTACTTGATGTCAAGGGATAATTACCAGGTCGAAATCTTGAAAACACAATAGTTAGCGCAATATTCGACGCTCTTTCTACACCGCCTCCGCCTAGGCAATGATCCGCTGATTGAAATCCGAGGTCAAGGCCGGATGTCACAACGGACTGTGGAAATGCTTTAAGAAGGCGCCCGCCCGTGGGCAATTCCCGGCTCATGGCGTAACCTGAAAGGCCACGTTGCTGCTGAGCGTGCCGCCAGGAGTGCCCGACTTCACTGTGCCGGTGGTGGCACCGGCCGGCACCTGAGTTTTGATCTCGGTGTCGGACACGACTGTAAATCTTGCGGCAATGCCGTTAAAGGTGACAGCAGTCGTGCCGGTCAGGTTGCTCCCCAGGATGACGACTTTGGCCCCGACTTTGGCGCTGGTGGGAAGCGTCTCTACGAAAGGCGCAAGTCCGGCAGAGACGCTAAAGACGGTTCCAACCGGCTGACCCGGCCCCCCGCTCTGTGTCGTGCCATAGAAGGTTCCGTTGGTGGCCTGCATCAGCGCTTGCGCATCCGCTCCGTCGGTGTAGGAGAAGAAATGCAGCGTGGTCAGGATGCCCGAGCGCGGCTGGAACTTGAAAACCGAGCCAGTCACCTCTTCCGAATATCTCCCGTCACCTGCGGTGGTGCCGTAGAGGTTTCCGTCGGTGGCTTGGAGCAATGAATTCGGAGCAGCGCTGTCGTTGAGGTTGAACTTGTGCAGCGTCTTGAATTTGCCCTCGCGCGTGATTCTGAAGATTGTGCCGCAGCCTCCGTTGTAACAGGTCGCGGCCGAAACCATCCCACCGAAGAAAGTTGTGCCGTAAAAATTTCCATCGGTCGCCTGAACCAGAGAATTAGGATTTGACCCGTCATAGCAGTTGCCGACGGCGCAAAAGTTGTAAAGAGTGGTCACCTGGCCGGCGAGAGTAATCATGAAGACTGCACCGTGGCCATTGTTGTTACCATTGTATGATGTGCCGTAGAAGTTTCCGTCGGAGGCCTGCAGGCGCAGCGTACCTCCTAATACCTCGCCGGCCGCGAAGCTGTGCAAGGTGGCCAGGTTGCCCGCCGGGCTGATTTCGAAGAACGTACCCAAATTGTTGACACCGCCCGAGTAGGTTGTGCCGTAAAAGTTTCCGTCGGTACCCTGTACGATTCCGAGCGGGCCGGAACCGTCGCTACAGTTGGTCTGAGCGCAGAAGTTGTAGAGAGTGGTGTATGTGCCGGACGGGGTAAGCTCAAAGAATGAACCGGCAGAGTTCGCCGCAAAAGTGATGCCGTAGAAATTGCCATTGCTGGCCTGGATCAGCGGACTTTGCCCGTACTCTCCTCCCGTGAAGGTGAACCGTGAAGTCAAAGTCCCGGCTGGAGTGATCTCGAACAGCACAGGCGGAGGGGTGATCAGGTTTGAGGTGGTGGTCCCGTAGAAGTTGCCATCGAAGCCCTGGACCAGGCCGGGTGCGGGGTTGCCGAAGGTGGAGTTGAAACTTGCCAGGGTGGTGAAGGTTTGCGCGAATGTGGCGACCGTGGTGGCGCAAAAGGCTAACGCCACGCAGGCTGTTTTGAGTGAGGTAAGCTTTCTCATAGCATCTCCTGACCCGCTTCGTACCGGCGGACATTAGACCATACTTCGTCTCCGAACGTTCTTCCAGATTTCTAACTATCCCGGGTGCAGTACTGTCTGATCGCAGCTAGTCCCCGGTTCCGGTAAGCGCCACTTTCTGCGGACTGTTCAATGCATTGTCAGTGATGGTGATCGTTGCCTTACGAGTGCCTGTGTCTGAAGGGGAAAATGTCACCGTGAAGGTACAGCTCTTGTTCTGGGCGAGGCTTGATCCGCAATTGTCGGTAAAGGAGAAGTCACTTCCCGACCAGGAGATGCTGGAGATGAGCAGAGTACCGGCACCGCGATTCGTCAGTTTGGCAGTCATGGGTGCGCTCTTGGTTCCGACTTTTTGATTGCCGAAGTTCAAGATTGCCGGCGAGAGATTGACGGTTGGAGCTTGAACGGTTTGAGTGACTATCGCACCGGCGTGCGGATTGAAGTTGCTGTCGCCGGAGTAAGTCGGTGTGATCTGGTGCTGGCCCGATGTGCTGAACGATGTGGTGAAGATGGCTTGGCCGTTGGAAAGCGTGGCGGAACCGAGTGCGCTAGTGCCATCCGTAAAAGTAACCTTGCCGGTGGGTACCGGTTGGCCTTTCAGGCTGGCGGCAACCGTGGTGGTGAAAGTCACGTTCTGTTGAAGCGTGGAAGGATTGGGCGCGTTCGTGGTGGCGAGGAATGTGCCGCCGGTGTTCAAAAGGATGGTGATGCTGTTTTCGAAGTCACTGACGGCGAGATCGGTAGCGCCATCGCCGTTAAAGTCGCCAGCAGTAACATTCAGAGGAAAATCTCCTGCAGCGTAGAAAACGGCAGGCTGGAAGGTGCCATCGCCATTACCGAGTTGCACAGCGATCGGCTCAGACTCGTTCAGGTCACCGTTGAATGGAATCGTCACCGCGTCAAGTTTGCCGTCACCATTGAAATCGGCCAGCAAGAGATGGAGGTCACTGGCCGCGGAGCTGACGATCTCCGGCTGAAACGTGCCGTCGCCGTTCCCGAAAAGCACACTAAGATTGTTGCCGGAAACCACGAGGTCGAGTTTGCCGTCGCCGTTGATGTCTGCCACGGCAACCGCGCCGGCGCCGCCGCTGACTATATAGTTTACATGCGGCTGAAACGTGCCGTCGCCATTGCCCAACAGGACGCTGGCCGTTCCTCCACCCGCAACCACAAGATCCGGATTGCCGTCGCCGTTGAAGTCTCCGGTCGCAATACCCTCGGGGTAGGCCAGGTCCAGAATATCTGTGGCAGGGTTGAAAGTGCCGTCGCCTTTTCCGAGCAGCACACTAATATCGGTAGAATTCCAGTTGGCTGTGGCAAGATCGAGCACGCCATCGCGATTGAAGTCCGCTGCAACCACCGAGAGCGGATCTTTGTGGGCGGCATTATTCACGGCTTTCTTGAAGGTCCCGTCGCCGTTGCCTAGCTGCACATAGACGGTGCCCTTGGGAATTTCGTTGGCCCAGGCGAGATCCAGATTGCCATCGTTGTTGAAGTCGGCGGCAATTCCGGTAACCGCGGCGCCGGCGGAATAGGATGCTCCCGCTGTGAACGAGCCATCGCCATTTCCCAGTAGCATTCCAGAGCCGTAGGCGACGTCGAGGAAGCCATCTTTATTGAGGTCGGCCGCGACCACGCCGAATCCAACCATTCCGGTGCTGTTGTTGACCGCTGGGTAGAGACCGGGAGCCGAGAAAGTGCCATCACCGAATCCCAGAATCACGCTGACACCGTTGCCAGAGTCGGCGGAGGAACGATTGTCGGAGTTGATGGAGGCGATATCGAGCTTACCGTCGCCGTTCAAGTCGCCTACGGCGAAAATGCCGCCATTACGCAGAAATCCTGAATAACTCACGGGCGATTCAAAACCACCGTCTCCTCGGCCGAGAGCGACAGTGAAGCCAGCCGCACCAGCAGACACAATCAGGTCCGCCTTGCCGTCGCCGTTTGCATCCCCCGAAACCACCGTCGTCGTGAAAAAGTTCAAGGCCAGCGTTTGCGGGCTTTGAAACGTGCCATCGCCGTTGCCCAGCAGGATACTGACTGCGCTAGTGAATCCGGCACTTACATCACCCACGGCCAAGTCGAGCTTGCCATCACCGTTAAAGTCCGCGATGGCGATGGAGTAGTCGTAGATTCCCCCTGTGGAGTAAGTGACGGCAGGTTGGAAGGTCCCGTCGCCCTTGCCGAGAAGGACTTGCACGCCGCCGGTTGAGTTGTCGTTGGCGACTGCGATATCGGGATGGTGGTCGCCGTTGAAATCGCCGACCGCCAGCAACCCGGGAGTTGCGGCTACGTTGTAATTGACAGCCGGCTGGAAATTGCCGTCACCGTTGCCTAGCAAAACACTAACGGTGTTGGCCTGGTTATTGGACGTCACGATGTCGAGTTTGCCGTCGCCATTGAAATCAGAGACGGCTACAGAAGATGCGCCAGCCCCGACGGTGAAGCCCAGGCCCGGCTGGAAGGTGCCATCTCCGTTGCCCAGTAACACCATTACGCAGCCGACAGTGCAGGTACCCGGGGCATTGCGACTCATATTCCTGAAAGCGTTAATTTGACCGCCATTGGCCACTACCAGGTCGAGTTTCCCGTCACCGTTGAAGTCGCCGACTGCGACGGCCTCGGGGAGACTGCCGGCAGCGTAACTGACTGGAGGCTTGAACGTTCCGTCGCCGTTGTTCAGCATAATCAAAAGTTCGCTGGTGGCGTTATACGCGAGCACGGCCATGTCTAGGCTGCCATCGTGATTGAAGTCCCCCAAAGCAATTTGGTACGGGAGAAAGCCAGGAGTGAGATACGTGGGAAGCGATTGGAGCTTGCCAGTCGCGGCCGGCAGAGCATACGTGGACAGAACGAGAAGAGTGAGGACGAGAGCTCGTAGGGCGGATTTCATGAAATGCCTCCAATAGGCTGGGAGACTGCAAGGCCACAGCGGCTCAGCATGGGGGATGACCGGCAGCGGATCTCCCCTTGACTGCGGGGGACGGGAGAAAGTGTACACTCGCCTCGCCTGTCGCGACAGTGTGCAAGAACTTTCACGTGGTGTCCGGAATGCTCTTTTGGATCGCTGCTCGAGTCGGGCGGGCCCCGGCGCTACTGTTTGCTACGCGATAACTAGAAGCCGTATTTGGCTACGATCTTCTTTTCTTTCTTACCCATCACAACCAGGGCGGTGTGTTCGGCGGGCAGAGTGAATGCCAGCGGCACTCCGGTGGCTTGATCGCGGAGGTTGATATTTGTGTCGTTGGCGGAGTCGGAGATCAGGACGTAGAGAACGGAATCTGCCAGCACAGTGGGAAATATCAGGACGCCTGGCGGGAGCGGGGACTGCTGGGTGAACATCGGCGTGATGTTCAGGCGGTTAGCGATGTATGCGTAGAGTTCGGAGGTTACGTGTGAGTCTTCGTTGAGTTCGACGGGGTAAGACGTCCAAAAGATGCGGCCTTTGCCATGAGCGATTTCTCTTAGAGTCGAACCATCCTCGAAGTGCAGGGAATCCAGCCAGTTTTGTTGGGGCTGAGCAAAGGCCAGAGCAAGTGAACGAGTGCCGATGGCGACCGTGGCGTTGTGGTAGGTGAGCGGTTCAACGTGGGACGGAAGTCCGAGGGCGGCGGCGCGATGGACGATTTGCCAGTGCTCGTCGCGATCCACTGGTCCGGTGATGAGGAGGTTTCCTCCAGCATCAACATAGTTCAACAGGGTGTGCCATGCCGTCTCGCCCAACGCTTGCGGAGAAGGCAGGATCGCCAGCCTTGGCGAACCCAGTTTGTCGATCTGATTTTCTGCGATCACGTATGCGGGCAAGTGGACGTCGTAGGCGAGGGCGCGAACTGCGTTCTGCTGCGCGGCTAACTGGAACTCTGCGAGTGCAGAGTATTGGGCGGCTTGCGACGTGATGATTGCGATGGAAGGCAGCTGTGGGTCACGGAGATGCTTCTGCAGGGATGGGGCGAATTGGGCGAAGGCGCGGAGGAGCGTGGCTTCCGGCTTTTCGGTGTAGTCGGTGCGGACGGCGCCGATGGGAGTTTCGTTGCTCTCCGTCATGTCGGAATTTGTGTTCCAGAGCCATTCGATGGCGCCGGAACCTTGAATGAAGGAAGCGGCGACTTTTCGTTCGAGGAGAGCGGCCTCGCTTTCCGTGGTACGGCGGGCGATCTCATCGATATTCAACTCGCGTTGCAGTCCCGTTTCCTGGATCAGCATGGCTTCGCCTGGCTGCTTCGCTGCTAGTGAATCCCAGAGGATGTAGTCGTTTTGCCACCAGGAATGGTTGGTGGTGAAGTCGACGGATTGGCCCCAGAAGGCGGGAGATAGGCGGTCTTGAATGCCGCCTTCGTCCTGGCCGACAGTTACGAGTTGTTGCGAGCCGGCGGCGCGGATGGTGTCGTGCATGGTGCTCGCCCAGTGGGCGAACGATTCCTGCGCGAAGAGGAAATAGTCATTCAGCCTCAGCGACGTCGTCCCGGTGTACATGCCGCGGGGAGAGAACTCGTCTTCGCTTGGAAGGGAGATCATGCCTGCGACGGAATCGGGAGAAACATTCCATAGCGCGGCTAATTTCGCGCGATCGGGATAGCGCTCGCTCAACCAGCGATTCCAGCTGGCGAGTTCAATGGGATCGCCGTTGGGGCGAGTTCTCCAGAGGTGCTGCGAGAAGCTGGGCTCGTTGATGAGATCCCAGGCGAGGAAAGGCACGTCGTGGAAGCGCGCGACTACCGATGAAATCAGCGTCTGCTGGCGGCTGACGGCCGCGGGATCGAGGAAGGCGTTGGTGCCTCCAAGTACATCGGGAAGGAAGGCGAAGAAATTGAACTGCACCGGCAGGCCGTACTTGCGGGCAGTCATTAGATAGGCTTCGAGGGTGCGCAGGGTACGCTCGTAGGGCTGACCGTTTTCGTCGCAGAACTTGTCCCAGCCGGTCCACCATCCGGTGCGGATCATGTTGAGTCCGGCATCGTGAATCTGAGCGAGATCCTGGTTCCACACGTACGCGTTGGGATGCTCGAAATAGAGGCGCTGGACCTCGCTGGACATGTAGGTCGTACCGACGACCGCGAGGGGGTGACCGTCGAGTTCGAAATAGTCGTGATTGACGCCGAGACGGGGGCCGGAACGGAGATAGGATTCGTCGCGGATCCAGAAGGCGGAGTGGTAGATCGCGCGGACTCGGTCACCTTCGAGTAGCTGCGCCTCAATGATGAAGAGTCCCTTGCCGTCGGGGGCGTGGAGTACGACTGGTTCGTTGGGCGGAGCGGTCACCGTCGAGCGATTCGAGGGTTGCACTTCGGGGAAGGAAGTGATCTTCAGCGAGACGGGTGCCTTGGGCTGCACTGCTGCGTGCCACTGGACTTGCAGTTCTACTAGCTCACCGGGCAGGTAGAGCGGCAACGCGGGTCGTACCGTGAATTCCTCAGCGCCTTGCAATGCGCGGTCCGCAAGGGACTGCAGGAGGCTGGCGTTGTCGAAGAACGCGTGGGAGAGTTCCGCATTGACGAAAATCCAGCGTCCGCCGTCGAAACCGTTTCGGTAGTGATCGACCTGGAGGACCGGGGCTGACAGCTTGCGACCATTCTTGGTGCCCCAGGCGAGAGTGTCGAGGCGAGCATCGATGGAACCGGCGGTGCCACCGCGATGGTAAAGATCGACGGCGCTGAGGCGAATCACGGGGCTGAAGGCACGCTTCCATGCAAAGGCGGGAAGCTGCAAAGGCAACTCGGGATTCGGTTGAAATTGCAGTCCGTCGGAGCCGGGAGTTTCCTGGTACTGGTCGATCATCAACGGGCGGATAAAGCGGACGCTGTAGTCGCGCAGGTGCCACGCGCCGGAATTGCGGTAGGCGGCGCGAGTGAAGGGCATGCCGCCAAGCACGAGAAGATTGCCTCCTCGGTCCAGAAACTGCTTGATGGCGGGCCATGACTGTTCCGGAAAAGCGGACCCGTTGGGAAGAATCAGAAGACGAGTTGTGGGCGCGGATAGTGCGTCTTGAAGATGGTCCGCACCGGCTAGCTGAGCGCTGGGCATCATTGTCGCCAATTGCTGCGGCGAGGGAATGGCAGAGTCGGCCGCTGGGAACCCGGGCTCACTGAACACGACCACAGCGGATTTGTCGGCTTGGGCCAGGAGTGCGACTGGGCTGACCAGAAAAAAGAAGACGGCAGAGACTGCGAGAAGCAATGATTTGCGCATGAGTGTGGCCTGATGAGGAGATCCGACAGGCGGAAACGATTGCAGTCTCCGGCAAGGGCTGACGAATGTCAAGCTAGAGAAACGATTTTGTAGAGTATCAATCGGGTATGACGCGAAGAAAAATGCGTAAAACCGCGCTCTGGCGATGCTATGATGGCGCGTTCGTTGGTTCCCATAATCTTTGGAGGGTGGATACAGCACTCATGGCGATCACGGCCCCCAACACTTCGACGACCACCACGGCACCAGGCACGGGGCAAAGCTACGGCGCTCCGCTGGCGACGGTGACTACGCTTTTTTTCATGTGGGGATTTCTAACCTGCCTGAACGACATTCTGGTTCCACACCTGAAATCGATTTTTGACCTGACCTATGCGCAGGTCATGCTGATTCAGTTTGCATTTTTTGGTGCATATTTTGTTTTCTCTTTACCTTCCGCCCGGATCATCGATGCCATCGGCTACCAATGGTCAATGGTGGCAGGGCTGCTGATGATGGGACTGGGGGCATTCCTGTTTGTGCCGGCAGCGAGTGTTCCGTCGTTCCCGCTATTCTTAGGCGCATTGATCGTTCTTGCCGCAGGGATCACATGCCTGCAGGTGGCAGCGAATCCGTACGTCACCGTGCTGGGGAAGCCGGAGACGGCTTCGAGCCGGCTGAATCTTACGCAGGCGTTCAACTCTCTAGGGACGTTTCTGGCGCCGTTCTTCGGCGGACTGTTGATTCTGAGTGCGGCCCCGAAGACCATGACTGACATTCGAGCGATGGCGCCCGACGTCCTGCAGGCTTACCGCTTGCATGAAGCTGCGACGGTCAAGACGCCGTACGTGGGCTTGGGTATTGCGTTGGTGGTACTGGCGGCGGCGATTGGCAGCTTCAAGTTGCCGACCATCGCGCATGCCCAGCACAAAGTCGGGGAGAAGGTGAACGACTCGATCTGGAAACATCCGAATTTAATCTTCGGGGCGATCGCCATCTTCGTCTATGTCGGCGGCGAAGTTTCCATTGGAAGCTTTCTGGTGAACTACTTTGGCCAGCCTGAGATTGGCGGCCTGACGGAAAAAGTTGCGGCCAGTTTCGTAGCCTTCTACTGGGGCGGAGCGATGGTGGGGCGTTTCATCGGCTCCGCGCTTCTGCAAAAGATGAGCACTAGAGGGCTGCTGGGCATTTGTGCAGTGTGCGCGGCCGCACTAGTCGCGATCTCCATGCTGACGTCGGGACACACGGCGATGTACAGCATCATCCTGGTCGGCTTCTTCAATTCGATCATGTTCCCGAGCATCTTCACGCTGGGCGTGGCCGAGCTTGGTCCACTCACGGGCGATGGTTCCGGAGTGATGATCATGGCGATCGTTGGGGGAGCCATTATTCCCGTGGCGCAAGGTGCGATTGCCGATCGTATTGGCATTCATCATGCGTTCTTTTTACCTGTTCTCTGTTATCTGTACATCCTCTACTTTGCACTGAGCGGATCGAAGCCGAATAGCCAACGTTACGCAAAGGCGTAACACCAAAGTAGGGAAGCGTATACATTTGCCGAGGCGTGCGCGGGATTACCGACAGGGCCATGGCTTTTGATAAGATGTTTGCGCCGAGTGTCTGAAGCGTCGACTAAAACGATTTAACCGATCATGGGGCAAATTAAGAAGCCTGGCCAAAAACCAGAGGTCATCACCCTCAAGGCGGTCGCCCAACATATAGGACTCACTCCAGGCACGGTATCGGCGGTTCTCAACGATTCGCCGTCGGCGCGATCCATTCCGCAAGAGACCAAGAACCGCATTCACGCGGCCGCCAAGGAACTCAACTACCGGCCCAATTTCTTCGCCCGCAGTCTGCGTAACAAGCGCACCTATACCATCGGAGTGATTGCGGAAGAGATCGGAGACTCCTACAGCTCGCCGATCATCAGTGGCATTGAGCAGTATTTGAGGAAGCGCGATTATTTCTTTCTGACCGTGGTGCACCGGCACGATCCCGTGTTGCTGAATCGATATTCACAATTGCTGTCGGAGCGGGGCGTGGAGGGCATCATCACGGTGGATACCACCGTGCAGGAGGCGCCCGCGCTGCCTACGATCGCCATTGCGGGCCACAAGAAGTTGAAGGGCGTAACCAACATCACGCTCGATCACGTACGGGCCGCCGTTTTGGCACTGAAGCACTTCAAGGAAATGTCACACGAGCGCGTTGCCTTCATGAAGGGGAACCCACTGAGCTCGGACGCCAAGGACCGCTGGGACGCAATCTGCCAGGTGGCCGCGGAAATTGGGATGAAGATCGATCCCGAACTGACGGTGCAGATTGACACCGACGACCCGACGCCAATGCTGGGCTATCCGTTTACCAAGCAACTGCTGGCGCGCAAGAAACCGTTTACAGCGCTGTTTGCCTACAATGACATCTCTGCCATCGGCGCGATTCGGGCGCTACAGGAGCAGGGTCTGAGGGTTCCGCAGGATGTGTCGGTGATGGGGTTCGATGACATTCCGGGTGCTGCGTTTCATACGCCGAGTTTGACCACCGTGAGGCAGCCGTTGAACCGGATGGGTGAGGTTGCCGCGCAGAGCCTGTTGGAACGAATTGAGGGAGCGACCGATTATCCTTCTGAGATCGCGATTGAGCCTGAATTGGTCGTGCGGGAATCGACCGCGAAGGCGCCAGCCTCCTAGCACCGCGGTTCCGATATAGTATCCGCTGAGCGTGCCAGCCATTCATGCCCACCGCTGACTCACCGAACGCAGTAATATCCGCCAAAGCACTTACGTTCGCTGCCTACGCATCGTTCGTACCGATCGGGATCGCGACCGTTCTTCTCGGTCCGATGTTGCCGACACTGTCGGCGCGATGGTCATTGAACTATTCCCAGGCGGGAGCGCTGTTTACCGCTCAGTATTTGGCATCGACGCTCGCCGTTGCCCTCTCTGGTGTATTGGTCTCGCGGTGGGGATTTCGATTTGCGATCAAGACGGGACTCCTGCTTATGAGTGCGGGTGTAGGACTCCTTCTGATTGGTCCGGAGATGCTGGGGATCTTCTGCATTGGGGCGTACGGAGGCGGTCTGGGGCTGGCGGTTCCAGCAGCGAATTTGCTGGTGGCGGAGGTGAACCCGAACCGGCGAAGCGCGACCCTGAACACTCTGAATTTCTGCTGGAGCGCGGGCGCGGTGGCATGCCCGCTTCTTGTCGCTGGGGCCGCGAAGAGCCATCAGGTTCCGCTCTTCCTGGCGGCGGTGGCGGGGTTTGCGCTTCTCGTGGCAGTGGGGATTGCGGTTATGCCCTCGTCTATTGTCGAGCCATCTGCGACCAAAAACGCAGGCGGCGAGATGAAGCGGACGATTCCGTGGAGACACAGCGCTTTGCTGATTCTGGCCACTCTCTTCTTTCTGTATGTCGGCGTCGAGAACGGCTTCGGAGGATGGGTGGCATCGTATGCAAAGAGCCTGGACTTGACGCCCGCCCTGGCGCTAATGACGCCTTCGTTCTTTCATGCCGCGCTCATGCTGGGGAGATGGCTAGCGCCGCTGCTGTTGCGGACGGTCGACGAAATTCGATTGGTGCACGCGGGATTACTGGTTGCGTGTGCGGGCATGGCTGGTCTGGTTTTGTCCCATGGGCTTCGGGGCGTGGTATTGAGCGCTTGCCTTGCCGGACTGGGACTTTCATGCGTATATCCCATTACGATTTCGCTTTTGTCTCGGGAATTTGGGTCCGCGCCCCCAAAGCTTGGATCCTTTATGTTCACGCTGTCGAACATCGGAGGAGGACTGCTGCCATGGATGGTGGGTATTTCGTCGAATCATTTCGGTACGCTCAAGGCGGGACTGGCCGTGCCATTGATCGGATGCGCGGCGATGTATGGGCTGTATCTGCGCGAGTGGCGGGGTGATTCACAGGCGGCGACATAAGCTGTACGTCCGCGCTCTCTACGCGCGGAACAACCTCGCCGCCAGGCGGGACAGGCGCACCAGACGATACAGCGGGAACAATGGCGCGGGGAGCCGGACTGCCTGCCATTCCCCGGGGCCGGGGGTGAAGACAAGACGCTGCAAGAATCGCCGGCGGTCGGCAGGGCGCTCGCGGAGACGCATCATCAGGCGAAAGTAGGCAATGGACTCGACGTTGAAGGAAGCCTCACTGACGATATGAGTTTGCATCTCTTCCGCCAAGGCCAAAGTCGAAGGATCTTCCGGAAAACTCGCGAGCGCGGCCGCGGGGATGGTCGCGCCTAACAGTCGTTTCGCCGCGAGCAGGCTGACGCGCACGATGTTCACGATTCCCAAGGCGCTCGCTTGCTCTCCAATCCAATCCCAGTTGAGAGCGGGAATGGCCATGATCCGGGCAATGTCACAGAGCCAGACGAGACGTCCCCAGACGTGTTTGGCGGCGTGAGCGGACAGGACCAGAAGCAGATCTTCCGACGAAGGCGTCTTCATGGGGTGCCCAGCGACTTTGACCGTCGTTGCCCGCTGGAACAAACTGTCCATATCGAAATCAATGGCGTAGAAGTACGACTGAATCGCCCATTGGACTTCAAGAAGATTGGGACCGGCCGCGCCATCGAAAGCATATTCGTAGCCGAACTTCAGATACGAGCGTTCCTCTGCCGGGGTAAGCGATAGGTGGGGCGTGTAGCCGAGTTCCCGGGCAACATCGCGAATGCGCGGCAAGTCTTGCGGACGGATCAGGAGATCCATGTCGCCAGCCTGACGAAGAGCAATGTCTCCGTAGATCAGTTCCGCCAGGGCGAGGCCTTTGTAGGGCATGACTTCAACGCCGAGGACCGATAGGCGGTCGACAATTCGAATCAGTTCGCGCGACAGGAGTAACGCCTTGTGCAGGTTGATCTGATAGCGCTGCTCGAGCCGGGACACTTGCTCGGGAGGAATCGCATCCTCAATTTCGACCAGGACCTGATAGAGCAGGGATTGAGTGCCGTGGCGGTCGGCGAGATCGAAAAGAAGCTTCCAGCGGACCGGTTGGCGCAACAGCGAGCGGAGACGATCCTGCTTTTCCTGGCGGGGAATTTCGGAACATGCGGCGAGCAGTACGGACCACTCGGTTTCGAGCCTGGCGCTGGAGAGAGGGTTTCCGGCTTCCGCGATCCGGCTCCCGGTCTGCGGAATCACCGGCGCCAAGTCCAGGTCACGCGATCGCACTCGCGGCGGAAGTGGCGGCGGAAACCGGCAGGGCTCGAATCTGTACGAGATTCGCGGCGGCTTGTTTCTTGGCCAGCATGTTGGCCGAGGGAACGCCGGTTCTGGCGAAAGACTTTCCGCAATCCTGCGAAGAAGGCCCGCGCATGTTTCCCTCGAGGTAGGCCAGACCGGGGCAGCGAGTGCAATTCCCTACGTGGGAGCATGATGGGCAAGTCGTCAAGTCCTTCAACCGGATGGAGCGGACTTCGTTCATCTGCTCGGAATGGCGCCAGATGTCGACGAAGCGCTGCTGGCGCACGTTTCCGGTAGGCAATGGAAACTGAACGCAGGGGAAAACTTCGCCATACGGCGAAACATAGCAGGCGGTATGGCCAGCGCTGCAGGGAGTAGCATCCAGTTCGCTCTCACCCGCTTTCGCGGGGATCGCGCAAAACTCATCGACATCCCCCACGAGCGAAGCGTCGCGAAAGACCTGCCGCAGTGCGTCTTGATCCACGCCTAAATCCAAAATGGAGCGGTTGCCGTCCATCATGGGCGTAACGGTCGGGTCGAGGGTGCATTCCACGCCCAGTTCCGCAGCCAGGGCACGAACGCCGGGATAGTCCTGCATATTCTGCGTCATCAGGACGTTGGCGATGATGACCTTCAAGCCCTGCGACTTGAGAAAGCGGATTGCGTCCAGCGAGCGCTTGAGCGAACCGGGAATCAGCGTGATGGCGTCGTGGGCTTCCGGACGGTGGGAGTAAATGCTGACCTGAATGGATTCGACGCCGAGATCACGGATGCGGGCTGCTTCATGCTCGCGGATCAGCACCGCGTTGGTCTTGAGCTTTACGCAAAACATGAGATGGCGAGCGTGTTCGAGAAGGTCAAAGAAATCTTTGCGCAGAAAAATCTCACCGCCGCTCAGAGTCAGAATGAAGACGCCGGCGTCGGCCATCTCATCGAGCAGGTGCTTGATTTCGGCCGTCGTCATCTCGCCATGATCGTCATGGTCGAGGTAGCAGTGAACGCAGCGCTCGTTACATCGGTAGGTCAGGTCGAGTTGCACGCTGAGCGGAATGTTCAGCTTGAGCGCCTTCTCAGACATTTCCTGCAGGAGCGCGCTCATCGAGATTTTCCGGCCACTGGATTCTTGGGCGGGATCGGTTCTTCCGAGATTTGCAGTATCTCATGGCTGGCTTGGCGCGCCAGAGTCTCGGCGTCGTGCAGCGCCTCGGCAGGCTCAACCTCAAACTCAGGGCAAATCCGAAGCTTTACGATTTCGTCGAGCGGAGTGGAGCCGTCGGCGGACTGCCACAGAATGGTGGCCGTCTTGTTCAGGGTGAAGAGAGTGGAATCGCGACCGGACATAATCATCATTTCGCCGTCCAGACTGCGCGCCGTGACCCGCGGATTGCGTGCTAAGTAAAGCCTGCTCATCCGATCAACTCCCAGACCCGGGCATCGGGCACAAAAGTAAGGCGGGACACCGGGACCCGGCTTACGAACTCGAAGGCAGAATGAAAGGTGGATTGCACGAGTTCCTCATCTTCGGCGAAAAAGAGGAGATTGGCAAGCAGGGATCGAGCGGCTTCTCCCGGCGGGATGGGGTCGATGCGATTCTCCGGGCCTTTGGCCAGAAGGTACAGAGCGGCGATGGGCGCGGAAACATTCTCGCCCAGCTTGGCCAGTTCGCCGGTGAATGGAGTACCGTAGGCCACGTAGCCTGCATCCTGCTTGCGCACGTACGAAATTTCGTCGGTCAGGAGCGTGGCGTCGGGAGGAGCCAGGCGGGAGATCGTCGTCTTGCCGGCCTCGGAAACGCCGGCAAACAAGAACGCTTTGCCGTTGCGGATGGCGCTGGCGGAGTGCAGCAGGAAGCCTCCCTGGCGGGCCAGCACGAGCGTGTGAACGATGCGGAGCACCGCGTCGATCGAGTAGGGATTAGCAGTTTGGCGAATACGGCCAGTGCGCGACGCAGGTTCCCACTCGGCGCGAAAATCTCCGCGCTCGAACGTCCAGCGGCCCGCACGTTGGGTGACACGCACCGGGGCATCCGGATTGCCGAAGCGGGACGGGCCCAGGTCCACATCGAACTCAATTTCTGTGCGTTGGGATGAGGTTACAAAACCGGCATAGCGGTCCTGCAGCATGGTAAGGAAGCGCGGGTCGGTCGTAAGCACACGCACGGGCATGCCCCCGATTTCAATCACCAGGCTGAGACGTTCGACTTCGGTGGTTAGCTCAGGCAAGAGCACAGCTCGATCCTAGGAAGTTTGAACCTGCGACGTATCTTGCGACGTTTGCCGCATGCCGTGTACACCCACAACGACACGCGCCGCGAAACTGGAACGTCGAAATACAGCCGCGAAGGCGCGTTCCGAGAAGCGCAAGCTCTTACTCGGCGGGATGCATCTGCCATTCCGCAGGATGAAGGCTACCTTGCCGAGAAGGTCGCCGGGAGGAACGGGGGAATCGGAGAACGGAACTGCGTCACCCTGCGTCAGAACCCCCGAGTCTGCCGACCCGCAGCTCTTTGCCACCACGCGATGGGCAACGAACCGGCGGCCGTTGCTGAACAATACGATATCGCCGTCGAAAACGGCGCCGCTGTCGATGCGCTCAATCACCAGCGTATCTCCAGGCATCACCGTGGGCAGCATACTCCAACCGGTGACGCGCAAGTGAAGAGTGCCCGCCGAGCGCAATACCTCGCTCGCCAGTTCGCACTTGAGGGCGTGATTTTCGCTCAAGATTGAAGTGGGTGAAATCATGACGCCTTAGGCGTTGAGTTGCAGATCAGAGAAGCGCCGCTGACCTTCCCGCACGAAAGCGCCGAAGTGACGAACACCTGTTCGTAACGAAAGGCCGGCTTCTCGTACGGCTTCTTGTTGGTCGCCGGGGTGCGCGGAGCATCATCGGAGGAGAAATTGTTCGTAGCCATTGGGAATTCCGCCTATTTCAACGACGACTGGGAGGCCTGCATCGCGCAGCCGCCCGTGCCGCCGGATGTTGTACAAATTTGATTGCCCAGAGTGAAAAAGTATACCTGAGAAGCGCCGGCCAAAGTACCGCTAGCCACGGAGTTGTCGATAATAACTCCGCCTGTGCCCGAGAACGCGGCAAGAGCAATAGCGGCGTTAGGCCAGGGACCAGCGTTGTACCAGATCACCGTGCCGTCCGCGGTAGTGCCGCCAACGGTCGTGTTCCAAACGGGAGTGATGCTGCCGGAAGTCCCTAACGTGGTATTGATCTCGACGTTGGCTCCGTCGAAAATGCGCGCTTGCGCACCAAAGGTATGGGTGCCTATCCAACCTCCCAGGGCCGTCGCAGTGGTGACACCCTGGTTCAACCAGGTAACGCTGCCGTCGACCGTCTTCGCACCTACGACGGCTGTCCATACCGGAATGGTCCCGGCGGTGGTACCAGCCGTAACAGCAGTTTGGATGTAGAGAGTGTTGGGCGCGGTCCTGAGGATGATGATCTGTTGACCTACGTTGAAGTGAGTGGAGGCCTTCCACGGCAGAGAGACGAAATTCATCATGCAGCCCGTATTGGCGCACGGGCGGCCGAAGTTCTGCAAGCTAAAGTACACGTACTCCTCGGTCCCTACGCTGGTATTCGGATTCGAAAAGTCCGTCACGGGGGAACAGGAAGGCGTCCTGCCACCCGGAGTCAGCGCTGCTATGGCTACAGCCGTGCCGAAGGTTCCGGCCGTAAGCGGAACCCGGTAGAGCGTTGGAACAGACCCGGTATTACCGCAGACGTAGAGGTTCCCCGTGGCACCCGCCGAACTGTAATAGGTGCTGTCAAAGCCTCCGATATACAACGGGTTGGGATTAGGTAACGTTCCGTTGACTACGCTGTTGCCAACCGTCACTTTTGGCCCTGCCGCCCCGGCAGCGAAAGTCGTGGTGAGCTCGTAGACCGCAGAGCAGGCAACACCGGAGGTGCAAGCTGCAGTTCCGTCGCTCGACGAGAACACGTACACCAGGCCGTTGGTCTGATCCAAAATTGGAGTCTGCAAAAGCCCGGAACCGAAGTCCAATTGTGCAGATTTCTTGAAGGTGGCTGTGGCGGAAGCGACCTGGTTCAGAAATCCGCCCGCATCGCCCACAAACACATTCTTGGATACCTGGTCGTAAACCGGGTCAGAGAGAGCATTCGGATTCCCCGAATTGACATGAACCGGGTACCCGCCTGTGGCGCCTTCCGTCGGAGTGGCGTTGAATACGCCGGTCAGTTTATGGAGCCAGCCGTTCGCTCCACCTACCCATGCGATGTCGTTGGTGTAATCGTAAAACGGTGACGAGGTTCTGTCATCGACGGCAACCCCATTCCCATCGTGCAGGAAAACCTGCGTCATGCAGGGAGCCACACAAGTGTGATACAGCGCGGCGGTTACTACCGTAGGTACCCCGGGCGAAAACACGGTTTCGGTGGCCGAAGCTTTCCATTTCAGAACAACCAGCCCCGCCTGGCCTGTGGGGCTACCGGAGGTCTGGACAAACGCGACCTGAGTCCCATCCCGAGAAAGCACCGGAGAAGTAAGGATCAGACCGCCCGTGTTGTATGCCCAGTAGACCGAAGGCACGGTGCCTCCGCATCCTGAATAGAGGTTGTCGTAGGCCACCACGCTGGCCTGCGCCCCAGCCCCCAAAAGGCCTGTGCTGTAGACGACGTAGTCCGGCTTTGCGGCGCCGCCGCAGTTTGCGGTGCTTATACTGAAGGAGAACTTCGCGGGATAGTTGCCGGCGCCCGGCGCGGCGCCACTACCGAGATCCTCGGACCAGAGACCACCGCTCGCTGAGCGCCGGACCGGCTGAGGACGCACGGAAGCAAGATCAGCCGCTTCTGGGCTCACGATCAGCGACTGTTCCCGACGACGGAGCTGCTGCCAGTAGCGTGGATCCTCGCCGATCAGCCGGGCTTGCTCTCGTCCGAAGCGGGCGGGGAGAAAATGACATGACTGTGACTCCAGTCCGTGGGCAGCCCCTCCTGTACGGGCTTGGCCGCTTGTCCCGTCAGCACCCATCCTAAAACCAGCAATCCAGACAAACTCACTCCCAAGCGGAGAAACCGTGCGGCGGTACCGTTCATTGTCCTGACTCCATGGGTCGCGCGAGATGCAGTTGAAACCGAATTGCTGGGCCGTGCTCAAATATCCCGTGGTTCAATCCGTCCTTTACGGAGCCGCGGCAGGGATGACCGGTCAGGAAATTCGTTTCCCAAGGCGTCGCCCACCAAACTCGCATACTCGAAAACGCCAATGGAAAGTGGACGTAGACCTCCCATCGGTTGGCTGGATTGGCGCTAATCTTACTCTTTATTCACGCCGCAACGCAAACCAACGTTTTTGCGCAGCGCTGGACATCCCAGCTGAAGTCCGGCGGTGAAAAGCACGCGGGAATCGCTGGCGTCTGGAGCGCACTCACGGGTAACTCCCATCGAAAATTTGACGCCACCCGTGGTCATTTGCACCCCGTACAATAGAGGAATCTTTGCCGGCTATGACATCATCCGGTAGTTCATGCAGATTGAGGTCCAGGACCCCACGGAGGCTTGCGAACCAGATTGGAACAATACGAGAAGGTAGCAGACGAGACGGAGTCAGACGTGCATCCGGAGAATGTAAAGAACGTCCTAACGCTGGAAGAGATTGCGAACCTCGCGGCGGAGGGGGGCAAGCCAGCGGAAACGCTGATGAACGTTGTCGCCCTCATCGCCAAGCGATTTCGCACGGACGTATGCTCGGCGTACTTATTGGAGCCGGACCGCGCCAATCTCGTGTTGGCGGCAACCGTTGGGCTGCGCCGGGAATGTATCGGCAGTCTGCGGATGGCGGTGAACGAAGGGCTGACCGGGCTGGTAGCGGAACTGGTGCGGCCAGTTTCCGTCGAACAGGTGAAGAACCATCCCCGGTTTAAGTATTTTCGGGATGCTGGCGAGGATGCCTACCAGTCATTCCTGGGCGTTCCTTTGATCGACCGCGGTGTGCTGCAGGGAGTGTTGGTCGTTCAGACCATAGAATCGCGCGTTTTCAGCGAAGACGAAATCCGGATGCTGACCGAGGCTGCGACCCAGGTAGCGCCTGTGGTCAGTGAAGCTCGCACGCTCGATCGCTTTATCGCTCCGCTGCAGGAACGGCTCTGGACCCTGGCGCGCAATCTGTGGTGGAGCTGGGATCACAACTCGTCCAGCCTGTTCCTCGATCTTGATCCGGCCCGCTGGAACGAACTCAACCACAATCCGGTCGCGCTGCTGGGAGAAATGCCACTCGCCAAACTGGAAACGCGCGCGGCGGAACTGATGCTGCATAGCCGGGTCAACTACGCCTACCGGCGCATGCTCGAATATCTGGAAGCGGATCGAACCTGGGGGACGAGGCACGCTGGTGTATTGCGGCCTCACCCGGTGGCATATTTTTCGGCGGAGTTTGGATTGCATGAGTCGCTGCCGGTTTACTCCGGCGGCCTAGGCGTGCTCGCGGGCGATCACATCAAGAGCGCGTCGGACCTCGACATCCCTTTGGTGGGCATTGGGTTGTTCTATGGCCAGGGCTATTTCCGCCAGAGACTCGATTTGGGCGGATGGCAGCGCGAAGAATATCTGAAGACCGACGTCAATCAAATGGCGATGGAAGTGGCGATCGGGAAGGACGGCAGGCCGATTGTCGTGGAAATCGAGACTCGCAGCGGCCGGATTCGGGCCAAAGTCTGGCGCGTCGAGGTGGGACGCCGCGACCTGTTACTGCTGGACTCCGACGTGGAAGGAAATGCTCCCGAAGACCGCCAGCTTACGTCGCGCTTGTATGGTGGAGATCTCCGAATCCGCATTCGCCAGGAGTTGCTGCTGGGCGTGGGCGGATTGCGAGCCCTGCGAGCGCTCGGGATTTCTCCAGGCGTTCTTCACCTGAACGAAGGCCACAGCGCTTTTGCCGTGCTGGAGGCCATTCGCATGCGGATGGAGGACGAAGGCATCGCTTTTGACGCAGCGGTGCCGCGAGTCTCCCGCGAAGTTGTGTTCACCACTCACACTCCGGTGCCGGCGGGGCACGACCGCTTCGATGCCGGTCTGGTTGAGGAGCACATCGGACCTCTTCGTGAAGCTCTGGGGCTCTCGCAGGAAAGCTTGCTCGGACTCGGTCGGGAGAATCCTAACAATAGCGATGAACTATTTTGCATGACAGTGCTGGCGCTGCGGCTCTCGCGGCGCGCCAATGCGGTGTCTTCGCTGCACGCCGAAGTGTCACGCGCGATGTGGACCGGGTTATTCCGTAACAAGCTGGAAGACGACGTTCCCATCGGTCATATCACAAATGGTGTGCACGTACCCTCGTGGCTGGCGCCGGAGATGTTTCGCCTTTACGATCGCCACCTGGGTATGGACTGGCACCAGCGCAGCAGTGAGGCCAAGATCTGGCTGAACATCGAGAACGTGGACGACGGCGAGCTTTGGGAGACGCACCTCAATCTGAAGTCGCAGCTGATCGAGTTTGTGCGGCGGCGAGCCGTCGAGCAGGCGAAGCGCCGGGGAGAGCCTCGGGAGGAGTTGCAGCGCCTGGAGCGCGTGTTGAGCCCCGATGCTCTGACGATTGGCTTTGCCCGCCGTTTTGCGACGTACAAGAGAGCCAATCTGATTTTGACGGACATCGAGCTGCTGGCGTCGATGGTCAATGATCCGAACCGGCCGGTGCAATTCGTGTTTGCCGGGAAGGCTCACCCACTCGACGAACCCGGTAAGCGCGTGCTGCAGCAGATTGCGGAGTTGATGCGGGACTCCAAGTTCCGCGACAAGTTCGTGTTCGTCGAAGACTACGACATCAACGTGGGAAGGCATTTTGTGCAGGGCGTTGATGTTTGGCTGAACAATCCGCGCCGGCCGCTGGAGGCCTCAGGCACGAGCGGGCAGAAAGTGGTGTTGAACGGCGGACTGAACCTCTCCGTCCTGGATGGCTGGTGGGCAGAAGCATTCGATGGCATGAACGGCTTTGCCATTGGAACCGGCAGAACGCATTCCAATATGAACGTTCATGATGCTCGCGACGGAGAAGACTTGATGCGGACGCTGCGCGAAGAAGTGATCCCGCTGTACTACCAGCGGGATCGCGATGGACTTCCACGAGGCTGGATCAAGCGCATGAAGCGGACGATCCGCACGCTAGGCTGGCGGTTCAACGCCGATCGCATGGTGATGGACTACACCCAGAAGTGCTACGTTCCCGCTGCGGGAGGGACGTCGAGCGACATGAAGGCCAGTTCGTAGAGCTCGCGGTCAAACCGCGTGGCACGAAAAAGGAATGGCGGAGAGGGAGGGATTCGAACCCCCGGTACCCTTTCGGGTACGCCGGTTTTCAAGACCGGAGCCATCAACCACTCGGCCACCTCTCCGGCTATTGCAGTCTACAAAACGCGATTCGGACGCTTGGTTAGTTTACAACACTAGCCATGCATCTCAGTGCTGGGGCAGCAGGCCGAACGCTTTTGAATGGAACTCCATGACCTCGGCGAAGTGGGATAGAAAATAGGTCAGGCTGTGATCGCCGGGGTAGGGATGATATTCGTGCTTTACGGCTTCTTTCAGGAGTTCATCATGTAAGGTGGCCGCTCCTTTTTCGAAACCGTAATTATCGTCTTGTCCGCAGTTGAAATAGATTGCAGTTTTTCGCAGGGCCGCGGCATTTCTTCTTGCCAGAACAAATGGACTGTTGCCGTTCCAGTGGGCGACGTTGATTGGATTGCCGAATACTGTACCGAGGACTCCCGCCAGCGGAGCGCCTGTCCGCGATGCGGAGTCGAGCGCTTGCGGCGATTCGGTGATGAGCGCGGCGCTCTGTGCGCTGGTGGCGGAGAACAATTCAGGATGCGCGAAGGCGAAGCGCAACGCCCCGTAGCCGCCCATGGAGATTCCGCTGATGGCGCGTCCCGCGCGGCCGGGCCGGATCCGGTATTTGCTCTCGATCTGCGGAATGAATTCCTGCAGAAAGAAGTCGTTGTAGCGCACCGAGCCGTCAGAGGAGTTGATGTAGAAGCTGCGGCGGCCCTCGGGGGCGACGATCAGAAACTCACCCATCTTGTGCTGGTTGCGCAAATCATCGAGCAAGGTCCAGCCCCCACTATTGAAAAGTGTGCGCTCGTTGTCGCCGAGGCCGTGGAGAAAATAGAGCACCGGATAACGCTGCGGGGGCTTGGCTGCCGCGCTCGCATCGTAGCCCGCAGGCAAGTAGACACAATAGTGGACCACTTGCTTCAGGATGTGGCTGTTCAGAGCGCTGCAGTCGATGCGACTCTGCGCGGCCGCCGACGCGCCAGCGATTAAGACGACCGAGCAGACAAGCCTGAAGGCGCGAATCATGCGGGTCCGTTTACTCGTAGCGCAGCGCCTGTACGGGGTCGAGTTTGGCGGCCCGGCCGGCCGGATACAAGCCAGACACGAGGCTTACAAGGAAAGCGAAAACAATGGCGAAGACCACCAGCCACCAGGGAACCGCCCAGAAATGTTCTGGAGGAAATGATTGGCTCTTAAGGTAAATGTTGGTGCCGATATTGATGACTTGTCCGATGGCCCAGCCCAGCGCCACTCCCACGATGCCTCCCAATATCCCCATGGCACCGGCTTCCGCGAAGAAAATTTTTTTTACGTCGCCGTCGCTGGCACCGATCGCCTTCATGATGCCGATCTCCCGGCGGCGTTCGAGAATGGCCATCACCAAAGTGTTCACGATTCCGATCGACGCAACGATCAGGGCTAAGCTACCGAAAATTCCGAGAAACGCATATAACACCCGGAAGACCAACTGGAGACCGCGGCTGGCATCGATGATCGAGAATGTACCGAAGCCCATTTTCTTGATGCCGTCCTCGACAATTTGAACCTGCGCGGGATTCTTCACGCGCACGCTGATGGAGGAATAAACCGGTTGGTCGCTCGCGGCCCGCGAAATTTCACGGAGATCGGTGGGCTGCATCACATGCAGGCTCTCCGCCAGCTTCAACGGCAGGAAAACCTTGGCGCGGGTTGGACCGCGCATGCTCTCCAGATCCAGATCGGCGACGCCAACAATTTTGAGCGTCTGTTCGCGCGACAGGACGGAATATGCGGCCCCGGCGAGATTGCTATCGGTGGAATTCGCCGCATCGGAACTGGGAGGGGATGGTTGCGCCGGGCTGGTGGCTCGTTGCGCGTAGCGCATCGTCAATTCCTTGCCCAGCAGTGGCTTCGCGAGATCGGCGACGCTAGTTTCATCGAGTCCGCGAGCGGGGGTCTTGCCCAACAGTTCCTCAGCGAATGTCTTTTGCAGGATCACTTCAGCGGCCGTGTCGGAAGAAAAAAAACTGCCCTGCATGCCTTCGAAGGCATCGTTGGATTTTGCAGACGAGGGTAGCGCGGAAATCATAGTTAGATGAGGCTTGTCGTCGAAACGCAGTTCCGTGATGAAGCGGATATCGGGATAAGCCTCGAGTACGTTGGGCAGATGCTCAATTTCGAGCCGCGCGGGTTCATCAAGGATGCGGCTTTCAGCGGGAGTGGGTCCGTTGCGTTCTTCTTCGCGGCCCATACCGCGCAAATCGCGCCGGGAGGTGACCAGGACCGTGTCGAACAGACCTGACTTGGCCAGGCGCCGCGAAAACAGTTGCTGCAGGCCAATTCCCAGCGAGAGCATCGCCACCAGCGACGCTACACCCACCGAGATGCCGATGGTCGTCAACGAGTTTCGCAGCAAAGACTCGCGCAAGTTCCGCAGGGCGAGTTCACTCAGATCTGAAATCTTCACCTCTGTCCTCCGTCCGGAGCGGGCGTGTTCGGCTTGTCGTCGATCAACTTGCCGTCCGCCAGGAAGATCATGCGTTGCGCATAACGCTCGGCTAGGGCGCGCTCGTGCGTTACCATCACGACCGTCATTCCCAACTCCCGGTTGAACTCGCGGACCATGCTCATGATTTCCGTTCCAGTGTGGCTATCGAGATTGCCAGTAGGTTCGTCGGCCAGCAGCAGCTGCGGACGGTTGATCAGGGCGCGCGCCAGGGCCGCCCTCTGTTGCTCACCACCGGAAAGCTCGCTGGGACGGTGATTCATACGCGCGCGCAATCCCACCCGCTCCAAGGCTTCGCGGGCCAGATTCGAGCGCTGGCTGCGATCGACTTCGGCAAAACGGAGCGGGAGTTCCACGTTTTCCACAAGGGTCATGCTGGCAATCAGATTGAAGGACTGAAAGACCATCCCGACCACATGAAGCCGGTACTTGGCCAGTTCTTCACGCGTGAGTTTGGCGAGATCACGGTCCCCGACGACGACGCTCCCGGATGTCGGACGGTCGAGCCCCGCAATCAGATTCAGAACAGAAGACTTTCCGGATCCGGAACTTCCGAGGAGCGCGACAAAGTCTCCGGCGCGAACCTCGAGCGAGACGCCATCGACCGCGCGGATCAGGGTCTCGCCCATGCGGTAGTGACGGCAAAGATTCTCGCTGCGGATCGCGACGGTACCACGCGCGGCAGAACCTACTGGGGCGGTCGTCATAGGGGCTAGCGCATTTCTCCTCGCAGCACGCGCAGAGCGTCGCCTGCTTTCACGTCGCCGTTCTTGGCGTCTGTACCGTTGCCAGCCACCGCGACGGCATCGCCTTCTCCGGGAGCGAGAAACAGATTTTCTTCGACTCCGTGTTGGCGGGTGTAGAGATCATAATAGCGACCGCGGGCGGCATAGAGTTGCGCATGCGTGCCCCGCTCGACGATCTGACCCTGCTCCATCACCATAATCTGGTCGGCCCGGCGAATAGTCGAGAGCCGGTGTGCGATGACGAATGTCGTCCGTCCCTGCATGAGATACGAGAGACCTTGCTGAATCATCTGTTCCGATTCCGAGTCGAGGCTGGACGTTGCTTCATCCAGAATCAGGATGCGCGGTTCCGCCAGAATGGCGCGGGCAATCGAGATCCGCTGGCGCTGGCCGCCCGAAAGCTTCACGCCGCGCTCGCCCACGACCGTGTCGTACTTGTCGGCAAACGACTCGGCAAATTCGTCGACGCGCGCGATGCGGCAGGCGCGCATGACTTCTTCCTCGTTCGCCTCCGGCCGCGAGAAGGCGACATTCTCGCGGATGGTCCCGTCGAACAGGAACGATTCCTGTAAGACGACACCCAATCGTGTGCGGAAGGAGTCGAGACGCACGGTGCTCAGGTCTACGCCGTCGATACGGACGGCGCCCTTCGAAGGAACGTAGAAAGCCGAGATCAATCCGATCGTCGTGGACTTCCCCGAGCCCGACGAACCGACGAGCGCAGTCACTGTTCCTGGGTCCGAGCGGAACGAGATACTGCGCAGGACGTCGTGGGTTCCGTCGTAGCTGAAAGTCACATCCTCGAACTCGACGGTCCCCACGATGTCTCGGAGTTGCACGGAGCGGTTCGGGTCTTGATCTTCCGGACGCTCAGCCATGATTTCTTGGGTGCGCTCCAAACCGGCCAGCGCTTCGGTGAGTTGCGTGCCGATCGATACTACCTGCATGACGGGAGCGATCAAAAACACGAGCAGAAAGTTATAGGAGAAATAACTGCCAGCGGTCAGACTATGAGCTACCATCTGACGTCCGCCGACGTACATGGTGGCGGCGCCAACGACTCCCAACAGAACGCTCGCGGAAAGACCCATGAGCGACGTCGCCGTCAGCGTACGCATGACGTTATCGAGCAAGCGGCGCACGCCACCGGCGAAAATCTTCTCTTCGCGCTCTTCTGCGTGATATCCCTTGATGACGCGAACACCGCCCAGCGATTCCGTCAGGCGCCCGGTAACTTCGGCATTGATCTTGCCGCGCTCGCGGAAAATCGGGCGGATCGTCGCGAAAGCCCGGTTCAACGCAAATGCGAAGCAGCCGAGGGATCCGACGGCAATCAAAGTAAGCGGCGCGCTGATGCGAAGCAGCAACGCCAGGGCGATGCCGGCCGCAACTAATCCCCCTGCAAAGTCGACCAAACCTGTCCCCAGCAAATTGCGAACGCCCTCAACATCGCTCATGATGCGTGACACCAGGGCGCCGGTTTTATTGGCATCGTAAAACGACACCGGGAGGCGGGAGATATGCGCCTGCACCTGTTCCCGTAGATCGGCGATCAGGCGCTGGGCTGCTTTCGATAACAATTGAGTCAGGGAGAAAGAAGTGACGCCCTGCACTAGCGTCGCCAACAATACCGACAGCACCAGCGGACGCAGCAGTCCGGTCTGATGCTTACCCACCACGTTATCGATGAGAAATTTCGAAGAATACGGCAGCACAAATCCCGCGAGCTTGTTGATGACCATCAGCACAAAGCCCAAGGCGAGCAATCCGCGGCGCGGGCGCATCAGCTTCCAGACTTCAGGCCAGACGGCCTTCAGTCGCTGGATCTTCGGAGGCTTCGCGGCTTCTTTGGCTGGAGAACTCAATCTATTGTTTGACTCGTCTGCGACCGGAGTTGCTTCATTATTACTGCATTGTCACACATCGGCGGTTGAAGCGCCGGGAGAGCGGCTCTCTGTGACAGGGCCGGTCCAGACGTTGTATGCTCGGGACGTGTCCCGCCCGTCTTCGCCGGACCGTTCACCGACCCTGGGCCTGTTGCTGGGCCTGCTCATCACGCTGTCCGCGGTAGTGGCGTATTCGGCCTATATCACGTGGCAAGTGACCGGGCTGCGCAAGTTGCAGACTGAACTGGTGGACCGCAATCGCAAGGATTCGCTGCAGTTGTTGAGAATCCAGAACGATCTCAATCTGCTCGCGGTCGCTATGCGCGACATGGTAAGCAGTGATGAGCCTTATCCTTTAACGGCCTGGTCAGCGCAGTTTCAGCGCATTCGGAACGACCTTGACGACTCGATGCGTCTGGAAGCTGGATTTGCCGCAGCCAGCCGAACTCCGGAGCAGAGCGCGTTTCTTGCTGGATCGTTTACCCAGTTCTGGGATGCGGTGGACCGCGTTTTTGCGCTCGCGCACGCGGGCAAGGAAAAAGAAGCTCGCGAGCAGATCCAGCTTTCGCTTCAGGAACGGCAGGCAGCGCTGAGTACCGCCGTGGCGCGGTTGCTGGTGCAAAACAGCGAGAACGAGGAGCAAGCGGGCCAGCGCATCGTCCAGATCTACGACCGGGTGCAGAAGCAGGTCTACGTCTTTCTAGCTGCCACCCTGTTGGCAATCTTACTCAACGGGCTTTCGGTGATTCGCTGGAACCGGAGGCTGTTCGCGCGCCTGGCCGAGGTTTCGGAGCGCCGCAGCGAACTGGCGCAGAAACTGATTGCGACGCAGGAGTCTACCCTGCGGTACATTTCGCGCGAACTGCATGACGAGTTTGGACAGATTCTCACTGCGGTAGGCTCGATGCTGCGGCGCGCAGGGACGCACGCACCCGAGGGTTCTTCGCTGAGAGCGGACTTGAAGGAAGTTCTCGAGATCGTGCAGAGTACTCTGGAGAGCGTTCGCAGCCTGTCGCAGGCGCTGCATCCCGTGATGCTGGACGAGGCTGGGCTCGAGAGCACGCTCGACTGGTACATTCCTACCATAGAACGTCAAACCGGGATTGCCATATCCTATGAGAAACAGGGTGCGGCGTTTCCGGTGGACGGGGGCGCCGGGGTGCATATTTACCGCGTTGTGCAGGAAGCGCTGAACAACGTGGCGCGGCACTCCGGGGCCAAGCAGGCGTGGGTGCGTCTGCGTTTCCTTCCGGATGTTCTTGAGTTGGAAGTAGAAGATCATGGAATCGGTTTCGCGGAGCATCCCAACCGGCACGGGATTGGTTTGGTTGCGATGCGCGAGCGCTCTGAATTGATGGGTGGGCAAATCATTTTTTCGCGCCCAGTGGAAGGTGGAACCCGGGTGCATCTGGCCGTCCCCAGGGAGAAAGCGGAGTCTTATGGAAAAGAAGATCACAGTGTTGCTGGTGGATGACCACAGCCTGGTGCGGCGCGGTTTTCGCCGCATGCTGGAAGATGAGTCCGACATGGAAGTCGTCGGCGAGGCGGGCAGCGGCGAGGATTCCGTCAAGTTGGCGAAGGAACTTCATCCCCAGGTGGTCGTGATGGATTGCGCTCTGCCGGGAATGAATGGCCTGCAAGCCACACGGCAGATCATCGCAGATTCCCCCAAGACCTCGGTTCTGATGCTCAGCATGCACACGGAGAACACGTGGGTGCGGCAAGCGATTGAGGCCGGGGCCAAGGGATACGTGCTCAAGAACGCTTTGGATCTCGAGTTGGGAGCAGCCATCCGCAAGGTCGCTGCCGGAGAAACCGTTTTCGATCCTCAGGTCGAGCAGCGCTCGGTGCTCAAGGGAGAGCGCAGCGCCGCACTCACACAACGAGAGCTCGAAGTGTTGCAGATGATCGTCGACGGCAAGTCGAACAAAGAAATAGCTACGGTGCTTGAACTGAGCGCCAATACCATCGCCGTTCACCGCGCCAACATCATGAACACGCTGGGAATTCACAAGACTGCGGAACTGGTTGTCTACGCGATTCGCGCCGGGTTGGTGAACGTTCCGTGAATCGCAGGTCTTTCCTATGGAGGATGGCGGGGCTGGCGTCGTGGTCGCAGTTGCCACGCGTGCAAGCTCTGACGGGGCAGACGGGAGCCGCGGCGAATCTGGGCTTCCGTTTCACCGACGTAACCGGCCCGGCAGGAATCCAGTTCCAGCACAACGGGGGAGCGTTCGGGGGCAAATTCCTGCCGGAAACGCTCGGCTCCGGATGTGCCTTCCTCGACTACGATCGCGACGGCTGGCAGGACATACTCCTGATCAACGGCGCCGACTGGCCGGGCCACAAGCGGAACCGCACGACGCTTCGCCTGTATCACAACAACGGCAATGGCACCTTCTCCGATGTGACTGTGCGGGCCGGGCTCGACGTAGAAATGTATGGCATGGGCGTCGCCGTCGGGGATTACAACAACGACGGCTTTCCGGACATTCTGGTTACCTGCGTGGGGCAAAACCGCCTATTCCGCAACACCGGCAAAGGCACGTTCGTCGATGTAACCAGCACCAGCGGCCTGGGAAAGCGCGAGGGATTCAGCACGTCCGCACTGTGGTTTGACTATGACCGCGACGGGCTGCTCGATCTTTTTGTCTGTAATTATGTGAAGTGGTCGCCGGAGCACGACGTGTTTTGCAGCCTCGATGGAAAACATAAATCGTACTGCACGCCCGAAGCCTATCGCGGTGCCACCTGCTGGCTCTTTCACAACCGAGGCGACGGCACGTTTGAAGATGTCACGGCAGCCAGCGGAATCTTCGACAGCAGTTCGAAATCATTAGGAGTGGCTCTGTTCGACGACAATCACGATGGCTGGCCCGATCTGCTGGTGGCCAACGACACCCAACCCAACAAGCTCTATCGCAACCAGCACAATGGCACTTTCAAAGACGCCGCCGTTGAGGCCGGACTGGCTTTCAGCAGCGAGGGCAAAGCCCGCGCGGGCATGGGCGTCGACGTCGCAGATTTCGATAACTCCGGCACGCCGGGCGTCGCGATCACCAACTTCGACAACGAGATGATCGGGCTCTACCGCAGGAGTGGCAAGAGTTTCGACGACATCGCGCCGCAATCGGGGATGGGCATTGCTTCCAGAAACAGCCTGGGATTTGGCTGCGCTTTTCTTGACGTAAATCTGGATGGATGGCTCGACCTCGCCGTGGCCAACGGACATATCGACGAGACGGTCCGCAACATCCGCGGCAACGTGGGATACGCGCAGCCGCCGCAACTTTTCCTCAATCGCGGTAAGGGGAGCTTTCGCGACATCGCGGCAGAGGCCGGAGGAGGCTTCGACCAGCCCAAAGTTGGACGAGGCCTGGCGTACGGAGACTTTGATCGCGACGGCGATCTTGATCTCTTGCTTACCACTAATAATGGTCCCGCGTACCTGTATCGTAATGATCAGCTGAGCGGGAATCGCAGCATCCGCTTCCGCCTGGTGGGAACGAAGTCAAACCGTGATGGCATTGGTGCACGTGTGCTCGTGTTTGCCGGCGGCTTGACGCAGTCGCGACTGGTGAAAGGCGGTTCCAGCTACCTGTCTCAGTCCGAACTGCCGGTAACCTTTGGCCTGGAAAAGCGGGACCGCGTCGAACGGGTCGTGATCGATTGGCCGAGCGGACGAACCGAAGAATACAAGAATCTTGCGGCCGGTCGCTGCTACGAGTGCACGGAAGGAAAAGGAATCGTGCCGCAGGACGGCTACTGAATCGAGCTAACGGCATAGCCCCCGGCGACGTTCCCCGCCGCCACCAGATCGATCTCCACCGAATCGTTCACCCGCAGGAACAGCGTGCTGGGATTCTTCATCCCCCACTTGGCATAGGGGACCGTAAAGTGAACGGTCGCGGTCCAGTGTCCGGCAGTCATCTCGACCTCTGCGGGTACCGTGATTTCGCGGTCTACGCCGTGAATGTTGAACATCCCATGAACTTTGACGGCAGATTTTCCTTGAGTCGCGACCTGGCCATCGATTTTGTCTGGGCGAAAAGCAATTTCCGGATAGCGATCACTCTCCAGAATTTCCTTATTCATCTTACGGTCGCGCATGCCGCTGCCGCTCTCGCCGCTTCCGGCATCGACCACGATCTCACCCGAGATCTTGCCTGAGGCCGGCTCGAACTGTAATTCTCCGCGTTTTAGATGAAATGTTCCGCGCACCGTGTGCAGAACATCCCCCAGCGTGAACTTAACGGAGGTCAGCGCGGGATCAAGCTGAAAGGCCGCATTCTGGGCGGCCGCAGAAATGGCAAACCCGATGATCAGCCCCAGAACTGGCAATGCAACTCGGCGCACCGGAAGACTCTTGTAGGCGGTGATGTTCATGACGTTATGCGGTTAACAGTCCCCATCCCAGAGTCAGGCCATCTAATGCGAGATGCAAGGGCGAGAGAACCCCCACATGCAGCTCGAGCAATCGCTTGAAAACCTCCGGACGCTTCTGGAAGGCTTGCAGCGTACGGCGCTGCAGGCGCGGGCGACCATCGAGCAAGAGCATCAATCGGGCCATCAGAAGCGGCCGGAAAGCGAGGCGGCGATGTTCGTGCTCATACCGAGCCAGATCTCCTGCCCGCAGACAATCAGCCAACACCATCGCCTGGCTGAAAGCCAGGCAGAGTCCCTCGCCGGTGATGGCGTCGACTGTGCCCGACGCATCTCCGATCAGAGCAACATTTCCGCGGCTCACGCGCTTCAACTTGCAGGTGGCGGTGAGTGCGCCCTTCTCCGCGGAGGAAACGTCAGCCCCATCCAGCCGAGCACGCAGTTCCGGGAACCGTTGCAGCGCTTCGGCCAGCCGCAGTTTGGGATCGCGAGAAATCAGGGCGACGCAGACTTGATCTTTCGAAACCGGGGTGACGTAGATTTCTCCGTGCCGGCCCCAGTGGAGTTCCATACGATCGGTCCACGGCGCCACGCGATAGTGTTGCCGAAACGCGTAGCGGCAATCTCTCTTGCGAAAAGCACCGAGTTCGGCCCAGCGCCGCACTCGCGAACTGCCGCCATCCGCGCCGATAATCCAGCGCGCGCTAACCTTGCGGCTTCCCAGATGCACTCCGTCCGCAGAAATACCCGTCACGGGGGTGTGCCACAAAAAGTCGATTCCGAGACTGGCGGCGCGTTCTGCGATCAGCCGGTGCAACACGGTTCGCCGCACCCCCACGCCGGACGCTCCATTCGGGAATGCCGCATCGATGGCAAGTCCGGCGGCGAGGAAACGAATGCCGTGGAACGGATGGGAATTCACAGCCTCGACCGAGACGCCAAGTCTCTCGAGCGCTGCGAGACCGTCGGGCATCAGGCCTTCTCCGCAAGGCTTGTCGATCGGCATCTGGGCGCCATCTGCAACCACGACGCGAAATCCCTGTTGCCGCGCGGCAATGGCCGCCGCCAGTCCTGCGGGGCCACCACCAATCACGAAGACGTCAGTCGAATTCAGCAACTGCCAACCTCACCACTGTAGAAGTACGAGTTCGGAACAGAATCCCGGGCCCATGGCAGCAAGGATGCCCAGCGTGCCCGGCTCCGGACGCCGGTTCTTCATGACATCTTCCAGCACGACCAACACAGACGCGGACGAAAGGTTTCCGACTTTCTTGAGGCAATCCCAGGATGCGTCGAGTTGCCCGTCGTGCAGATCGAGCGCCGCCGCCGTCGCCTCCAGAACTTTCGGACCGCCCGTGTGCAGCACCCAACTTCCGATGTCGCTACGCTTGTGTCCATGCTCGGCGAGGAATGCGTCCACGTCATGCCCCAGGTGCTCGCGAATCAGCACCGGAACTTCCGGCGAGAGCGTGATGCGGAATCCCTTCTCGGTGACCTTCCAGCCCATCATCTCTTCGGTGTCGGGGTAGAAGACCGATCGGGTGGCGACAATCTCAGGTCCAGTCGCATTCAGATCGTCGCCGGTAACGATGACCGCAGCCGAGCCATCCGCAAAAAGCCCCGAGGAGATCAGGTTGGCCACCGAAAGATCTTCCCGTTGGATGGTCAAGGAGCAAAGCTCGACCGACACCAGCGCGGCCGCTTGCGATGGATACGCGCGCACATAATCCGCTGCACGAGAAATTCCTGCCGCTCCGGCCACGCACCCGAGTCCAAAAATTGGTACACGCCGAATATTTACCGGCAAACCCATGCGGTTGATCAGGAGTGCATCGATCGAAGGGCTCGAGATGCCGGTGACGGAGATAAAGAAGAGTGCGCCCAGTTCCCTCGGCTCCAGGCCCGCATGGTGCAGGGCGCGGCAGAGCGCCTGCTCTCCCAGTTCCTGAGCGACCTGAATCCAGACATCGTTGGCCTGACCCCAGGTGGTGAGCTCGTTGTACTTCTCAGGGGGCATGGCCAGATGGCGTCCTTCCACCGCTACGTTCCGGTGTAAACGGGCCAGCATCGCCGGATTTTTCAGGCTGTCGCCCCAGTATTCCTGCAGTTTTTCCAGCAGGAATTTCTGAGAATAGTAATGCTTGGGAAAGGCGCTCGCGGCGCTGGCAATTTTCATGAGTATGGATTCCGGTCCCGGCACGGAGTCAGCGCCATCACCTGCCGGACATCATGGCTTTCTACTTAGATGATCGGGCGCTGTTTGCGGTTGTACCCGCGTCTTGCGTACCGTTTAGCGTATTGTCCCAGTGCCCCTGGGTCGGATTGTCACCCGTTTGTTAAATCGGGCTGCGGGCGTAAAGATCGAGGGCCTAACTGCGGAAAGCGCGGCGCGCCAGTCCCAGAGCTTCCGACCAGAAAGCTCCCGGCGAATGGGCGATTTCCACGACATCTCGAATCGCCACCACGAACGCATCGAGTTGCGCGTCGCTTACCACCAGTGGCGGAGCAACTTTTAGAACCATAAAATTGTTCCCGCAGATCTGCGTCAGAAATCCGAAGTCGCGGAAAAGACGCATCACTACGATCTGGCCAAACATAGCCGGATGAACGGCGGCAAAGGCCTGATACGGAATGCGCAAGCGAAGCTGGCGCGGAGCCTGGAATTCAATCCCCCTGAGCAGTCCCAAGCCACGAACTTCCTTCACCATCTCGAAGCCGCAGAGCGCTTCGGTCAGCCGCGCCTGCAAATAGTTGCCGGCTTCGCTGGAGCGCGGGCCGAGTTCTTCGTTCTCCAGAACCGCAAGCGTTGCCAGGGCCGCGCGCATGGCCAGGCTGTTTTCGCTGAACGTGGACGTGTGAACAAATGCCCGCGGCAAGGACGAATAAACCGAATTGCACACGGCATCCGACATCAGCACCGCGCCGCAGGGTACCAGGCCGCCACTCATAGCCTTGGCCAGAATGACCATATCGGGCTCGACTCCGAAGTGATGTGCGGCAAGAAAAGAGCCGGTTCGGTACATGCCAGTCTGCACTTCATCGAGAACAAATAGCGTGCCGTAGCGACGGCACAGCGACTCCGCGGTGTGCAGGTAGTCTGCATCCGGAACGACGACTCCGGCCTCCGATTGAACCGGCTCGACAATAAAAGCCGCGAAGCGTTTGGTCTTCAGTTCGCGATCGAGCGCTGCAAGATCGCCAAACGGGATCGCCGCAGTTTCCGGGAGGAGCGGCCCAAAGCCTTCGCTCCAGAACTTGTCGCTCATCAAGGACAGGGCGCCGCAGGTGAGTCCATGGAATGCATGTTCGGCGGAGAGGATGCCTGCGCGCCTGGTATGTGCCCGCGCAAACTTGATGGCGGCTTCGACGCCTTCGCTTCCTGAAGACGCGAAGAAAGCCTTCTCCAGACGGCCCCCGGCCCGCTCGCACAACTTCTCCGCCAGCTCGCCGGCAAGATCCGCCACGTGCGTCTGAATCATCGCCGGACCGCAGCGCTCCAATTCGCTCTGCAGGGCGCGCACCACATCTGGATGATTGTGGCCGACGTTGTGAACACAGTATCCGGAGAGGAAATCGAGAATCCGCCTTCCGTCGTCGGTGAGCAACTCCACGCCCACGCAGCGCTCATAGCGGACGTTCATCTGCAGCAGGTCGAGCAGGCGTACCCACTCGCGGTTCACTCGGCGGGCGTAGCGCTCTGACGCACTTGCCGACTGCTCGATTTGAAGCGTTCTACTCATGACAGCTCCCGCCATCAGAAACTACGGTGTGATGGCAATTGAAGTCGGCGCTCCCGCAACCGAATATGTGGAAACGGAGGTAAGCACGCCGGTGCTGGCGGCCAGACTGAAGGACTGAATCACCGGGCTCTTCTGATTTCCCACAAAGAGATATTTTCCAGCGGAGTCGCTGGCGATGACGTTGGGACTGGCCGCGGTCCCGAACGGCGAAGTCGTCAGCAGAGTGAGCCCGCCGTCGGAACCGATCGAGTACGCTGCCAGATTGGTCGACCCTTGATTCGCCACGTACATATACTTGCCGGACTTGTCGATAAGGAGCGCATTCGGCCCCGAGTATTGCTCCCCGACGACATTGGCCAAACCGAGAGACCCATCAGCGTTGATCGGGAATTCCGAGATGGAATTATCCAGCAGGTTCGCGGTGTAGAGAAACCCGCCACCGGGAGCGATTGTCAGTCCATAAGGTGCATTCCCCGTAGTGAAGGGCGAGTTCGCAACGACGGTAGGAACTCCCTGGGTAACGGCAAAAGCCTCGATGATCCCAGTATTTTGCACCTGCCCCGTCACGTACAAAAATCCGCCGGATGGCGACAGCGTCATACTGATTGGGTTCAGCCCAATCGGGAAGGGCGAACCCACGGGCGTCAGCGCGCCCGTACTGGCGCTGATGGAGAACACCGAGATGTTGAAAGAGCCGGTATTGCCGACGTAAAGAAAGGCCCCCGCCGAGTCCATGGCTAATAGCGTAGGAGCCGTGCCCACCACCGTGCGCGGCGTGACTTCCGTGAGCACGCCTACCGTCGAAATCGTATACAAAGAGACGTCGCCCTCGCCGGAGTTTGCGGCATACAGGAACTTCTTGGAGGGATGGATCACGATGGACTGGACGGCCTGGCCGGCGCTGATCGGGCTTCCCGTCAGCTGCGTGAGTATGCCCGAGTTGGGATCTTCGCGATATGCGGCAATCTGATTGGACCCCGGAATGGCAGCGTATAGAAAATGACTACTGGTCGAACCGCAACTGATCCCTATGACCGTGCTTGCGCAGACAAGAAAAAGAGCCGCTGCTTTCTTTAGCATCCGTAACTCCTGAAGGAATTTGACGAAAATCGGAATTCGCCGGCACCCGGCACACTCGGAACGAAAATCTCTCTCAAGCGGTTTTACTGATAACTCCTATCATACGGGACAAGCTGCCCGTTGCGCAGCAAACATGCGGTGTTCCTAACTTTTGCAATATAGCTCGTGCGATGCAGGATTTCTAAGGCGAGGTTGCACGGGTTCCCAGTCTTGGCCGACTTTGGAAACAAAAGTCTTGTCGATGCGACCGCTCAGTGCGCGGGGCTCGGCCGGGGATTGCCCGGAGAGGGTTCGGGCAGAGATTTCTCTTCGCCGCCCCGCAAGGCTAGCCGCAGGCGGTCGAGGTATACGTACACGACCGGCGTGGTGAACAGGGTCAATAGTTGGCTCACGGCCAGTCCACCCACAATGGTGATCCCCAGCGGCCGGTGCAATTCAGAACCCGTCCCCGTGCTCAAAGCCAGAGGTAGCCCGCCCAGCAGAGCCGCCATGGTGGTCATCATGATCGGACGAAAACGCAGGATGCAGGCGTCGAAAATCGCCTCCACCGGCTTCTTCCCCTGCGCGCGTTCGACCTCCAGAGCCACGTCGATCATCATGATGGCGTTCTTTTTCACCAGTCCAATCAGCAGGATGATGCCAATCATTCCAATTACGTTGAGCTCATTGTGCGTCAACAACAGCGCCAGAAGCGCGCCTACACCTGCCGACGGGATCGTCGAGAGAATCGTGATGGGATGAATATAGCTCTCATAAAGCATGCCCAGTACGATGTAGACGGTGAGCAGAGCAGTCAGAATCAAGGTCCGTTGGCTCGACAGAGAATCCTGAAATGCTGCGGCCGTCCCCTGGAAGCTGGCTTCAATGGTCGGAGGGAACCCGATGGTCCGCTCGGCATTCTCAATCGCTTGCGTGGCTTCCCCGAGAGAAACTCCAGGCGCCAGGTTGAATGAAATGGTCACCGAGGGCACCTGCCCCTGGTGATTGACGGCCAAGGGAGTATTCGACGCCTCATAATGCGTAAAAGCCGCCAGAGGCACGGCGGTGCCGCTGGTGGAATGCAGATAGATGTTCTGCAAGGCCTCGGGAGTCTGCTGGAATTGCGGAGCAACCTCCATGACGACGTGGTACTGGTTCAGCGGCCGGTACATCGTCGAAACCTGACGCTGTCCGAATGCGTCATAGAGAGCATTGTCCAACGTCTGCGGGGTGATCCCCATGCGGCTGGCCGTGTCGCGATCAATGACCAGTTTGGCCTGCAATCCCTTGTCCTGCTGATCCGAGTTCTGATCGCGCAACTGAGGCAGTGTTCTCAGTTTCTGCAACAAGCGCGGCGACCAGTTGTTCAGGTCGTCGAGGTTGGCGCTCTGCAACGTGTACTGATACTGGGCGTTGCCGGAGCGGCCGCCAATGGTGAGATCCTGGGCAGACTGCAGAATCAGGGTCGCGCCCGGCACAACTGCCAATTTCCCGCGAAGGCGGTTGATCACATCGTCGGCGGTCACGCTCGGGCACCGCTGCCAGAAATGTTTTGCCTGACAATTACTGCGTTGCCCCAGCGGCTTCAACATCATGAAGAACCGGCCCTGGTTCTGGGCGGTATTGCCACCGGCAAATCCAACCACCGAATCGACCGCCGGATCCTTCATCACGATATCCACATAACGCTGCATCTTGTCGCTCATGGACTGGAACGAGATATCTTGCGCGGCCATTACACCGCCCATGATGCGTCCCGTGTCCTGCTGCGGGAAGAAGCCCTTCGGCACAATGTAATACAGGTAACCGCTCAGAAGCGCGACCAAGATGGTCAAGATAAACGTTGGGAGTTGATGCGCCAGAACCCACTTCAGCGCTTGCGTGTAATTGGCCAGGAGTCGATCGAAGAACCATTCGCTGGCACGGTAGAAGAAGTTGCGCTTTTCGTCTTTCGGTGGCCGCAGGAACTTGGCGCACATCGTCGGCGTCGTGGTCAACGAGACCAGCAGAGAAACGGCGATCGCGATGCTGAGCGTCACGGCGAACTCGCGGAACAATCGTCCCACAATGCCGCCCATCATCAGCAGCGGAATGAACACCGCAACCAGCGACACGCTCATCGAGATCACGGTAAAACCAATTTCAGCGGCGCCCTTGAACGCCGCTTCCACTGCGCCCATACCGTGCTCGACGTAGCGGGTGATGTTCTCCAGCACAACGATCGCGTCATCGACCACGAACCCGGTGGAGATGGCCAGCGCCATCAATGACAAATTGTCGAGGCTGTAGTCCAGCAGGTACATTCCGCCAAACGTTCCCACGAGCGAAAGAGGTACCGCAATACTCGGAATAATGGTGGCCCGCACGGTGCGCAGAAATGCGAATACCACCAGGAGCACGAGAATGACCGAGATGATCAGCGTCGTTTCAATATCCTTGACCGAGGCGCGCACGGTAACCGTGCGGTCCATCGCAATCGACAGATTGATCGCCGGAGAAATCGAGGACTGCAGAAACGGCATCAGAGCCCGCACCCGGTCGACGGTTTCGATGATGTTGGCCCCGGGTTGCCGGAACATGATGATGAGAACGCCTGGCTTGCCGTTAGCCAGGCCAATGTTACGTCGATCGGATACCGAATCGATGACCTCGGCCACGTCTCCAAGACGCACAGCCGACCCGTTGTGGTATGCGACGATCAGCGGCCGGTATTGGTCTGCGGTGAAGAGTTGATCGGTGTCGGTGAAAGAGTACGACGTGGTGCTGCTGGAAACCTGTCCCTTGGGGCGGTTCGCATTGGCCGCATTCAAAGCCGTGCGGACGGTGTCGAGTCCAATCCCGAGCTTGTTCAGCAGCGTCGGATTTACTTCCGCGCGCACGGCGGGCTGCGCTGCACCGCCCACGAAGACTTGGCCCACTCCGTCGACCTGGGCCAACTTCTGCGCCAGAATCGAATCCGCAGCATCGTACATCTGGGGCACCGTCATGGTATCCGACGTCAACGCTAGGATGAGAATCGGTGCGTCCGCCGGGTTGGCCTTGCGGTAGCTTGGATTGCTCGGTAGGTTGGCAGGGAGTTGGCTGCGGGCCGCATTGATGGAAGCCTGTACGTCGCGAGCCGCCGCGTCGATATTCCGGTTCAGATCAAATTGCAGCGTGATACTCGTCGAGCCCAGTTGACTGGAAGACGTCATCTGGTTCACGCCGGAGATGCGTCCAAACTGACGTTCCAGCGGCGTCGCCACTGCCGACGCCATGGTCTGCGGATCCGCGCCCGGCAGGCCTGCGCCTACGCCGATCACGGGGAAATCCACCCGCGGCAGCGAAGCCACTGGAAGGAAATTGAAGGCGAGAATTCCCGATAGCAGCAGAGCCGCCGCCAAAAGAGACGTTCCGATCGGACGCCGGATGAATGGAGCCGAAATACTCATTATCTAATCCGCCGACATGGGTTCGTGTGGAATCGGATTGCCAATTTTGTAGCGCGAGAACCTCTGGGCCAGCCGGTCAAACCACAGATAAATCACCGGCGTGGTGTACAGCGTAAGCAACTGGCTGAGCAACAATCCGCCGACGATCGTGATGCCGAGAGGTCGTCGCAGTTCCGCGCCTGTGCCCGATCCCAGCGCCAGCGGCAACCCGCCGAGCAGCGCCGCCATTGTGGTCATCATGATCGGCCGGAAGCGCAGCAGGCATGCCTGAAAAATCGCCTCTTCGGGTGGCTTGTGTTCTTCGCGTTCCGCCTCCAGCGCGAAGTCGATCATCATGATGGCGTTCTTCTTGACAATGCCGATCAGCAAGATGATGCCGATCAGCGCCACCACGGTTAAATCATTCCCCGTGATCATCAGCGCCAGAATCGCGCCCACGCCCGCCGAAGGCAGGGTAGAAAGAATCGTCACGGGATGAATGTAGCTTTCATACAAGACGCCGAGGACGATGTAGACCGTGATCACGGCCGCCAGAATTAAATAAGGCTCCGACGCGAGCGAATTCTGAAACGCCGCCGCCGTTCCTTGAAATGCCGCGTGGATACTGGGAGGCAACTGGATATCTTTCTCGGCCTGCTGAATCGCTTTGGTCGCATCTCCCAGCGATGATCCCGGCGCAAGGTTGAACGACAGCGTCACCACGGGAAACTGTCCCTGATGGTTGACGGCCAGCGAGGCGCTGCTCGACTGCATCCGCGTGAAGGTCGAGATCGGAACCGGAGCGCCGCTGGTGGTCACCGCCGCGCCATTTGCCGTCGGCGCGCCAGAGTTCGCCGTGACCGTGCTGGGGCGGATGTAGATGTCTTTCAGATTATCGGGAGTCTCCGCAAAGCTCGGCAGCACCTCGAGGATCACGTGATACTGATTCAACTGCGTGAACATCGTCGAAACCTGGCGCTGCCCGAAAGCGTCGTAAAGCGTGTTGTCGATAGCCTGCGGGAAAATGCCCAACCGTGACGCGGTGTCCCGGTCAATCGTGACGTTGGTCTTGAGCCCGTTGTTGAGCTGGTCGGTGGCCACGTCGCGCAATGCGGGCAAGGTTTGCAGCTTGGCCACCAGCTTCGGCGTCCACTGGGAGAGTTCCTGCGCGTCGGCATCCTCGATCGAGTACTGGAACTGGGTGCGGCTCACGCGGTCTTCCACGGTGAGATCCTGCACCGGCTGCATGTAAAGCGTGATGCCGTCGACCTTCGCCAGTTCCGGCTGCAGCCGGCGGATAACCGCGGAAGCATCGTCAGCCCGCTGGTCGCGAGGCTTCAGGTTGATCTGAATGCGCCCTTCATTCGGCGTAGTGTTCGTGCCATCCACGCCGATGAAGGATGACAAGCTCTCCACCGCCCCATCTTGCAGAATGATTTTGGCCAGTTCCTGCTGCCGTAGCGCTAAGGCCTCAAAGGAAATAGAATCGGGCGCTTCCGACACGCCCAGGATCACTCCTGTATCCTGCACCGGGAAAAAACCTTTGGGCACGATAACGTATAAGAAGAGCGTCAGAACGAGGGTTCCGAACGTCACCAGCAGCGTCGCGGTCTGGTGCCGCAGCACCACTTTCACCGTGCGCCCGTAAAATGCAATGATCCGGTTGTAGTAATCCTCGGTGATCTCGTAGAAGCGGCCCCGCTCCCCTTCTTTGCGATGCTTGAGGAGTTTGGCGCACATCATCGGCGTCAGGGTCAGCGAGACTCCCGCCGAAACCAGAATCGTGACCGCCAGCGTGACGGCAAACTCGCGGAACAGCCTGCCGACAATGTCTCCCATGAACAGCAGCGGGATCAGCACCGCGATCAGGGAGACGGTCAGCGAAACAATCGTGAACCCGATCTGCCCCGCCCCTTTTAACGCGGCGTCCAGTGGGGAGTCTCCGGCTTCGAGGTACCGGTCGATGTTCTCGATCATGACGATGGCATCGTCTACTACGAAACCCGTGGAGATGGTCAGCGCCATCAGGGTCAAATTGTTCAGGCTGTAGCCCAGCAGGTACATCACGGCAAATGTTCCGATCAGCGAGAGTGGTACCGCTACGCTCGGAATGGCCGTTGCTGGAAGATTTCTTAGAAAGAGGAAGACCACCAGGATGACCAGCGCGATCGACAGCATCAGCTCAAAATAGACGTCCTTGACCGAAGCGCGGATGGTCGTCGTGCGGTCGGTGAGAATCTGCACTTTCACCGCTGTGGGCAATGACGCCTGCAACTGCGGCAGAAGTTTCTTGATCCGGTCCACGACGCTGATGATGTTGGCGCCGGGTTGCCGCTGAATGTTGACGATCACCGCCGGCGTCAGATTCATCCACGCCGCAAGCCGGTTGTTCTCGGTTCCGTCGATGACGTTCGCGACATCGCTCAGCCGAATCGGTGCGTTATTGTGATACGCGATGACGATGGGCTTGTACTGCTCACTGGTAAAGAGTTGGTCGTTGGCGCCGATCGTGTAGGACTGCCGCGCGCCATCGATCACGCCCTTCGCTTGATCCACATTCGCTTGGGCGAGGGACGCGCGCAGGTCCTCCAAACTCAAGCCGTAGGACGCCAGAGCGGTGGGATTCGCCTGAATGCGCACCGCCGGTTTCTGTCCGCCACTGATGGAAACCAGCCCTACGCCGGGCAACTGCGAGATCTTCTGCGCCAGCGAAGTATCCGCGAGGTCTTCCACTTTCGATAACGGCAAGGAGTCCGAAGTCAGCGCCAGCGTGAGAATCGGCGCGTCCGCCGGATTTACCTTGTTGTAAATCGGAGGATTCGGAAGGTCCGCCGGCAGGTACGTGGAGCCGGAGTTAATCGCAGCCTGCACCTGCTGCTCTTCCACGTCGATGTTCTGATCGAGTCCGAACTGCAGCGTGATTACCGAACTGCCGAATGAACTGGTCGATGTCATCTGGCTCAGTCCGGGCACTTGCCCGAACTGCCGCTCCAGCGGAGACGTGACCGACGAGGCCATCACGTCGGGATCGGCTCCGGGATAGAACGTCACCACTTGAATAGTTGGGTAGTCGACCTCCGGGAGCGCCGAGACCGGGAGTTGCATGAACGCAACCCATCCCACCAGGAGCACGCCGACCATCAGCAGCGTGGTTGCGACCGGACGGAGAATGAATAAGCGTGAAGGACTCATGAACGTTAATTGCCTGGAGCTGCGGTTCCCGGAGTTTGCGTTCCTGCACCTGGGGTGCCGGAACCGGGCGTTCCCGAGGCCTGCCGGTGTTCGCCATGGATCGGCGACACTCCGCGGCCGCCGCTGGCCCCGCCGCTCGGATTGGTCGCGCGCGGTTCTATCTTGCTGCCTCTTTGCAATTTGTCCTGGCCGTCGGTTACGACCACATCCCCCGGATTGAGCCCGGCGGTGATCACCGTCGTGTCTCCCTGAGTGAGCGACACCGTCACTGGGCGATCCTGAACCGTCTTATCGGGATTCACCGCATATACGAACGTGCCCTGCGGACCACGCAGAATCGCGGCGGTGGGCACGATGGTACTGTTCTTTCGCGTCTCCAACAGCAGATCGGCATTGACGAACTGGTTCGGCCAGAGTTGATTGTCCGAATTGCTGAAGACGGCCTTGAGCTTCGCCGTGCCGGTCGTCGGATCAATTTGATTGTCGATCACGAGCAGCTTGCCCGTCGCCAGCTTGGTTTGGTCATCGCGGCTGAAGGCATCCACCTCGAGAGTGCCCTGTTTCATGTGTTGCGAAACAGTCGGCAATACGTCCTCGGTCAGCGTGAAGACCACGGCGATCGGTTGCAGCTGCGTCAAGATCAGCATGGGATTCGCATCGGCGGCGTGAGCGATATTGCCCGGGTCAACTTGCCGCAGTCCCACGCGGCCGTCGAACGGCGCCGTGATATGGCAGTAGACGATTTGCAATTTCGCGTTATCGATCTGAGCTTGATCCGTGCGCACCGTACCATCGAGTTGATCGACCAGAGCCTTCTGCGTGTCGACTTGCTGCTGCGCAATGCTGCCGGAAGGAATCAGCGAGGTATATCGCTGCAGGTTCAACTGGGCATCGCGCAGTTGTGCCTGATCGCGGGATAGCTGTGCCTGCATCTGGTCCAACTGGACCTGGAAGGGACGAGAGTCGAGCTCGATCAGCAGTTCTCCCTGTTTGACGTTTTGACCTTCCCGGACGTTCACCTTCATGATCTGCCCGTCGACGCGACTCTTGATATTCGCGGTGTTAAACGCCGTGACCGCCCCCAATCCGCTCAGGTAGACGGGAACGTCCTGCCGCAGCACCTGGGCCGTGGCAACCGAGATAGCGCGAGGGGCCGCCGCTTGCGCTTTCTGCTGCTTGGAGTCGGCACTGCTGCTGCAGCCGAAGAGGAACGCACATCCCGCCGCGACGGCGAGAAGCGTCATGAACCGCGACACGCGAATCATCATCCCGCGTGATTTTCTTTTAGAAGGATCAATTATGTTCACAGGTTAGTCCGTTGCCGTTCTGTTTGACCCGAGCTCGGCAGGAATCCAAAAGTATTAGACGTAAGCATTGTAGGCTCGGTTGCGGCAACTCTTCCGCGGGGAGCAGGAATTTGCTATGAGGCGTCCCCGAGAGTGGCTCAGGTAGGAACCAGACTTGCAGTCGCTATGGCAGAACCGCGCCCATTTAGGATCAACCGCAGCCCCGCAGCGGGTCAAGGCCGGGGGCGAAGGTTTTACAAATCTTTACTCGCTTTGACCCTCCTTTGACGCTCAGGACGCTCTTAGCGCAGTGGGAGCGGGATGCCTCGCCTCGTATGCCTCAATCTCTGCTTCATGCTGAAGCGTGAGCCCGATGTCGTCGAGTCCGTTCAGCAGACAGTGGCGGATGAATTCATCCATGGGAAACTTCGCACGGAATCCCTGATCGTCCCGCACTTCACACTTCTCCAAATCGATGGTGAGCTGGTAGTCGTCGATCTTCTGAGCGAGCTTCATCAGATGAGCAACCTCGTCGTCGCACAGTTGCACCGCAAGAAACCCGTTCTTCGTGCTGTTGTTGGCGAAAATGTCCGCGAACGACGAGGAGATTACGGCGCGGAAGCCGAAGTCGGCCAGCGCCCAAACCGCATGCTCGCGGGACGACCCGCAGCCAAAGTTCTTCCCGGCGACCAGAATGCTTGCTCCCGCATAGCGGGGCTCGTCGAGCACGAACTCCGCGTTCTTCTTTCCGTCTAAGCTGAACCGCCAGTCATAAAAGAGAAATTGGCCAAAACCCGTGCGCTCGATTCTCTTCAGAAATTGCTTGGGGATGATCTGATCGGTATCCACGTTGACCCGATCGAGCGGCGCTACCCGGCCGCGATGGACTGTGAATGGCTTCATTCCGCGCTCCTATAAATTGGCGTCATCCCGAGCGTAGCCGTCTTCAGGCAGAGCGAGGGATCTCGAGCGCGCCGCCACAACTCAAAAAGACGCAAGCTCGCCCGCTACTGAAATTTCCAGTTGCGAATGTCTGTAAAGTGGCCAGCAATCGCCGCCGCAGCCGCCATCATGGGGCTAACCAGATGCGTCCGCCCCCCACGCCCCTGCCGCCCTTCAAAATTGCGGTTGCTGGTCGAGGCGCAACGCTCTCCCGGCTGCAAGATGTCAGGATTCATTCCCAGACACATGGAGCATCCCGACTCGCGCCACTCAAACCCGGCATCCTGAAAAATCCGGTGCAGGCCTTCCTGCTCCGCCACTCGCTTCACGGTCTGCGACCCCGGTACCACCATGGCCCGCACCTTCGCATTTACGTGATGTCCCTTCGCGACCCGAGCCGCCGCCCGCAAATCTTCGATCCGCGAATTCGTGCACGATCCAATGAACACCCGATCAATCCCGATGTCCTCAATCTTTTTCCCGGGATCGAGGCCCATGTACTGCAATGCCAGCTCCGTTGCGCGACGGTCCGCACCTTGTAGACCATTCACTTCCGGCACCCGTCCCGTCACCGGCGCCACCATTCCCGGATTCGTTCCCCACGTCACAAACGGACAAAGTTGCGCGCCATCAATCTCGATTACCTTGTCGAAAGCCGCACCGTCATCGGTCGGCAGACTCCGCCAGGACGCGACGGCCTTCTCCCATTCCGCACCTTGGGGCGCGAATCGTTTCCCCTTCACGTACTCGATGGTCGTCTCATCCGGCGCCACCATCCCAGCTCGCGCTCCCGCCTCGATGCTCATGTTGCACAGCGTCATGCGCCCTTCCATCGAGAGCG